>Ga0308415_1000631_pt1 | contig 15513 bp, 8 predicted proteins | sample HotsprSampleOS55_FD_203465 | JGI IMG/M metagenome (GOLD analysis project Ga0308415, IMG submission 203465) | Hot spring phototrophic mat microbial communities from Octopus Spring, Yellowstone National Park, Wyoming, United States - 20090730_OS55 ... | reverse complement strand
TTGCGAAAACCCTGGGCAAAACCGAAAGCGTTGATGGAGATGTCGCTTCCCACGAGCCATCGGGTATGGGAAAAGAGGAATTCGGTCCGCCGGGTAAGGGCTAATCCTGCAGGGTTGATGATCTGGCTCTCTATTCCATAGCAGTTGGAGATATTGAGTCCTCCGATACCAGAGCTTCGGGCATAGGGGTTGATCAGCAGCTGGGTGGCTCCTGCTTGCCCAGCACGCTCAGGATTCCCTGCCCATAACAGGGCTGTCGTAAGTACTCCAAGCCATATAAGGTTTCGCATCATAAGCTTAGTAATTATTGAGGTCTACTTGTGGCATGATAGCGAAAAACTTAACTACTTTCTGACCGAAGCCAGGTGCGTCAATGTGAATGATATACGGCCCACTCGCGATTGGTACGCCGTACTCATTTTTGAGGTCCCATTCTTGCTCGGGAACGTCAGAGTCTTTCCGGAAGGTACGCACGAGAACCCCATTTAGCGTGAAGATGCGAATAGTGCATTTCTGGGGCAGATTGATAATCTTGACCCGAGTATCTACCTGACTAATTTCATATGCTCCTCTGCCTACCCCAGAGCGACCATAATAGGGGTTTGGAACGACCCGAATTAGGTCTAAGGCATTCTTAGCTGTGGCTACATCCCCGAGGCGAGCGGCTACTTCGGCGGTGCTAAACTCAAAGGTAGGCGGCGTCCTATCCGCAGCGGGCTTGTAAGACTTGTTTACCACTAAGCGGATTCGCACCTCCGTGGGAATATCCTTGTAGTGTTTGAACTCATATTGACGTCCCGCTATCCGGGGGAGAGAAACCCACGCTACATACTTGTAAAGCGAGTCTAAGCGCACGGTGTCCCCGCTGGCTGTGCGGAAGACAACACCCCGATCAAATATAGTTGTAATGGTGCCAATTGGCTGGCTGTCAGCTAGAGCCGCAATCTCCGCAAATCGCTGGCACTCATCATAAGGGTAAGTGGTTACGAGAATCCAATGCCGCCCACCCAAGGCATCCCCAGAGGCCGAAGAGGTGGGATTAAACAGCATATCATCCCCATTTTCTCCCCGAAACCAGGAAGCCTCCGCAAACAGAATATTGACCCGCTCGCCCGTCTCTAAGTTGATAGCATACCCCGGGAAGTAGCTGAAACCTTGGCTGGAAACCGAAAGGGGCTCATTCCGATAAGCCAGGGTATCCCCCCTAATAACATCCCGACTGATGCGCCACTTAGCCGTACGCGGGAAGCTACTTCCCACTAATCGACTAAGGCTGGGCGTGGGAGATGCCTCTATTACCAGACAACGAGACCACTTAGAAGGATCCGGCGTAATCACAATTTCCATGGAGGGGAGTCGTTCAAAGGTTACAAACTCTTGTGCATCCCCACTCACCTCCCTTAGGAGAGGACTACACACCCCTACGGTAGGACAGTACCCAAAGCCTATACCCACATCCTGGGGCCTTGATCCATCGTATGGAGTTACAAGCCCATAAGGTCCCCACGCCCTTAGTAAGCCCTCCCGGTACACATTCTTATTATGGTCATACCACAAGGTCCACGCACTTAAGCCAGGCGGAGAAGGATAAGGAGAATTAGCAGCAGTCGAAGCTAGGAAACATTTGTCGGGATAGGAGGGTGCCTCTCTAAACGCATCCAGCCAGGGACTACTGCTTGCCTTGGGGTTAAAGCCAGTGAGCCAAGGCTTCGTGGGATCGGCATACTCTACTTCAGCGGTGATTAGGCCGTTTTGGTCATCTTGGAGCATGAAGTGAAGAGTCTCCCTTGACCCCGTAGGCAAGGAAGCCCCAGGACACAACCAAAGATTATCGGAGTTGAGAGTGTAAAACTTCGCCCCCGGATCAAGGACATCTCGTACCGATATGGATATTCCATGTCCCGGGATCACCCGCTCATTTCCTTTGAGGAAGCGATTTTGTAGGAAGTCCCACGTGTTCTTCTTGTAATCCCATTCACTGGCGCTTATGGCTGCCCAGGAGGTGTAAATGAGCTGATACGATGCACCACTTCCGCTGGGGCGCCCATATAGTTCCCATTCCTTGACAAGAATAGTAGTATTCGGGCCTGAACCAATCGTATCCCGCACTGTCGTGTCGGTATTGATGACAAGCCGATAATCGTAAGGCTTGACGAGCTTAGGATCTACCACTTTTATGGTGAAGGGCCCTGCCCCGGGAGCGTATTCAGCGCCTCCCGAAGGTCTCCCCAAAGCAAAGGCCTGGGCTTCTGCTTCGGGAGTGAGCCTCAGCGCATTGCCTCCATTCCCCTGGCCCGCTACCCGACGAATCTTCACCCCATCCCCATACGCCGAGGCCAAGACAGTCCCCATCTTCTCAAACTCTACCTTATGTGGAACAGCCTCATAGGACCGGACATTATTCCGCCCCAAGATAAAGCGCCGAGGATTGGTAGGCTCCCCATTGTATGCATATGCCAATATCATGAAGTAGTAGCGCCGATAGTTAACTAAGCGAGGGTCCGTACCCTCTGCAAACTTGTCTTCCGTCACCCGCAGGGAATAAAATAGTCCCTCATCTTTTCCATTGACCATGACTTTATCTACGATGATTGGCGTGGGCCAACTAGGAGATGATTGCTCTTCTCGGTTGACAATGGTAGTGATTCCGTTTTTGATGTCGCATTGGGCTATCAAAGCAGCTTTGTTGGGATCATCCAAGTCGGTCACACTAACTCGGGCATCCCGAAGTTGATACACCAGGTACCCTTCAAAGCGATAAACAGAGTCTGAAGCCCCCGAGGCTTTCAAGACAGGGTCTATCTGACGATAGTTTTCATAATAGTTGTTAGAGAGGAGATTTTTATACCCCCACTTTAAGATCAGTTCGCGGTCCAGTTCTACGATCTCCATATCGGGGGCATCAGGCCCTTCCACAAGCTGGAAGTTGTTATCAAAAAGAGCCTGAGCTATATCGTCGGCCTTATACAGCAGGCACACAGAACCCAGTCTTCCATCCCCCCCAGGTCCATAACTTCCATTGGCATCTCGAGCCCAGGGAACCCCAATGATGATTTCATTAATGGCGCCGGGTAAAAGGGTAAAAGGCCCCGCGGACTGCAAGTAGCGCCTGTCAAAGGGAGAATTCCCTGCGCTTGCCTCATCCCATCCGGCCGGGGGAGGATTATAGGGGCAAGACGACAAAAAAGCTGCCCCCCCTGGAGAGCCTGTAAAGATATAGTTTGTCGGGGTTCCGGTGCCATAGCCATTTCCTCCGTTAGCCACCAGCGGAGAACCATCTTTCCAGATAGAACGCATATAGTTGTAAAAGTGAATGGCATTTGTGGGATTACCGCGAATGCTAAAGTCGTTATCATAGTACATGAAGTTAGTCATTTTTAGGCGCTCTCCGTCATCGCCAATAGGACCTTGGAAAAAGTCAGTACCTATGGCTGGGGGATTTAGGCCATATCCACTGGGAGGGTCATCGTTAGGATCTCCGTTATAGCAATACCCCAGACCCCGAGCCGTATCGCATCCCACATAGTCATCGCTGTATTGCCCCAAGTCTGCGTCCACCCATACAGCCATGTAAGTCTGGGTAAGGGCTAAGGTTCCCCGATTGATAAGCGTGTACTTGTAAAAGGTCATGTTGTTGATGTCGTCCGTAGTAGCGAAAGCAAAAGCCAGTGCCTGGACTTCCATTCCGATCTGGGCGGCTCCGGTTTCGGTATGCACATTGCCCTTGTCGTTGAAGACCCACCAGATAGCCATGTCTCCCAGCACATCAGGGTAGTCGCCTGCGCCTGGCGTATAGTCTCCATCTCCATTCACATCGTTGAAGGGGGCCAAGTAACGTTCAAAGCCGGGATCCGTATTGATGGCAGGCCAGCTGACAATATTCGGGAAGTTGCCCAGATTGATATTATTAGGATCAACCTGATAAGCGGCTCGGAAAGCATTTATCTCCTGGCGCGTGATGATGAAATGCTTATCCCACTTTTGACAGGTATTAGCATCCGTGGTGCCTTGCAGAGAAAGAGGGCCTGGGAAGTAGTCGTTTCCCGACTGCCGATAGGTTTGAGCCGCAAGACGTAAGCGCCCCGCTGCATCGTAGCCCCCTACCCATACCGAGGAAGCAAACATAGAATGAATAGCTGGGACGCCTGGAGGGACTTTGGGTATTTCATAGCGGGGATTACCCACTAGATCCCACCACATGTCGCCCCCATTGTGAATAAGACAGCGAACATTATTGACATCCAGCTGCACGGAGGAAGTAGCAGGGGCACAATTTTGAGCCGTGCGAGGAGCCACACGCCGTTCTACCTGGCCCATGATCTCCCGGCTCCAACCGACTACAAGCAGGGCTGCCAACCCAACTACCGTTCTTCTCATAGGCATTACGAAGTTAGACAAAGTTAGGCATTTTAGAAGGAAAACAAGAGGCCCAGCCGAATGCGTAGAGGCGCACCGAAGTTGCCCGGGTTACGTTCCTTAAGCCGGTACAAGTACTCAAAAGTCTCCTTAGAGTACTGGTTCTGCGCCAGCTGCTGCCCAACAGGGGATTGAATGTAACCACTATCATCCGGCAGGCCTGTATACGGATAAACACCCAGTACATTCCTCTGATTGAACGCATTGAGGAAAATAACATAAATGTTCAGAATAGACTGCTTATTCTCGCCGCGCTGAATAATAAAGTCTCTATCTACCCGAATGTCAAAGCGATTATACCAAGGCAAGCGAGCACTGAATGGCTGACCACTAATGAGATTGACGGGATTCACGCCAAACTGCACATCAGCGGGATTCGGAAGGAGATAACGCGTATATGGCCGGCCCGAACCTAAGTTGTAGGTAATATTAATCCCAGCGCCCATAAGAGGATAGATGACTTTTTCTCCGATCGTGATGCCCGGGCCTCTTACACCCCGCTCTAAGAACCGAATATCGGCGGTACCCGTAAAAGTATGCCGTTGATCGAAAGAAAGCGGCAAGAGGGAGCGAAACACGTTGAAGCCCTCTATGCTGCCAATAAGGGCTCGGCTCGAGGTCACACTAGACCCCGTGCCCTGCGCATACTGCAAAGTGTACGCAAACCGAAGCTGCAATACCCCTATGCGCCGAATATCTACATCAACATTCAGCCCCTTCACCGTGGAAAAGTCCAGATTTTCAAAACTGGTATAAGAGACAGGATAACCCCCAAAGAAGGAATACAGCTGTACCATATCGCGCATTTCCCTGTAGTAGCCAGATATGGAGAGGGCGATATTAGAGGTGAGAAGCTGCTTGAATCCAACCTCAAAGTCAATAGTTTTTTCTGGACGGAGGCGGGGGTTAGGGATATCTAGAGTGGCGTTTTGAACGATGAAGAGATAGTCTACGAACTGCGCTACCTGGCCGGCCCGAGGACGTTGGGTAAGCACATCGTAGTGAGCAAAGAAGGTCGCTTCATCCGAAATGGGGAAGGAGAAGGAGATTCGGGGCATGATGTTGATTTGGGGCTTATAGTCCTCAAAGGCTTCAAAGGTGAGGCTGTCTGCTTTGAGGTGTGGGCGCGGTCGTCCCCCACTGGCCCGAATAATGGAGAGGGCGCTTGTTGGAGCGCCATTAGCATCATACCAGGTATTCTCCTTACGATACCCGATAATCCGCGTAGGATTAAGGGCATTATCCACATAGGCTACCCAGTCTCCCCCTACGCCTTGAGGTAGCGTAATTCCCAGCAAACGTGCCGTCTCCTCTGCCCGATAAAACGGCCGAACTATGTAAGGGTCCTTCAGCACAGGCAAGTTCGCATCAAAGCGATCCACCCGCACCCCAAGGTTGAAGAACATCTTATCAAACTCAAACTTATCCTGCGCATACAAAGCAATGTAAGTAGGGGCAAAGGCATTTTGAGGGCGGTTTTCGCGATCTTCAAAGAACTTTTCGGGGGCCACCCGACGCTGGCGCTTACCCCAAGGGGTGTAGCCTTGATAATCTACAGCTGGATTACCCGCCGCATACAAGTCATTAATATCAAACATCTCCAGGCTGAAAAAGCTCGGATCCATGGCATCCGGACTAATAAAGTCTAAACCATCCACTGGTAATCCCAGCTTTTCTCGCATCTTCTTATCAAAGTAGCTCTGCTGGTCAGCCTGATAAAGCGGCAAATAACGAATCGTATCCCCTGAGACCACCGGGTTATTTCTATCGAGCTCCGAAAGATGACGATTCGCATAAAGCCTCATGAGGTTCCACAAACCTCCACTACCCGTCAAGACAACCCGATAAAACCGACTATAGCGCTGATCAAACTCAAAACCAATCTTGATATTGTGTCGGCCAAGCTCTGCGGCAGCTTGTCCTGTAAGCCGAAACATGTCTGTGTTATCAAAGGAGGGAGCTCCCGTAGCAATATAACCCTGCCCCAAATAAAGATTATAAACCAGCGACTGCGCCCCTAAAAGACCATTCACATGCCCACCTAACTGCAAAAGGTCAATGAAGTTACGCACACGACCACTGGGCTCTCGCTGAAGAGTATAAGGATTGAAGAGAAGACGGGGGTTCTGAGCTAAGTAATTATAGATGTAGGTGTTGTAGTTCGCCAGAATAGGATGACTACTGGTGGATGGGTCAAAAATATATTCATTTTCCACATATCCTTGGGTTTCGTAACCGGTGAGGTTTCCATCTACTAGGGTAGGCAAGAGCAGCTCGGCATACCGGGTCTCAAAGCGTCCAATGTGTCCGTAACGGAACCAGTTTAGGCCAAACTCCGGATCTATTGTTTTTCCATCAAAGCGGGTATAATCAAACTGAATAGTATAGAAGAAACTGCGCAGCAGGCTATTTGTATCGCCTAAGAAAGTTTGCTGAAGACGAATGAATCCCCTCCATGTATTGGCATGACGTTCTGCCACACGGTCCCATGCCAGGAGCGAACGACTGGTGCCCCATAGTTGTCTCCGACTGAGTTCTCCACTAAAGCCGAGCTTGATAAAGGCATTCTCGGCTAAGCGCACATCTATACGGGTATTGAAGCGGAATTGTCGCAGGCGATTGCCTTGCTTATACGGAAAGCTTTCTATCTGATTGGGAGAAAGGAAGTTAGCTCTATTGACGAAGAAGGCCCTACCGCCTTCCCCAAAAGGCTGGAGGGGAGTTTCTTGGAGGTCTTTTAAGACTTCGGGCTTGACTCGGTAGATGGTGCCCTTATAAGGGGGATCGTAATCCCGTTCCGATTGATATTCGGTGGCAAAGCTGTACCCCAGGATAGTCGTTTTGAGGCCGTCTTCGGTGGTGCGGTTCCAAATAGGACCTGAAATGTTGAAAGCAAAGAGATTGAACTTATAGGGATCGGTGAGCTGGCTGGATTGGACTTCGCCTCCGAAGGTTGTTTGCGCGGAGGGCGCCCCCGTCGTAATCTGAATGACCCCTCCCATTAGGTCGCCAAACTCGGCGGGCACGCCCCCGGTATAAACCGATAGCTGAGAAATAGCCCGCTGAGGCATGGCAAACGTCCCAATTACCCGCACCCCATCTATAAAGTATTGAGTCGCATCTCCCCGGGCTCCCCGCACACTAATACCCGCTCCAAACTTATCATCTACCTGATAAACCCCCGCCGTCGTAGCTAAAAAGGCATTAATATTTCGGGTACCCATTTTCTGGATGTCTTCCAAGGCTAAGGTCTTGCCCGTTACGGTTTCGTCTTTCTCAAAGAGTGGGACTTTATAATCTACGATTTGCACCTCTTCCACTTGAGTGCTAGACTCCATGTTAATGTCTAAGACGACGGTGCGGTTGGCCGTGATGACGACGCCTGTGATGGTGAGGCTTTTTCCGGCGTAGCTGACTTGGACATCATAAGTCCCAGGGGAAAGTGGGGCGATACTATATTCCCCCTTCTCGTTGGTGAAGGCCCCACCTTTGATGATGCCATTTTGCAGGGCTTTGACGGTGGCAGCTTCTAAGGGCTCGCGGGTGATTTTATCCCGAACAACCCCCCGGAGCTTCCCTGCATCCTGCTGCGCCCATGTCCAGGCGACAACCCCCAGTACAGCGATAAGTGTGCGCATATACCTGACCTTTATCACAGGCAAATATACGGCAAACTGGATATTTACAAGCCCAAGGCAGAACCCCCTATCTTTGCCCGCATGGAGAAACGGCTTATCATCATTGGCGGCGGGCCAGGCGGTTATGTAGCGGCCATCCGAGCCGCTCAACTGGGCTTTCAGGTGCAACTCGTGGAACGCGAAAACTTAGGCGGCATCTGCCTCAACTGGGGCTGCATCCCCACCAAAGCCCTTCTAAAATCCTCCGAAACCCTGGAATACCTCCAAAAAGCCAGCGACTACGGCATAGAAGTATCCGCCTTCCAGCCTAACTTCCCCAGTATCATCAAACGTTCTCGCACCGTGGCCGAAAAAATGAGCCGAGGCGTGGAATTCCTCATGCGTAAAAATACAATTGAAGTCATCAAAGGCACGGCTCGCCTTCTACCCGATAAAAAAGTAGAAGTCACCCTCCCCGACGGCAAAACCCAAACCCTCTCCGCCCCCCACGTCATCATCGCTACGGGGGGACGCCCAGCCGAACTGCCACACCTCCGCATAGACCATGAGCATATCATTGGCTACCGGGAAGCTATGACCCTCCCCAAAAAGCCCGAAAAACTCTTAGTAATCGGCGCAGGCGCCATCGGCGTGGAATTTAGTTACTTCTACGCTACCTTAGGCACCCAAGTCACCCTGGTAGAAGCCCTCCCCCACCTCCTCCCCCGTGAAGACGAAGAAATCGGCAAAGAACTGGAAAAAATCTTCCGCAAAAAAGGAATAGAGATCTACACCAGCACCCAAGTTTCCGCCATAGAAAAAACCAAAAAGGGCATCAAAGCTAAACTCCAAACCCCCAAAGAGTCAAAACAAGTAGAGGCCGATATAGCCCTTCTGGCCATTGGAATCACCCCTAATACCGAAAACTTAGGCTTGGAAGCGCTGGGCATCAAAACCGAAAAAGGCCGAATCCTAGTAGATGAGTTTTACCGAACGAATGTGCCAGGGATATATGCTATTGGGGATGTGCTACCAACCCCAGCCTTGGCTCATGTGGCTTCTATGGAGGGGATTATTTGCGTAGAAAAGATTGCGGGTCTGGAGCCGCATCCCTTAGACTATTCTACAATACCCAGCTGTACCTATTGTCAGCCCGAAGTAGCCTCTATGGGCCTTACCGAAAAGGCCGCCCGAGAAAAAGGCTATGAGCTCAAAATCGGTAAATTCCCCTACACCGCCTCAGGCAAAGCCTCTACCATGGGCAAAAACGAAGGGTTCGTGAAACTGATTTTTGATGCCAAATATGGTGAGCTATTAGGAGCCCATATCATTGGCCCGAATGCTACGGAGATGATCGGCGAGCTGATTGTAGCTCGGCGGTTGGAAATCACGGGTCATGAGTTAGCTAAGACGATCCATCCCCATCCTACCCTTTCCGAAGCTATCATGGAAGCGGCAGCTGCCGCTTATGGCGAGGTCATTCATCTGTGAGGCGACCGTCCACTCCCCCTTTCTTTTACTCGGGCTCTACCTGGGCCTCCTATGATCCTCCCACCTTAGTGGGGGATGTAGTAATAAATGCCCACCCCCACGGCCCGATAGTCTAATGGAACGGGATCAAAAGAACCGTATATCTCCGTATTCCGTCGAGCGGGCAGGATATCCATGTAAAAACGAAGGGTAGTAGGAAATGTGCGGCGGAAGTTAAAGGTTAGTTCTACTATAGCCGTGGGGTTGATGAAGTTTTGCTTAAGCCTCCCCACATAACCCGAAAGGGTGGTATAGATAGTCTGGAAAGCTGTGTAACGCATTCCTAAGGCGATGCCAGCTCCGAGGCGCTGCTGATTATAGGGTGTAGCGGCGGCTCCGATGCGCGCAAACCCATATACCGGCACCTGGATCATCCAGTTAGACCCGAAAGCGCCTAAGAACTGAAAAGCCCCCGTAACCTGGGCCCCAGGCCCCACGGCAAAAAAGTCATCCGCATCCCGATAGTATATGTAGTTAGCTCCCAGGCCGATTCCTGTAAAGTCGGCAGGGTAACTAAAAAGACTCTGCCCCAGAAACCGAATATCTATGAAGGCGAACTCTCCCCCGAAGTAGGGGTGCAATTTAGTCCAAAGGCCTTTAAGGGATTCGGATTGCGCCCTGAGGAGGGGTAAAGCGCAAAGGGCGGATAGAAGGCGCCTACTCATGCGGCGCAGTACTCATCAAAAAGGGCAGTAAGGGCAAGAGCGATAACTTCGGGGCTGCGGCCCTCTATTTCGTGGCGGGGGATGAAATGAACGAGCTTACCGCCTGCCCACAAGGCTATGCTGGGTGAAGAGGGCGGATGCGGCGCTAAATATCGCCGCAAAGCCTCCGTTGCCTCCTTATCTACACCTGCAAATACACTATACAGACGCTTGGGGCGGGTCGCATGACGCAAGGCCCGCGCAATAGCCGGCCGAGCCGACGCCGCACTGCACCCACATACCGAATTTATCAGAAACAGGGCTGACTCTCCAGTTGCTTTCAGCTCCGCAATCACATCCTCTACCTCCCGGGCTGTGCGCAGCTCCCTTAGTCCTATCTCCGCAGTCTCCTGTCGGATAGGCTCTACAATGTAAGCCGGATACATAGCACAAAGTAAAACAAAATTGCCCGATGCCATCTCTCGGAAGCCCAAGGAGAGTTTTCCACATCGAGTGGGCACTTCCTAAGGGCAGCTCATAGGAAATAATCTGCCCATTCCCCCATGCCAAAAAGCATAGAGCACTCCAAGCCCCGATCTGCTTTCATCCCCCCCTAAAGACCAGCCTCGGAACTTAAAAAACAGAGGTTTTTTGTTCTTGCCTGTCGGTATGAAAACCGTAGCACCAGTACTTGTAGTAGGACTCCTCTTATGGAGCGGTTGTACGCAGGCGCCTCAAGCGCCTCAGGCCCAAACCGAAGAAGCTAAACAAGCTCAAGCTGGAGGTGAGGGGAAAACCTACACCTTCTTAGGCGATGACAAGGAAGCCTCTAAAATCATTGCCATTGGAACGAAAGTAACTGGGCGCCATGAGATTCGCTTTCCTATCAAGGAAGCCACTGCTACCCTCACGGACGAGTGCATTTCAGGAGGGAAGATCGTCTTGGACATAGCGAATTTGGAAGTTTTAGACCTTCAGGGTGAATGGAAAGCTAAGTTAGAGGGTCATCTGAAAAGTCCAGACTTTTTTGAGGCGGAGAAGTACCCTGAGGGCATATTTGAGGTTACAGGCTGCGAAAGAGGGAGTGGCGATACGCTGTACCTTAGCGGAAACCTCACTTTGCGCGGGGTAACGAAGAACGTCCGGTTCCCCGCCGTATATAAGTACGATCCCCATCAGCCTACCCTGGAAGCCTCGTTTAATATCAATCGTCAGGAGTGGGGCATTAGCTACAAAGGGAAAGCGGATGACCTGATTCGGGATGAGGTGAATATTCAGGTAAAGCTAACGGGGCGGGCGGCGGGAGTATGAGGATAACTTTGTAGAGGCTATAAGAGGGGGCCTTGCAGATGGCCCCCTCATGTGTTTTTTGAAGTACCTTTGGAGCACAAATGAGTCCCTTGAGGCAGCTCGTAAGTTTATTCGTAGAGCGGACTCGGTATAAAGTCCTGGGAAAGCCGCAGTTGAGGCTCAGGGTTTATAACACAGACTTGCATAGCTCAGGTTGGAGACGAATATCACTCAACACGATCCAGTTCCATGATTAAGGTACTTCTGCTACTCTTTTTTATATCATTATTCCTGATAGTCTACTCTTATCTGCTATACCCTTCCTTAATTGAAGTGCTAGCCTTTATTTTTTGCAGAAGAAAGCAAAATAAAAAAAGCAATAAAAGTTTGACATATTCGGTAAGTATAGTTATGGCAGTTCATAATGAGGAAAAGGTATTACCCGCGAAACTTAAGTCATTGATAGAGTTGGATTTTGTCGCACGGGAAGCACATAATCAATATGCTAATATTGAGGTTCTGATTGGTTCAGATGCTTCTACGGACAATACAGATCAGATTATTGAAGATTTTTCTAAATACTATCCATTTATTCGCCTAATAAGGTTTACGGAGCGTTCGGGAAAGGCTCCTATCATAAATCAACTAGTGGATATGGCTTCCGGTGAGATCATTGTCTCAACGGATGCTAATGTTATCTTTGATCGTCGTTTGCTGGATGAACTGCTATTACCATTCCATGACCCGAAAGTCGGTATGGTAGCCGCAAACATCATCCGAGGTATAGAATCTTCAAGTGGAATGCAAAAAATAGAGAAAAAATACATCATAAGGGAAAATAAGATTAAGAAAATGCAGTCCTGCCTTTCTGGCCTTCTAATAGGTGTAGAAGGCGGCTGTTATGCCATTCGCAAAAGCTTATTCGCGAAAGTTCCACAGGGGTATTTCATGGATGACTTTTTCATTACTATGTCCGTCATACAGAAAGGATATAACATCTCATTCGCTGAAAACGCATTATGTTATGAAGATGTTATGGATGATAGGATAGAAGAGTTTAAAAGAAAAACTCGTATCTCTATCGGCAATTATCAGAATATGGTTCACTACTGGAGAATGCTATTCAATCCTCTCCATAGAGTCTTCTTTCACTTCATTTCTCATAAATTTATTCGCTGGATGACACCCTTTCTCATGATATTAGCCTTGATATGTGGTTGGGTATTATCCTTCTACGATGGAGTCTATTTATACCCGTCATTACTTTTGACATGTCTGATGGTTCTGCCATTGGCCAGTGAATTGGCTTATTCTATTCCGATACTTAGCTATGCTACACATTTTGTTTACATGAACTATGCATTACTAAGAGGATTCTTCCTTTACCTAAGAAGACCTACAAGTAGTGTATGGCAACCTACTGCGAGAAAGACCCTAAATTTGGACGATGAGCAGGATAAAGCAAGAGTAAAAACTGTGAGAAGACGATTATGACCTACTGGCTCATCAAGTCCGAGCCGGACGAGTATAGTTTTGAGCACCTCCTCCAAGACCAGAGAGCTGTCTGGGATGGGGTTCGGAATCCCCAAGCCCGGCGATATTTATCTGAAATGCAGGTGGGCGATAGGCTTTTTTATTACCATTCTATGCCGGAGCGGGCGGTGGTGGGGTTAGCGGAAGTAACGCGGGCGGCCTTTCCAGACCCGACAGACCCCCGCTGGATAGCCGTGGAAATTCGGCCTTTACAGCGGTTTGCCCGGCCCATCTCTTTGGCTCAGATCAAGGCCGATCCCCGATTTGCGGAGTTAGGGTTAGTGCGGCAGCCGCGGCTTTCCGTGATGCCCGTACCTCCCCCTCTGGCGGAAATTCTCCTCCAATGGGGCCAGCCTACGCCCCTATGAATAGCGGCTCTTAGCCTTTGCTTAACATTTCTGTCATGCCTACCTTACAGAGGCGTGGCAGGTTTGGGGGGGTATGCGTGGATGGTTAGGGTGTCTTATAATAGGGTTGTGGGCACAGACGGGGTCAAAGATTCGGTTGGTGATTTATGACAGGCAGACGGAGGAGCCGCTGGCGGGAGCGACGGTTCGGTGGGTAGGGGGGGGTATGCTCACGGATACGCTGGGAGAAGCGCTGGTGCCGAGGCCAGCAGGTTCGGAATCCTTACTCGTAGAGGTGGGGTACTTAGGGTATGCGCCGTCCCGGCTAATGCTAAGGCGGGGCTCGCCCGCAATAATCCGGGTAGGTCTGGTAGGCGAAGGGGTTCAAGCTGAGGCCGTCCTTCTTACGGCCCGCAGCGAAAACCGAACCGAAGTAGCGCTTCTGAGTGCGCTCCAAACCATGCCCCAAGTGGCTACCGGGATTTCGGCGCAGACGCTGGAACGGCTACCGGACCGCACCACCGCCCAGGCCATGAGCCGTATCACCGGCCTCTCCCTCAATGATGGCCGCTTCCTCGTCATCCGGGGTATGTACGAACGTTACAACACCATCCTTCTGGATGGCCTTATGGCTCCGAGCACTGAGCCCGAAAGCCGAACCTTTGACTTAGAAGTTTTACCCGCAGGCCTGCTGAGCCAAATCCTCGTCTACAAAACAGCCCACGCCGCTTATCCTGCGGACTTTGGAGGTGGCGTGGTCCTCCTGCGACTCAAAGAGCCTTCCGAAAAGCCAACCCTCTCCATGCAGCTCCGAACAGCTTATTTGATAGGCACGACTTTCCGAGAAGGACTCACAGGGCCCACCTACACTCGGGACTACTATGGGGGACTGGCCCCTGAGCGAACCCTGCCAGCCAACTTTCCCCCAGACCTTACCAGTGTATCCCCTTCAGAAGCCCAGCAGTGGATGCAGACTTTGCCCAGACCCTATCAGATACGTTCTCTTCCTTCCCTCCCCCCGCAGACTAGCCTCACCTTCACCACCACGCAGCCTCTTGGCAGGCGCCTCTGGAGCCTTTCCACCCTTAGCTACGGACGCTCCTTCCAAAACCTCACCATCCAACGTTTCCGATATGAACGCCAATCCGATATACCCGGTCAAAATCCCCTTCTTTTTGCGTTTTCGGACCAGCAGACCACTCAAAACTATCGGCTTACATTGGCTCAGCGCTTTTCCTTTTTGCCCACGCCCAGACATCGGATAGACTTCACCGCTATCCTTCTGCGATTGGCAGAGCAAGAAACGATTATTCGGACGGGGTACTCGTATTATCAGCGAGCAGAGGCAGAGTTTCGTAATTATAGTTTGCAGTATTTGAGCCGAACGGTAGGGCTTTTGCAAGTGGGAGGCGTACATCAGCTCTCCGAAGGGACTTCGGTAAGCTGGCAAGGTGGGTATACCGCATCGTTTCGGGAAGAGCCGGACTTTCAACGTATCCGCACCGTGAAGGAGCCGGGCGATACCTCGTATCGGATTATCATTCCGCCTGGGGCGACGACCTTTGATGCGGCACGGTTTTATAGTCGACTGCGACAAGAGGGTTGGGCGCTGAGTGCCCAGCTGCGGACCCATGTTTGGGGCATGGAGTGGCAAGGGGGCTTTCAAGGGGATTATCGGCGGCGCACCTTCTCAGCGCGGTGGTTCTCCTATACCCTCCCGCCCTCTGCAGGGAGCTTCTTACAGAGCTGGGCTTCTACACCTATTCAGCAGGCCTTTTCAGAGGAGTATCTCTCCAACTTCCGCCTGCGGGAGGGCACCAATCCCACCGACCTTTACGAGGCCGAACAGGCTTTTGGAGCCGCCTTCCTATCCGCAGAAAAGACGATTACCCGCTGGCGCCTACAAGGTGGCCTCCGATATGAGTACAGCTATCAGCAGCTCGTCTCCGCTACCGCTACGGGGCCTATTTCCCAGCTTACCCCTTTCCCCCTGCTTCTCCCCTTTACCCATGTGGGCTACCACCTGAGCGAAAAGCATCGCCTCCGCCTCGCCTATGCCCGCTCCCTCAACCGCCCCGAACTGCGCGAGCTCGCCCCTTTCACCTACTATAACTTCGCCCTCACCGTGGATCAAGC
>Ga0308415_1000630_pt1 | contig 15536 bp, 12 predicted proteins | sample HotsprSampleOS55_FD_203465 | JGI IMG/M metagenome (GOLD analysis project Ga0308415, IMG submission 203465) | Hot spring phototrophic mat microbial communities from Octopus Spring, Yellowstone National Park, Wyoming, United States - 20090730_OS55 ... | reverse complement strand
TCCGAAAGAACTAAAAGGTGTGCAAACGCCGCCCGGGGCCACCTGCCGTCGGATGCCGCCCCGGTGCTTGATCTCACTTTTTACCGGAAACCTGGGTGAAAATTGTTCCACCCCGGTGACCGGTCCGCCGTTTTAAGATCCCGGTATCCGCACCGAAATCCCGAAGTTTGCGGGAGAAATGTGCCTTTCTTATACTTTATCCTTCGGTACCGCCGGCTTTTGAGAACTTCGGTAGAGGTACCACTTTGCGACTGGGGCTAAAAAGCGGCTCCATTTCAGCCGGGAACTGGGATGGCTTGCTCCCGTGGGCGGCTAACCTGGAGGACGTCCGGGGCACTCCACTTATAGTTTTCGCTCGGAGCAGAAAGGAATTGTTTCCATGACCTCTCCAGTTCTCTTCACACTCCTTCTGAGCTTTGCACCAGCAGCCGAGGAATTATATCCGCATGTGCCGAGTGCTTTCTGTACACATGTCGATGTCTTCTCAGCCAATGAGGGGGGATACTTTGCCTACCGGATCCCAGCCGTGGAAACCACATCCGAAGGGATTCTCCTGGCCTTCGCCGAGGCTCGAAAGTACAACCTCAACGACCCGGGTTTCGGCAAGCAGGATATCGACCTGGTCCTCAAACGCAGTAGTGACGGTGGCCGAACCTGGTCCGAATTACAAGTGATTGAAGACCCGGGAGAGCTGTGGTCGGCAGCCAATCCGGCCACGGTTGTCGATCGAACAACAGGCCGAGTGTGGGTTTTTTACATTCGCTGTCGGCCGGAGCGGAATACTCACACGGCCCGAGCCGGAACCGACGATGTGCTCGTCCTGGCTCGTTGGAGCCAGGACCATGGACAGAGTTGGTCCGAACCGATCGACCTGACACCCGTGGCCCGCGATTACGGGGACCCAACCTGGAGGATGACCGTTCCCGGACCGGGTGGAGCTATCCAAACGACAACGGGGCGACTGTTGGTTCCGGCTTGGAAAGTAGACGGCTGGAACAATTTTGTGATTTTTAGCGACGACCACGGGAAAACATGGCAGCGAAGCAGTTTTATTCCCGGCGGAAAAGAGGGCAATGAAAATCAGCTTGTCGAGCTCGGCGACGGACGAATCTTGATGGACATCCGTCAGACCAAAGGTTCTCACCGCTGGCGAAGCATTAGCAGCGACGGGGGTCAAAGTTGGTCCGAGCCCATACCGGGACACCAGCTGACCCCTGTGGCTTGTGCTATCGAGCGTTATCCTGGGGAGGTGGTCGGAAGGAAACAAGATTTGATCCTTTGGACCGGTCCCAAAGGGCCAGGCCGGCAGAATCTCACACTCCATCTAAGCGAAGATGGTGGCCAGACGTTTAGCCGATCCTACATCATTGCGGAAGGTCCGGCGGCTTACTCCGACCTCACCGTTCTTCCGGACGGAACCTTGGGGATTCTCTGGGAACGGGACAACTACCGGCGGATAACCTTAACCACCGTAGCTAAAGAATTCTTCCGAGATGAGAGGAGATAACTGTCTTCTTCCGGAGACCTTTAGAGGAAACAACTATTTCCTTCTGGGAATCTGTAGCGGAAATAGCTGTGTCCTTCCGGAAACCTTTACAGGAGATGACTGTCCTCTTTCCGAAGTCTTTCGAAAATCGAAGGTTGGGAAGGCATTTTCCAACTGAACTCACGCCTTTTCTGATAACCGCCTTCCCCACTCGGGTTCTACCTGCCTTGGGCCACCCAAAAGTCGATAGCGACCTGGCAAGAACCCAACGAAATATTGTTCCGGAAACCCAAAACTCTTCGCGAACAATCCGGAAAATTCTTTTCCCAACCAGACTGGACCCAGGACATCGAAAGTGTTTAGCAACAGGCAGAAATCGAAACTTCGCACGCGGAGTTCCTAAGGTCTGGTCCCTCCATGAAAACAACGGTCTCCGTCCGGAAAACTGGCGATACCTTCTTCTCCTTCCCAATCACGCTTTTTCCCCAAACCTCTCCTACATCCCGGATACCTGCAGAGTTCTTCAACCACTCTGATCCCAGGAGGCTCTGTAAGCTTGCAACGGCCTCGGACGTGGAAAGAGGAGCAAATACCTCTCTTCCGGTACTCTCCTGTGGCGGAGAGTCCCCGGATGAACCGCAAACCGTTTGGAAAGCTTCCACCTAAGAAAGGTGGAGAAATCCAAGGGCATTTAGGGGGAAACTTCTCCCGGCGGAATTCCGCAATCCTCGGGAGTAACCACTCAGCCAGCAGCATGCTTTTGGATAATAACCGGGGGTTGAAGGTGAGGAAGATCGGGACGGGTAAACCCAGCTGGGGAAAGGCGGCAGTATAACCAATCGAGGATACATTCTGCAGCGGAAGCTGCTGCCCCAGGTCGGGCGAAGTTACTTTTTAGCCTCCGAAGTTTTGCCACACATTCGGCCCACGCACGATCATCACCCAGCCACCGCAACACCTGGACAGCAATCGACGGGGAAGGATCGCGGTAAGTTAAGTACTCGGGATAGACCATTCCCTGTTGGTCGTCGAGGGCCGGCCATCGACGTCCAGCGGAAAGAGGATCCTCGGCAGCCAGCAGGTTGACCAAGCATATGTACCGTACCTGGCGAAAGAAGCCTTGGGCCCACCAAGCCCCAGGGCCGATCCGATAAAGGATGACACTCGGCCTTTCGTAATACATCAGTTCCAATGCCACCGACCCAGAAACAGCAACACAACAGCGGGCTAAGCGGATTAACTCCTGGGTCCTTCCGGCCCAGATTTCCAGTGGCAAATCCCATCCTTTCGCCCGTTCCCGAAGCCACGCTGCCTGCTGCTCGGAGTAGGCAGCCACGGCAAATCTCACATCCGGACGGGCCAGGTAGACCCGCCGGGCCACCTGCAATTGAGTTTCAAAATTGGCTTCCAGCTCCTGGAAGCGGGAACCCGGCAGAAGGGTCACCCAAGGCCCACCCACGGAAGAAAGCTGGGCTATCCATCGCTCGTCGAGTTGCTTGCCGGCCAAGTGATCGAAAAAGGGATGCCCAATGTAAATTGCCGGACAATTATGCCGGCGGAAAAACTCCGCTTCAAAAGGGAGTGTACACAAGACCAAGTCGACTAACCGCCGCATTTTTCCCACCCGCCACCTGGCCCAAGCCCAAATCTGGGGAGGGACATAATAAATAACCGGAATCCGCTGGCGTCTGGCCAGTCGGGCTACCCACCAATTAAAGCCGGGATAGTCGACGAGGATTACAGCGGCAGGCGGATTCTTGCGAAACAACCGGTTGGCTCGTCCAGCCAGTCGGAGGAAGTACGGTAGGCAAGAAAATACTCGCCCAAACCACATGATGGCTAACTGGGTGAGGTCGGCCTGGAGATGGCAACCTGCCAGGGCAAGTTGGCGGCCCCCAAAACCCGTCGCCAAGATCGCCGGATGCCGCCTACGAAGTTCTTGCAATAGGGTCGCTGCATGAAGATCGCCGCTTGGCTCCCCTGCAGAAAAGAAAAATGTGAGAGGATGAATACCTGGGGAACCACGAACGTGGCCTTCGTCGATTCGCAGCCTCCCATCCCCCCGGGCCAAACCGTTAGAGCATACCAGCTGTCGCCTCATGGTCTTACTCGAATCCCGCAGATGATCCGAAGCCTCTCCTTGGCAAATTTTGCCCCCACAAAACTTAGCGATTAACTGAACATTCAGGGGCTGATAGCGAAATATTGACGATCCTCCAAAAATGGCTGCCCAATCAGACGATCCTCCAAAAATGGCTGCCCAATCATCAGTAGGATGTTCCCTGAGAAGAAAGGTCAATTTCAAATTTTGAAAAGCTGTTCAGCCGCCAGGTCTATTGCCCCGATCATGGCGAAGGGCACCTCACCCCCCTTTGGATGTCCCCCAATTCCAACCAATCAGGGACCGGAAAAAACTGGGGAAAAGCTGTCACGGTCCAAAGCTGCTTCAAACCCTCAGATCCAATTCTTTTCTACTGCAAATTGGGTTTGGCACGACCTCCAAATTGGGCTTGGCACGACCGGGTTTTGTCCTGGGATTTCTTTTCCGGTGGTGTTTTCTCATGGTCGAACCGACGGCCCGGCCGGTCCAGCAAAGTCCCACCTACGAAAAGAGGCTTCGACTTAACTGGGTTACTTTGCACCTGAGGTGCAGACACTTCTGCCGGTCCGTGAACTTTGATCACCCGACCAAAGCGTTGGGAGCGAGGGTAACTATCGCGACTAGAATTACAGATTTAGTAACTTTGCCAACAAAAACTTTCAAACCTTCTTGCATAGAACGGGCCGGTTTATTCGCCCACCCATGATCGACCACCCCAGCTAAAACCGCCAGCTAAGCTAAAACCCAAAGAGAACATACAACGGGTCAAGGACTAATCTGACTCCGCTTTCCCTCGGCTTTCGCCGGGTTTAACCATGGGCAACGTGAAGAAGCCAAAGTAGCCAAACGATCGGGAAACTAAGACGACCCAAGCCACGGGGCAAACCCCTGCTGCCTGGTCTCTGGGTCAAGTTCCCGGTCCGCAAATGGATCGGCCGCACAGTACCTTGTCCCCTACAAAGTTTACCCGGACTGCCTTCGAGATCATTCCCCCAGCGAAAGGCAATTGGCCAGGGCTCGAGATGCCGGCCACTTGACATCCCCGCAACTGGTCTTAATGATTTTGGTACCGATCTACCGACGGAAATGTGTAAGGCGATACCGATTTTTTGAACCATGGGGCTTGCAGGGATCCTTCACTCAGTTGAGGAAAAGCTGCTGGCCTAACAAGCAAAATATGAGCTTGTTCGAGATCCTTCCCACCGTTGTGGCTTGTCGGTGTTGTCCGGCCCTGTGCCGGACGAAGAACTAAATCTGTCCCAAAATCTTGCATTTCGTGTCTGCCCACCTGTCCTTATTTCGCTCATTTGTGTGATCGCCAACCCACATCAGGGGCCCGGAAACCCCGGCGATTTTTCGGGATTTCTCCGGGAGGCAGCTGACCTCAGAAAAAGATCACTATTATCGCCTACTTGATGGCAAAACCAAGGGAAAGGAGCAAAAAGCATGACGAGTTTTGTCACGCTCCGGAAAGATAAGATTCCCGATATTACCGCCCGATTGGTAGCGACCTATCGGGAGGTGGACGCTCTTAACCACCTGGGTCATTGCCCTCTTCCCAACTACGAGATGATCATCAGCTGTATTGAAGACCTCAAGGAAGTCCTTTTCCCGGGCTACCGAAGGCGGGAGTGCCTTCACTGGGAGAACGTCACCTATTATGTGGGATCGATCATCGACCGACTTCACGATCGGTTGCGGGCTCAGATAGCCCGGGCTTTATGCCATGCTGCCGGCGATGATCTTACCTGTACACCGGAACAGAGGAATCACTACGAACGTTTAGGGGACGAAAAAGCGGTCGCTTTTTTGGAACAACTCCCGGAGCTAAGACGGATCCTCGCCCTTGATGTACAAGCAGCCTACGATGGAGACCCCGCCTGCAAGTCGCTGGACGAAGTTGTATTTTGCTATCCGGGTTTTGAGGCGATCACGATCTATCGGCTTGCCCACCTCCTTCATGAGCTGGGAGTACCGCTGATTCCCCGCATGATGACCGAGTGGGCCCATAGTCGGACCGGGATCGATATTCATCCAGGGGCTAGGATCGGGACCCACTTTTTCATCGACCATGGCACCGGGGTGGTCATCGGCGAGACCTGCGAAATTGGAAACCACGTCAAAATCTACCAAGGAGTGACTCTTGGTGCCCTGAGTTTTCCCACCGACGCCGAAGGAAGGTTGGTCCGGGGCTTAAAACGGCATCCAACAATCGAGGATCGGGTTATCATTTACGCCAACGCAACGATTTTGGGTGGAGAGACGGTCATCGGGCATGACTCAGTGATCGGTTCCAGCGTGTGGCTCACCAGTTCTGTACCTCCCTACACCACAGTGACGATGGAGAAACCCCGGCTTCGCATGCGAGGCAAAAACGGAGACGAACTCCAGCCCTCGGTCCGGGAAGCAGCAGCTGCTGCGGACCGACCTGGGTAACAAACTCTGCGGACCGATGTCCTCGGGCAACCTCCCCCTTGACTTTCTACCCGAGAATAAACCTACCATTAAGCCCGTGAAGTTGGTACTTTCCGACTTGCTCTTCAATTACATTCCGATTTATTCTTCCCCAATTACATTCCGAGTTATTCTTCCTCAATTACATTCCGATTTGCTCTCCCACAATTACATCCCGATTTGCTCTTTCACGATTACATTCCGATCTACTCTTTCACAATTGCATTCCGATTTACTCCTTAACAATTGCATTTCCATTTACTCTTCCATTAAATCCGATTTATTCTCCCATTAAGAAAGGAAGTAGGAGAACCCTCGGAGGAGTTTGCCGAAGCAACTCTGGTTGCATGGCATCGAGAACACATTTTTTCGCGTGAAAAGGCTCCATCCTGCTCCAACAAACAAATGGCAACTAACAAATGGCTACCCAGGAATGGAATAAGTAGCAGGCCCTCCAAAGCCAAGGCCGGGGCCCAAGCCCAGATTCCACGCCGGGATGAGCCCCTGCCCAACCTGACCCCTGGAGCCGCAAGGTGTAGCACACTTCTGCTTGGCTGGACTCTGTGTGGCCGGGCACAAGATCGTTTCGAACGCGAACGAGGGGGTTGTTCAACGGTCCATGATTTCGCTATACTCTCTATGAAAAGATCCTGCTAGCCTTTTTTACCCCAGTGGTGGATATTGCAAACTTTAATTACTGGTTCCCTTAGGCGTCGGTTGAAGAGAGCGTTTGTGCCAAGGGTGTTATTACAGAGCACAGGAGGTATCCGTGGGCGTCAAAAAGCGTGGAAAGGGTCGTCGCAAGGTAGGTCGCAAAAAACGCCGGATGCGGTCCAAGATCCGGCATCGGAAGGATTAACCGTTGTATGTCCCGGGGGAGTTTCCAACCCCCGCTTGTCGCCAGCGACCATTTGCCAGGGGAATATTCCGGGACAATCTTGCTTTTGGGCTGGGTACAATCCAGCAGCTGCATAGATAGTGAAGGAACAATCGGGCAGCTGCAAAGATCATGACGGTGCCGTTAGGTCCTCCGGTGTGCAATTGGGGCCCAATAGGTCACCAGACCCATTATCACGGCGTGGGAGTTCCGTCTGGAAAAGGTTCGGGAGGACAAGCCAGATCGATAACACTGGCTCCGGGGACGAAGCGTTCGACGGCCAGCCGGCTCAGATTGAGCCAGTTGTGGCAGTAGTCAAGAATGATGCTGTCGGCGGTGGCCACCGGCTCGGAGGCGTCCATCAAAATAGGGTCGGGGCTATTTACAAGTTCCACTTGCCAACGCCATCCGCGGGCGGTGGCAACGGCTTTTATTAACGCTTGGAGGCGTCCGCTGTTGGAAACAGGACGGTCCAGGAACCAGATAGCCTCGCCGACCTTCAACTCTTCCAGCGTTTTTCCAATCAGTTCCAGGGCTGGGAGGGTCTCGGCAACTTTGCGATAGTGCCCATGCATGCTGGCCATGTCGCGATAGGTGGAATCCCTGGCCAACAAAAGAATGCCTTTGCCCAGTGCGGCCTCGACGGTAGTCAGCACATTGTAACCGTCTACAAGAACGCGAGCCCCTTGAACCGCCCTAGGATCCAGCTGGCGTTCCCTCCGGGCCAAAAGTTCTTTATCCCCGCAAGCGGCCCGCTCCACAGCCAAACGCTGGCGAGCTGTGAGCTGATAGCGATTCCCCACCAAGGCTAATGCCGACGGATTCACATACCCCCGAGTCAGCAGCCACGAAAGATCGAACGTTGCCTGTCGCAGTTTTTCCCATTCCTTGGGGGCAAAAAGTTGTGCGTCTTCTGGATGGGGACCACGGTGGGAACGACTATCCGGCACGGTTGTTCTCTCCAGTTTTTGCCGGCCCTTGCCCTGGGATCCTCCTCCGACCCCATGGGAACGGGATCCAGACCGCATAAAAAGGGTCTACGATGGTGGATTCTCCTCCTACCCCACGGGAATAGTCCGACTAGCAGAATCCGCGGTCGCTCGGAGCCTAATCGGAACAAACTTTTCCAAGCGGTAGGGGCACCGGGCCTATCGACTTTGGTCCTAATCCGGTTTACTCCGCAGAGTCTCGGCCTACTTCAGGCGGGGGAAATCCAGGTGTTTTCGCCGGCAGTTTATTACCCAACGGCTCCCTATAACGTGATAACCTGTGGGGACCTGCCTCTAAGGAAACGTATGTTAACCTGCCTCTGACGAAACCTGTGGTGACTTTCCTCATACTGTGGTGACTTTCCAGATAAGGGTCTGTGGTGACCTTCCTCATAAGGGTAATTCCAATCAAAGTTGGGGAAACCCGCCAGCCCCGCCTGGTTAACAAGCCGACATGGAAAGCATTCCTGGAAAAAGTTTGAAAACTTTGCCCAGACCGCCCTCCTTGGCCGACCCAACCGAAAAACTTCGGCAGGCCCCTTTGGACCTTCCCCAGAACCCCAAAAACCATCTGCACCACAACATAGAGGGAGGTCTGCACCACATTATAGAGGGAGAAGACAGTATTAAGTGCACCATAGGTATTAAGTGCACCACAATGTAGGGCGAGAACATAGGATAAAGGTAGAACACAGGCAAAGCGATAAAGGGGGAGCAAAGCAAAAATTTCAAACAGTTCAGCCTGGGCTTCTAGGCGACTAAATTAATGTTGCCAGAATAGTAGCCTTGGTGCTTCGGGGCCTAAAATTATCACCCTTTCCAAGGGAAAACCTCCCTCCTCGACATAGCCGCACCTAGAGATGTAATTATCCCCCCCATTTCCGTGGTTGGATCTCTTTTGGAAATAGGCGGCGGAAGTTGCTTACTTTCCAAAAGACAGAAGACGGGTAACATTGCGGATCCATAGGCTTCCCAGCTCTGCAAAATGTCCTCCGGGCCCGCAAAACCCGAATCCCCTTTACTCGAATAAGTTTACAAGAGAATCGCGAATCAGATAACAACACAACCCCGACCTCACACGCGATAAGTGCCGGCAATTTGGCACGGCATGGGATGCCCAGCCGGCTACCAATCCGAGCTCAGGACCTTCCCCGGCCCCCTAACCGTCGAGGCCGGAGCTCGAACAAATCCGCCGGGCAACTGGTCACTCCCAAAGATAACAGCCGAGGACTTTCCAAATACCCCGTTTCGAAAGAATCGGCCGACAATAAAACCTCTTGATCACCCCACTAATCCCGCCGTATTCGCGGGAACCTAATACCCTCGGCTAGGTCGAACCGGCCCAGTAAGAGGTGGCTTCTTCTGGATATTCAAACTGGCTTCATCTGGATATTTACACCTCTAAAGAGATGCCGGAAAAAACCTGTTGCATTCAAACAACCCGCACCCAGGTCCCAGTCTTTACCCACCGGGAACACCGCCGATTTACCGCTGATAAGTTCCCATCAGCTCGCCTTCGTCGATGATATGCCCTGAAATTTCCCGCCACAAAGACTTGCGGTCTTTTCCAGGTTCGATCACCGGCTTGCTGTCCAAAGCGTAAACCCTGAAGAAATACCGATGAACACCGCTTCCCGGAGGAGGAGCTGGACCGCGATAGCCAATGTTATGACCGATCGTCCAAGAATTTTTCCCCTGCAAAATCCCGTGGAATTGACGCAGGCGGGCTTCCTTAGGAAGCCCTTCTGGCAACCCGGGGAGCTCGGCCGGAATCTTGTAAACAACCCAGTGCACCCAGGGTTCTGCCGTGGGAGCGTCGGGGTCTTCGCATATGAGGATTAATTCTCTTGTTCCCTTAGGAAGATCGGACCAGTTGATCGGCGGGGAGATATCTTGACCGTCGGCGGTGTACTTTACCGGGATCGGCTCCCCGTGGACAAAAGCGGGACTAGTAACTCGAATCGGCATGACATGACCCTCCCCAAAAGCAACCAATTCATTCTTGATGAAGCATCCCTGCTGCTCACCTACCCGCAGGTCTACCCCGGATAAATTTCAGCAAAGATGCTGGATAGCTTTCAGGATTGGGCCATGAGCGAATTTTTCAGCCTTGCACATCGCCAGAGTCAGAAAGTCCGCACTGGGAGCTCTGACACTGGCAAGGCTAGTTCTTAGGGGGGAACCCCCAAAAGGTTGGATCGGCTCTTAAGCAGGCTTATCTCCGACTGAAGCTCCCTCCTTACGAGCAGCCACGAACCCACCAACGGTGCCTTCCACATTATTGTACGCAGGTTGGAACTCCCGGTCCCTGGCTCAGCCACCTGCCTAATCTAAATTGCCGAAAAAAAGGAGCCATTTACGAGGAAACTCGCGGCCAGCCCCAAAAATGAGAACTTCAGCTCCCTGTCTACAGCTCTCTACAATAGCGAAGACCTTACCCGAGCGAGGAGGAACGGCTACTGCCGCAAAACCGAACTCCAGCATTTTCCCCAACCCATTTCCCCGAAGCATTTCCCCGGCAATCGCGACTATGGGCCGGCAAGTTCCCTAGAAGCAAGCTCCACGACGAGCTACCAGCTGGTCCAATAACAACCCGGAAAACCCCTCAATTTAAGGAATATGTCCATGCACCATCCCGTGGGGCACCTCAAGGCCGTTCATAAGTGCCTATCCACTGAGCAGTTGCCAATACATGGCCTTCCATCGCTTTGAGCAATTGGGCCTTGGTAGCACCCGGGGCCAGACCCAAAGAGGTGTCTAACGCGTACAACGTGAAAACATATCGGTGCCGACCACTTCCCCGCGGGGGTGCCGGTCCCCGATATCCCACCGTCCCCCATGAGTTCTTCCCTTGCACGGCTCCTCGCGGGGTGTCGAGCTTTTCTTTAGCCGGAATTCCTGCAGGCAACTCCCGCACATCGGCCGGAATTCCATAAATGACCCAGTGGACCCAAGGTTCCGGAGCCGGGCGACGGGGGCTCGGAGCGTCCGGATCATCGCAAATAATCGCGAACTCTTTCGTACCCGCGGGTGGGTCAGACCATTTGAGCGGAGGAGAAACATCTCTCCCGTCCTCGGTATGATCCCGCGGAATCGGAGACTGATTCCTAAAGGCAGTGCTTTCCAACTTCATTTGAGGTCCTCCTTTCTCCGGTTGGAAAACATCGGGAGCCTCAGGGGTCACTTCCTCGGAGATCCCCCTCTTAGTTGTAGAATCCTGCAATTCTCCGGCGGCAGTTTCTCCGGACAAACCGCGGGGTGCTCGAACCTCCTCGGATACCTGATGAGACATCGAACATCCCCCGCAAAACAGAGCTAGGACAAGTAGGAACACACCACAAAAGAATATCCGCTCTGTTAACCGGAACAATCGGAGCCAACTTGCCCCCATGATTTCATCCTCCCGGCTTTTACGACGCACGGTCCCGGTGTACGTAAATAATGTTTTTCTCAAACCATCTTTTTCCTGGGACAGTCTGTCAACGGAACCCCATCTAGAACCATTCTGTCTCCTCAAGTCTAGGATTAAAAGCAGATGGCTCGTTAAATCGGACTAAAAGCAAATGGTTCCTTAAACCTTGGGATTAAAAACACATGGTTCCTCAAATCTGGCATTAAAAGGACATGGTTCCTCAAATCCGGGAGTAAAAACAGATGGTTCCTTAAATCTAGGATTAAAATCAGAAAAGTCTGCCTCGCGATCCAATAAAGTCAAAACTGCGAGAGTCAGTTTGTAAGAAAACAATTTTCGACCAAATTAAGACCGAGTTTAGCCCATGGGAAAACCCGGCTTTGGTCCTCCGGAAACCGATTTGTGGCCATCCGGGAAAAAATCCGTTTTGGGACATCGGAAAACCGGTTGGTGGCCATCCCAAAAACCGGTTTTCTCGGTCACGGTCACCGGTCTTCGGTCACGGTAAGCGATGAAATCCTGCATCAGAACCGATGAAAATACCGCTTTCGGAGAAAGCCAACCAATCGCCGTGGATAGACCGGCAGTTTTGGCAGACGTTCCGCACAATGTACTGGAAATGGGCACCTCCCTGGCTAAACTGGAAATGAGGACCTCCTTGGCCAAGTGGTAAGCCGAAGGCTACTCAAGCCCGAGACAACTTACCAATAAGGAATCGGAACTCCTCAGCTTTTTCCGTCCTGTATCCACCGGCCCCGGCCCGAAAACATTTAGGCTAAGAACATGGACACCCGCCGGTGGGAAGACCCAGCGGCAGTCTCGATCGTTACCCACCAGAAGCCTGATCCCCGATAGGCGGTATACGTTCCCAAGAGGTTGGCCTCATGAGGGAACCGCTCACCGACTTGCCAGGTGGGGGAACCATGTCTCCAACCCCAAAAGGGGCCACGGAGGCGGCACAACCCTTCCTCCGGGCTGCCTCCTTGGGAGCTAATTTTTTAGCAGTGGCTGGCCACGGCTCCTATCCTTTGACCACTCCCAAGGGCCGAAGTCTAGCCACCTTCTTGGCCAACCCTGCCTTTTCTACCACGTCGACCACAAGACTGACATCTTTGTAGGCATCCGGCTGTTCTTCTGCCAATCCTGTTCGGCTCCGTGCTCGTGCAATGATGCCTTTTTCGGCCAACTCCGCCTCAATCCGGCGGCCTTTTGCATGGCGAATGGCCTCGTTACGACTCATAACCCGGCCGGCACCGTGACATGTCGTCCCAAAGGCCTTTTCCATACTTCCAGGCTGCCCCACCAAAACCCAGCTCGAACGCCCCATATCGCCGGGAATAATGACGGGTTGACCGATGTTCCGGTACCGTTCAGGAATCTCGGGATGCAAAGGCGGAAATGCCCGAGTGGCCCCTTTGCGGTGGACACACACCGTCTTTTCCTTTCCCCCGACGATGTGTTTCTCGATTTTGGCAATATTGTGGGCCACATCGTACACAAGGTTCATTTTCAGCTCTTCCCATGGCCGGCCAAAAAATTCTTCAAAGGCCTCGCGGGTTAGCCACATCAACAATTGACGATTGGCCCACGCATAATTGGCTGCCGCCCGCATTGCCCCCAAATACTTCTGCCCCTCTGGACTGTTCACAGGAGTACAAGCCAACTGGCGATCGGGCAACACAATGCCATATTTTTCCGGAGTATTCCGGAACAATCGCAAGTAATCGTCGCAGACCTGATACCCTAGGCCCCGCGATCCAGAATGGATCATCACACAAATCCCGCCTTCCTTGAGGCCCATGCCTGCCGCGGCTTCCTCATCGAATATTTCCTCTACGACTTGGACCTCCAAGAAGTGGTTACCGGAACCGAGGGTGCCACATTGATCTAAACCGCGTTCGATCGCCTTGTCGCTCACACTGTCCGGATCGGCACCTTTCAAGCAACCGTGTTCTTCTGTGCAGTCAATATCGGCATCGGTAGCCCATCCGCGTTTTTTCAGAAACCCAACTCCTTCTGCCAAAATATGACGGATCTCCTGCCTACTAAATTTAAATGGGCCACCTTCGCCAACCCCCGCGGGAATCCGTTTAAAGAGATGGGTCACTAACTGCTCGATCTTTGGCTGAACATCCTCTAGGGAAAGGTCCGTCCGCACTAACCGAACGCCACAATTGATGTCGTAACCCACTCCCCCCGGGGATATCACTCCCCCTTCCTCAGGATCGGTGGCACACACCCCTCCGATGCAAAAACCATATCCCCAATGAATGTCGGGCATTGCCAGGCTGGCCATCTGGATCCCCGGCAAGAAAGCCACATTTGCTACCTGTTCCGGGGCTTGATCCCCCTTGGCCTGCTCCATCAGTCGCTCATCGGCGAAAATCACTCCGTCCACCCGCATTCCCGGCTTATACGACCGGGGAATCCGCCAAGTGGTTTCGTCAACCTTTTCCAACGGTCCCGCAAATCCTTGCTCAGCCATAGTTACGCCTCCTAATCAAAACACCAAGTTCTTTACTTATTTTCTAATTTCTTTACTTACTTTCTGTCCTCATGAAGCCGGCCCACCGGCCCTACTGGCCAAAAAAATGCCTGCCCATGGTAATGACGTCCCGGTTCCATTCTATCCATCATCCACTCCACTTCGATTTGAAGATAATCTTACATAATCTTATATCCCCCTATTCCCCCGGGCGGAGGGCTTCCAACAGTCAGGCGATGCTCACGAGCTGCCAGGCTGGTTCCCGGGAGGCCCCATGAGCACCCCAAGTAAGCTCTGATCAAGTGGGAAATTCTCCATGAGAAGCCAGGTAAAGGAAAGCTAATCCCCAAGCCATCCCCGGCCCCCGACCCCTCGGTTTTCGCACACTATGTTCACCGCCCGGCCCAGCCCTTCCAAGGCACCGCATACGGGGTTTTCGCACACCCCGTACCAACTTGACGGAAGTGTTGCTTGGAAAGTCACTTGCAGTAAGAGGGCCTCATTCGAAGGAAGAGGGCCGATAGCCATTGGGGAAAAAAAATTTGATGGTCACCCAATTTGACCGGGAACTGAGGGCAGCGTGAAATCGGCGAAATTCGGCCCTTCACCAATTTCCCCAACGGGCACGAAAATCGACTAAGGGCCAACGCAAATTTAACAGACGAGAAAACCTAGCCTGCCCCGCAACTGACGCACATGATTCATCGACAACTTTCTGTCCGTCGGGAAGTGTGCTCGGCAGATGCCGGGATCGTCCTCTAGGAAGGAGGTCTGCCTTTTCTAGCTGCAATTGTCCCCAAAATCCCACCGCTTCTGTCCATCCAGGCCCCCAGATCCCAGGATACCTTCCCCAATCAGGTGGTTGCCTGGAGCAAACCGCCAGAATTTGCCGGACTTGCCGGGTCGGTAATTCCCACAAGAAACACGATAATTCCCCCCATCGTCAGGATTCACCAGCGGAAATGCCGGCTCCCACGGTATCGAAGATCCCCAGAAGATCCCCATCCGAATTCCGGCTCTTCCCGCGAAATTACAACGTTGGATCCTTAAGTCGGAGGTCCAATTCCCCAATCTTTGTTCCCTGCGAGGTCTCCCCCGTCATCGATTCCGTCCGGGCCGACGCTGTAAATTAGCCACCCCGCCTCGGTGGTAACAACCCGAAGATTACCCCCGGAAAACGGGTCCCATCGGAAATCTTCAGGGAGTTGGGCGAGAACCTCCTCGGGCTTGGCTTCCCCCCCCGCCTTTTTTAGGCTGATTAGCACAAGCAGGCAATTCCGCAGGATGATCCCCCTGGCAAGTGCGTTTCTTGCGGAAGAGAAGGCCGGGACAACAAGTTCGACTAGCGGGTTTAAAAAACTCCACCTGCTGCGAGCGGCCGCCTCTAAAGCAGTCCGCAAATCACTCTCCCTCAAATTACGATGGCGACCGGCAGTCAGTTCCAAATAAACTCCCACCAGGTCCACAGTGTCCAGATAGTTCTGGAGTGCCCCAAATAGGAAGAGATTGCAGAATACAGGCGCACAAGGCAACCTCCGGAATTGGTCAAGCCCAAACACCCGCTCCGTGGCCAGGGCCTTTTGCCAAGATCCAAGCACGTCGATTGACCGGAGCACACCTTCCAGTTCGGCTAACCTCTGTTCGGAAACCGAAGCTTTCTGCAAAATCTTGTTGGCAGACCGGAAGTGCATGTCGAGAGATGCCTGCCGAACAAGTCCGCCCACCACAAAGG
>Ga0308415_1000628_pt1 | contig 15557 bp, 17 predicted proteins | sample HotsprSampleOS55_FD_203465 | JGI IMG/M metagenome (GOLD analysis project Ga0308415, IMG submission 203465) | Hot spring phototrophic mat microbial communities from Octopus Spring, Yellowstone National Park, Wyoming, United States - 20090730_OS55 ... | reverse complement strand
AATTTTCGGCTCGCTGAAGAGCACTGAAACACGCGCAACCTCATCCGGCGCGTACTTGACCGCGCGCATTGAGGAATTTTCGGCTCGCTGAAGAGCACTGAAACGGAAGCGCCAGACCAGCGTGCTGTCTGTGCGGAAATCGAATTGAGGAATTTTCGGCTCGCTGAAGAGCACTGAAACTTTTTGTAAAGATACTCATCACTCAACCCCGGCAGCATTGAGGAATTTTCGGCTCGCTGAAGAGCACTGAAACGGGGTCGGACTGGTGACCACCGCACTCACGCAAGCCCGATTGAGGAATTTTCGGCTCGCTGAAGAGCACTGAAACGCGTCGGCGAATACGGCAGCAAGACGACTGCAGACGCATTGAGGAATTTTCGGCTCGCTGAAGAGCACTGAAACAACGTTGACCGTTGATGAGGTCGGAGGCGGTTGCGTCACATTGAGGAATTTTCGGCTCGCTGAAGAGCACTGAAACCCGCACCTGTGCGGCGCGGGGTGCTAGGGGGAGTTGTTAGATTGAGGAATTTTCGGCTCGCTGAAGAGCACTGAAACGCGAACGGGGAACTTGCGGCAGAAGTTGAGGATCAAGATTGAGGAATTTTCGGCTCGCTGAAGAGCACTGAAACCTGATCCTCGCCGACGGCGCGGGTACGAACACCGTCAATTGAGGAATTTTCGGCTCGCTGAAGAGCACTGAAACCCGTCCCGCTCGACCAGCCCAACTCGTCCGCAATCTATTGAGGAATTTTCGGCTCGCTGAAGAGCACTGAAACGATCAAGCCCGACCAACCTCAACCCGGCGTCATAAGATTGAGGAATTTTCGGCTCGCTGAAGAGCACTGAAACGCGATCTCAGGGGGGCGCGCGCCCATAGCCCCGCCTATTGAGGAATTTTCGGCTCGCTGAAGAGCACTGAAACCTAGCATTAGCTGTTCGGCGCGGCTATCCAGACTATAGATTGAGGAATTTTCGGCTCGCTGAAGAGCACTGAAACATAGTGTATTGTCGCTGATCCTGGCTCACTATATAATTGAGGAATTTTCGGCTCGCTGAAGAGCACTGAAACTGAGTTTAGCAGGCGAACAAGTGTACGTCAATAACAGATTGAGGAATTTTCGGCTCGCTGAAGAGCACTGAAACTCATGGCAAACGCGGGTTGGACGCACGTTGTGGTGATTGAGGAATTTTCGGCTCGCTGAAGAGCACTGAAACACGCGCGAACTGGACGAGTGGTTGAGTCAGTATGAGATTGAGGAATTTTCGGCTCGCTGAAGAGCACTGAAACGTTCGGTTGTGACGCCAGACGCCGAACGGGAACGACGGCGATTGAGGAATTTTCGGCTCGCTGAAGAGCACTGAAACCGTCGCGCGTCAGCAGCGGCAGCGGCGCGAGACCTTATTGAGGAATTTTCGGCTCGCTGAAGAGCACTGAAACGGTGTCATAAGTAGGAGGATATTATGGACAAACCGGCAGAATTGAGGAATTTTCGGCTCGCTGAAGAGCACTGAAACAGTTTGAGGAGCGCATCCGCGCCGTCGGCGCGCCGATGCATTGAGGAATTTTCGGCTCGCTGAAGAGCACTGAAACGCGCACCATCTCTCCCATCACCGACGCAAAGCGCGATTGAGGAATTTTCGGCTCGCTGAAGAGCACTGAAACGTACGTGTGGGAGTACCCGCCCGTCTCGCTGGAACGATTGAGGAATTTTCGGCTCGCTGAAGAGCACTGAAACCTCGTACTGTCGCCGTTTGAGCGCTACGACATCAAGGATTGAGGAATTTTCGGCTCGCTGAAGAGCACTGAAACGTTCGTCGAGATCGCGGCTGGTGCGTAATAGGCGGGATTGAGGAATTTTCGGCTCGCTGAAGAGCACTGAAACCTTCGAGACGCGGGTACAGCGACTGAAACAGCAACGAAAATTGAGGAATTTTCGGCTCGCTGAAGAGCACTGAAACGCCGCGTGAACAACACCGAAATCCGGTTAGAGCCGGAGATTGAGGAATTTTCGGCTCGCTGAAGAGCACTGAAACGTGGAAGGGCGATCTGTGGCGAGGATCGACGTGCAGGGATTGAGGAATTTTCGGCTCGCTGAAGAGCACTGAAACTCCGGCGGGGTACGATCCCCGCCTGTTCCAACTCCCAATTGAGGAATTTTCGGCTCGCTGAAGAGCACTGAAACTTTTTCTTCCGTTGTCTGAACTCGATCCCTCGCGTTCGCATTGAGGAATTTTCGGCTCGCTGAAGAGCACTGAAACAACGACGCCGGGCGCTGGCGGCGTCTCCCTCCTCTTCGATTGAGGAATTTTCGGCTCGCTGAAGAGCACTGAAACTCTGTGTTCAACCCCACCGACCCACGTCCGGCGCGGTATTGAGGAATTTTCGGCTCGCTGAAGAGCACTGAAACGAGGTTCTGGGAGGAGAAGGAGGAGAGGAGTTTTGGATTGAGGAATTTTCGGCTCGCTGAAGAGCACTGAAACTCAGTACGGCGCAGATCGCGTGCGGGTGTCGCTCGAATATTGAGGAATTTTCGGCTCGCTGAAGAGCACTGAAACTCGACGTATTCGCGCTTGACATCAACGCCGCAGCGTTTATTGAGGAATTTTCGGCTCGCTGAAGAGCACTGAAACTTCAGCCGCTGCTGCGGTTCTTCAACGCAAACGTTACGATTGAGGAATTTTCGGCTCGCTGAAGAGCACTGAAACCGAACGCGCCGCGCTGGGCGTCCGCGGCTTGTCCGATTGAGGAATTTTCGGCTCGCTGAAGAGCACTGAAACAAGTGACCATTTCTCTTACCTCCTTTTCGATATAGATGAATTGAGGAATTTTCGGCTCGCTGAAGAGCACTGAAACTCGCGCTGGCTTCTTTGATCATCTTCAGGTTGGGGATTGAGGAATTTTCGGCTCGCTGAAGAGCACTGAAACATACCGACGGCGCGCGGATGAGGTGCGCAAAGCGCGTCATTGAGGAATTTTCGGCTCGCTGAAGAGCACTGAAACGTCGTTGGAGCGAAGCGCGCCGAGACCGTCGCCATATTGAGGAATTTTCGGCTCGCTGAAGAGCACTGAAACCCTCAACCAGCCGCAACCCGCCGAGCGCGGGGATGATATTGAGGAATTTTCGGCTCGCTGAAGAGCACTGAAACACATCGACATCCGTTCCGACGCGCACGCGAAAGACGATTGAGGAATTTTCGGCTCGCTGAAGAGCACTGAAACGCCTCGAACAACCCACGCAGCGCCGCAAGTACGGTTTCATTGAGGAATTTTCGGCTCGCTGAAGAGCACTGAAACGCAGAGCCGCGCACAATGTTGAGAAGTTATCGGCTTGATTGAGGAATTTTCGGCTCGCTGAAGAGCACTGAAACGCGCAGTTCAAATACCGAGCAAGGCGGTTTCGTTGGCATTGAGGAATTTTCGGCTCGCTGAAGAGCACTGAAACGGGCGCAGCGTTCCCACATCGCTGCCGGCGAACTGGAAATTGAGGAATTTTCGGCTCGCTGAAGAGCACTGAAACTCATCGCCGGGAGCGTCATCTTCGCGCTCGTGAATTGAGGAATTTTCGGCTCGCTGAAGAGCACTGAAACGCTGAGGTTCAGTCGGCGCTGGCGGTCATCTTCGGCTAATTGAGGAATTTTCGGCTCGCTGAAGAGCACTGAAACGCCGTATGCTTTGATCAGCAGCGTCGCGGCGACCGGATTGAGGAATTTTCGGCTCGCTGAAGAGCACTGAAACCGCGACTGAACCAGTTGCAGAACCACTTCTCGTCCTAATTGAGGAATTTTCGGCTCGCTGAAGAGCACTGAAACTCGCCCGCAGCCGCGCAGCACGGCACCTATCCGGTCACACCATTGAGGAATTTTCGGCTCGCTGAAGAGCACTGAAACATCCTACCCGTACCGGCGATACCGGCGATACCGGCAATTGAGGAATTTTCGGCTCGCTGAAGAGCACTGAAACGGCGTACAGCCCGGCAAGAACTCCAGAGTGCGACATCATTGAGGAATTTTCGGCTCGCTGAAGAGCACTGAAACGCGTCGGGCAGCCGCGCGGGATCGTCGGGCATCCGATTGAGGAATTTTCGGCTCGCTGAAGAGCACTGAAACACTGCGGGAACCAGCCCCGCCACCCGCGACCGCACCGCATTGAGGAATTTTCGGCTCGCTGAAGAGCACTGAAACTTGTTGAGCGCGCGGGGTTCAGCGTCGCGTTCAGCGATTGAGGAATTTTCGGCTCGCTGAAGAGCACTGAAACATATTGTGCACGCAACGATCCGGCTGGCGGCGTGGAATTGAGGAATTTTCGGCTCGCTGAAGAGCACTGAAACACATACGCCTCACCGCTAGGGCGGCTCAATTCAACATTGAGGAATTTTCGGCTCGCTGAAGAGCACTGAAACAGCCTCTCGGCTCGGATTTCAAGGATCGTGTGTTCCATTGAGGAATTTTCGGCTCGCTGAAGAGCACTGAAACTTGAACACCGCAACATATCTACTTGAAACAAAGCCCGATTGAGGAATTTTCGGCTCGCTGAAGAGCACTGAAACGGCGTCGGGTTGGTGACAACCGCGCTGACGCAAGCCCATTGAGGAATTTTCGGCTCGCTGAAGAGCACTGAAACGGTGCCGCCGCTCCGCGCGCAGCGCCGCAAGGTGCTGCATTGAGGAATTTTCGGCTCGCTGAAGAGCACTGAAACCGCTCGCGGAAGCGCGTGCGGGCGGGCGCGGGTGGTTGATTGAGGAATTTTCGGCTCGCTGAAGAGCACTGAAACCCAGATCGCGGTACGGTTGCCGCAGACGCTTCGCGAATTGAGGAATTTTCGGCTCGCTGAAGAGCACTGAAACTTCTGTTCCTATTCTATAATCTTCCCTGTTCGTAAAATTGAGGAATTTTCGGCTCGCTGAAGAGCACTGAAACACTTGTGCCAATCCCTGTGCGTGACCGTGATCCAGTCAATTGAGGAATTTTCGGCTCGCTGAAGAGCACTGAAACGCAACGCGGTTACGCGCCATCATCATCCCGCACAACAATTGAGGAATTTTCGGCTCGCTGAAGAGCACTGAAACGTTGGTGGACGGTGCTGTTCGGCAAGCGCTGCGTCGATTGAGGAATTTTCGGCTCGCTGAAGAGCACTGAAACGGGCCGGATGGAGGAGCGAGTCCATCCATCCGTTCCAAATTGAGGAATTTTCGGCTCGCTGAAGAGCACTGAAACATTGCTCGGCGTTGCCCGGTGCTCTGCCCGGCGTTGGCCATTGAGGAATTTTCGGCTCGCTGAAGAGCACTGAAACATCGTACTGGGTTGGCTCCGGCGGCGGTGGTCCGCTATTGAGGAATTTTCGGCTCGCTGAAGAGCACTGAAACACACGATCCGCCTGATCACCAGCCACGCCCGGAAACCATTGAGGAATTTTCGGCTCGCTGAAGAGCACTGAAACGCAACGCGCGGTTCGTGCATCTGCGCGCCGGGCGGCGGTATTGAGGAATTTTCGGCTCGCTGAAGAGCACTGAAACTCCGGCGCGCTGTAGCGCGCGCGACCTGAAGTGGAAAATTGAGGAATTTTCGGCTCGCTGAAGAGCACTGAAACGCCAGCGTCAGGCGCCGGAGTCGGCGTCGGAGTCGAGGATTGAGGAATTTTCGGCTCGCTGAAGAGCACTGAAACGCATCGTCTCGATCTGACGCTAATGCGGCTGGACGATTGAGGAATTTTCGGCTCGCTGAAGAGCACTGAAACGTGAGCGGGTGGATATACGCCAGAAACCCGCGACCATTGAGGAATTTTCGGCTCGCTGAAGAGCACTGAAACAGCTCTGCACTGCGTCAATGCGCGCTTCGCTACAACGATTGAGGAATTTTCGGCTCGCTGAAGAGCACTGAAACAGGCGCTGGGGGTATTGGACGCGGTGCGGCTGTTCGATTGAGGAATTTTCGGCTCGCTGAAGAGCACTGAAACGGCGGCTGGCTGACGCGCAACGGGCGGTTGATGTACGATTGAGGAATTTTCGGCTCGCTGAAGAGCACTGAAACACTTCGAGACGCGGAGCGGCTCCTCGATTTCGTAAAATTGAGGAATTTTCGGCTCGCTGAAGAGCACTGAAACGGGGCGTCATTCTCGCCCTCGTCAACAGCAACGTTGATTGAGGAATTTTCGGCTCGCTGAAGAGCACTGAAACTCGAGCGAAAGAGTTCTTCCCCGTCGCGCGGATTAATTGAGGAATTTTCGGCTCGCTGAAGAGCACTGAAACCGGAGGGCGGTTGGTACGGATCGCGCGTGGACGTCGGATTGAGGAATTTTCGGCTCGCTGAAGAGCACTGAAACACGGAGATCGACACGCACCCGCCCGATGCGCCGTACACCGATTGAGGAATTTTCGGCTCGCTGAAGAGCACTGAAACTCGCCCTTCCGCAGTCGCCGACGGTCGCCGAAATCAACATTGAGGAATTTTCGGCTCGCTGAAGAGCACTGAAACTCCAGCACCTCGGTCGCGTCCTCTTCCGGCAGCGCAATTGAGGAATTTTCGGCTCGCTGAAGAGCACTGAAACCCGACGCCAAGCAGCAACCGCGCGGGCGATGTAGTCGAATTGAGGAATTTTCGGCTCGCTGAAGAGCACTGAAACTCACCGTCATCCGCAACAGCGACCGCTACTACGACCTATTGAGGAATTTTCGGCTCGCTGAAGAGCACTGAAACACGAGCGGGTATTCTACCAAACGACCGACGGTCGGATCGATTGAGGAATTTTCGGCTCGCTGAAGAGCACTGAAACGCGCGTGCTGTCGGTGGGGCATCGCGTCTCGCTGGTATTGAGGAATTTTCGGCTCGCTGAAGAGCACTGAAACACGTTCGAAGACGTTTTTGTCTTCGAGTTTGAGGTTGATTGAGGAATTTTCGGCTCGCTGAAGAGCACTGAAACGGTGGGTTGAGATCGTGCATATTGCGCCCGTCCGCGAAATTGAGGAATTTTCGGCTCGCTGAAGAGCACTGAAACGTGGGGTTACACCTTCGCCGTCACCCCGTTCGTCAAACAATTGAGGAATTTTCGGCTCGCTGAAGAGCACTGAAACACAGTACCCGGCGCTGCGCGAGATGGCGGTGGAACTATTGAGGAATTTTCGGCTCGCTGAAGAGCACTGAAACGCGCGCGGGGTTCAGTCGAGAGCAGGCGCGGGCGTTAGATTGAGGAATTTTCGGCTCGCTGAAGAGCACTGAAACAGCGGTTGCGTTTGAGGTACGCAAAGTACGCTTTATATTGAGGAATTTTCGGCTCGCTGAAGAGCACTGAAACCGCGCTTGTGAGGCGCGGGGTTCGGTCGGGTTCGTTGATTGAGGAATTTTCGGCTCGCTGAAGAGCACTGAAACCAATCGCGCAGTTCGCCTGGAGCCAGATCAAAACACTATTGAGGAATTTTCGGCTCGCTGAAGAGCACTGAAACCTGCAATCACCGCACCGCCGCCGTTCCGCTGCCAGATTGAGGAATTTTCGGCTCGCTGAAGAGCACTGAAACTTTGTCAATACCCAACCTTCAAGACAAACAAAAAGCATTGAGGAATTTTCGGCTCGCTGAAGAGCACTGAAACGCGACAACAACAACGAGACGCTTGAGCGCATCAACGATTGAGGAATTTTCGGCTCGCTGAAGAGCACTGAAACGTCGTATTTCACGTATTTGAAGCGAAACCGTTGGGGTCTAATTGAGGAATTTTCGGCTCGCTGAAGAGCACTGAAACGCGACGGAGTGGGATCGCGTCTACCTCGATCTGTACAATTGAGGAATTTTCGGCTCGCTGAAGAGCACTGAAACGCTTGGTTCCTTTCCAAAGTACGAACGGTGCCATAATATTGAGGAATTTTCGGCTCGCTGAAGAGCACTGAAACGCTGCGTGTGGGCGCTGGCGAGGTAGACGGCGACGGTTATTGAGGAATTTTCGGCTCGCTGAAGAGCACTGAAACGTAGATTACGGCGCGGCTAGGTTCACCGATACCGTATTTATTGAGGAATTTTCGGCTCGCTGAAGAGCACTGAAACGTACAATCCTGACAACTTCACCACAATCCCGGTCAATGATTGAGGAATTTTCGGCTCGCTGAAGAGCACTGAAACCACAAATTCTTCTGCGTTCTCCAGCTGTGCGTCCGATTGAGGAATTTTCGGCTCGCTGAAGAGCACTGAAACGCGCCCACTGGCTCGAGATACTCCGGTACGGACAGATTGAGGAATTTTCGGCTCGCTGAAGAGCACTGAAACCGCCGACCCGTCGCTCGGCGGCGCCGAGGCGGTGTATTGAGGAATTTTCGGCTCGCTGAAGAGCACTGAAACACGAGTCGCGCATGCGATGGTACTCGTCGACAGAGAATTGAGGAATTTTCGGCTCGCTGAAGAGCACTGAAACGTGACGTTGCTCGTCATCGGGTTTGTGTTCTGGAGCGCCATTGAGGAATTTTCGGCTCGCTGAAGAGCACTGAAACTTTAAGGCGCGTGCGGCGGCGCGCGCACCGACGGCCATTGAGGAATTTTCGGCTCGCTGAAGAGCACTGAAACCGGCGCGGGGGTAAACGCCGGGCGCGCAAGCATATCTATTGAGGAATTTTCGGCTCGCTGAAGAGCACTGAAACAAACTGCGCATCGCCGTCTGCGGCTACAACGACGCATTGAGGAATTTTCGGCTCGCTGAAGAGCACTGAAACCTCCGCGCGCAGCGCCGCAAGGTGCTGCGCGACGCGCATTGAGGAATTTTCGGCTCGCTGAAGAGCACTGAAACCCAACGCTGCAATCGTTTCACACACTCGACCTCCAGATTGAGGAATTTTCGGCTCGCTGAAGAGCACTGAAACTCGCCGGCGGGGCGCTCGTGGTTGCAGAAGACGCGAAATTGAGGAATTTTCGGCTCGCTGAAGAGCACTGAAACCGCCCGGCGAGCGCGGGGAGGATGTACGCCTCTGCGAATTGAGGAATTTTCGGCTCGCTGAAGAGCACTGAAACCGAAGAGGCGGCGCAGAACGACGAGTTGCGGCAAGCATTGAGGAATTTTCGGCTCGCTGAAGAGCACTGAAACTTGATCTCGAAAATGAGTTCTTCTCTGCGGAAACCGATTGAGGAATTTTCGGCTCGCTGAAGAGCACTGAAACGAACGCGAACAGCGCGCGGCGTTGGGTTGCGAAATCCATTGAGGAATTTTCGGCTCGCTGAAGAGCACTGAAACCTCATCACACTCGCAGCGGCGCCATGCCTCACCACCATTGAGGAATTTTCGGCTCGCTGAAGAGCACTGAAACTTAACCGCGCCGCCGCTCATCACACTCGCAGCGGCGATTGAGGAATTTTCGGCTCGCTGAAGAGCACTGAAACGCGAATGTCTACGACGTTGACGCAATCTACGTCGACATTGAGGAATTTTCGGCTCGCTGAAGAGCACTGAAACCCGATCCCGTCGCAGCGCTCGCGGCGCAGATCGGGCATTGAGGAATTTTCGGCTCGCTGAAGAGCACTGAAACGGGCGGGCGCAGAGGGGTTCAACGAGATGGGGCAAGATTGAGGAATTTTCGGCTCGCTGAAGAGCACTGAAACAGCGCGGGAGCACGAGCGCCGCCAGCGCCGCGAGCATTGAGGAATTTTCGGCTCGCTGAAGAGCACTGAAACAGCGGCTCGCCGACGATAAGGATAGGCTGCGTGCGCCGATTGAGGAATTTTCGGCTCGCTGAAGAGCACTGAAACGGACGGTGTTGGGATAGATGACGGGGCGCTGTCAACGGATTGAGGAATTTTCGGCTCGCTGAAGAGCACTGAAACCGACAAGCGCCGTCGGCAGCAAACCGCGCTGTTCGAATTGAGGAATTTTCGGCTCGCTGAAGAGCACTGAAACCGTGACCGTAACCGCGCGGAGCACGCGGTACGAGGAATTGAGGAATTTTCGGCTCGCTGAAGAGCACTGAAACGACGGCGACGCCTATTGCTTCAACGCGCTGCGAGTCGGATTGAGGAATTTTCGGCTCGCTGAAGAGCACTGAAACGATCAAGCGGATGGTCGGGAAACTGACGGACGAGGCATTGAGGAATTTTCGGCTCGCTGAAGAGCACTGAAACTTCGGTATACACTGTAGACAACACCGTGGTCTTCACCATTGAGGAATTTTCGGCTCGCTGAAGAGCACTGAAACTACTGAGCAGACTCGCGTCGATCCCGTTGGGCGTGTATTGAGGAATTTTCGGCTCGCTGAAGAGCACTGAAACAACCGCCGGTTGATCTCAGGCGCAATAGCGTATTTTCATTGAGGAATTTTCGGCTCGCTGAAGAGCACTGAAACTGACAACCCGCCGTTTGTGTGGTATGATAGAGACACATTGAGGAATTTTCGGCTCGCTGAAGAGCACTGAAACCGCTGCCGTCACAACACATCATTCTCTTTTATTTCTATAATTGAGGAATTTTCGGCTCGCTGAAGAGCACTGAAACAGCAGCGCGGGCGTACACTGTTCGAGCAAAAACTCCATTGAGGAATTTTCGGCTCGCTGAAGAGCACTGAAACTGCTTTCGCTGAACCGAAATGCCTTATCCGCAATTTACAATTGAGGAATTTTCGGCTCGCTGAAGAGCACTGAAACACGAGCGCTAGGATCTGCGCCGCCAGCGCTTGCAGCGATTGAGGAATTTTCGGCTCGCTGAAGAGCACTGAAACGCAACACGACGCCCATCACACGCAGCAGATCAAGATTGAGGAATTTTCGGCTCGCTGAAGAGCACTGAAACAGGGGACCAACATTACACGCCAGTCACGTACACTCCATTGAGGAATTTTCGGCTCGCTGAAGAGCACTGAAACTTCGGCGACGACGTGTCGTGGGATGGCTCGCTTGTGGGATTGAGGAATTTTCGGCTCGCTGAAGAGCACTGAAACGCAGCGATGCAGGATAGGTCACGCCGTCAGCAACGATGCATTGAGGAATTTTCGGCTCGCTGAAGAGCACTGAAACGTCGTACACGCAACTGCTCTACGACTACGCGCGCTATATTGAGGAATTTTCGGCTCGCTGAAGAGCACTGAAACGAGTCGCTATAGGCAGCCGGCAGCGCACGCCAGCCGCATTGAGGAATTTTCGGCTCGCTGAAGAGCACTGAAACTCGTCAGGTCTTGGGACGTAGACCAGAAGAACTTTTATTGAGGAATTTTCGGCTCGCTGAAGAGCACTGAAACTCTCGGGCGGCACACCATCCCCGGCCTCAAGAACCAAAATTGAGGAATTTTCGGCTCGCTGAAGAGCACTGAAACCTACGCGCCGGGGGCGCCGGGCAAGGGATGGGGCAATTGAGGAATTTTCGGCTCGCTGAAGAGCACTGAAACACCGACAGCATCAACCGCAGCGCCGCCACGGTAATGACGAATTGAGGAATTTTCGGCTCGCTGAAGAGCACTGAAACACTGTCCGGCAGTAGGCGTCTCGTTTTGCCGTGCGATTGAGGAATTTTCGGCTCGCTGAAGAGCACTGAAACGGAACGGGCGCGGGCGTCGGCGAGGGCGACGGCGAATTGAGGAATTTTCGGCTCGCTGAAGAGCACTGAAACCACGCCAAACTGGAGACCCGATCACGCGCCCGCGGACCATTGAGGAATTTTCGGCTCGCTGAAGAGCACTGAAACGCGACAATGACGAACGGATCATCCAACGAACCGGAAAATTGAGGAATTTTCGGCTCGCTGAAGAGCACTGAAACTCTTCAACGCACGGTCAAGCGCATCCGGCTCAACATTGAGGAATTTTCGGCTCGCTGAAGAGCACTGAAACGGCGTGCGCGTGGCCGTCGCCGCAGACGATGGGTTCATTGAGGAATTTTCGGCTCGCTGAAGAGCACTGAAACTGCGGTGCGCGCGCCACCATACGCGCCATAGGACGAATTGAGGAATTTTCGGCTCGCTGAAGAGCACTGAAACGTTGCGTTGATACAGTTGGCCGTTGCGTACGTGATGATTGAGGAATTTTCGGCTCGCTGAAGAGCACTGAAACCGTCACGCGCTTCGTCTCTGTCGTTGATGTACTTCCTATTGAGGAATTTTCGGCTCGCTGAAGAGCACTGAAACGCGACAACAAGAGCAATGTCATCACCGAATACGTACGATTGAGGAATTTTCGGCTCGCTGAAGAGCACTGAAACGTCGACAACCCACCGCAACGCGGGAACCGACGGCATCGATTGAGGAATTTTCGGCTCGCTGAAGAGCACTGAAACAGTTGTCGCGTGACGCTCGGCATCCGGCGTGCGCGCATTGAGGAATTTTCGGCTCGCTGAAGAGCACTGAAACGGTGTTGTTATTGAAGCGTTTCTAACTCCTTCCCGAAAATTGAGGAATTTTCGGCTCGCTGAAGAGCACTGAAACAAGCACCGGCGAGGCGACCGAGAAGAAACCACACAAATTGAGGAATTTTCGGCTCGCTGAAGAGCACTGAAACCGACGGATCGGGTGCAACGACCTGGAAGCCCGACGGCATTGAGGAATTTTCGGCTCGCTGAAGAGCACTGAAACGTGTTCCAGGCCCCGTCGATGACGGCGATTTTGCAGGATTGAGGAATTTTCGGCTCGCTGAAGAGCACTGAAACGCTGGTGGTTGAGGTGCGTGTCGGGAGCGGTGTACCATTGAGGAATTTTCGGCTCGCTGAAGAGCACTGAAACGTTCAGCAGCCTGGAGGACGCGGCGCAGAACGACGAGATTGAGGAATTTTCGGCTCGCTGAAGAGCACTGAAACCTTGCCGCGTCTGAGATTGCCCCAGTTGCGCGTGCGGTTTGAGGAATTTTCGGCTCGCTGAAGAGCACTGAAACCGCGTTGCGGGTCTGTTCCGCAACGGCGCGTTGGTCGTTTGAGGAATTTTCGGCTCGCTGAAGAGCACTGAAACACCCGCTACCTCCGCTCCTAAATTCTCGTCATACCGCGTTTGAGGAATTTTCGGCTCGCTGAAGAGCACTGAAACGCGCAAGCGGGGGTTGAAGCGCAACTGCGCATCGCGTTTGAGGAATTTTCGGCTCGCTGAAGAGCACTGAAACCGTCGAAAGACGACGCGCTGCGTCTGCTGGAAGAGATTTGAGGAATTTTCGGCTCGCTGAAGAGCACTGAAACGGCGGGTGGTTGGCGCGCGACGGGTGGCTGGTCTACTTTGAGGAATTTTCGGCTCGCTGAAGAGCACTGAAACGCCGAGCGCGGGGATAATCCGCACCGGCAACTGCGCATTTTTGAGGAATTTTCGGCTCGCTGAAGAGCACTGAAACTACAAATAGCGTCTGATCGGCTCGACTTTATACTGCCTTTGAGGAATTTTCGGCTCGCTGAAGAGCACTGAAACTTGCGCGCGATGCCGAACAGCGCGAACCCTTCCACATCATTGAGGAATTTTCGGCTCGCTGAAGAGCACTGAAACGGTCGCACCGGATCGTTGTTGTAGTCGCCGGATAGGATTGAGGAATTTTCGGCTCGCTGAAGAGCACTGAAACCCTTGTGTGATTGCGATTACGCTTGTAGTATACCGCGATTGAGGAATTTTCGGCTCGCTGAAGAGCACTGAAACGCGGGCGGAAACAGCATCTGCGGCAACCGCGCGAGGTTCATTGAGGAATTTTCGGCTCGCTGAAGAGCACTGAAACTTATATTCATTTATTACCGCATAAAATCGAACTGAATTGAGGAATTTTCGGCTCGCTGAAGAGCACTGAAACGAACCGACGATGCTGACGTTTCAGCATCAGCCGGTCGAGATTGAGGAATTTTCGGCTCGCTGAAGAGCACTGAAACTACGTCGCGATGGTGACGGTAAGAACGCCGTCGCTGCGATTGAGGAATTTTCGGCTCGCTGAAGAGCACTGAAACTTACTGACCGATTCTATTTCCGTCAGGTCAACTACGATTGAGGAATTTTCGGCTCGCTGAAGAGCACTGAAACCGATGTAGTAACAGACGCGATCGCGCGGCGCAGGAAATTGAGGAATTTTCGGCTCGCTGAAGAGCACTGAAACCGTTGTCAAGCGACCAGAACTCAACACGACCGCCCGATTGAGGAATTTTCGGCTCGCTGAAGAGCACTGAAACCCGATGGACGCATTGTCGCCCATCGGATTCGGTGGAGATTGAGGAATTTTCGGCTCGCTGAAGAGCACTGAAACGCTCGCCGTATCTGACAACGTCTACTACTCCCGAAACATTTGAGGAATTTTCGGCTCGCTGAAGAGCACTGAAACCGTACCGCTGCCCGCGCTGCGATGCTGCGTTGACGTTTGAGGAATTTTCGGCTCGCTGAAGAGCACTGAAACGGCAATAACTCCAGAGTGCGACATTCGCCAACCTCTTTGAGGAATTTTCGGCTCGCTGAAGAGCACTGAAACTCAGTCCGTTCGTTCAGATCGCGGCGGGTACGTAATTTTGAGGAATTTTCGGCTCGCTGAAGAGCACTGAAACGATCGCCCCTTCGCTTTTTACGGAGGCGAGTGTGAATTTGAGGAATTTTCGGCTCGCTGAAGAGCACTGAAACCACCACCGCGCGTTGCGCCGCGCCAACACGGTGTACTTTGAGGAATTTTCGGCTCGCTGAAGAGCACTGAAACCGACGGTTGGACCGCGTCCTGGTCGCCTTACGATTACTTTGAGGAATTTTCGGCTCGCTGAAGAGCACTGAAACTGTGCTCTTCCGCAACCGGCGCGCGCAGCACGCGCCGTTTGAGGAATTTTCGGCTCGCTGAAGAGCACTGAAACCGATCCAGACCAACGTCATGCCCGGGTAGGGCACGTTTGAGGAATTTTCGGCTCGCTGAAGAGCACTGAAACTGACGCAGACAACCATCGTACGTTGGGTCCGTGGCGTTTGAGGAATTTTCGGCTCGCTGAAGAGCACTGAAACCCGCAACAAAAGCGAAGGGGCGATCCGGCGAACCGGAACGTTTGAGGAATTTTCGGCTCGCTGAAGAGCACTGAAACGTCGCGCGGATGCTTGGAGTTTTACACGACGAGAGCATTGAGGAATTTTCGGCTCGCTGAAGAGCACTGAAACCGCCGTCGCCCAGACCGCGCTGCCGTCACAACACCTCGATTGAGGAATTTTCGGCTCGCTGAAGAGCACTGAAACAGAACGTCAGTAGCGCGCGGCGTTGGGTTGCGAAATATTGAGGAATTTTCGGCTCGCTGAAGAGCACTGAAACACGCTTGACCTCCAGCGCCGCGACCGGCTGCCCGTCGATTGAGGAATTTTCGGCTCGCTGAAGAGCACTGAAACCATAGAGAAGAGAGGGTACGAGATGATTTCCAAAATAATTGAGGAATTTTCGGCTCGCTGAAGAGCACTGAAACCCAGCGCCGCAATCGGGCGCTCGCCGTCGAGCAGCAATTGAGGAATTTTCGGCTCGCTGAAGAGCACTGAAACGACGATAGCATACGTCGAAAATGAGTACGCGCATCATTGAGGAATTTTCGGCTCGCTGAAGAGCACTGAAATAACATGCGTGGCGGCGCTGGTGGACGAACTGCCGAACATTTCAGCAATTTCGGCTCGTTGAAGAGCATTGAGACATCATCATAATCATC
>Ga0308415_1000626_pt1 | contig 15600 bp, 12 predicted proteins | sample HotsprSampleOS55_FD_203465 | JGI IMG/M metagenome (GOLD analysis project Ga0308415, IMG submission 203465) | Hot spring phototrophic mat microbial communities from Octopus Spring, Yellowstone National Park, Wyoming, United States - 20090730_OS55 ... | reverse complement strand
GCAAGTGGCGGATGATCTGGGGTTGCCCCACCAGGTTTGCAAGAGTCACGTACGGCGGAACACGGAGCAATTGGTGGAGGAGTTGCGGTCTCTGGCGAAGGAGGACAGCGATGGGTCTTTGAGCGCCATCGGGGTGAGCGCCGAACAGGCGGTGGCCGCGGGGATTCGGGAGGGGATTCGGGGATTTGGGGATTCTCTTGTCTTGACAGATTCCCCCGCGCGTGGTAGCATGAAATAGCGAATTTTAGCACTCTCGCTACGAGAGTGCTAAAATTCATCCCGATTCGGAGAGACTGCCTTTGGGAATGGTAGGGGAGGCGGAGAAGCGACAAATCTGCCCCAAGAGGTTTGACGGACGGGTGTTTTCCTGGGCGCTAGCGCTGCTGCTGCCGCTCTTTGCCGCAGTGCCGGCGCTGGTGAACCCCATTGAGGAGCACGCGGTGGACGCGGCGCTTTTCCACGTCTACCGCGCCGTGGTCTTCGCCGCCGCGCAGGCCGACGGCTGGCTCTACCCGCGCTGGATCCCCGGCATCAACGGCGGCCTGGGCGGGCCCCTCTTCACGTTTTACTCCCCCCTGATTTATTTCCTGATGACGGTGTTCCATGCCCCCGGCATCCCCTTTGCCCTCACCTGGCGGCTGGTGGTCGCTCTGGCCTTTGTGGCCGCGTCGGCGGGAATGTTCGGACTGGGGCTGGCCCTTTTCCGCCGGGCCGACGTGGCGCTGGCGGGCGCGGCTCTTTACACCTACTCCCCGTATCTCCTGCGGGAACTATTTGAGCGCGGGTCGCCCCAGGGGGTGGCCATTGCCTTCTACCCCTGGGTCCTGTGGGGCCTGATAGCGCTGGCGGAGCGCCCCACGGGTATCCGTCTGGCCCTGGCATCGGGGGCCTGGGCGGCCCTCATCCTCACCCACAACGCAGGCGCGCTCCTGGCTCTGCCGGTCCTGGTCCTCTGGTGGGGCTTCATCGGCCTGCGCAACGGCCCCCGGGGGGCCTTGCTGACCGCGCTGGCCCTGGTCGGCGGGCTCCTGCTGGCCGCGTTTTTCCTGCTCCCCTTTATGGCCGAACGGTCGGCGGTGCAACTGGCGAACGCCACGGACACCTCGTGGGCTTCGCCGACGACGGGGGTGATGTCCCTGGGCGAGTTCTTTGCCTGGCCCCTGGTCTTTGACGTCGGTCTGGCGAACAACGACACCGGGCAGACGCTGGGGCCGCTCCCGGCGCTGCTGATCCCCCTGGCGCTGGCCGCGGCGCCCTTCCTGGCCCGACGCGGGCGGTGGGCTGAGGCGGTCCTGGCCGGAGGACTGGCCCTCTGGGGGGCCTTCGCGCTCTGGATGCAGACCGCCTCTGCCACTCCCGTCTGGGCGGCGGTCACCCCGCTGGGGGTGATGCAGTACCTGAACTTCCGCTGGCGGTTGCTGGCCCCGCTGGGCCTGGTAACGGCAATAGGGGCCGGGCTCCTGCTCACAATGACCCCGCGCCGCTGGGTTGGCCCGCTGGCCGCGCTGACCGTCGTCCTCGGCGTCGGGATCGCGCTCCCGTCCCTCTACCCGTCCCTTCTGACCCACCATGCCGACGTTCCGCGCGATCCCACTGTCGCCGATGTGCGGGCGTTTACCCTGCGCGCGGGTTTCCCGGACCTGAGTTATTTCCGGGAACTGCTCCCCCGCTGGCGCACCGTCCCCTTCACGCCCGAGGAGGCGGACCGCATCGCCGCCTCGCCCGTCTCCAACCTGCCGGAGGGGGGACGGGTGCTCCGGTGGGAGCGGCGGACAGGAGTGTTGGAGGCGGAACTGGAGACGCCGACCGCTTTCCATGCCGCCCTGCACGCCCTCTACTTCCCCGGCTGGGCCGGGTACCTGGACGGCGTCCCCCAACCCCTGCAGCCCGCCGAGGGAAGCGGCTACATTCTGATGGACATCCCTGCCGGACGGCATACCGTCCTCCTGCGCTACGAGGGCACGACGGCCCAGCGCGTGGGGGAGTGGGTGAGCGGGCTAACTGTGCTGGCCCTGCTGGCCCTGGCGGCCCTCTGGCGCAGGCCCGCGGTAGCACAGGATTTATCCTGGGAGCCGGAACAGGATAAATTCTGTGCTACAGAGGTATGTCTGAAACCCCGCTGGTGGGTGGCGGGGCTGCTGGTCGGACTGGCCGCGCTGAAGACCTTCTGGCTGGACCCGCACACCACCTTCCTGCGCCACAACTCCACCTGTCAGTCTATACACGGCGCCCAGGAGCCGGTGGACGTCTGGTTCGGGGAGACGCTGCATCTCTGCGGGTACGCCGTCTCTTCCCCCCGCACCGCGCCGGGCGAGTGGCTCTCCGTCACCTTCTGGTGGGAAATCTCCCAGCCGGTGGATCGCGGGGCCAACAGTTTCGTCCATCTGATCGGACCCACCGTCAACCCGGCCAACGGCACCCCCCTCTGGGGGCAGGAGGACAAGCAGATGGCCATCAACTGGTGGCGGCCCGGTAAGATGTACCGGGACACGTACACTTTCCGGGTCGCTCCGGATGCTCCAGCGGGGGAGTACCGCCTGGAGGTCGGCTGGTGGGACCCCCAGACCCAGCAACGTTACCCGCCGCGCATCGTGCGGGGGGCAGGCATCGCGCTTTCGGAGTGGAACTCATTGCTGGTTGGCACGGTTATTGTCCCATGACCCCTTCCCGCCCTGGTCTTTACGTTTTCCTTTTCACGTTTCTGGCCTTGCTCTACAGCCTCACCGTCCCCCTCTTTGAGGGGAACGACGAGTCCTGGCATTACGCCTACGTCTGGCACATCGCGGAGGGGAAGGGGTTGCCCCGCCAGCCGCCGGAGCAGTACCCGCATCTGGCCCGGCAGGAGGCCAGCCAGCCGCCCCTCTACTATTTGCTGGCGGCGGCCCTCGCCCGCTGGGTGCCGCAGGAGGACCTGCCCGCGCTCTACGCGCGGGAGAACCCGTACCCCACGCTCCTGCCGGTGGCGTACCGGGACAACCAGAACCACTACGTCCATACCGACGCCGAACGGTTCCCGTACCGGGGCGCGGCGCTGGCCATCCGCCTGGCCCGTTTCCTCTCCGTCCTCTTCGGCGCCGGGACGGTCTGGGGGACGTACCGCCTGGCCCGGAAACTGTTCCCGCAGGAGGGATGGGTGGCGGCGGGGGCGGCGATGATGGTCGCCCTCACCCCCGGTTTTCTCTTCACCGCCGGACTGGTCAACAACGACGCACTGGCGGCCTGCATCGCCACCTGGGCGCTGGTGGTGCTGCCTCACCCCTCCCCCTGCCCCCTCCCCTCTCCTGACCGGAGGTCAGGAGAGGGGAGGGGGTGCCGCCGAAGGCGGCGGGGGTGGGGTGAGGCCCGGGGGTGGGGTGAGGTCGGCCTGCTTCTGGGCGCGGCCGCGCTGACCAAACTGAGCGGCCTGCTCCTCTGGCCCTTCGCCGCCCTGGTGCTGGGGGTTTACCACGAAGACACAAAGACACGAAGTTTAAAAAATTTTTCCTTTGTGTCTTCGTGTCTTCGTGGTTTGGTCCTGACCTTCGGGGTGGCGCTGGCGGTCTGTGGCTGGTGGTATCTGCGCAACTGGCGCCTCTACGGCGACCCCACCGGCCTTGCGGCCATGCTCCCGCTGGTGGGGCACCGGGAGGCGGGCTTCGGGCTGAGGGAGTGGCTGCAGAGCGAGGCGGAACTGGTCTGGCTCTCTTACTGGGCCGTCTTCGGCTGGTTCAACCTGGCGGCGCCCCGCTGGGTTTACTGGGTCTACAGCCTGCTGGCGGCCCTTGGGGCTCTGGGGCTGGGGCTCTTCGTGGCGCGGGCGATCCGCCAGAAGCGCTGGGGCGACCTGACCGGGGCGGCCTACCTGGCCCTCTGGTCGCTGATCGCCGCGGTGGGGCTGGTGCGCTGGACGCTGACCACGGGCGGCTCCCAGGGGCGGCTGCTCTATCCGGCGGTCGGCGCCCACGCCACCCTGCTGGCCCTGGGGTGGGGGCAACTGGTCCCGGCGCGGGCGCGCCGCTGGCTTCTGGCGGCCCTGGGGGGAGTCCTGCTGGCCCTGGCTCTCTGGGTGCCCTTCGGGGTCGTCCGGCCCGCCTATGCCCGTCCCGCGCCGCTCACGGCGGCGGAGGTGGCGGACCGGGTTTCGCAGCCGATGGACATCCGCTTCGGCGAGAGCATCCGTCTGCTGGGTTACCGGGTGGATGTGGAGGAGGTCCGCCCGGGCGACACCTTCTGGGTCACCCTCTGCTGGCAGGCGGAGGGGCCGGTGGCAGAGGACTACTTTGTCTCCCTCTCCCTGCTGACCGCCGACGGCCTGACCGCTGCCCAGAAGGTCACCCACCCTGGCCTGGGGACTTTCCCGACGTCCCTCTGGACCCCCGGGGTTGCCTTCTGCGACCGCTACCCCCTGACCGTGCGGGATACCGTCCCGACGACGGCGTCCGGCGTGCTGGCGGTGGGCCTGACGACTTTTACAGAACGGCTCGCGGTGTATAATAAGGACTGGCGATTGGGGGATACGTTCCAGTTTACTGGCCCCCGAATTGCTGTCCCGGATTCCGGACCGGCGCTGGACTACCGGTGGGGGCGGGAGGTTGCGCTGGTCGGTTACCGCCTGGAGCGGGCCGTGCTGGCGCCGGGGGAGGAAGTGGACCTGACCCTTTACTGGCGCGCGCTGGGGCCGCTGGGGGGTCCCCGCAGCGCAACGGTCCAGGTCCTGCGGGACGGCGGGTACAAAATTGCCCAGACCGACATCCCGCTGGACCTGGCCCCTATGGGGGAGGTCTGGGCGGACCACCGGAAGATGACCCTGGCGGCGGATGCCCCGCCGGGGGTGTACGAACTCAAAGTGGCCGTCTACGACCCGGCGGGCGCAGGAGCGCTCCCGGTCTACGGGCGCGGGCGGGCCCTTCCCGTCGGCGGCCTGCTCCCGCTGTGGGAGATTCGGTTGGACGGCGGACGATAGACGACAGACCACAGACGACGGACGACGGACGACAGACGACGGACGACGGACGACAGACCACAGACGACAGACAACGGAGGTGGCGCAGGCTGTCAGCCTGTACCGGCCGGACGGCCGGCGCTACAGTAGGACAACCGGTGGTCCGTGGTCAGTCGTCCGTGGCGGATGGAGGTATAGAGATGAGCGTGACTTTGGGAGAACTCTCGGTAGAGCAGGTGGAGAACCTCATTGAGCGCGCCGTGGACCGGCGGCTGCGGGTCTGGCTGGATCAGGTGCTGGATGCGCTGAGCGCTCTCAGTGAGGAAGAAACGTCCGACCTGCGGCCTGAGTTTGCCGATGCTCTGCGGCGGTCCATTGCCCAGGCGCAGAGGGGTGAGGGGACGGAACTGCGTGCCTTTCGGGAGCGCATTGGCCGATGACGTCCTTCGTGGTCATTCTCACACCCGAAGCACAGCAGGACATCCTGCGGCTGGATGTGTCGGTACAAACGCGCATTCTGGATAAACTGGATTGGATGGGAGAGAATGCGGAGTTCATCCGACATCAGATGCTGAAAGGCGCCGAGGGGTATAATTGCTTCAAGTATCGGGTGGGAGATTACCGGATTGTCTACTCGTTGGATATGGCCAATAAACGGCTGGTTGTCCTGAAAGTCGGACATCGGCGCGATGTCTACCGATGACGGCAGTCAATAGTTCGCCATCGCGGTCTGTCGTCCGTGGTCCGTGGTCCGTGGTCCGTGGTCAGTGGTCAGTGGTCTGTGGTCTGTGGTCAGTGGTCAGTAGTCAGTGGTCAACGGTCAGAGGTCTATGGCTGAGGATTTGACTCCCCGACAACAGTGGATACTGGAACTGGTCATCCGGGAATTTGTCCAGACGGGCGTGCCGGTGGCGTCCCGGACGCTGGTGGAGAAGTATGGGCTGGACGTCAGCCCGGCGACGGTGCGCAACGAGATGGCGCGCCTGGAGGAGTTGGGGTACCTGACCCACCCCCACACTTCCGCCGGGCGCCAGCCGACGAATGAGGGATACCGGTATTTTGTAGAACGGTTGCTGCGGGAGACGGAGTTGCCGCTGGCGGAGCGGCGCACCATTGCCCACCAGTTCCAGCAGGTCCGGGACGACGTGGAGGAGTGGATGCCGCTGGCGGCGTCGGTGCTGGCGCGCACCACTCGCAGCGCGGCTCTGGTCACCGCGCCGCAGGCGGCCCGGCCCCGCTACCGGCACATGCAACTCATCTCCACCCAGGGCCGTCTGGTCCTGCTGGTGCTGGTCCTGCAGGGCGGCATGGTCCGGCAGCAGATGCTCACTCTGCCCGAACCGCTGCCACAGGAAGTGCTCAGCGAGGCGGCGGACCGGCTGAACCAACTCTGCGCGGGCCTCACCGCCGACGAGATTGAGCCCCGCATCGGGAGCCTCCCACTTCTGGAAGCGGACGTGGCCCGGTTGGTGGTGGGGATGATGCGGCGGGCCAGCACCGTCGCCCCCGATGAGATTTACCACGACGGGCTGAGCGAACTCTTCCAGGAGCCGGAGTTCCAGGAGGGCCCGCACGCGCAGGGCGTCCTGCGGGTCATTGAGGAGCGGAGTTTCCTGGAGGCGATTCTGGCCCACGCGCTGGGCTCCACGGTGGGCAGCGTGCGGGTGATGATTGGCGGAGAGGGCCGCTTTGACGAACTGCGGGCCTGCAGCCTCATCCTCAGCCGCTACGGCGTGGCCGGACTGGCGACGGGCGCGCTGGGCGTGCTGGGCCCCACCCGCATGGGCTACGGGCGGGCGATCTCCGCCGTCCGCTTCGTGGCGGGCGTCCTCTCCGAACTGGTCTACGACGTCTTCGTCATTCGTACCGAGTCGGCACTTCCAGGAAGTACGGAGTGCGAAGTAGGGAGTACGGAAGAAGTACGAAGTAGGGAGTAGGGAGGCTGGTATGGCGGTAGAACGGCAAGAGCCAGTACCTGCAGAGGGAACCCCTCAAACCGGGATGACCGCTGAAGAGTCTGCCGCAGTTACAGCCGTGGAGCCGAAACCGGAGACATTGGAGGCCGAACTGGAGCAATTGCGCCAGGAACTGGAGGCGGCACGGGCCCAGGCGGCAGAGTATCTGGATGGCTGGCAGCGCACCCAGGCGGAGTTCGCCAACTACCGGAAGCGTCAGGAAGCGGAATTCGTGGAGCGGGTCCGCCTGAACAACGCCGTCCTCATCGCCCGAATCCTGCCCGTCCTGGACGACCTGGAGCGGGCGGTCCAGACTCTCCCGCCGGGCTTGCAGAGCCTCACCTGGGTGGAGGGCGTTTTCCTTATCAAGCGGAAACTGGAGGTCATCCTGGAGGCGGAGGGCCTGAAGCCGATAGAGACGACGGGGAAGTTCTTTGATCCCCTCTACCACGAAGCGGTGACCTACGAGGACGTCCCCGGCTACGAGGAGGGACAGATTATCGGCGAGGTGCAGCGGGGGTACATGCTGGGCGACCGGGTCATCCGTCCCGCGCTGGTGCGGGTGGCCCGCGCGAGCCAGACAAATCAGTGAGGCGCTTGTAGCACAGGCCGCCAGGCCTGTATGCAGGCTGACAGCCTGCGCCACGCCGTCATAAACGCAAGAGGGTCGGTAATGGTGAGGAGTCTGTATGGGGAAGATTATCGGCATTGACCTGGGCACCACCAACTCCGTCTGCGCGGTGATGATGGGGGGAGAACCCGTTATCATCCCCAGCGCGGAGGGGGAGCGGCTCTTCCCGTCCGTCGTCGCCGTCAACCCCAAGACGGGGGAGCGGCTGGTGGGACAGGTCGCCAAACGGCAGGCCATCATCAATCCGGAGAATACCATCTTCTCCATCAAGCGCTTCATGGGCCGGAAGTTTGACGACCCGGAGGTCCAGCGAGCCCTTCAGGTCGTCCCCTACCGGGTCACCCCGGCCCCCAACGGTGACGTTCGGGTCTGGATGAACGGGCAGGAGTACGCCCCGCCGGAGATTTCGGCGATGATTCTGGCCAAAATCAAGGCCGACGCGGAGACGTACCTGGGCGAGCCCGTCACTCAGGCCGTCATCACCGTCCCGGCCTACTTCAACGACAGCCAGCGGCAGGCGACGAAGGACGCCGGGAGGATTGCCGGGCTGGACGTCCTGCGCATCATCAATGAGCCGACGGCCTCCGCGCTGGCCTACGGGCTGGGCGAGCAACGGGATGAACTCATCGCCGTCTACGACCTGGGTGGCGGTACCTTTGACATCTCCATCCTGGATGTGGGCGAGGGCGTCTTTGAGGTCCGGGCCACCAGCGGTGATACGTTCCTGGGCGGCGACGACTTTGACCGCCGCATCATAGACGACATCGCCGACGAATTCGCCCAGGAGCACGGGATAGACCTGCGCCGGGACCGACAGGCGCTGCAGCGGTTGAAAGAAGCGGCGGAGAAGGCGAAGATAGAACTCTCGTCGGTTTTGGAGACGGAGATCAATCTCCCCTTTATTGCTGCTGACGCCTCCGGCCCCAAACACCTCCAGATACGCCTGACGCGGGCGAAACTGGAGGCATTGACGGAGGACCTCATCCTGCGGACGCTGGAGCCGTGCCGGCAGGCGCTGGCGGACGCGCGCCTGAGGCCCTCCGACATCGGGCAGGTCATCCTGGTGGGCGGGCAGACCCGGATGCCCGCGATCCAGCGCGTCGTCGCCGAATTCTTCGGGCGGGAGCCTCACCGGGGTGTCAACCCGGACGAGGTGGTGGCCCTGGGCGCGGCCATCCAGGGCGGCGTCCTGGGTGGGGAAGTGAAGGACATCCTCCTGCTAGACGTCACCCCGCTGACGCTGAGCATTGAGACTCTGGGGGGCGTGGCAACGCCGCTCATTGAGCGGAACACCACCATCCCGGTCCGACGCACCCAGATTTTCTCCACCGCCACCGACAACCAGACCCAGGTGCAGATTCATGTTGTCCAGGGGGAACGCCCGATGGCCGCCGACAACAAGAGTCTGGCCTACTTCATCCTGGACGGAATCCCTCCGGCCCCACGCGGCGTCCCCCAGATTGAGGTCACTTTTGACATCAACGCCGACGGCATTCTCCATGTCTCGGCGCGGGACCGGGCAACGGGGCGGGAACAGGGCATGCAGGTGATCCCCTCCAGTGGGTTGAGTTCCGAGGAGGTGGAGCGGATGGTGCGGGACGCGGAGGCCCATCGGGAGGAGGACCGTCGGAAGAAGGAGTGGGCGGAAACCCGCAACGCGGCCGATGGCCTCATCTATTCGGTCGGGAAACTGCTGCTGGAAATGGGGGAACTGCTGGACGGCGCGGCCCGCCGTCGGATAGAAGAGAAAATCCAGGTTGTTCGGGGCGTGCTGGAAACGGGGGACATCCCCCGGGTCCGGCGAGCGATGGCGGAACTCTATCAGGCGATGGAGGAGGCAGGTGGGGCGGGCGTGCGCCCGCCGGATACGTCTACGGAGATGCCCGGGGCATCCTGACGAAAAGGACAGGCAAATATGGCAGAAACCTGGCGACTTCTGGATACAGGCGTACGAACAGCGGCCGAAAACATGGCCCTGGATGAGGTCGTGTTGACGGCGCGCAGCTGGGGAGTGGTACCGAACACCCTTCGCTTTCTGCAATTCTCGCCCCCCAGCGCGCTGGTCGGCTACCATCAGGCCGTGGAGCAAGAGATTCGCGTTCCCTTTTGCCGGGAGCGCGGCATTGAGATCAACCGGCGGCTGACGGGGGGAGGAGGACTGTATTTTGACGAGAGTCAATTGGGGTGGGAAATCATCGCTTCTCAGGATGATCCCCGCTTCCCTCGCCGCGTTGAACAACTCTATGAACGGATATGCCAGGGGGCCATCCGGGGCCTGGAAAAACTGGGAGTACGGGCCGCCTTCCGCCCCAAGAACGATATTGAAGTGAACGGCCGAAAAATCTCCGGCACGGGCGGCACCAGCATGGGCGGCGCTTTCCTGTTCCAGGGCACCCTTCTGGTGGACTTTGATGTGGAGACCATGCTCCGCGCCCTGCGGATCCCCACGGAGAAACTGAAGGACAAAGAGATTGCCTCGGTCAGAGAGCGGGTGACTTGTCTGGCATGGGAGTTGGGAGACGTTCCCCCGCTGGCGCACATCAAGGCGATGCTGGCGGAGGGGTTTGCTGAGATGTTCGGGATTCGCCTGGAGCCGGGGCCGTTGACCCCCTTTGAGGAAGAACTGCTGGCCCAGCGGTTGCCCTATTTTCAGTCGGACGAGTGGATTTACGGCATCCGCCGCCCCCTGGACCAGCGTCGTGAGGTTTGGGCCCTCTACAAAAGTCCCGGGGGGTTGATCCGTGCCTCCCTCATCGTCAGCGCGGGCCGCATCCGGGAAGTTCTGATCACGGGGGACTTTTTCGCTTATCCCCGCCGGGCCATTCTGGACCTGGAAGCACGGCTGAAGGGCGTCCCGGCCGACATAGAGGCAGTCCGTCCCGTCGTGGAGGAATTTTTGGGGAAGGGGAACGTCCAGATTCCCGGTGTCACTGCCGCCGACTTCCTGCGGACCATCCAGGAGGCCCTGGAAAAGACCACCTATACCCAGTATGGCCTGGCACCGAACGAAGCCAACTACGTCTTTTGTGTGGTCAAACCGCTGGCGGAAATCCAGCGATGCCAGGCATTGCTCCTGCCCTACTGTGCCAAATTGCCAGATTGCTCGTACCGCTACCAGGAGGGCTGTGACCGCTGCGGGGCATGTTGTATCGGCGAGGCGTATCAGTTGGCTGAGCAGTATGGCCTTACTCCCATTTCCATCCAGAATTTTGAGCACCTGGAGGAGACGCTGAAACGCCTGAAGAGAGAAGGGGCAGAGGCGTTTGTGGGGAGTTGTTGCGAGGCCTTTTACGCCAAACACCGGGACGACTTTGAGCGGATCGGTCTTCCGGGCATCCTGGTGGACGTGGACAGTACCACCTGTTACGACCTGGGCAAGGAGCACGATGCCTGCGCGGGGAAATTCCAGAACCAGACGTACCTGAAAATGGAGTTGCTGGAGAAAGTCCTGGCACGGGTGAGCCCGAATGGCCGAACGGGTTGATGTGCTGGTCGTGGGAGCAGGGCCCGCCGGGTGCACAGCGGCCCGGGTGGCGGCCGGGCAGGGGGTGCGCGTTTTGGTCGTGGAGCGGCGGCCCACCGTCGGCCTGCCCGTGCAGTGTGCCGAATACGTACCCGCGCAGATTGTCGCGTCCGTTCCCCTGCCGGAGATGTGCATCGCTCAGCGCATCCGGCGGATGCGCACCCATCTCCCGACGGACGAAACGGTGGAGACCCCTGCTCCCGGCTACGTGCTCCATCGGGCCCTGTGGGACAAGATGCTGGCTGTGGCCGCCTGCCGCGCCGGCGCGGAAATCCGGACCTCCACCCGCGCGATGGAGCGCACGGAAAAGGGAGTCCTCGTTCGGCAAGGCGTTAAAATAACTGAAATCATCCCTCAGGTCATCATCGGCGCCGATGGCCCCCTCTCCACGGTGGGCCGCTGGATCGAGCAGGTCAATACCGAAGTCATAGACACTTTGCAGGTGGAAGTCGCGCTCCTGCCTTCTACGGCGGACGGCGAGAGGGAGTGCACCCAGGTTTACTTTGATCCCGTTTATCGGGGCGGGTACGGGTGGTTTTTCCCGAAGGGGGATACGGCCAACGTGGGGGTGGGAGTGAACCGGAAGTTGGGAGGCGACCCCGCTCAGGCGCTGGCCCACCTGCTGGACCGCCTCCAGATCCGACCCGGCGCCGTTCTGGGGCACACGGGCGGACCCGTGCCGTGCGGCGGTCCGTTGGACCGTCCGTGGGTAGGGGAGATTATCCTGGTGGGGGACGCGGCCGGGCACACCCATCCCATAACCGGCGCCGGTATCTTTGCTGCCGTTGTCGGAGGGACTCTTGCCGGCCAGGCGGCCGCCCGTGCTGTCCAGACGGGCGATCTGGCAGTACTGGAAGAGTACGAGAGAGAATGGACGTCGTTTATGGGCGGGCCGTTGCGCCACGCGTTGAGAAAACGGCGTTACCTGGACCAGCACTGGAGCGATGACCCTGGGGAATTGAGCGCGGCTCTCCGCAGGACCTGGATCGCGTTCAGGGAATACCGCCGGCCCGAACCCTGAGTGGATTTTTGCCACGAATTACACGAATTTACACGAATGAAAAGAAACAAAAGGTGACTGTCACCCGTCTTGACGCCTGACCTTGCGGGCATCGTGTGGTACGACACAAACGTAGCGCAGGCTGTCAGCCTGCATGCAGGCCTGGCGGCCTGCGCTACAGGGGCCTTTTACCGGTGTATTTTATGATGCCTGCCCAGAGGTCCCCCTGGTAGGTCATTACCGGAAGTCCTGTCATTCATCCACGGGAGGAGACATGGAAAGTCCCGAATATGTACAGATCAGTCAGGCGGCCGCGATGGCCCTGGGCTACCGGCCCGCGATGTTTCGCCGCAACGCTTATCTGACGGGGTTGAACCTCCTCGTGACGTACCCGGATGGATGTGTGGCCCGTTGTGCCTACTGTGGCCTTCACCGGGAGCGCCGGGTGCCTTCGGGGAAGCAGAAGACTTTCATCCGGGTGGATTGGCCGGTTTATCCGTTGGAGGATGTCATCGCGCGCCTGAACCGGGATGGCACTCAGTTGCGCCGGGTCTGCGTGGGGATGATCACCCACCGCCGCGCTTTTGACGACATGAATACGATTATCCGCCGCTTCCGTGAAGAGAGCGACCGTCCCATCTCGGCGCTAATCGCGCCGACTCTCATCCGTCTCCAGCAGTTAGAGGAGATTCAAAAGGCCGGGGCGGATATGGTGGGCATCGCCGTAGACGCCGCGACCTCGGAACTCTTTGACCGTTTTCGGGGCAAAGGCGTGGGGGGGCCCCATCGGTGGGAGCATTATTGGGCAGTCGTGGAGGAGGCGGTTCGGGTATTTGGCAGATATAAAGTGGGGGTCCATCTGATCGTTGGGCTGGGCGAGACGGAGCAAGAGATGATCGCCACCATCCAGCGGGCTCACGACATCGGGGCTCACACCCATCTGTTTTCGTTCTTCCCGGAGGGCGGGTCGCTGATGGAACAACATCCTCAACCGTCCTACGGCCATTACCGACGGGTCCAGTTGGCCCGCTATATCATCAACCAGAATTACGGGCGGTATGAGCAGATGGATTTCAACGAGGCGGGACAGGTGGTCGGGTTTGGCGTTCCCACTGCCGATTTGATCCGGTACGGCGAGCCTTTTATGACCTCCGGGTGCCCCGGCCCCGACGGCCGCGTGGCCTGCAACCGGCCTTTCGGCAACGAGCGCGCGGGACAGCCTCTCCGAAACTACCCGTTTCCCCCCGAACCGGAAGACGTGGAACTGATCCGCTACCAGTTGCGGGAGTACGGAGAAAGGGATTGAGCGCAGCGGAATCTCTCTTTCACCAACCCTGGGAGGAATTGCAGAGGGCGGCCTGGGCGGTACGTCAGCAGCACCATCCGCCAGTTGTTCACATAGCGGTTCCCGGCGTCAAGCGATACGAAACCGAACACTATCGCAATACCCCCCACCGCTTTGCCAACATCAGCCTGACCGGGGAGCGCTGCGCTCTGCAGTGTGAACATTGCCGGGGGCAACTCCTGAAGGGGATGATCCCCGTCCGCCACCCCCAGGCGCTGGTCGCTCTGGGCCGGAGACTGGTGGAACAAGGATGCGAGGGAGTGCTGATCAGCGGTGGGGCGGATACCGACGGAGCGGTTCCTATCCTGCCCTATCTGGACGCCATCGCCCGCCTCAAGGAATGGGGACTGCAAGTGATTGTGCATACGGGCCTGCCGGATCGGAAGACGGTGGAAGGGTTGAAATCTGTCGGCGTGGACCAGGTGCTCTTTGACTTCGTCGGCGACGAGACGACCATTCGTGAGGTCCTTCACCTTCCGTATTCGCCCGCTGATTATGCCGAAGCGCTGAGGTCGCTGCGCGAGGCGGGAGTGCGGGTCGCCCCGCACATAGTGATTGGGCTCTACTATGGCCAGATGCGCGGGGAACTGGCGGCCCTGGAAGCGGTCAGCCGTATCGGCGCGGACGTCCTGGTCCTGGTGGTCCTGCGCCCGCTTCCCCATACGCCGATGGCGGGTCTCCCCGCAGTGGAGCCGGAGACGGTGGGACGGCTTGCGGCTGTGGCCCGTTTGCTGAACCCCACCCTTCCCCTCACCCTGGGCTGTGCCCGACCCGCTGGCCCAACCGGAGCGGAGATGGAGCGGCGTGCTCTCCTGGCGGGCGTTAATCGGATTGCTTACCCGAATCCGGCCACCATCCAATTGGCTGGCGAACTGGGGCTTCATGTCTCCTTTGTGGAGCGATGTTGTACACTATGAACAGCAGACGGGACTACTACGACATTCTGGGCGTGAGCCGAAACGCCACCCAGGACGAGATCAAACGGGCCTACCGGCAACTGGCCCGCAAGTATCACCCCGACGTCTCCACAGAGCCAGACGCCGAGGCCCGCTTTAAAGAAATCAACGAGGCCTACCAGGTTCTCTCGGACCCGGAAAAGCGGGCCGCGTACGACCGCTTCGGCTATGCCGGGGCGCCGGGGGTCGGGTTTGACTTCGGTTTCCGTGACCCCTTTGAGATTTTTGAAGAAGTTTTCGGGGTGGATTTCGGCTTCCGGACCGGCCGTCGGCGGGGGCCGCGTCGGGGGGCTGACCTGCGCTACGACCTGCAGCTGCGGTTTGAGGAGGCCGTCTTCGGCTGCCAGAAGGAGATAGAGATCACCCGCATGGAGACCTGTCCTGAGTGTCGGGGGAGCGGAGCCGCGCCGGGCACGACCCCCGTCCGCTGCGCCACCTGCGGCGGCACCGGACAGGTCCGGCAGGTCCAGCGCACCATTTTTGGCTCGTTTGTCAACGTCATCACCTGCCCGGCCTGCGGTGGCGCGGGGGAGGTTGTCGCCACTCCATGTTCGCGGTGTGAAGGGCAGGGCAGAGTGCACGTCGTCCGGAAATTGACGGTCAACATCCCCGCCGGAGTGGATACGGGCACCCAGGTCCGGCTGGCGGGCGAAGGAGAGCCGGGGGAGCGAGGCGGACCGCCGGGGAACCTCTACGTCGTCCTGGAGGTGGAGCCGCATCCCTACTTCCGGCGCAACGGCGATGACCTTCTGGTGGAACTGAGCGTCAACGTTGCCCAGGCCGCCCTGGGCGCGCGGGTCACCATTCCCACGCTGGAGGGGGAGGAGCAGATAGACATTCCGCCCGGCACCCAGACCGGCGCCATCTTCCGCCTGCGCGGGCGGGGGGTGCCCCACCTGCGGCGGGAGGGCCGGGGCGACCTCCTGGTCCTGACGCGGGTGGAGGTTCCGACCAAACTGACCCGTGAGCAGCGGGAACTCTTCCAGAAACTGGCAGAGACGCTGGGAGGGGAGTCGGTCGTGGAGGTACGCCCGCCGACCTTCCTGGAACGGTTGCGGGAAGCGCTGGGATTGTGATGAGCCGTCAGCCGGTAGCCGTCAGCAGTCAGCCGGTAGCCGTCAGTTGTTAGCCGTCAGTTGTTAGCCGTCAGTTGTTAGAGCCTATCCGAAAAACGGGTATAATTGGACCCGGGAGGTGAACAAATGACCAAAGAACGGACTCGGGCCAGAACGCCCAACAACAAAACTACCACCGGCTTTCGTATTTCCG
>Ga0308415_1000624_pt1 | contig 15641 bp, 13 predicted proteins | sample HotsprSampleOS55_FD_203465 | JGI IMG/M metagenome (GOLD analysis project Ga0308415, IMG submission 203465) | Hot spring phototrophic mat microbial communities from Octopus Spring, Yellowstone National Park, Wyoming, United States - 20090730_OS55 ... | reverse complement strand
CTTGTCTAGATGCGATGGCGGCTCATCTTCTGGCTGAACGCATCTCCAATCGTCCTGCTCGCCATACTACTCTGTTATGTCGAGCGGAGCGAACCATCTAAGCGGCTGCGTTGACCAGGACCCCGCTGGGCCAGTGAACCCACGGCGCTTTAGTCGGGCACGCATTTAGATTTTTCGCTGTTGCTCAGAATGACAAGGGGGCAGGTGGGGCTGGTCGCCCTCGTGCGCTTGACATGCTAAGCGTAGGCACCCCAATAAAGTCTGACTGTCTTCACTCTGCGTTAAGCTCGTGCCGGCCCAGCAGGGAGCTCACGCGCGCAGCAGCCGGCAGCGACATTGTTATCGGTGCTTGATAAGCTGTTATAGTGGTTTTATCCGTCCGGCGCTATCTTCTCCCTCTGGTTAGCGGTGCCATTTCCCCGCAGGGCAATGTGTTAACCAGGAGAAGAGGAGAGATGAGAGCCACCATACAACGTTATGTGCTATCTATTGCTCTTGCAGCCACAACGGCGCTAAGCATGCAAGCAACAGCGCCGGCGTCTGTCTCAGCGCGCCAGCCGTCCGCAGCCAGCGTCGCACGCGTTGCGCCCGTGAGGGCGAAGCGCTGGTGTTGGCTGTTGCAACCAGCGTGGACATCGCTAACGTGACCCTCACGCACGCCGCATCTGGCTTGATCAACAAGCCGCAGTCGTTCACGGCGGTCGTGACCCCGGCGAACGCCACGTTGCCCATCACCTTTACCTGGCAGGCGGATGAACAGACGCCGCTGACGGTCACCCTCAACGCTATCACCTCGACCGCAGTGTTCACGTGGTCGAACCCTGGCACGAAGTTCATCACAGTCACGGCGGAGAACGAGAGCAGCGCGGTGACGAAGAGCTTCAGCCTCACGCTCTCTTCTGACTTCAATTTAACCATCCTACACACCAATGACGTGCATGCCCGGCTGGTGCCCTATGGTGTGGGCGGCACGTCGAGCTGCGTGAATAACGTCAACAGCAACAGCGTGTGCATTGCCGGCGCGGCGCGCCTGTCTACCAAGATCAAGGAGATCCGCTCGCAGGTGGATAACTCACTCCTGCTCGACGCCGGCGACCAGTTCCAGGGCACGCTCTACTACAACCTATTCAAGAGTGAGCCAATCGCCGCGGTGATGAACGCGATGGGCTATCAGGCGATGGCGATCGGCAATCACGAGTTTGATGATGGCCCGCCGGAACTGCGGGAGTTTATTGACGCTGTCAACTTCCCGCTGGTCAGCGCCAACATCAGCGCCACGGCCGAGCCATCGCTGACCGGCAAGATCGCGCCGTCGGTGATCATCACGGTCAACGGCGAAGCGATCGGCGTGGTCGGCCTGACCACGGAGGACACGGCCAACATCTCCAGCCCTGGCCCGAACGTCCAGTTCCTGCCGCGCGTGCCGGCGATGCAGCAGGCGGTGAACGACCTCCAAGCGCAAGGGGTCAATCGCATCATCGGCCTGACGCACATCGGCTACGGCAACGACCTGGCGCTGGCGCAGGCGATCACCGGCGTAGACGTGATCGTCGGCGGCCATAGCCACACTTTCCTGTATACGCCCACTAACCCGATCAATGTCGCGCCCGGCGCAACCGACACGCTGGCTGGCCCGTATCCGACGGTGGTCAGCTCGGCAAACGGTGAGCCGGTGCTGGTGGTGCAGTCGTTCCAGTGGGGCCGCTACCTTGGCCGGCTGGACGTGACGTTCAGCCCGACCGGGGTGGTGCAGGCGTGGTCGGGCAACCCGATCTTCATGACCAATACCATCCCGCTCGACCCGGTGATCACCAACATCTTGTCGCCGACCTACACAGGGCCGGTGGCAGCGCTGGCGACCCAGGTGGTGGGCACGTCCACGGTGGATATGCCGGTGACGGTTGGCTCGGCGCGCATCTGCCGGCGCGTGGAATGTCTGCTGGGCAACCTGGTGACCGATGCGATGCTGTGGAAGATCAACCAGAACTTACCTCCGGCGGACCGCTACCAGATCGCTTTCCAGAATGGTGGTGGCCTGCGCGCGCCAATTGACGTTGGTCCGGTGACCTACGGCGAGGTGCTGGAAGTGCTGCGTTCGGGAACACCCTCGCCACGTTCGAGATCACAGGTTCAGTGCTGCTGCAGGCGCTGGAGAACGGCGTGCGCAACTATCCGGAGGATGGCCGCTTCCCGCAGGTAGCTGGCATGCGCTTCCTCTGGGATCCGTATCGGCCGATTAACTCCCGCGTGATCTCGGTGGAGGTGTACGACGCGGTGAGCAACACTTGGAATCCGATCAGCCTGACAGCGCGCTACAAGGTGGTCACCAACAACTTCGTCCGGCAAGGCGGCGACTTTTACACGATGTTCCGCGACCAGGCCATCAATCCCTACGACTTCGGGCCTTCGCTCGACGAAGCCGTGATCGAGTACCTGGGACAGTTCTCGCCGGTGACGCCGACCCTGGAAGGCCGGATCATCTACACCCGCCGTAGCGCGATCGTCCCCAGGTTCAACCTGCTGCCGGCCAACGGCACCAGCACGACGGTGCTCACGGTCACCCTGCGCGACACGATCCTGTCCCCGCTGGGCGGCGTGTCGGTCATGGTGCTGACGAACAAGGGCACGGTGTCGCCCGCCTCTGGAACAACCATCGCGTCGGGTTCGTCGGCAGGCCAACTGGTGGTCACGCTGACCGCGCCGCTGGACGCCGGGCCGGCGACCATCTTCGCCGTGGGCGGCAGCCAGGTGGTCTCGACGGTCGTCAACTTCTTCCAGGACGCCAGCACGGTGAACTTCTCGCCCAGCGTCATTCACCCAGACCGGCGTCAGCGGTGGGGTTGCGCAGAGCGGCTTGATCATCACCTACACGATCACCGTGACCAACGCCGGCCCTGGCAACGCCAATAACGTGTTGTTGATCGGGACGGTGCCCAGCGGCACGCAATACGTCAGCGGCAGCGCAAGCGGCGGGTTTGGGCCAAATAGCCTGCTGAGCCAGCAGTTTAGCCAGCAATCGCTGTCGAGCCTGAGCAGTTCTTCGTCGGTGGTGACGTGGCAGGGCAGCGTGCCGGCGGGCGGCTCGCACACCATGTCTTACGCCGTGCGCGTGACGGCCCTGGGCGGCGTGATCACCGCCACCTCGCGGATCTTGCTGGACAACACCGAGGTTTACACCAACACCATATCGTCGTTGGTACAAGCCTACCAAGGCTTCCTGCCGATCGTCCGGCGCTAGTCCGGCGCGCTGCGCGTTGAATTGCTTGTTTGGTCGGCCCAGGCGTACGTCGCTCGGGCCGACTGCTGTTGAGGTGAGACAGTCGTGGAAAGCATGTGGAACGCCGGCGTCGAAGTTGTCGTGGCAGTCCAGGGGCTGGGGCAGGGGGTGAGGGCGCTCTTCCAAGCCCTCAGCTTCCTGGGTTCGGAACTGTTCTTCCTGCTGCTCGTGCCGCTGGTCTATTGGACGATTGACGCGCGGGCAGGGATGCGGATTGGGTTGATCCTGTTGATCAGCACTGGGGTGAACACTCTTCTTAAGCTCGTGTTCGCCGACCCGCGCCCGTATTGGTATAGCGATCGGGTGTTGGCCTACGCTGCTGAGTCGAGCTTCGGGTTGCCATCGGGCCACTCGCAGATCTCAGCGAGTGTGTGGGGGATGCTGGCCTTCACGGCGCGGCGATGGTGGTTCTGGGTCTTTGCGATCGCGCTGGTCGTTCTGATCGGCATCTCGCGGATATATCTGGGGGTGCACTTTCCCAGCGACGTGCTGGCCGGCTGGGCGATCGGCGCTGCGCTGTTGGTCTGCTTCGTGGCCCTGGCAGAGCGGGCCGAGGCGTGGTTGAGCAGGCGCGCACTCGGCAGCCAAGTGCTGGTGGCGTTTGTGACCTCGCTGTTACTGATCGCGCCGGCGTGGCTGGTCGTGGCCGCGCAGGGGGAGCGCCGATTGCCGGAGGCATGGACGCAGCTCGCGGCAAGGGGTGACGAGCCACTTAATCCGTGGTCGCTGGACACCGCCGCCAGCACGGCAGGGACGTGGTTTGGTTTCGTCTCCGGCCTGGCCCTCTTGTCCAGGCAAGGGATATTCGATGTGCGTGGCTCGCTGGGCCGGCGGGCGGCGCGTTTCGCGCTGGGCGCCGTGGTTTTGCTGCTGATCTGGTTCGCGCTGGGGCAGCTCTTCCCGCGTCAGGATGACCTGGTCTCGTATGGCCTGTGCTACATCCGCTATGCCCTGATCGGGGGCTGGGTGGCGCTTGGCGCGCCGCTGGCCTTCCGGCGCATCGGCCTGTGAAAGGGGAGAGAGCGGGGTGCTGCCACCCAGGCGCGTATTCACGCAGAACTCTGTAGATGGTGCAGGGGCATTCACGCGCAGGCGGTAGGCTGCTCGCTCGCCGCGCCCCGCGCCGGTCAAATCACCATCGGCGGCTGATATTCGCCAAAGGCGCGGCGCAGCACCTTGCCGATCTCGCCGACGGTGACCCCGCCCTCGACGCAGGCGATCAGGCAAGGCAGGATGTTCTCGTTGCTGCGGGCCGTCCGTTCCAGCGCGCCCAGCAGGGCGCCCACCTGCTCGGCATCGCGCCGGGCGCGCCAAGCCGCCAGCCGCATGCGTTGCTCGGCTTCGATTGCCGGGTCCACCTTGAACTTTGCGATGCCGGGGTCGGCAGCGTCGTCCGAGACAAACGCATTGACGCCGACGATCAGGCGCTGCTTGGCTTCCACCTCGCGCTGGTAGCGATAGGCGGACTCGGCGATCTGAGCCTGCATCCAGCCACTTTCGATTGCTTTCACCGCGCCGCCCATTGCGTCGATCTTTTCAATCAGCGCGTAGGCGCGCTGCTCGATTTCGTCGGTGAGGTATTCGATGGCGTAGGACCCGCCGAGCGGATCTACAGTATCGGCGACGCCGCTCTCGTGAGCGATGATCTGCTGCGTGCGCAGCGCGGTGCGGGCAGCCTCGGCGGAGGGCAGTTGGAGCGCCTCGTCCCAGCCGTTGGTGTGTAGGCTTTGCGCGCCGCCGAGCACAGCGGCCAATGCCTGAATCGTGACGCGGGCGACGTTGTTGAGCGGCTCCTGCGCGGTGAGCGTGCTGCCGCCGGTCTGGGCGTGGAAACGCAGCATCCAACTGCGCGGGTCGCGCGCGCCGAACCGTTCGCGCATGATCTTGGCCCACAACCGGCGCGCAGCGCGGAACTTGGCCACCTCCTCCAAGAAGTGGTTGTGCGCGTTGAAGAAGAAGGTGAGCTGGCCGGCAAACTCGTCCACGTCCAGGCCCACCTTGAGCGCGGCTTCGACATACGCGATCGCGTTCGCCAGCGTGAAGGCCACCTCTTGCACCGCCGTGCTGCCGGCTTCGCGGATGTGATACCCGCTGATGCTGATCGTGTTCCAGTGCGGCACGTGCTGTTTGCAGAAGGCAAACACGTCGGTGACCAGCCGCATCGAAGGGCCGGGCGGGAAGATGTATAGCCCGCGCGCGGCGTATTCCTTGAGGATGTCGTTCTGGACCGTGCCGCGCAGCTTGCGCAGCACGGCGTCCGTGCCGGCCTGCTCCTTGGCCACCGCGATATACATCGCCAGCAGCACCGCCGCCGGCGCGTTGATGGTCATGCTGGTGCTGACCTGGTCAAGCGGGATGCCCGCGAACAGATCGCGCATGTCGTCTAGCGTGCAAATGCTCACCCCGACCTTGCCTACCTCGCCTGCTGCCAGCGGGTCATCGGCGTCCAAGCAGAGCTGAGTCGGCAGGTCGAAGGCGACCGAGAGGCCCATTTGGCCTTGGGCGAGCAGATAGTGGTAGCGCGCGTTGCTCTCTTTAGCCGTGGAGAAGCCGGCATACTGGCGCATGGTCCACAGCCGCGAGCGATACATGGTCGGGTGAATGCCGCGCGTGAACGGATATTCGCCGGGGAATTCGCCGCGGCGATCGGCGCCGGTCTCGGGCTCGCCAAACACCACATCCAAGGGGATGCCAGAGGGCGTTTCGAAGCGCGCCAGCCGTTCGGGCGCGCGCTGGAGCGCAGGGCGTAACGTCTCGCGCTCCCAGTCTTGGCGGCTGCGCGGGTGGACACTCACGCAGCTCATTTTAGCTTGTGCAAGCACGACAGGCGCGTTAAGGGTAACTGCTACGACGATGAATGTCCTGTGAAGAGCTGTCAGACTATTTCCGCTGGCCCTCTGCTGGATTCTTACTCAAAGCGACAAGCGCGGATGTGAGCGTGCGGCAGGCAGATCGCTTAGGTCAAGATTGCGACGATAGAGGTTCGCCGTTTTATAGACTTCTCTATAATGCGCGCCTACTTCTTTGGGATGTCCTGACCATGGCATCTGACAAGCAGGAGATCGAGTGGCAGTTCGACGCGCCTGACCTAAGCGTCGTGGCGACGTGGCTGCGCCGGCGCAGCGCAGAGGACGGTTGGCAGGTGCACGAAGAAGGGACGCAGGAGATCACAGATTCCTACTTTGATACGCCTGAGTGGCATCTCTTTCGCGCCGGCTATGTGTTGCGCGTGCGGTCAAGCCCTCGCTGTCCTACAGAGGTTACCTTAAAGTCGTTCGGCGTGCGCCAAGCCGGCCTGCGCAGTCGGCGTGAGATCAGCGAGTCGTTGACTGACGCGGCGGGTGACCATGCTGTCTCGGTGAGGCAGGTCACTGGTCCAGTTAAGCAGCATATTAGGACCATTGTGGGCCAAGGCCAGTGGCCTGGTCAGAAACTCTTTAGCGCGCATACTCGGCGCGTGAGCTTTGCACTATGCGCTGGACAAGTTCGCCTGGCTGAAATTGCGCTTGATGCGACCAGCATTCACGGCGCTGATCGATCTGAGCCGGCAACAGCGCTGGCTCGGGTCGAGGTGGAAGCGTTGTCTCCCCAGACCACCGAAGACGTGGCGCGGTTTGTCGCTCAGATGCGCGCGGCCTGCGACCTGCGCCCCGCGACGCGCTCAAAGTTCGAGCTGGGTCTGCGCGCGCAGGGGATAAAGCCGAGCTTTGCGCCTAACCTCGGCAAACCCGCCAAGCCGGCCAAGGTCGGCGAGGACGAGGCAATAGCCACGCTGGCGTTTGCCGTCCTCCGTGAACACTTTGACCGTTGGCTCACTGTTGAGCCAGCAGTTCGCCTGGGAGAGGACGCCGAGGCCATCCACCGCGGGCGCGTCGCCATCCGCCGGCTGCGCAGCGCGCTGAGCCTGTTTCGCGCCTACCTGCCGGCCGAGGCCCAGCAGTACAGAGAGGAATGGGCGTGGGTTGCTGATTTGCTCGGCGCTGTGCGCGACCTGGACGTACAACGCGAGCAACTGCTTGGCTGGCAGGCCAGCCGCGCCTTTCCCTGGGCCGATGACCTTGCCGCAGCGGTCGAGTGGATTGCTCGCCAGCGCGCAAAAGCTCAGGCCGCTCTATTACGCAGATTGAACTCGGTGCGCTATCAGCGTTTCGCCCTCGCCTTCACACACTTCCTGCGGGCAGGTGAGGCAAAGACCAATGAAGACGGCGGCGCGCCAGTTCGCCAGGCGTTGCCTAAGCTCATCCGCAAACGACATGCCAAGCTGCGTCGCTTGGGCGACACACTTGGGCCTCGCTCCTCACTCGAGGACTATCATGCCCTGCGCATCCGTTGTAAGCGGCTGCGCTATGCGCTGGAGGCGGGAGAGCACCTGTTCGGCCGTAAGGTGCGCGCCTACCTGTCTCGTTGCATTGCGCTCCAGGACTTGCTCGGCGAGATCCAGGATGCGCATGTCGCTGCGCGCCAGGCGCGTGACTGGGCCATCAGCGCTAGGCCGTCTCTGCCGCCGGCGACGGTGTTCGCCCTGGGCGCGTTTGCCCATCACTATATCCAGCGGGTGGATGCTTTGCTCGACCGCTTCCCTGAGCGGTATCGGAGTATAAAAGCGTGGAAGATGCTGCATAGTGCGATGACTGAGTGATGAAGATCCTCTACCTAATTCGGCACGCCAAGTCCAGTTGGGATGATCCGACCCTGGCCGATCACGACCGGCCACTCAACGAGCGGGGGAAGCGGGACGCCCCGAAGATGGGCGAACGCCTCGCTCAGCGGGGCGTCAAAGCCGATCTGATCATCTCCAGCTCGGCTGTGCGTGCCCTCACCACTGCCCAGACGATCGCTGAGAAGATCGGCTACGACCAGGCGCGCATCGTGGCCGATCGTCGCCTCTACGGAGCACAGGTGAGCGCTCTGCTCTATTTGATCCAGGAGTTAGACGACCAGCACGCGCGCGTCATGCTCTTTGGGCATAACCCAGAGTTCACCGATTTGGCCCGCTTCTTTGGCTGCGAGATAGACGAGCTACCGACTTGCGCCGTCGTCGAAATGACCTTTGAGGTTGATCACTGGAGCGAAGTGATCAAGCAAAAGCCGGTCAAGGTTTGGATCAGCACCCCCAAGCAGCCCGAATGACTCTAACAGCGCTGTGACCGCGCTTACCCTGGGACGAGTGCTAGGCCGGCGATGTCTGGGCTGCCGAAGGCTGGCTTACCGGCGGACGAACGGCCATATAGGTGCATAAGCCAAGCGGGCCGGTCAACAGTGTGGCGAGCAACCAGGGCGTGCGCTGGTGGGCAGGCACGGCGCGCCGCCCCATGTCCGCTTGCACCAGCGCCAAGGCCACCACTTGGTTCAACGCGATGTCTAGCCACATGAAGCTCAGCCCCAAGTTGCGGCTCATCGTGTCGACCAGCTCGGGGAACGAACCACGCGGCAGGAAGAAGACCCCAATCAACAGCGTAGCGACGACAAGGGCCCACCACAACCCGCGCTGCTCCAGCCAGCGCGGCGTGGCGCGCTGGAAGCGGTCCACGGCTGGCCGGCGCGCCATGTAAATGCTCAGCGCGAGGATGCCCACCACGAACATCGGCACGACGTATAGCGGCCAGCGCATCCCCCGCCGCAGCGCATCCTCGATCACCAGCGCCGCCAGCGGTATCAGCAGGAGGCCAAAATAGTTGAACCCCCACAGAAACCAGTTATCGCGCAGCAGCGCGCTGGCGTCCTGCGTCGGCAGGCCAGGCCACGGCAGGTTGAGCGCGACCACGATGGCCAGACAACCAAAAAATAGAGCCCAATACCAGCGACTGAGAGGAGAACGCTCATCATTGGCCATAACACACCCCTATGCGCGTAAATCTACCGCCCGCAGATGAGAAGGGGCGCATTCACCAATAAGGGCAATCTTCTACACAAGCTGTGCTACCAACGGAGGCGGATCTTTTATAGAGGGTGGGCGACGGCACTGCCGTCGTCTACCCAGGGCTCTGCCCCTAGCCGTGAATGCGCCCATGAGAAGGTCAGGCGCGTTTATCAGTAGGAGCAAAGGCCCTTTCCCCTCAACCAGTTAACATCTGTCCATGCTAGCGCAGCAAGGTATTTGAGCGGCTGCGCCCGCTACTAGCACTTTGGTTTGGCAGAAGCGATCCTTCGCTGAGGCTCGGGATGACGATGACAACTTCCGCATGATGAAGAGGCTTGCTGCTGTCCGTGAACGCAGACATGGTTGCATCCTTTCTATTCTATAGAGCGCAAAGCCGTCGCGGCGCCGTCGTGCGGAGTGGCCTTTGCTCAGAATGACGCTCACGCGCTTTTGGCTTTCGTGGCCGGCAGGATTCACGCTGCGCGGTCAACTAGCTTTCCACTTCCTCCACCGCCAGATCATCACGCTCGCCCTGGAAGCGGGTTTCGACCGCTTGCGCCGCGATGCCCTGCTCGCTCAGCCAGCGGGCGAAGGCGTTGTTGTAGCCGTGGGTGACCCACACGCGCTCGGCACCGGTCTCGCGGGTCACGCGCACCAACGCCGGCCAGTCAGCATGGTCGGAGATGACAAAGCCGCGATCGACCGCGCGGCGACGGCGCGCGCCTCGAATCTGCATCCAGCCAGAGGCAAACGCTGAGCTGAAGTCGCCGAAGCGGCGCATCCACGCTGTGCCGTTGGCGGAGGGCGGCGCCAGGATCAGCGCATTTTTGAACGCGCGCGCGTCGTTCTCCTCGCCGACGTAGCGCGTCGGCGGCAGGCGGCGCTGCGTGCGATAGGCCTGATTGACGCTCTCCACTGCGCCGTGCGTGAAGATCGGCCCAATGCTGGGATCGAGACCGGCCAAGAGCCGCTGGGCCTTGCCCAACGCATAGCCAAACAGCACCGATGCGCGCCCCTGCGCAGCGTTCTGCGCCCACCAGGCGTTGATCTCGGCAAACACAGCGGCCTGCGATGGCCAGCGAAAGATCGGCAGGCCAAAGGTGGACTCGGTGACGAAGACATGACAGCGCACAACCTCAAAAGGCGTGCAGGTGGGGTCAGGCTCGGTTTTGTAATCGCCGGACACGACCCACACCTGGCCGCGGTGCTCGATGCGCACCTGGGCCGCGCCCAGGACGTGACCGGCCGGATGCAGCGAGACGCGCACCTCGCCGATGGTCACGGCCTCTCCATACGGCAGGCACTGGAGCGACGCGCCGGCGGAGGGGCTGCGACCAAGGCGCAAGCGCATCAACGGCTCGCTCTCTGCGCTTGCCAGATAGGACTGGCATCCCCAGCACAAGTGATCGGCGTGCGCGTGGGTGATCACAGCGCGCGAGACGGGCTGCCAGGGATCGATATAGAAGCCGCCGGCAGGGCAATATAGCCCTTCGGGCAAAAGCTGAAGCAGATCGTAGCTCAAGGCAGGTTCGCGTCCCTCGCAGCGCCAGGTTTGTGTCCAGGTTGCATTCACGGCGAGCCTTGGGTGGGCGATGGCCATGCCGTCGCCTAAGATGCAGTTGGCAGCCTACCAGCGGTTGTCCCCTGTTGGTGAATACAACCTGTATCGGCGTCGCATGTTACCATTACCCGGCATGGCAAAGCGGGTGGCCTACTTTGTCACCTGCATCGCGGACACGGTCTTCCCGGAGATCGGAGAGGCGGCGTTCGAGGTGCTCGCGCGCGCTGGGGTTACGCCCGAGTTTCCCCTAGGGCAGACGTGCTGTGGCCAGCCGGCGTTCAACGCCGGCTTCACCGACGAAGCGCGTCAGGTGGCCGAGCACTTCGTCGAGGTGTTCGCCGGCTACGAGGCCATCGTCACTCCCTCGGGGTCGTGCGCCTCGATGGTCAAGCACTATTACCCCGCCCTGTTTCGCGGTCACCCCCGCCAGGCCGACGCGCTGCACATCGCGGCGCGCACCTACGAGCTAACCGAATATCTGGTGGATGTGCTGGGGGTGCGTGACCTGGGTGTAGCGCTCCCTCGCCCAACCCGCGCCGCGATTCACGACGCATGTCACGGTTATCGCGGCCTGGGGATCGCGCGCCAGCCACGGCTGCTGCTGAGCCATGTGCGCAACTTAACGTTGGTGGAGATGGTTGGCCATGACCAATGCTGCGGCTTTGGCGGGCTATTCGCCATCAAGATGAGCGCGATCAGCGGCGCGATGCTGCGTGATAAGCTCGCTGCGATTCAGGATGCCGATTGCGACCTGGTCATCACCGGCGATGCCAGTTGCATGATGCACATCAACGGCGGCCTCTCGCGCGCCGGTTCCCCGAAGCGCGTCGTGCATATTGCCCAGGTGCTGGCCGGCGCCCTGAAATAAAGTCCGACCGACGCGAAACGATGAAAGCCGAGTCGTTTGAAAAAATCGTGGACCATGCCCTGGCCGACCGCCAGCTTCAGGTGGCGCTTGACCGTGGCACGACCCGCGGGGTGAATGCGCGTCTGCTGGCGATGAGCGAGACCACCGACGCCCAAGCCCTGCGCCATCAGGCGCGCCTGGCGCGCGAGCGCGCGCTGAATCAGTTGCCCGAGTTGCTGGAGCAACTGGAGCGCAACATCATCGCTAACGGCGGTCATGTGCTCTGGGCGCGCGACGCTGCCGAGTTGAACCAGCACGTCCTGACGATTTGCCGGCAGCATAACGTGCGTCGCGTCGTGAAAGGCAAAAGCATGGTCACCGAGGAAACCGCGCTCAACCATGCGCTGGAGCAGGAGGGAATTGACGTCGTCGAGAGCGACCTGGGCGAATACATCATCCAGTTGGCCGGCGAGACCCCCAGCCACATCGTCTTCCCCATGTTGCACAAGACGAAAGAGGCCACTGCCCAACTCTTGCACGACAAATTAGGGATGCCGCTCACCGATCAACCAGAGGCCATGACGCGCTTTGTGCGCGGCGTGATGCGCCAGAAATATCTCCAGGCGGATTTGGGGATCAGCGGCGTGAACTTTGCGATTGCCGAGACCGGCACGATCGCCACGGTAGAGAACGAGGGCAACAATCGGCTCTCGATCAGCGCGCCACCGGTCCACGTGGCCGTGATGGGGCTGGAGAAAGTGATCGCCACCTGGGAAGATTACGCCGTGCTGGTGCAGCTCCTCGCGCGCAGCGCCACCGGCCAGCGCATGACGGTCTATAACAACCTGATCAGCGGCCCGCGTCGGCCCGACGAGCCAGACGGGCCGGAAGCGTTCTACCTCATCATCCTGGACAACGGCCGTTCGCGCATCCTGGCCAGTGAATACGCGGAGAGCCTGGCGTGCATTCGCTGCGGCGCCTGCCTGAACGCTTGTCCGGTATATCAAAACATCGGTGGCCACGCCTATGGCTGGGTTTACCCAGGCCCGATCGGGTCCATCATTACGCCGCTGCTGCGCGGGCCGCTCACAGCGCCCAAGTTGCCCTACGCCAGCAGCCTGTGCGGCGCGTGCCAGGCCGCTTGTCCGGTGGAGATCAACATCCCCGATATGCTGCTTAAGCTGCGGCGCGACCTGGTGCAAGCTGGCGACCCAAGCCTGGGCTGGCGACTCGGGATGAAAGGATGGGCGGTGGCGTTCAAATCGCCGATGCTATATCGCCTGGGCGGGCGCATCGCTGGCTGGCTCACCCGCGTCCTGGCGCGGGGCAAAGGACACCTGCGCTGGCTGCCGCCGCCTTTCAACGGCTGGACCGCACACCGGGACTTTCCGGCCTTCGGCACGCCGAGCTTCCGCGAGCGCTATCTGCGGCGCTTCAAGGGTCAACCGCACGACAGCAAAAAACCATGAGCGCGAGAGAGGACATCCTCACTGGGCTGCGCGCTGCGCTTGCTCACAGCAAACCTTTCCCTGGCGCTGAGCCGGCTGCCTTCCAGGCCGTCACGCGCATAGACCCAGGCGAAGATCTGGTCGCGCGCTTTATCGCCGAGGTACAGCGCGTAAAAGGTGAGGTGCACACCGCAGCAAACGATGATGAGGCGCTGGATATTACGAAGGATTTGCTCACCAGCCATCACGTGCGGCGCGTAGTAATGTGGGATGAGGCGCATCTGCCGCTGCGCGGCGTATGGGCGCTCTTGGAACGGTTAGGGATCGAGCGCGTGTATGGCGACAACGCATCGGTCGCTGCCGCCGAAGCGGGCATCACTGGCGCGGACTGGGCGTTGGCCGCTACCGGCACGCTGGTGCTCTCCTCTGGCCCTGGCCGGCCACGCATGGCCTCTCTGCTCCCTCCTTTACACATCGCCCTGCTCACCGAAGACCGGATCATCCCTCGCTTAGAGGACTACGTAGCCGCGCAACGTGCGGCGCGCTTTGGTGTTTTTCGTCGTAGCAGCAACGTCACGCTCATCACCGGCAGCAGCCGCACCAGCGACATTGAGATGCATCCGGTGTTCGGCGTGCACGGGCCGCTTGCGCTGCACGTGGTGCTGATCAAAAACCTTGATTAACGCGCAACGCCGCCTCATCGTTCCTACTCACGAGGCGGGGAAGGCAATGCATTCACAATCCTTGTGAGGAGGCTAGGCATGGTGGACTACGCTCAACGCTATTGCATTGTCGGCGCTGGCACATCTGGGCTGGCCGCGGCCAAGAATCTCAAACAAATGGGGATTCCTTGTGATGTCTTTGAGAAGCTGGATGACGTGGGCGGCAATTGGTATTACGGCAAACCAGGCAGCAGCGTTTACAAATCCACTCACTTGATCTCATCCAAGCCCGGCACAGAATACACCGACTTCCCAATGCCAAAGGAGTATCCGGACTACCCCAGCCACTGGCAGGCCCATGAGTACATCAAAAGCTATGCCCGCCACTTTGGGCTATATGCGCTCATCACCTTCAACACCAGCGTGGAGCGCATCGTCCCCACCGACGAATCAGCGCGCAGTCCGCTGTGGGAAGTGACGCTGAGCACGGGCGAAACTCGCCGATATGGCGGTGTGATCATCGCCAACGGTCACAATTGGGATCCAAAATGGCCTGAATATCCCGGTGAGTTTGACGGGCTGATTTTGCACTCATCCCAGTATAAGACGCCCGATGTGCTGCGCGACAAGCGCGTGCTTGTCGTCGGTGCCGGCAATAGCGGTTGCGACATCGCAGTGGAGAGCGCACAAAACGCCGCTGTCACCTTTCACAGCATCCGTCGCGGCTATTACTTCAGCCCCAAATACACCTTTGGCAAGCCATCGGATCAGGTGAACGAACTCTTCCTCAAATTGCGCGTTCCGCTCACTCTGCAGCGCTGGGTCTATTCCCTCATCCTCAAGCTACTGATCGGTTTACCTCAGGACTATGGCTTGCCCAAACCTGACCATAAGTTCTTCGAGACTCATCCAATCGTCAACCAGCTTATCCTTTATTACGTAGGCCAGGGCGACATCAAAGTAAAGCCCGACGTGCAAGAGTTACGCGGTAAGCGCGTGCTGTTCAAGGATGGCAGCGAGGAAGAGATTGATGTGATTATCTACGCAACAGGCTTCAAGATCTCCTTTCCGTTTATAGACCAACGTTACTTGAACTGGCAAAACGGCAGGCCCAAGCTATATTGGCATATCTTTCACCCGCACTATGATAATCTTTTCGTCATCGGCCTGATCCAACCGGATAGCGGGCAGTGGGGATTGGTGGATTATCAATCTCAAGCAGTGGCGCGCTTCATCTGCGCCCAGCGAAACAACCCAATGAAAGCCGAGATGATGCGCCGGCTAAAGGCCACTGCTGAGCAACCGCATAATCGCGGCATCAAGTATAAGGAATCTACACGGCACTACGTCGAGGTCGAGCACTTTAGCTATCGGGAGCACCTGAAGAAGTTGATTCGCCAGCTTGGTTGAACGCGGCAGACGAACGCACATCCATGAAGGGCAAACTCCTGCCATCTTGAGCGAAACGATCTGAACTCATACCATGACCAAGCACTAAAACAAACACTGAGATACTCCGCTGTGCTTGGCATCGCGGAGGAGCAGACGAGTGCCTAAGAATCGCTGGCAGGATCGCGTCGTCCATGCTTCGCCCTGCCCTCGCTGAGGGTGCGTTCACAGCTGAGGCAGAACCTTGGGTGGGTGACGGCGCTGCTGTCGCCCAAAAACAACTTTTGCCAGGTATCAACTCGCGAGCGGTCGCCCCCATTAGTGAACGCACCCTCCTGCTGATAAACGCTAAATATATATAATAGCCCTGACAATGGCATTTACCGTGAACGACCTTCGTGACCTGCTCGAGATCCTTCGGACGATGCCCGAATGGAAGGAGGCATTGCGCCGCGAGCTGTTGGGCGATGAACTCCTTGCGCTCCCCGGCTTGGTCCGTAAGCTGATGGCAGCCGTCGAGGAGATGAACAGGCGTCTCGCCCGCGTTGAGCAGGATATTGCGGAGATGAACAGGCGCCTCACCCGCGTCGAGCAGGA
>Ga0308415_1000623_pt1 | contig 15652 bp, 28 predicted proteins | sample HotsprSampleOS55_FD_203465 | JGI IMG/M metagenome (GOLD analysis project Ga0308415, IMG submission 203465) | Hot spring phototrophic mat microbial communities from Octopus Spring, Yellowstone National Park, Wyoming, United States - 20090730_OS55 ... | reverse complement strand
ATTTTGTCCTTCAGCACGAACAAACCAACGGACCACTCCTGCTGCGGTCCGAAGAATTGCACCCGCGCAAACTCCCGCCTCGCTTCGTCGTCCTCCGGCGTGAGGTGATACTGACCCACAATCTGCACCGCGCCAGCCCCCGCATCCTTCCAACGCTGCGGCAACCGCCGATCGCCTGGAGCGATCTCCTTGGCGTCGATCGTCCGGGCAACACGCTTCTGCCAGTCGTGGGCCGCCAGCCCTACGGGAACACGACGAGACAACGACTCCTCGAACGCTCCGGCAGCGATGATGTCCCCCTGAGCGTCCTCAATCTCCGTCGACGCCACAATGGCGGTGACAATCCCTTCCTTGGCGTCCGTTACCTTGACCCGGGCTTCTCCCGATTTCGTCGTCCACGTCATGGCAACCACCTCGCTAGGTTGCGCTCCAGCGTCTGCTCTATTTCCTCACCACCACCAGTATGCCACAACACCTCGCAGCGGCAGTTGATGTCTTCCTCTGGGACACCTGTCATGCGCGGCATCGGGGCCGGATAGCCTCCGACAACAAAATCTCCTTCTTTGGCGGTCGTGAACCCCTCCAACTCAGCGTGCGTGTCCCTGACGCGGTCGTCGCCGACGGTCAGCCAAGTCTTCGTTTCTATGACGTCCGCCGCCTTCGCCGTCTCAAACTCTGCCACTGAGACAGACGCCAGCGTCTCTGTCCTGGCGATCCGCTCCGCCTCCCAGGTCTTGTACGGACTGAACGCCGACATCACCCGCTCAGCGATGCCAGTCGTTCCTTCTCCTGCACGGATCCCCTCTTGCACGGCAGCTCGGACGTCGTCGATGATCCGTTGTGGCAGTGGCACACCAGGCCGCTCTGCCGTCGGGTCCATCAGCGGCACAACACGCTTCTCAACCAGCTCGGCGATTCGTTCCGCACGGAGCCGCGCAAACCGGGCACCCGCCGCCTCCGCCAGCCTTTGGCTGGCGTCCATCATGACGTCAAACAGAGCCTCGCCGAGCGCCTCCCCGAGCAGCTCCCTTACCCGCGCACGCAGCGCCTCCCAGTCGATCGGTATTTGCTGTTTCTTCCTCGCCGCCTCGGTGTGCCGACGCACCTCACTGAGCGCAAGTTCCTCCGCCTTGTTTACCGCGGCAACAAACTTCCTGCGAACTGGCGCGATCCGTCGATCCTGGGCTTTCTCCGCCGCCTCCCTGACACGAGCAAGTTTTTCCTCTGGCGGCATTACAACTTTACTGAGGCTCCGCTCTTCTCCCTCCTGCGTCTCCGCACGACGTGGCTCGAGCCCCAGCCGCTCCCTCGCCTCCTGTGACGACAGAATGCCCATTGACACGAGGACGGCCAGGCCCTGGGCCCGATCTTCCTGCGCCCGCTGGACCGCCGGCAGGTCAGACGTCACAAACTCGACCTCGGCGTCAATCGCAGCAGACCAGCCCGCAGCCAGTAGGCGTAGCAGCGGCTCTACCGTCCACTCCCACCAGATGGCCTGCTCGGCTGCCGCGTTCGCAAACGTCCGCCCAGATGCGTCCCCTGCCACACTGCGAGGCGTTCGGAGTGCCAGCAAGACGTCATCGGTCAGCGCCTCCCTGACCTCGTTGTACCGCAGCTCCCGACTGCCAGGCGAGAGGTCGTGCACGCTGGCCCGTGTACCCGCTATTACGTCCACCCTGCCGGTCGCTTCCTCCCTCGCCCGCAACGAGGGGTCGAGTCGCTGCTTCAGCAACATGACGTCGTCCTCGTCGATCTCCTCTTCTAACACAATCAGCGCCCGGGTCCCGCCGTCGTTGACGAACCACCGCCGCAAGAATGCGAGCGCGGAAGTGCTGGCGTCGACGGCCATCGCTGCCGAGCCCACGGGAGCCAGGGACCTCACCAGGTCATAGGGGTGTGGTCTTTTGTGCCAGACCACCAGTTCAGGCGGCAGCTCCTTGTCCCCTCCTGGCGACTCCAGACGGTACGCCTGCAGCTTCCCGCCTTCGATGATTGGCGTTACGGACTGCGGGTCCAACAGCACGACCTCGGTCCAGTCAGGGTCGTGCAGTGTGAACACGCCCCTCGTCGAGGTCAGCAGTTGCATCGCCTGCCGGTACCGGAACTGAGTGGCGTCCTCAATGCTGTTCGCCCGCCGGTTCAGACGCTCGGCCAGCGGGTGATCCTCGCTCCCGTCGACTAGCACCTTGGGCCGGGCCAGAGCCGATGCCAGAGCGTCCGCACCGGCAAACAAAACAGGGTCTGCATCAATCCCCTGGTCTACCGCCGCCTTCGGGTCCCATGGTGCGACCAGCTGCCCTGCGACACGGATAGCCACCCCCCCGCGCCCGAAGCCGCTTATCTGACCGATGGGCACGCTGTGCTTAGTTCGCAGTCCCCGCCACCTTACTCTCATCGTTCGACCTCAATGCCGTAGATCGCCGCAGCCATTCCCGCAGCTACGGCAGCCGCCGCAAGCCGTAGGTCAATATCCGCCAGCCACCAGACTACCAGCGCAATCGCCGCAGTCACGAGAGCCGCTGCCAGCTTCGCTTGCATTTCTCCACCACCCACTCAGCTACTACCGCCAGTCCATACCCTACCAGCAGACCAGCCCCGAATAGCGCCGCCCCTGCTCCTGCATACATGGCCCGACGCAGCCACCTAGCTGAGGTCCCTCCTGCCTCTCTACCCAGCCGTAGTCCCTCCTGCCTCTCTACTTCCACTCTGCAATCGGCGCACTCGCCGCCTCCGCAATCCATCCGGTCGGCCTCGTTGTCGGTGCATGCTGCCACACCCAGCGCAACACTGTGTCCCGCCATCGTCCGAAGTCCGTTACGGGCTTGCCGACCAGTCCCCTGATCTCCTTCGGCCTCTGCTTACACGCCGCCAGTATCTCCGCTACCTCTTGCGCCGTCGTGTCCTCCTGTGGGGGCTCTGGACCCTCGCACACTACCGCGAGCCGCTCCAGCGCCCGCCGCCTCGCCTCCTCCGCTGCCGCCTTCCTCTGCTCTGCGTACAACTTCACGAGGGCCTCAATCAAGCGCCGCAGCTCCGGTTTGTCCCACACGCTGTCGTCGCTGCGCAGGATCGTCGTCCGGATGTCCTGCCACAGCTGCCGTTCTCTATCCACCGTACACCTCGCCCCAGAACGTCGCAGGTGCCGTCGGCGATGCGAACCAGTCCGTGTCGACGCTGTTACGTACGAAAAACCTAACGGTCAGCAGACCGTTCGCCAGCCACTCGGCCCGGATCGTCTGGGCCGTCCTGTACACGAAGTATGTCGTTCCGATAGGTTGCTCTGCCACAAACCCGACGCCGTTCATCGCCTTACCGCTCGGGAAAGGATTGCCGTTGTCAATGTCTGCGACAAAATTGCCGTCTGTGTCGACAACGCCACAGGCCAGGTAAATCGCCCCTGCGTCGCTCGGCAGATACGTCACGAACGCCGACACCTCGCAAATTTGCCCGGGCGCCGCTGGCCACTGCAAGTCGAATGCCGGCCCTCCTGGCCAGGGATGCCACATGTCGTCGCCCGGCACCCTGTAGGCACCGAGTTTGCCTGTTGCCGTCGTATCCCTCACCAGATCGACAACCCTAGCGCCGCCCCCGCCCCCGCCTCCTGGTGGCGGGCCGCCAGGCTCGAGGTCCTGCAGGTCACCGACCCAGATAGCCGAGAGGTCCCCCGTGGGTACACGGAACCGGTAGAGCGCCCCGGCAGCGAGAGGCACACTGACACGGTACTGCACGCCGTACGGTGCCAGTTGGTCGGTCGGTCGAACCTCCGCCTCCCAGCGCCCCGTCTCGTCCGTCGTCGTTACCGCCGCCCGGATGATGGTCTGCTTGCCTTGGACGTCATACGCAGGCTCCGGTATCGTCTCAATCGTCACTGGTGCCGAGGCCACTGGGCTGCCATCGGGCCGGACTAGCCGGTCCCAGACTTTGCGCCGGTCCGTCATTCTGGCCCCCTCCCCGCCAGGTCACCGACCCAGACAGGCGAGAGGTCGTCTGTGGGCACGTGGACGACGTACACCGGCGACCACAGGCCTGGGATGCGAATGCGGTATCGGGCGGTACGCGGCACAAGCTGGTCGGTCGGGCGAACTTGCGCCTCCCAGCGCCCCGTTTCGTCTGTGGTCACGACTGCAGGTCGCACAATCGAAAGATCATCATCGGGGTCCTGCGTTCCCACCGGCAGCACGTCGATCCGGACACGGACTCCAGTCACCGGGCTGCCGTCCGGTCTTACCAATCGGTCCCAGATGGTCCGCCGTGCCGCCGGCATTGCTACACGTCCACCAGGTCAGCGAGGTCTATCGGGTCTGTTCCCGCCGGCACCCGCACCCGCCTCGTCTTGCCTTCGATCTCGACAACGTAGTAGCTCCCCGGCGGCTGCAGCTCCGCATTGGGCACCAGGTCGATACTGACGAGGCCTGTGGCGTCGGTCGTGCGGGTGGTCTCGACTGCTAGGCTCTCGTCGCCGCCCGGCCACGTCACAAGGCGCCCCTCCGGATGCGCCGCCCTGACCCTGACGACGGCGCCCTCAATCGGCGTCCCGCTCGGATCGGTTACCTTGACAGTGACTGTTCGCCTGCTCATGGCTACATTCTACACCCGCCTCATCGTCTTCCGTCGCCTCTCTCCACCAGTACCACACGTACGTCCTGCAGACCAGGCAGCCGGTCGGCTTCCTCCCGCACCAGCCACAACCTAGGTCGGTGATGTCGTCCGGGTCATAACTAACCCAGCCGTGCCGCTCCGCCAGGGTCGGGTTATCCTCCACCCACTGCGCACAACGGTCACAGAGGCGGTAGAGGTTCGACGGGCGAGCATCTCCCCCGTCCTCCTCCTTGACCCGCCAGTGGATCACGCGAGGTCTCTTGTTGGCTCCGCAGCGCTCACACCACCAGGGCACGACCGCCTCAGTTGCCGGGATCATTTTCCATCTCCGCCCCATACGCTACCTCACAGCTCCCCAGCGTGGTCCTTCACGAGACCGACCAGCTTGGCGAGGTCGTCCGGGTCTCCTGGTGCCTCCCACATCGCGGCGGCAGCCTGCATCCTCCGGGCTTTCTTTCCCTCGGTTACCAGCCGCTCCCATCCGGCCACACCCGCAGCAGCACAAGCCGCCCGCCAGCCGCCAAACCTAGCCCGGATGGTGGCGCGGCCAGGTCGTCCCCTTCCTCGTTTCTCCCATTCCGCATACTTCCGCTCGGACAGCGGCTGCCCCATCTCGACTGCTGCCGCCTGGACCGCTGCAATTAGCTCGGCGTCGCTGTACCGCTGCCAGCGCTCCCAGGTCTTGCGCCTGTACACCGCCTGCAGCCGCGGCGGGAGGTCCTTCATCTCCAACCGCACACCCCAGAACCTGCTCAGGTCCTCCAGCTTCATCCCCTCGCTCACCTGACGACGAAACAGCGGGTCTCTGGTCACGTGCTTCAGGCTGACTTTGGGCGCCTCTGGTGCCTTTATCCCCCGCACTGCGTTGCATATCGGATTCGTCCAGCGCAGACCGCACAAGGCCGTCAGTTGTTGCACCTGCAGCCCCCGCCGCCGAAGTGCCCGCAGTGTCTCGGTCGATATCGGCTTCGGTGTCGGGACAGCCTGGAGCCTGCGAGGTTTTGCGGCTTGGCGTCGGTACGGCAGGTCTTTCACCAGCGCAGCGATCCCGTTCCTCCACTGGATGCCGAGCATCGCCGCCACCTGGCAGTAGGTCAGGCCCTTCATGCGCAGATGCTTCACGACCTCGGCAGGGATCGGCTTCCGCCTACCTAGCCGAAGTTCCTCCCTCGTCTCCACCTAGCCGAAGTTCCTCCCTCGTCTCCACCTAGCCGAAGTTCCTCCCTCGTCTCCACCTAGCCGAAGTTCCTCTTGTCTCTCATTTGTACACCTTCACCTTGGGCCGAAATGCCTGCGTGGCCAGGTACACCAGGGCGTCGACCTGGTCGTCGTGTTGCCCCCGTGGGAACGACAGTAACTCCGCCTCAAGGTCCGCCAGCCAGCTCGCCCCACGCAGCATGTACACCGAGCCCGCCTCCATCATCGTTGCCAGGTACAGCGCCCGGGCTTCCTTGCTCTTGTCTGCCCTCACAGGCACCACCGGCAGCCCCTCCCGCCTCAGAGCTTGGATGACCGACAACTGGTAGCCGTTCGACTCCACAGCGATCCGCTCCGGCTCGTGGTGCTGCCACAACTTCACGAGCATCGCCGTTACATCTGGCCCCTCCGCCCTCTCCCTCCACACGTCGACCACGACCAGGCGCCTCCCCGGCGTCAGCAGTCCTACAACCCCGACCGTGTAGTCAGCCGTCTTGCTCGTGGACGTGGCGAGGTCGACGGCAGCAATGCGCCGGCAGTCCCTCTCGCTGCACCGTTCCTCGTCTCCGACAACCAGTTGGCCTCCCTCCCGGTAGGCGTACCGGAACCAGGACCGCCGGAAGAATGCCCCCTCGATGTCCGTAGGTCTCTGCTGGTACAGAGCGTTCCACCAGTAGCCGCCCAACTCGGCCCGGATCCGTTCCAGCTCTTCCAACGGGAACCGCTCGGGCCACAGCGCCTCCCCGGGCTTGCGCCCTAGCTCATCGTCCTCCTCTGCCACCGCACGCAGACACACGGTGGTCGCAGTCTGTCCCTCCTCGCGCAACAGCCGTCCCAGTAGGTCGTCCTCGTGCCATCTCGTCCCGATTACAACCGCTCGCCCCTCCGGCTCCAGTCTCGTCCTGGCCACAGACCGCCACCAGTCCCACATGGCCTCCCGCCGGGCCTGGCTTTGGGCCTCCGCTGCGTTCTTCACTGCATCGTCGACGATCAGCCAGTCGGCGCCTCGTCCCGTTATCGGTCCGCCGACGCCAACAGCGACCAGCCCGCCTCCCTCTGGCGTGTCCCATCGACTCGCAGCCGCTACATCACCCCGGATGACCCCGCCGAGCGCCCGGTAGGCGTCTCTGACACGACGACCCCACGTGCGGGCGAAGTCCGCCTCATACGACGCAATGATGATCCTGGCCTGCGGGTTCCGTAGTAGCACCCACACAGGCAGCCCAACCGAGCAGAGCAGCGATTTCCCGTGCCGTGGTGGCGCACAGACGACTAACTGGCCGCCTGGCGGCAGCGCCTCGATCCTCTTGGCGATGTACTCGATGTGCCTGGCCCGCTGGTACGACGGGTCAAAGCGCTGGATCGTCTCGACCAGCCCCTCAGGTCCGCTACCCGCCTCGAGGTCGTCGTAGCACAGACTCTCCAACAGCCCGGCCCGCCTGCCGGCTCCCTCCCCCTTCGCGGCAGACAGCCATACGTCGACAGGGACGTCGGTCAGTTGTAGGTCGGCCTCGTCTGACGCAGCAGGACCGCGGCGGCCCGACACGTTGCGTCGACCTCCTCGTCACTTAGGCCCCGCATCCGCAGAGCCTCCCGGAATGCCGAGGTCACACGGTGGACGAAAATCTCCGCTCCTCCTACGACAACCGGATCAATTCCCGCCCGCAGCGCCAACTCGATTAGCCGGCGCAGGTGCTCTTTCTCGGTCTGCTCCCACGCGATAACACTCGGCATCAGCTCCATGATCACGGCGGGAGGCGTCCCCTTCTGCTTCTCCTTCTCGATCTGCTCGGACAGCCACCGTACCCGCGCAGCAGCCCGATCGATCATCTCCGTCAGCATGATCGACGGCGGCAACGGCAGCCGGTGCCCAGGTGCCGCCTTCCGCACCAGCGGCCTGATGTGGCCGTCGTAGTGCGACTGACAAAAGTCCGTGCCCTCTCTTACGGGCTTACCGCACTGCTTGCCGGCCTTCGTCACCGCCCGGCATCTTTTCGCAGGTGTTTTCTCTTCCATTCCTTCCACGCCTCCGACATCGCCTGCTTGATCTGTTTTTGCGCCTTACGGGCCGTGGCCATGTCGATGTCCTCGTCCCTGACGACCACGACCAACACGCGGTCTCGCACCGCCAGCGCCCAAAGCATCGCCTCCTTGTTCTCTTCTACATACGGTGCGATCTCCCGAGCCAACTGGATCTTCAGGGTCTCCAGACGTATCTGCCTTTCTAGGTCCGACTCCCGACGCTGGATGAATTCCTCGGCCTCCTCCGGCACGATGTGCTCGACACGGATGCCGTGCAGGTCAATCTTCTTCGGCGACAGCTTCATTCTGCGCACTGCCTGGCGCAGCTTCCTCAGCGATATTTCACCTCGGACCAGATTCAGATTGTTCACCAGGTTGAATTCGTCCTCCGGTGTCATGTCACCGTCGACCACGATCGCCGGGATGTCCTCGTACCCGAGCTCCGCCCACGCCCGGGCCCGGTGGTGGCCTGCGATTATGCGGTACTTGCCGTTGTCTGGCTTCACTAACACCGGCTGCAGCATGCCCCACTTGGCGAGCTCCTGCTTCAACCGCCTGAACGTCCGGTTGTCCTCGACGTTGCCAGACAGCGCATTGTCGACTAGCTCATCGAGTCGGATCATCTTGTGTGTCGTCTTCACTCCACTACCCCTTCAGTCCCGTCACCGAGTATCGACTGTACGAGCGCTTCATCGTTCTGAACGGGATTAGACTGACGTGCTCGTCCCAGATTTCCCGGATTGCCTGGCCGACGGTCTTCACATTGGCCGTGCGCTCCGTCGCCCACTTGTGGACTTTTGGCCAGAGCTTCTCATAATTCGCTACCACCTCCTTGACCAGAGCCGCCGCTTCCGCCGGCGCCTTCCACATCGGCAGCGGGTACCCCCTGGCGAGGCCTCGCAGACCCGGGCTGTCCCGCAATACCGGGATCGCCCTGTAATTCAGCGCCTGCCACAACGCCACTGGCCAGGCGTCGTGCTCCGACGCGAACAGGAACACCTTGGCCTCACCTTCAGCAACTCCTGAAGCCTCGGGTAGACTCTCCCGGTTATGTTCGGGACCGACACTTCGCACTCAATGCCCGATCCCGCCAGCAGCGCCATCGCCTCGATTACCAGGTCCAGCCGCTTCACCGGAGACGGGCGGGCGCCGCAGATGGCGAGGTCCTTCTTCTCCTTCGGGCTCACACGCTCCGGCTTGTACCTCAAGAATCCGGCCCGTTTCGGCTCCCGCACCGGACCAAGCGTCCGCTTGCCCATCTCCTTCATGATCCGACGGACCTCGTCGTCGTTGTCCATGGCGATCAGCCAGTGGTGTGGGTAACACGCCAAACGCCAGAATAGGTCGCTGACGATGTCGAACCCTGCGTCGTCCACGTAGGCGCCGGGGATCAGAGTTACCGCCGGTGCCGTGATGTCAACTCGCTTCGTTCCCCTCCCGAGACACGCCGCAAACACGCTGCAGGCCCAGCTCCCACTCGACACTACAAGGTCGGCCTCCTGTAGCCACCCCTCCTCCTGCGCTGCCGCTACAATCGCCATAGCCTGGGCCCGATATTCCGCCGAGTTCGTCCCCGTCACTATCCTGACCAGGCAGGGCCACTCGCTCGGATCGACGGTCGCACTCGTGACCAACGCGTGCTGGACGTCATTGAGCTCCTTTACTGCAGGCAACACCCGCGAGCGTAGTTCCTGCTCGTTGCGGGGCGTGTGTTGACCGAGCCACACGATGCGTTCCAGCTTCATCCCGCCTCCTTTTCACCACACATACAGTACCACATGCGATGCAGACAGTGGAAGCTTGGTCGGGGGAAAAACTGGCGAGAACTAAATCAGGGGAGGTCTTTCGGATCGGTTACACCTGCGAACACTGCCGCCGTCAGCGCCTCCCAGCCGTGGCGCTGCACGTACTCAGCGATGCGGCAGTGCTGGGCCAGGGTGCCCGATAGGATCGTTTCCTTGCCCCGGCCCTCTTTGGTGTGCATGTCCAGCACCGCCGGCGGCATCTCCCGGTAGGGCTCAATGCACACCGGGCGGCGGCGCCCTGCGGGGATCGTGTCGACCATCTCCTGCCAGACAACCGCGCAATAGCGGGCTCGTGGTGGCGGGGGCGGGATCAGGCCCCTCGGCCACTTTCTCTTGACATCGGGGTCTTCGAGGCGGCGCATGAACGCCTCTGTTACTCCCGGCAGAGTGTGATGGGTATCGTAGCTGCACACCGCCGCCCAGTCTCCGGCAGCGATGGCGGCTTCCAGGTCCGACAGCTCCTCCCGGGCGGGCCAGATGTCCTCCCATATCTGCGCCCGGGCTGTGGACAGCCAGACCCTCTTCGGCAGCCTCCGGGCCGCCTCCTCGCACCCTGCAGGCCATCCGATTCGGATGGCTTTTACCAGCAACGAGCAATAGGCCGAGGTCGAATAGATGCCAACCTCGGCTAGTTCGCCAGCGGCCCAGATGCTTTTCTGGCCCCTCACGTTACCTCTCATTCTCAGTGCCCCTCCCCGATGCAGCGCGGGCACCGCGTATTCGGCCCCGGATTCACCAGCTCCAGGGCCAGCAGCTCCTCCACTATCACCCATTCGCCCGGCCCGTATCGGGCGACTAGAAATGTCTCGCCGCAGCGGCTGCACCGGACACTCAGCGTCCAGATCGTTGAGCCGAGCGCCCGCTCCCGCCTCACCATTACTCCTTCGGTGTAGGTGCCCGCTCGCATCACTTGCTCCTAACTCTCAGTGGCCGCCCGTACACCTGGGCGTGCCGGGCAGCCTGAAGCTCGATGCACTCGATGGCGTGCGCCTTGCACAGCGGATCCCCTGTCACGGGGTCGGCCTCGTGCTCGGCGCAGCCAGGGCAGTACCATAGCCCGCCCTGCCTGACCCAGCCGCGTTTCCTGACCACAGGCCCGGTGAAGTAGTCCACTTCCGCCCGGGCGGAGGCCGAGCAGGCCTCGCAGGAGCAGGGGACCAGCGCTTTATAGAGCGTGTAGGGATTGCTACCCATTCCTAACCCCCTATTCCACTATTCTGGCCAGGCCGGCAGCCCCGATTACCTGGCCCTGCTCGTCCCTCACCAGCCTGTAAGGGACGACTAGATCATCTCTCCCGGTAGCCCTTTCGGCCACCGGCCTCGAAACTATGTAGAGCACTCCCGGCTCTGGGTCCGGGAGGCCGTCGACCGCCAAGTAGCTGACATGGCCGTAAGGGACCTTGATTCCTCCCACTTCGATCTCGTCGATGTGGGAGTATGTCTCGCTCACCCGGGCCACCTGGCCCGAGGGCTCGACGGCCAAGTCGCCGTCGGGAGTCGCTAGATTTACCTTGTGTGGAGTAAGATTGACCAACTTCATCTTTCCTCCTTTCACTCCGACTGCGGGCCGGGGATTTGTTCCCCGGCGAACCACCACTCTAGCCGCAAGCCCGCCCCGGTGTGCTCCACCACCGCCGGGCCATCCGGGCGATGGAGCTTACCGAAGCTGTACCATTCCTGCCGCCACGGGTGACCCTTGTCGTCGTAGTACACGTTGGCTGGGGCGCCGTCGCGGTGCGGCACCCCGTCCCACATCCAGAGCTCCCGGATGGTGTACTCTTGCCCATCCGGGGCTACCTTGTAGAACCGGATAGCGGGGCCGTCCAGGCGGCTCCGGCGGCCTGCCTCGTCGAACCACTCTTCCACAAGTGTTTTGTCCATTCCCTGCCTCACCGTTTTCATCGTTTCCATCTCCCCTCCTCTGTCACTGCGCCCCTCATACCAGAGGCCGCTTGGCATTTTCAAAGCGCCACAGCTGGCGGCCTCGATCAAGGCCCGTCACTACTGGCTCTATCAGTTTTACCCAGGCGACGCTTCCATCGCGCCGCCTCACGCCTACAATGCGGTTATAGTGTGCGGCAGTGGTGATGATCTCCACTAGCCACTCGTCCTTGTATCTCCGGAATACCGCTGTTTTTTCGGGCTTCGGGCGATTCATCCTTACCTCCTTTCGTCTGCCCGTCATCTTCTACTTATAGTATAACCTACCCTGCGCAGTTTGTCAAGAATTCTAGACAGATTTTTTGAAAAATTTTCCCGCCGGCTTTCGACACTTGCTCACTCCTAGCAACCGCAACAGCGCAGACTCGTAGTGAAGCGGGTTTCAGAGTGCACATGACCGCAGAAACTCGCAAAATCGGGGCCTGTGCGCTGCCTTGCTAGACGCAGACAGGAAAACTTGAAAAATCGGGCGTTTCAAGCTGACCATCGCACGCAGCCTGGAAAACTCGAAAAATCAGGGTTTCCACATGCTCGAATTCCACATCACTTGCGAAACTCGAAAAATCGGCAGTTTCGAGCGTCATATGTTGCATCACCAGAGAAACTCGAAAAATCGGGCGGTTTCGGGCTGACGATCGCACACGACTTGAAAAACCCGTAAAATCGGCTGTCCGTTTAGACGTGGCGTGGAAGACCCGAAAAATCGGGCGGTGCAGACTGGCGGCAGGGAGGGGCTGTCTACTTCGACTTATCGTCGATCGGTATGACTCTCGCCCACATGGCATCAATCTTCTTCCCCTCGACGTAGTACCCGATGTAGGCCTCGCCCCGTCCATCGGGCACTATTACGGCGGGGCCGTCGTCCCTGTGCCTGATCCCGTCGACGAACCACTCGGCTCTCAGGAGGTCTCCCGTTTGGTCATACCGCACCAGAGCTGGGCCGCCCTCCCGATGCCTGCGTCCGTGACGGTACCAGTGCTTGGCCCGCAGGCGCCCGTCGGAGTAGTACTCGACGACAGCGGGGCCATCCGAGCGGTGCAGGCGGCCCTGCTCGTCTGTCCACTCCTCGATCGCCCCGTCATCCACTGCGAATCGCCGCACGCTCATTCCTCCTCCTCAGCTCTTCTGCCCACAGCAGGCGCCCGCGGCGGTACCAGGCGCGATATATCGTGCCGTCGGGGTCGTACTCGACGAGCGCCGGGCCGTCCTCCCGGTGTAGGACTCGGGCCCACCAGTGCTCGTCGTACCACTCCTCTCGCCAGGGGCGGCCCTTTTCGTCGTACTTGATGACGGCCGGGCCGTCCCGGCGACCGAGCGCCCACGTCATTGCCCAGGAGGACGGGCTGTACCAATGGTCGCACAGGGGCCGTCCGTGTTGCCGGTCGTACGAGCGGACTACCCTAGTGCGGCCCCATGTGACTGCGAGCTCGGACTCGTACTTGCCGACCACACGGGACTGCAGGATCATCTCCGGCTCTACCTCCAGGACCGGCTGAGCCGGTACCAGTGGCCGGCTATCTGACGCGCGGAGCGGCCGGTCAGCTGCCCGCTGGAGCACGTCATAGGTACATACCCGCCGCCGCAGGTCCTCTGGGAGGTCGGGGATCATCTCCGACGGAGCGCCCAGCAGCTCGACGACCGCCGCCTCGGCCCTCCAGCCATACTCTTCGGGAATTGTCTTGCCAACTGGCCTCACCAACCCGATGAAGGCGCTCTCGTGCAGCTTCCACCCGAAGTGATATGTGGCATGTATGCCACAGTAACAGAGCACCTCCGGGACGTCCGGACACGGACGTTCCCGGTAGCACTCGACCCGGAGGCGCCAGGTGCCGTCTGGCTGTGGTACCCACACCAGGGGATCCGACGCCGTCGGTGACACCAGGTAAATCTGCTCCCTGGCCAGCCAGACGGTGAACGGCTTGTACCCCCGCCTGACGCTCGGCTCGGGCTCCGGCTCAGACACCTCCTCGGGCTCAGGTGCTCGTTCGAGCCCGACTAGTCGCCTGAACCGGTCCCAAACGCGGCGGAGACACCAAGAAGAATCCGGCGGGCTTGCCAGCTCGTCGAGCACGTAGACCGGCACCGGCCATTCTTCCTCCTGGCCCCCTTCTTCCCACTCGCCCTCATCGTAGTACTCGTCGGGCGTGCTCATGGCTCCTCCTTTTTCCGTGGGCTGATTCACACCGCACCCCCTTGATCACAACAGCAGGAGACCTCTCCGGTCTCCCGGTAGTACGTGACGCGCCCCTCCCAAATGTATGGGTGGACGTCCCACACCAACGCATCGGCGTAGCGCCAGGTTGGCGGGCCGAGCAGCTTGATGAGTTCTTCCTCACTCTTGCCGTTGAGCTCACCGGCCTCGGCCATGCCCCAGGCTCGGTACGCCGACTCCTGATCCATATGGGGTGTCATGGCTCCTCCTCCTCGTCATCCTCCCAGAGATACGGCAGGGGCGCCTTCGGGTTACCGTAGTCGAGCCTCCAGAGCCTGCCCTCACTGTCGCGGGCTAGGCTGTAGTGGCCCCGAGCGTCCTGGTACACGGGGCCGAACTCCAAATCATCGGGTATCTCACAGGCGCAGATGGGATCGCCGTCTTCGTCAAGCGTGTAGTCCCCGCAGTCGGGGCACATCCACTTGCCCTCGACATTGACCCATTCCGGGTCGGCGGGAACCAGCTCCTCGTACTCGTCGTCGTACGCAGTCTCGGCTTCAGAGTCGCAGTGCGGGCACTCGCAGACAATCATCTCCATGGTTCCTCCTTTCTATCTCACACTACTGGCGGCTTCGTGCGGTGAAAGCGCCAGAGCTGGCGGTCTCGATCGAGGTCGCGCACCACTGGCTCTGTAATCCTTACAAAAGCGATAGTCCCGTCCTGTCGCAGGACACCCATCCAGTTTCCCGGATAGGCGCGGGAACCGGGCACCTCAACCAGCCACTTCCCGTTGTAGCGGCGGAACCTAGCCTTGCGTTCCACGTATCTTGTGTACAGCTCGCTCATTTTTACTCCTCCCGATCAAAAGGCCCTGGCTTATGCCGGAAGAACCAGAGGTCCCCTTCCAGGGTCCGCCTCCACAGCTCAACCAGCATCACCTCCCTGATCCGCCCGCTAAGGCTCATCCCCCTGACTTTTACTATCTGGCCAGGGGAACCGTAGCCCTCGGGCAGCCTGATGAGTCCGTAGTAAGGATGAATGGTATCCGTGTAGGAGCCTATGACTTCTTTCATCACTCCTCTTTTCCTCCCCGTCAGCTTCTATGTATAGTATAACCTACCCTGCCGATCGTGTCAAGAATTTAGAACAGATTTTCCAAAAATTTTTTGCCCCCAGTTCCACAGCTCATGACTCGCAGGAGCCAGCACTCTGAAAACTCGAAGTGAAGCGGGTTTCAGGATGTACATCACGCAGGAAACTTGAAAAATCGGGAGTTTTGCGCTGGTCCGAGTCACTGCACTGGGAAAACTCGTAAATTCGGGGTGTCGAAGCCTCTAGCTGGGCACAACTCGGAAAACCCGAAAAATCGGGCTTTCTGCATGTACTAGCGGGACGTCACTCGCGAAACTCGCAAAATCGGGCGGTTTGGGCCTAACGATCGAACACCACCTGAAAGACTCGTAAAATCGGGAGGTTCCGCATGTTCGGGTTCTACGTCACCCGCAAGACTCGAAAAATCGGCAGTTCACGCCCCCTTCGTCCGTTCTGCGGCTGCGCGCCTTTGCACCTTCTTGCCGTGCACCCAGTACTGTTCGTCTACCACCTGCCCCGTGTCGTCGTACAGGACAGCGGCTGGGCCGCCGTCCCGGTGTCGCTTCCCCTTCCAGCACCACTCCTCATAGACGACCCGGCCAGTTTCGTCTTGTACGACAATCGCAGGCCCCTCCCGTCTCGCTATCTCTCCGTGGCGATACCACACCTTAAGTATCATACGTGTGTCAGTGTCGTATCCAACCAGCGCTGGGCCGCGTTTACTGTGCAGCCGGCCCGCGTCGTCTGAACGATAGTCCAGTACTACCAGATGCTCAAACAGCTTCATTGCTCCTCCTCTCGCTGACCCCTGACCGCCTCAACAAAGTCGTCCCACAGTACCAGC
>Ga0308415_1000621_pt1 | contig 15657 bp, 13 predicted proteins | sample HotsprSampleOS55_FD_203465 | JGI IMG/M metagenome (GOLD analysis project Ga0308415, IMG submission 203465) | Hot spring phototrophic mat microbial communities from Octopus Spring, Yellowstone National Park, Wyoming, United States - 20090730_OS55 ... | reverse complement strand
GTACTTTGAGCTCTGTCTGCGCATCGAGCGGCTTTCCGGTATCGACTTCGTGCCGTTTGAGCGCGGCTTTGATCAGCCGAAGCGCGTTCAGCCGCGCTTCGTCGCGCGCCTTCATCGCCGCGGTCATGTCTCGTTGGATCTCGTCGAGTAAGGACATCGTCTTTGTTATTCTAAGAAGTTCCCCACGCCATGTTCATTCGAAAGACGAGACTTTTGACACCGGGCCCCACACCCCTGTATCCGCCCGCGCTACACGCGATGATGGGCGCCGACATCCATCACCGCACTCAGGACTTCGTCCGGCTGTACAAAAAGACCGTCCAGGACCTGAAAGACGTCTTGGGAACCTCCCACGACGTTGTTCCCCTGGTGGCTTCGGGCACCGGGGCCATGGAAGCCTCCGTTTCGAACCTGTTCCGCCGCGGCGATCGCGTCGTCGTCCTCTCCGCCGGCAAGTTCGGCGAGCGTTGGGTCCAGATCGCCGAAGCCTTCGGCCTTCAGCCGATCGTGTTGAAAGCTCCATACGGGGAAGTGGTCCCGCCGTCGGAGGTCGAGGCTGCACTGGGCGAGCCGAACGTCCGCGGGGTGTTCTTGCAGGCCTCGGAAACTTCCACCGGGGCGCAGCACGACGTCGAGGCGATCGGCCGGATCGTCTCGCGCACTGACGCCATCCTGGTGGTGGATGCGATCACCGGTCTCGGCACGATGCCCTTGGATATTCACGGCTGGGGGCTGGATGTCGTCATCGGCGGTTCTCAGAAAGCGTTCATGATCCCGCCGGGCCTGGCGTTTCTGGCCCTCAGCCCGAAGGCGTGGCAGCACGCTGAAAGCTGCGACCTGCCGCACTACTATTTTGATCTCAAGAAAGAGGCCAAGAACGCCGCCGAGGGCCAGTCGAGCTGGACGCCGTCGACGGCGTTGCTGATTTCCCTTTCCGCGGCTCTTGATTACATCAAGGCGCTTGGCATGGAGAATCTGATCCGCAACGCCCAATTGCTGGCCCGGGCGACCCGGGAAGCGGTCACGGTGCTCGGCCTGAAGCTTTTTGCCCGGAGCTCGCCCTGCTCGGCCGTCACTGCCGTCTGCGCACCCGAGGGGATGGACTCCGGCGTCATCGTCAAGGAGTTTCGCGAGCGCTTCGGCGCCATCATCGCCAACGGCCAGGGCAGTATGAAGGGCAAGATCTTTCGTATCGCTCACCTGGGCTACTTCGATTTCGCCGATCTGTTCGCCGTCATCGCCGAGCTCGAGTTGATCCTGGCGGGCCGGGGCCTGCCGGTGCAGTTTGGCGCCGGCGTGGCGGCCGCGCAGAGGGTTTACGCCGAAGCGGCGCTGCCTGTGCAGGCGGTAGGTGCTTGAACGGAAGGGCTGAGGTTCTGATGAAGGTTCTCGTCGCCGACAATCTCAGCCCGGCCGCGCTCACCTTGCTTCAGGCGCAGCCGGATTGCGAGGTGATCGTCTCCGATCCGAAAGGCTTCGAGGCGCATCTTGGCGAGGCCGAAGCGCTGCTTGTGCGCAGCGCCGCCAAGGTGACGCGTGAGGTCATCGCGAAGGCGCCGCGGCTGCGCGTGATCGGCCGAGCCGGCTCAGGCGTTGACAATATCGATCTGGAGGCCGCCACGGAAGCGGGCATCCTGGTGATGAACACACCGGGCGGCAACTCGGTGTCGGTGGCCGAGCACACGCTGGCGCTGATGCTCGCCCTGGCGCGCCAGATTCCGCAGGCGAGCCTTTCCACCCGAAGCGGCAAGTGGGAGAAGAAGAAGTTCCTCGGCACCGAGCTGCGCGGCAAGACGCTTGGCATCATCGGGCTGGGGAGCATCGGGCGCGAAGTGGTGCGCCGGGCGCGCGCCTTCGAGATGAGAATCCTCGCCTGCGACCCCTACGTCAGCCGGAGATGGGCCGAGGATCTCAACATCGAGCTGGTCGATCTGAACCGCCTGTTGGCCGAAAGCGACTACATCTCCTTGCACGTGGCTCTTACGGCCGAGACGCGCAACATGATCTCGCGCGAACAGTTCGCCCGGATGAAAGACGGCGTTCGGATCATCAACTGCGCGCGCGGGGGCATTATCGACGAGGAGGCGCTCCGCGAGGCGCTCGAGTCGGGTAAGGTCGCCGGCGCGGGTCTGGACGTGTTCGCCAAGGAGCCGCCGGAGGGCAGTCCGCTGCTGGCCTTGGAGAACCTGATCGCCACCCCGCACATCGGCGGTTCGACCGAAGAGGCGCAGGAGATCGTGGGGGTGGTGATTGCCGAGCAGGTGCTCGAATACCTGCGCAGCGGCGTGGCGGTCAACGCGGTGAATATGCCCTCGGTTCCGCCGGAGCTGTACCGCCTGCTTGGCCCGTATGTCGAGCTGGCGCGGCGGCTGGGCGCCTTTGCCGCGCATATCGCCTCGGGCTATCCCAAGGCGGTGCGCCTCGTCTACATGGGGCAGCTGGCCGAAAACAACACGCACTTGGTTCGCAACGGCGGCTTGGCCGGCGTGCTGAATCGCTTCCTCGAGCAGAAGGTCAACGTCGTCAACGCCATGCAGATCGCCACCCAGCGCGGTCTCGAGGTGGCTGAGCGCCACGAGAAGCGCGCCGTGCATACCGATTCGGTGGGCCTGGAGCTGGAAACCGACTCCGGCGTCACCAGCGTCGTCGGCGCCGTCGTGCTGGGCAAGCCGCGCCTGATCCAGGTGGACGGCATCTACTGCGAGACGCCGTTGAGCGGCCACCTGACCTTCATGAAGAACCGCGACGTGCCGGGCGTGATCGGGCATGTGGGCACCGTGCTCGGCAACCGGGGCATCAACATAGCCAACTTCTCGCTCGGCCGGCAGGACGCGCCGACCGCTCCGGGCGAGACTCTGGTGGCGGTCGCCGTGGTGGAGACCGACGAGGTGGTGCCCGACGCCGTGCTGGCCGAGCTGTGCCGCATGCCCGCGGTCTTGCTGGCGCGTCGCGTCGAGTTCGACTGAGAAAGCCTTCTCGCCCGGGTCGGGAGGATTCAGGCGCGGCCGATGTAGTCCGTGCGGCCGCCGTCGACGGTGATCGTCTGAGCGGTGAGGAAGCCGCTTTCCTCGCTCGCCAGGAAGGCGGCCACGTGGGCGATGTCCTCCGGCTGCCCGATGCGCCGCACCATGGCCCGTTCCGCCATGGCGGCCAGGAGCCGCTCGAGCTCTTCGGGCGTCTGCTCGGCCGCCACCATGTCGGTGAGGATGAAGCCCGGCGCGATGGCGTTGACGGTGATGCCGTAAGGGCCGAGTTCCATGGCGAAGCGGCGCGTCAGCGTGATGACGGCCGCTTTGGTCGCCGCATAGAAGCTCGTGCCGGCAAGCGAAGTGCCGTGCGCGGCAATCGAAGCCAGATTGATGACGCGCCCCCACCGGCGCTGCTTCATGCCGCGAGCCGCCTCCCGGGTGAGCGCCGCCAGGCCGGCAACGTTCACGCGCCACATCTGCTCGAAGGCGACCGGATCGAACGCCTCGAGATCGCCGCGATGGATGATGGCAGCGTTGTTGACGAGAATGCCGAGTGGGCCGAGTTCGCGCTCGACCGCCTGCACCAGCGCCGCGGCGGCGCCCAACTCACCCACGTCGGTCTCGATGGCCAGGGCGCGACCGCCCGCCGCGCGGATCTCGCCCGCCACCGCTTCGGCCGGCGTCCGGTTCGTTCGGTAGCTGACCGCCACGGCGGCGCCCTCACGCGCCAGCCGCAGCGCGATGGCACGACCGATTCCCCGGGATGCGCCGGTCACCAGCGCCACGCGACCGCTTAAGGCCATCGGGTCTCCTCCTCATGGAGCATCACAGCAGGCGCAGGAGTGCTTGGATCAAGACGCCCGGATGCGAGTACGCTCAACGTTTCTTGAGCGTCACCGCCAGGCCGGAACCATCCATGTAGAAGACCGTATCCAGGGCGGGATTGGTCGTGACCGCCTCGACATAGTCCCGCACCATGTCGACGTTGTGCGCCAGAATCAATCCTCCGGACCGAACGCGCGGCAAGAGCTTGTTCAGATACCGGACGTAGCCCTCCTTGTCGGCGTCGATAAAGACGACGTCGACCTCTCCCTCGAGCTTGTCCAAGTTGCGGTGCGCATCGCCTTCGATCAGCGTGATCATGTGTTCGACGCCCGCCTTCTTGAAATGCTCCCGCGCCACGGCGGCCCGGCCTGGGTCGATCTCGTAGGTTGTCAGGCGGCCGCCGGTATTGCTGAGAGCGAGCGCGAACCACAAACCGGAGTAGCCCGTTGAGGTGCCGATCTCGACCACGTGTTTGGCGCCGACGGCCTCGGTGAGCAGGCGCAGCAAGCGCCCGTCGGCATCGGGCACGCTCGCCCAGGTGCGCCCCGAACGGCGGACCTCCTCGATGGTGCTCAGAATCCGCTTCTCGGTCTCGTTGTTGGCAAGCGGCGGCCGGGCACCGTCGAAGTACCGGCGTCCCCGGGATTGTGCTATGGCCACGGCGGCGGCCAGCACCGCGGCGACCAGGATCACCATCCGTCTCCGAGTCATTTCCTTTCCATCATACGGGCGAACCGGCCCGGGGGTTACGCAGCCCTTGTTATGCTGGCCGGGGAGCCTGCCCTTCGCTCTTCAGACGAAGCGGGTTCGCTTCCACAACAGCGCCCCGACGAGCAACAAAATAACAAAGGAGGCGGCCGACAGAACGACGAGCCAGGGGATGCTGATCGCGATGGGTTGGCGGCTCGTGCCGAGGGCCAGCCAGAGGAAGATCGCCACGGCGACACCGGCCACGGCGTACTCCCACCAGCGGCGCCCCTGAGCATGCTCGGCGGCCGGATCCCGGCCTTGAAGGTTCGCCTCCGTCCGCTGAGGATCGAGCCCGTAGCGGCGGCACTCACGCTCCATGGCGGCGCGCCAGGAGCGCCGTTCCTCCGCCGGGGCCTCGGCGAGGCTGATGGCCAGGGCGCCGGCCATCATCACCAGGGAGCCGGCGATCACCAGCACCTGTCCTTTGGGACTCAGGGCGGCCATCTCGCCGAAGACCAGCGCGCCCCAAGCCAGGCCCCAAAGCTGGTTGGTGTTCGACAGCGGAATGCCGCGCCCGATGCCGATATACTTGGCCGCGTACTGCTGGAACAGATCCCCGAGGACCCAGCACAGGCCCCCGAGGAACAACCAGAACAGCGCAGGCCGCACCCGAACGAGTTCGGCCTGAAGGCCGTCCCAACCGCCGTGAAAGCTCGCCGCCAGCGCCAGCATCGTTCCGAGCTCTCCGAAGGTGAAGACGGTGACAAACGACAGCGGGTTCATCCCGGACAGGTAGGCCTTCCGGTACGGGATGTACATCGTGCCCCAGAGGAGGCCTGCGGCCAGGGCCGCCGTTACGCCGCGCACGGCATGCTCCCGGGCGCCTTCGGCCTGATGTGCGGTGGCCCAGGCAAGCAGGCAGGCGCCGCCGACGATCGCCAGCGCCCCGCCGAGCACTTTGGCCCAGTCTCGCCCGCCGGCGCCGCGCAACTCCGCAAACAGCAACCAGCCCCAGAAGAGGCCCACCAGGCTGTTGGTGTTCCACAACGGGAAGGCGATCGAAAGCCCGACGTCGCGGATGGCGAAGATGGTCAGCGTGTTCGCCACAGCCCACAGCATGCCGGCCAGCACCGCCCAGACCACCAGGTGCGGCTTCTCGCGAAGATCCTGCCAGACGTAGCCGGCGCCTTTGAGCACCATCGGGAGGGTCCACCGGGCGACGAAGACCCCGGCCACCATCCCGAGCGAGATGATAAAGGGAGAGTAGCCTACCATCACGAGCTTGGTGGGCGCCTCGGCCGCACCAAGCCAGGCGCCGGCGGCCAGCCCGCAGGCGACCCCGACACCGTGAAGGGAACGGGAGCTCGGAGGGTCGACGCGTCTCACCTTAGCGCACCACCAGCAGGAGGCCCCCTCCGGCAAGCAGAACGACCACCGGAATCCAAAAGTGCCAATCGGAAAGAATGAGTTTGGCGCGCGTGCCTTTCACGGAAGACCTCCTGGTGCGATTTGCAGCCGCTTGCGTCTCCCTTTAGCTTACTTATCTAACCAGAAAGCGGCGACCGGCCCCCGCAGGCAGACAGCGAGGCCCGAAGGCTTGACGAAGAAGCTGAACGGCGCGCTCGCCGGTGCAATGTCCCGGGGCCACCTGCTCGACGTCCAGCTCCTGTAACCGCTCGATCGTTTGCCGAATGAGGTCATCGCTTTGCCGGATCAGGTGAAATCCGCCGACAAGCAGCCGCACCCGTCGGGCGCCGCGCTGCCGGAGGGCCGCTTCGACCATTGCGGCGATGCCGGGATGGCCGCAGCCGATGAGAACAACCAGCCCGTCGGCGGCCTCGAGGATAAGCGCCTGCTCGTCCGGCTCTCCCGGAACGGTTCCGGTTGAGTATACTCCCGGTGCGATCTCGATCGGCTCGCTGACGCGCACGGGGTCGAGCGTTACAGCCGCTGCGAGCTCGTACACCTCTTGCGGAAACGAATCGAGGAAGTACACCTTCATGGACCGGTTCTTGAGCGCCAGCGTAAAAAGGCCGTTCCGATGGTCAGGGTGGCGGTGGGAGATCACCGCGTGGGTGATGGAGGCAGGGCTGACGTCCATGGCTCGGAGATTGCCAAAAAGGATGGCGCCGTCGGCGCCCGCATCGAACAGGATGCGGCTTCCGGAAACATCGACGAGGGCGGCGAATCCCCAGTCGGCGCGCAGGGAGGGATGCGCCGGCGTGTTGTCGTAGACGATGCGAATTTCGACCGGAACGGCCGCGGCCCAGGCGACCGCCCAGAGGATAGGGCCTGCGAGCAGGATACGCATGGCGGACCTCGGCCCGCGCCCGGATGATTCGCTTCCGGCGCCTGCTGTTCGCGCCTGCCTCCAGTCTACACCGCCTCAGCGCTTCCGGCCGCCCGGAGGCTTGCAGCGACGGCCGCCCTCGGGCTAGCCTAAGAGGTAGATCACCCGGTGAGGTGCGAGAGTGGTTGAATCGGGCGGTCTCGAAAACCGTTGTACCCTTACGGGTACCGTGGGTTCGAATCCCACCCTCACCGCCAGCCTTTAGCGCCTTTCATACCGTCCCATATACTGAGCTTCGGCCAGGATGTGCCCCTGGAGCGCCCGATCCAGCTCCGCGCGTTTGGCGCCGGGCCGGAGACTGAGATCCGCCACATCCAGAGCGTAGAGCCGGAAGTAGTAGCGGTGCGGTCCGTGGCCTCGCGGAGGACAGGGGCCGCCATAGCCGCGCTTGCCGAAGTCGTTCGTTCCGTCGACGCCGATAAAGCCCGGCCGGACGGCCTCGGGCAGGGAACTGGTCGTAGCCGGAATGTTCCACAGCAGCCAGTGGTTCCAGGTGCCTACCGGGGCGTCCGGATCGTCCATGATCAGAGCGAAGCTCTGCGTGCCGGCCGGCGCGCCCTCCCAGGCGAGGGCGGGCGATGTGTCCTTACCCTCGCAGGTGTGCTCCTTGGGAATGACTTCCCCCTCGCGGAAGCCTGCCACGGTGAGTTTGAACGCCATGGCAACAGTCTAGCCGAGGCGGTCCTTGACGGCGAGGCCGGCGATGTGGGGCCCGACGATCGGCAGCGGCAGGGCGAAGCGCTCGTAGCGGACTTCGGCAAAGCCCGCCGATTCGATCGAGCGCCAGGTCTCGCGGTCGGGCCGGCAGCCGTCGGCAAGCAGGCTCCAGACAGGTCGAACCAGCCGCTGACGCCGCCGAGCTGCCGTTCCGGGCTCGGCGGCCACATGTTCCAGGAAGACGAAGCAGCCGCCGGGCTTCAACACCCGCAAAATCTCAGCCAGGACCCTCGCGGGATCTCGCACGGAGCACAGCACGAGGGTTGCGATGACGGCATCGGCGCTCGCGTCCCGGAACGGAAGCCTCTCCGCCTCGCCCTCGACGAAACTTCCCGGAATCCCGCATCGAGCGGCCGCTCGCGCAACATAGGGCTGCACGGCGGGCTTGAGGTCGAGGCCCACCCAGCGGACGCCGGCCCCCAGAAATTCAAAATTTGCGCCGGTGCCCGAGCCGATCTCGATCACCGTGCCCGCCAGAGGCGCCAGCAGGCTTTTCTTGCGCTCCCAAACAAGCGGGTTGTAACAGCGGCAGATGCGTTCCAACAGCGCCGCATACAAGCGGTCGTACCAGCACCCGCGCCGTCCCGGTGGCACAATACAAACATTGTCGCGCTGCGCTTCTTTAACCTCCGAGGATCAGGGATGGCAGGCGCGCCGCTCGCCTTCGCGGGCCTGATCGCGGCCGGACTGTTGTTGCAGTGGGCGCCCGGGCGCTGGGCATTCACCCTCGTTCAAGTCGGTTTGAGCATTCTTGCCGGTGTGTGGCTGGTGCGGTCCACCCTCCTTGCGGCGCCCTTGCGGCTGGATTGGCTGCTCGTTGCCCCGGCAGGGGCGGCGTTGTGGGGCGTGCTGCAAGTGGCGGCCGGCGCTTCGATCTATCCCTGGGCGACCGAGCAAGCGGCGTGGGACTGGTTCTACCGGTTCGTCGTATGCTTTCTGGCGCTTCAGTGGTTCCGCGCCGACGCCGACCGCGAGCGTACTCTGGCCGGGCTCATCTGGTTCGGATTCGCACTCGCGGTGCTCGCCACCGTCCAGCGGTTCACCGCGCCGGGAAAGGTTCTCTGGTTATTCGATACGGGCGAGCCGACGGCGATGGGGCCGTTCGTCTACTACAACCAGTACGCGGCGTTCATCGAGACCGTGCTGCCGCTGGCGCTCCTCGGGGCGCTCGATCGGCGGAGCCGCGCCTGGCTGTACGGCTTGATGGGGGCGGCGATGATCGCTTCCGTCGCTGCGGCAGGCTCCCGCGCCGGCGCGGCGCTCCTGGCCGCCGAGACGCTGATTGTACCGTGGCTCTGGAGGCGGCATACGGGCGCATCGTGGCGGCGCCTGGCGCCGGCCGCGGCGGCGTTGTTTCTAGCAATCGGTCTGGCGGCCGCGTTGGGGTGGGGGACGCTGCTCGAGAAGTTGCGGCGGCCCGATCCCTGGGGCGAGCGCCGGCATCTCACTCTCGCCTCCATCGAGATGGCTCGGGAGCGACCTGGGCTCGGCTTCGGGCTGGGCGCCTGGGCCGTCGCCTACCCCGCCTACGCCCGCTTCGACGACGGTCTGTTCGACAACCAGGCCCACAACGATTGGGCGCAGTGGGCCGCCGAGGGAGGCTTGCCGTTCCTGGCGCTGCTGCTCGGACTCGCCCTGACGGTGGGGCGGCGCGCTGCGGGATGCGCTCGGTGGGTGGGCCCGGCGGCGGTGTTGGCGCATGCGCTGGTGGATTACCCCTTCCAGCAGCGCCCGGCTTTCGGTTATTACTGGTTTGCCTTGACGGGGCTGCTCGCGGCCGGGCGTCGTCAGTAGGCGCCCTTGCCCGAGACAATCACCCCGACAGTGCGAACCAAAATGTAGAGTTCAAGCCAGAGCGACCAGTTGCGAATGTAATATGTGTCGAGCTCGCGCTGCGCGTCGAGATCGCCGTCCGAGCGCGCCGCCACTTGCCAGAGGCCGGTCAGCCCGGGGCGAACGCGGGCGCGCAAGGCGCGAAACTCGGGTTCGAAGCGCTCGAGATGGTAGGCCGGAAAGGGGCGGGGGCCGACGAGGCTCATCTCACCGCGCAGGACGTTCCAGAGCTGCGGCAGTTCATCCAGGCTGGTCCGCCGGAGCCAGCGGCCGATGCCTGGGATCACACGGGGATCACGTCGAAGCTTGCAATAGCGAAGCCATTCTTCGCGCGCCTCGGGCGACGTCTCCAGGTAGGCGGCTAGCGTCCGTTCGCCGTCACAGTGCATCGTTCGCAACTTCGGCACGCGGATCACTGCGCCGCCTGCGCCCTCGCGCTCCTGCCAGTACAGCGCCGGCCCGGGCGAGACGCGGCGGATCCAAAGGGAGGCCGCCGCGATCACCGGCGCGGCGACGAGACCGAGTATCGCCGCCAGAGCGAGATCGAGCAGGCGCTTGAGGAACCGGGCGCCCGGATCGAGGAGGTTCTGGCGCAGCTCGAGGCCGAGAATGCCGCCCAAGTCCCGGGGCGCCACCCACAGGCTGGCCACGCCGAACAGATTCGGGATCAGGATGATGCGCGAGAATCCGCCGGCGTAGCGCTCCAGGATCTCGAGCAGCTTGCTGCGTTCAAGGCCGGGCATGGCGACGATGAGATGGCGAATTCGACACGATTCGGCCAGGGCGGGCGCGAGCGCAAGCGGCCCCAAGACCGGCACACCCAGGCATTCGCCGCGTTTGCCGGGATCGTCGTCGAGGCAGGCCACAGGCTTCAGGCCCAGCCCGGGCTCGGCCGCAAGCTTGCGCACAACCATGCGAGCGCTCGTGCCGGCGCCAAAGATTAGAACGGGGACGCCCCACCAAGGCCTGACGGCGCAGAGACGGCGCAAACCCGCGCGGCCGAGCGGCACAAAAAGCGCCGCAAGGAGCGCGGTGGCGAGGAAGGCTCCGCGGGAGTATTGATCGGCGCCCTTGGTGAGGAACGCCGCGGCGGTCAGCACCAGCGCGACCACGCCGGTGGCGTGCATCATCCGCCGGAGTTCCTCGACCGGGCCGGGGCCGGCGGCCGAGTACAGGCCGAAGGCGCCGTAGGCGGCGACGAACAGGCTTGTCAAGGCAAGCGGGTGAAAGAGGTTCGCGGCAGTGATGTCGGCATTGACGTGCCTCCATGCCAGGTAGCCGAGCTGGGCGGCTGCGATTACGGCCAGGGCGTCGATGGCGGCAAGAGCCAGCGAAGTTAGCCTTGGCCGCGCCCGGACGGCGACCGCGGTCCTCAGGCTGAGCGACGGCGCCAGCTCGAGGCGCGCCGGGATCGGTGTGGCGCTCATAGAGGCAACCGGATGCGGGTCGAGTCTTGAATTCGGACCATCCCGCTCGCGGCCGGCTTCTCCTCAGGCAAAACGATTACCCGTTCGGAGACCTCGCTTGTCGTGGGCGTCCATCTGCGGCGTGAACGCGATAGCTGGCCGGCGACCAACATGACAAACCGCAGATTGTTGATCAGGTAACGCCGCCAAAGCCGGCGCGGTTCGGTGCAGAGCCGGAACAGCCACTCTAGCCCGGCCCGCATCATCCAGTGTGGCGCTTGCGGCTTGGTGCCGGCGAGGAAATCGAAGGCGGCTCCGACGCCGAGCATCACCGCACGGATGCGGCCGCGGTGAGCGGCCATCCAGTACTCCTGTTTGGGCGTGCCGAGGCCGACGAACAGGATCCGCGCGCCGGACGCATTGACCGCCCGGGTAACGACCTCGTCCTCTTCGGCCGTGAGAGGCCGGAACGGAGGCGACAACGCGTAGGCGATCCGGAGTTCGGGAAAGCGCGCTCGAACGGCGGCCGTCAGCCGGGCGAGCGTCTCAGGAGCCGCGCCGTAAAAGCCGACCGGAACGGCTGCCCGCTCAGCCGCGGCGAGCACGAGCAGAGTCGCATCCGGCCCGTAGACGCGTCGAACTTGGCGGCAGCCGAGCAGGCGCAGCGCCCAGACTACGCCCATGCCGTCGGGGACGACGAGGTCCGCCCCCCGCAGCACTTGCGCGAAGGCCGGCTCCCGGTGCGCCCGCGCCAGGTGATCGGCAGGAGAGAAACAAACATAGCGCCCCGTCGGCGCGTCTGTGGCCCACGCGAGGATGCGATCCGCCGCCGCCTCGGGGCCGAGCGCGGCTACCGGAACCCCGAGCAAGTGTCGCTGTAGCATGTCTGGGCGGCGATCGCCCGCCGAAAGATCTCCATCAGCAATTCGTAGTTGCGTTGCGCGGTGTACTTGGCCTCGTACTCGGCCCGCGCCGCCTGTCGCATGTGGGCCAGCTCTCCCGGATTGGACAGCGCCCAGTCGATCTTCGCCGCCAGATCTTCCGCGTCACCGGGCCGGAAAAGCCGTCCGGTGCGACCATCGGCGACGACTTCGGCCAGGCTGCCGAGTGAACTGGCGATGACCGGCAGTCCCGTGGCGAATGCCTCGATGACCGTACGCGGCAGCCCCTCATACCAAAGCGAGGGAACGACGAGCAGCCGGGAGCTTTGCATTAGCCAGACAATCTCCGCCGCCGATCTCCAGCCGAGCAACTGAACGCCGTCCATCGCCCGGCAGGTGCGTTCCAAGTCCGGCCGGAGCGGGCCGTCGCCGACGATGACGAGCGGCGGCCCTGGCGCGAGCTGTTTCCATGCCTCCAACAGAACCCCGAGTCCCTTCTCCGGCGCCAGGCGGCCGACAAAGAGAATGCTCTCGCCGCCGCCGCCGGGACCGGGATCTTTCAGGAGGCAGGTCGGCTTGACGGTAATGCGGTTGGCGGGCAGACCATGCTCGATGAATCGATGCCGCGCGAACTCGGTCAAGGCTATATAGAGGGCGATTCGGCGTTGCCAGGTGCCCAATACGGCGTGTACCGCTGTGGTCGAGGCGACCGCCGCCGTGGCCGGCCGGCTTCCACGGTAGCAGGCGTGAGCGATGCCCGGCCAGGCCAGGGTGCGGCCTAAACAGCTCTCGCAAACGGTTCCGTTCCGCATCATCGTGGCGGCGGGACACAGTAACCGGAAGTTGTGCAGTGTTTGCACGATGGGCACACGCTCGACTCGGGCGGCGTAGTAGACCGATGGCGACAGTTGAGGAATGACGTTATGGACGCTTGCCACCTCCGGGCGGAAGCGCCGGATCAGTTGCCGGGCGCGCCGGTAGGCTGCCGGATTCCAAACCGACATGAGGCCCGCAAGGACTGCTCCCGCCGCACTCAGGCCGGTATTGTCCGCTTCGAGCAAGGCCACTTGGTGACCGTGGACGGTGAGGAGTTCAACCTCCTCAGAAACGGAGCGGTCCTCGCCCCCCGGCAGCCGGTACCAGTTATGGACAATCAGAACCCGCATTTGGCGTGAACCCACGGCCTCGCCGTCAAGATCGAGTCTCCCAGCAGGCGGCCGTACGCCGGTCGCGCTCACCGGCGCCCTCAATTCCCGGTGCGGACCGCCACGCAGCCGGAGGAGACGACCGGCGCGTGCCTGCGAGCAAACTCTGCCCCACGCCAACCAGGCACCAGAACCAGATGCCCCCCTGCGGGCCTTCCAGATAGACGTCGGAGGCGCCGTTAATCGTCGCGGCCAACCAGTAGGTGAAGGTCCACAACAACAGTCGCGATCGCTCTGTCTCGCCGGCGAGTCGCGAGCGGCGGGCCGCCCCTAGCAGCCCCCAGCCATGGGCGAGCAGGAAGCCGACCCAGAGCACGAAGCCCGGCACGCCCGTGCGCGCCAGAATCGTCAAGTGCCCATTGTGAGGGCTGCGCAGGCTGCGATCGCGCGTCACCTGAAATCCGTCCTCGTCGGCCAGGTTGGGGCCGAATCCCTTGCCGGTCCAGAAGTAGGGCCCCTGAAAGGTGTAGTCGACGATCTTGCGCCACCACTCCAGCCGCCAGCGCCGTGTGCCCTCCATCCGGGGATTGTCGGAGCCGGCGACGCTCTTGAGATTCTCCAGGATCTGCTCGGGTCTCGCCTTCCGCTCGTAGCCCAAATCGATCTCCAGGTTAAGCAGCGCAAAGGCAGCGATCAGCGTCAAGCCCAAAGCCGCGGCCTTTCCCCACCGGCCCTGCCGCAGCCCGAGCGCCAGCCACAGCAAGGATACGGTGAGCCCCAACAACCCGCCGCGGTTTTGCGAGCCGTAGAAGAGGAAGCAGGACACCCACAACGTCCACAGTTGCCATTCGCGGCGCCAGGCTTCGGCCGGATTCGACGCGAATCTCTTGTGCAGCCGCAGGGCGAGGAACGCGGCGACGCCGGCGAGGTGCACTGCCACATCTCCGGATTTGACGATCACCCATGGCACGCCGGTCGGTCCGTCGGGGAACTGAAAGCCAGGCCGAAGTGCACGCAACAGGCCGATGGAAAAGTACCAGACCAGCAGCGGAGTCAGCAGCGCGGAGTACCATCGGGTGAGCGGCTGCATGGCGCCCAGACGCCACAAGGTGGCGGCCACGATCGCCGCGAAGGCGGCATATCCCCACTGCGCCGCGTCGCGCAGCGCGTCCAGGCCGTAGTCGAGGACCCCGGGTCCGGTGCGGACGGCGCACCAAGCCAGGAAGATGAGCAGGACGTAGCCGGAGGGATGCAGGCGGCGGCAAGCCCGCCAGGCCCGCAACGACAGCAGGGATGCCGCAACGAGGACGATCTCGCCCACATAGACCGGCGGAAAGCCTAGATAGGCGAAGCCGCGGCCGCAGAACGCATATCCGGTCAGCAACCCGCAGGTCAGCGCCAGAACGATGCGCGGCGGCGCCGTTCCCGGCATGAGGCCCATCACCGCCGCAAACAGGCCGCCGCCGGCGACAACGGCCAGTACCGGATGCCAGGTCGCCGCGGCTGAGACAGCCATTGACGCCGTGGCCAGAGCGGCTAGCCTGGCGGGCGTACGAACCGCGGCCGACTCGAGCTGCGCCGTCAACGTGAGCCTCCAGAGGCGGCGAAGTCGGCTCGCCGCAGGCGCCGCTGCTCGGAGCAAGATGCGGCTACGGCTTGCCGGTATACGCCGTCGAGCGCGTCTTCCTGCGCCAGCCAGCGAAAACGTTCAAGTGCCGTCGCTCGCGCTTGCGCGCCCATCGCCTCGCGCAGCGCCGGCTCGCGAGCCCAGCGCGCGAGCGTCCGCGCCATGGCTTCGATAATCCGCTCGGGCGTCTCGACCGACAGCACGACCCCGCCCCCGGAGCGAACGATTGCCGCGGCGCCTCCGGCGTCAAGACAGAGGACGGGCCGGCCCGCCGCCATCGCCTCGACGACGACGTAACCGAACGCGTCTCGCAAGCTCGGGTGGACCAGCACGTCGATCTGCTCGAACAAGGCGAACAGCTCATCGCGGCTTCGCCAGCCGAGAAAACGGACGGAGTCGGCTAAGCCGAGGCGCGCCGCCTGCCGCTCCAAGCGGGGTCGCTCCGGCCCCTCGCCGATAATCCAGAATTCGCTCTCGGGCGCTTGGGCTCGGAAGCGGGCGAACGCTTCGAGCGCCAGCGCGGCGCCCTTCGAGGCGAAGAGCCTTCCGATCGAGGCGATGCGAAAAGGCTCCTCTCGCCGGGGCGGGATGCGACTGAGTCGGGATGCCTCCGCTTCGGACAGCCCGCCGCAGGCGATCGGCTCCACTCGCGCGCCTTCAGGCCAGAGGCGAGCCGACCCGAGCGAAAGGATTGCCGCGGCGCGGCGCGCCACCAGCGGGTCGGTCACCAGCCAAAAGAGCCGCATGAGAGCGGCACGCACGAGTTCCGCCAGGCCGCCGCGCAGGCCCAACCCTCTGAGCAATCGCATGGGAACGACGTCACGTCGGCCGCCGTTCCACACCAGCGGAATCCCCAACCATCCCATCCATACCGGCGCCCAGGAGTTCTGATAGGTGACGTGGTGGACCAAGTCAAAGCCGATCCGCCGGTGGAGACGGCGCGCGTGGAAGAAGGCGCTCACTTGCCACAGCGCGTAGTAAAGGTAGCCGCGCCAGCGAATGCTGAAGAGCCGCGAAAGCGGCCAGGGAAGTTTCACGAAGATCCACTGGATGTCCGAGGGAGGCGAGCCCACGCTGCTGCCTTCGACCCAGGGGCGATTGTGCTCGTCGAGCAGCACCCATACCTGGTGGCGACGGGCGGCGAGCTCGGCGACGTTCCAACCGACCGCCGGTTCGGAACCCCTGCCGGGTGCGCAAGAGTAGGCTGAGATGGG
>Ga0308415_1000619_pt1 | contig 15668 bp, 15 predicted proteins | sample HotsprSampleOS55_FD_203465 | JGI IMG/M metagenome (GOLD analysis project Ga0308415, IMG submission 203465) | Hot spring phototrophic mat microbial communities from Octopus Spring, Yellowstone National Park, Wyoming, United States - 20090730_OS55 ... | reverse complement strand
GCGAACGCTCGAACCTCGCGCGCTCCCGTCCGGCCGCCGGGGTCACCGCCGATGCCCGAAGCTACGGCTCGACGCTGCGACCGGCCGCGCCCGGGTGTCGTTCGTCGCGCCACAGGCGGCGCGGGCCTGCGGCGGTGTCGGCAACGGTCGGACCGATCGTGGTCGACGGGCCGGTCCTCGGGCTTCGTGGGCCGATCGAACCCGGACGGCGCAAGGGCGCCGCACGGACGAGGCCGGATCGCCCGGCTTCCGGTGTTCGGCGGAACGTCGGCGAACGCCCGTTCGGACCGACGAGCCGGGCGGAACACGCGGCACGGCTCGGCCCCTGCGGCCCGGCCACTCGCCCGTATCGCCCGCGAGCGAGCGCGCCCGACCGACGGGGTTCCTCGCCGGGGATCGGCCCGTCCGGCGCGGCTCAGTCGGTGGGTGGCGGCGGCGGCAGGCTCGGCACGGGCCGGGCCGCGGCCTGTCGGGCGAGTTCGGCCTCGGCCGCTCGGATCGCCTTCTGCAACTTCTCGAAGGCACGCACCTCGATCTGCCGCACCCGCTCGCGCGAGATGCCGTACCGGGCCGACAGCTCCTCGAGGGTGGTCGGCTCATCCTTGAGCCGCCGCTCGGTCAAGATGTGCCGCTCGCGCTCGTTCAAGACCTTCATCGCCTCGGCGAGAAGGGCCTTGCGGTGCTCGAGCTCGTCGGCTTCGGCGAGCTCGGTTTCCTGGCCCGCGCGCTCGTCGACGAGCCAGTCTTGCCACTCGCTCTCGCTGTCGACGCGAAGTGCCGCGTTGAGCGAATGGTCCGGCCCCTCGAGCCGGCGGTTCATTTCGATGACCTCTTGCTCGGTGACCTCGAGCGTGTCGGCGATCTGCTTCACCATCTCGGGGGACAGATCGCCCCCTTCGATCGCCTGCATCTGGCTCTTGAGCCGGCGAAGGTTGAAGAAGAGCTTCTTCTGCGCAGCGGTGGTCCCAAGCTTCACGAGCGACCAGGAATGCAGGATGTATTCCTGGATCGCCGCGCGGATCCACCACATGGCGTAGGTGGCGAGGCGGAAGCCCTTGTCCGGGTCGAACCGCTTGACCGCCTGCATGAGCCCCACATTACCCTCCGAGATGATCTCGTTCATGGGCAGACCGTAGCCGCGGTAGCCCATCGCGATCTTGGCGACCAAGCGGAGGTGGCTCGTCACGAGTTTGTGCGCCGCCTCGACGTCGCCGTGCTCGCGCCAGCGCTTGGCCAACATGTACTCTTCCTCCGCGTCCAGCATCGGGAAGCGGCGGATCTCGTCGAGATAGCGCGCGAGCCCGCTACCTTCGGCGGGCACGATCGGAAGGCTGGCCATCGACACGAAGCTCCGTGAACCGACCGGGCCACCCGCAAATCGGGCCCGGTCGCCGTGCGGCCGCGAAGGCCGCGGTCCGACCCGGTTAACAACTTAGCCTAGGTACGCAAGAGCGCAAGCAACTCACCGAACAGTTCCGGCACGGGTGCGGTGAAGCGCAGGCGTGCGCCGGTCACGGGATGGGTGAAGGCGAGCTCGCGGGCGTGCAGTGCGAGCCGGTCGAGGGCGGCGATCCGGGTACGGGCGGCCGCCGAGAGCCCGGCCGGCAGGCGCGGCCCGTAGACCCGGTCGCCCAAAATCGGATGGCCGAGGCTCGAGAGATGGACTCGGATCTGGTGCGTCCGGCCGGTTTCGAGGACGAGCTCGAGCCGGCTCCCTCGGGTCCCGGCGGCTTCGAGGAGACGCCAGCGGGTGACCGCGCGTTTGCCGCCCTCGACCACCGCCATCTTGAGCCGGTCGCGCGGGTCGCGGCCGATCGGCCGGTCGATCCGTCCTTCCGCCGGCGAGGGCACGCCCCACACGATCGCCTCGTAGATCCGCTCGATGCTGTGCACGGTGAACTGCGCGGCGAGCCCGCGATGCGCGCGATCGTGCTTGGCCACCACGAGCACGCCCGAGACGTCGCGGTCGAGGCGGTGGACGATGCCCGGCCGGCGGACCCCGCCGATGCCCGAGAGGCTTTCGCCGCAATGGGCGAGGAGCGCGTTCACGAGCGTGCCCTCGGCATGGCCGGGTGCGGGATGAACGACTTGGCCGGCCGGCTTGACGATGACGAGGAGATGCTCGTCCTCGAAGAGGATGTCGAGCGGGAGGGCCTCGGGCCGCGGCCGCGCCTCGACCGGCGCCGGCACCCGGACTTCGATCGGCGGGCCCGGCTTCACGCGCGCGCCCGGCTCGGCTAACACCCGGCCGGCGCGCGTCACCCGGCCTTCGAGGACGAGCGCCTTGATGCGCGAGCGGGAGAGGTCGGCGAGCTTCTTGCCGAGCAGCCGGTCGAGCCGCTCCCCGACCTCTTCGGCGCCGACTTCGAACCGCTCGAGCCGTTCCGCCCCGCTCATCGCGCACCGAAAGAGCCGCCGACCACTTGGCCGCGATCTCCGGAGCTCCGCATGCTCGCCGATCCTTGGGTTCGCGCTCTCAAGCTCTTCGTCGTGCTCGCCGGGATCGCCATCCTGGCCGGCAGCGCGGTCCTTTTCTGGCTGCTCGCGACCGGCGTCGCGCGCGACGCCTCGACCGCCGCTCCGCCGCCGAGTGCGCCCCCGGCCCCGGTGGTCGCCGACCTGCCACTGCCGGCCGGTGGGGCGATCCTCGACCTCGTGAGCGATCACGACCGGATCGTCCTCTTGCTGCGCACTCCGGCGGGGCAGGACTATCTCGCCGTAGTCGACGCCGCAACCGGCACCCGCCGCGCGCTGTTGCGGATCGTGCCGGAGCGCAACTGAGGACGCCGGACGCGTGCGGAGTCGAGCCCGGCGGACGCGAAGGGCCGAGGCGTTCCCGCCCGACCCCGGCGCGCGGCCCCTCGTCTGCGAGCTCGTGATCGAACGGCTCGGGGCGGCGGGCGACGGGATCGCCCGGTTGGACGGCGCGCCGGTCTTCGTGCCTGGAACTCTTCCCGGCGAGCGCTGGCGGGCCCGGCTCGGCCCCGAGCGAGGTCGGGCCGAGCCGCTCGAGCGACTCGCGGGGCCGCCGCGGGCCGAGCCGCCCTGCCCGCATTTCGGCCGATGCGGCGGCTGCGCGCTGCAGCATCTGCCGCCCGCCGACTACACCGCGTTCAAGCGGGCGCGGGTCGTCGAGCCGCTCGCCCGGCTCGGCCTCGCACCCGAGGAGCTCCTGTCGACCGCCACCTCGCCGCCGGGCTCGCGGCGCCGCCTGCGGCTCGCCTTCGAGGTCGACCGGTGCGGGGCGGTCCGGCTCGGCTTCCGCGCCCGGGCGAGCCACGTGATCGAGCCGATCACCCGTTGCCCCGTCGCCCGACCGGAGCTCGAGCGACTCCTGCGGCCGCTCGCCCGTGCCCTCGGCGCGCTCGGCCTCGTTCGTCGGGCGGCTCGGGGCGAGATCCTCGCGACCGTTTTTCCGGCCGGGGTCGATCTTTTGCTCCGGGTCGAGGCCGAGCCCGACCTTTCCGACCGGGAGCAGCTCGCCGAACTCGCGAGCGCGCTCGACCTCGCGCGGCTCGCGATCGGCCACCCGCGGGGCACGGCCGAGCCGCTCGTCCTGCGCAGGCCGCCGCTCTTGCGCTTCGGCTCGGTCGAGGTCGCGGCGCCGCCGGGGGCCTTCCTGCAGCCCACCGAGGAAGGCGAGCGCGCCCTGCAGGCGGCGGTCGCGCGCTGGCTCCCCGAGGGCGCCCGCCTCGCCGACCTCTACGCCGGCACCGGAGCCCTTTCCCTGCCGCAGCTCGAACGGCTCGCCCGGCTCGAGCTCGTCGAGGGCGAACCCGCGATGGCCGAGGCGGTGGCGCGCGCGCTCGTGGGCCGGCCGCGCGCCCGTGCGAGCTGCCGCGACCTCGCCCGTGACCCATTCACCGCCGCCGAACTCGCCCCGTTCGACATGGTGCTGCTCGACCCGCCAAGGGCCGGAGCTCGCGCCCAGTGCGAGGCGCTCGCGGCGGCGCCCGTGCCGCGGGTCGTCTATGCGAGCTGCGAGCCCGCGAGCTTCGCCCGCGACGCCCGCACGCTCGTGAACGGCGGCTTCCGCTTGGCGGCGGTCCAGCCGATCGACCAATTCCTCTGGTCGGCCGAGGTCGAGCTCGTGGCCCTCTTCCTGCGCGAGCCCGTGCGCGCTCGCCGCGGCTTGATTCGGCTCGGGCGCGCCGCTACATAGCGCGCGTCGCGTCGCGGTCCCCTTCGTCTAGTGGCCTAGGACGTCGCCCTCTCACGGCGAAAACAGGGGTTCGAGTCCCCTAGGGGACGCCAATCGGTTTCCGGACGATTTCGCAGGAGTGCGCCCCGACCTCAGGGGTTGCACAAGCTCGAAGCATAGGGCCTCGGCCGCGCGGCACGGACCCGCGCCGGCACGAGATCGACCTCGAGCCCCCAACGGGCGGCCCAGGCGAGCGCCGCCTCGGCGGAGGGGAAATCGAGCCGCACGCTGTCGCGCGGATCGCCACCGCCCGACCAGCCGATCAGCCGATCGGGCAGCGAGGGCCGGACCGGCTCGAACTCGAGCCGCCAGCGCAGGCGCGGAGCCGGCGCCGAGCTCGTCGGGGTGCGGCCGATCGGGTGGATCCGGCAGCGGGCGCCCCGCCAAGGCCCGATGAATCCGTCGGCGGGACGGACGACGGAGCGGTCGGCGGTCGAGGCCGGAGCCGGGCCGAGCTCGCGCCGCGCCGGCCGGCGCGGGAGGTGCGGCTCCTGCGGGCGGGCCCGAAGCGAGCTGCGCCCGATCGGGGCCCACCCGACCGGGCGCTCCAGGATCGCCTCCATGGGCGAGCCGAACCGCTCAGGCGGCAGCCTTGACCTCGATCCGCTTGACCTCCTGGCGGAGGGCGGCGGGCTTCGGCACCGTGATCGTCAAGACGCCGTTCTTGTAGGCAGCCTCGATCTTGTCCGCCTCGGCCTGGAAGGGCAGACGCATCGAGCGGACGAAGCTGCCGTAGCGCCGCTCGCTCACGTACCAGGTGGCCTGGCGCTCTTCGTGGCCGGCCTTCTTCTCGCCGCGGATCGTGAGGACGTCACCCTGGAGCTCGATGGCCACGTCCTTGGGATCGATCCCCGGCAGTTCGACCACGAGCTCGAAGGCGTCGGCGGTCTCGCCCACCTCGATCGGCGGCGCCAGGGTCCGGCTCTCGGGCCAGGTGGCGAACTCGCTCGTGCGGAAGACCTGACTGAACAGCCGATCGACTTCGTTCCACAGACGGACGAAGGGATCGTCGTTGGCAGGACGGCTGGGCAGCAGAGAGCTGGACCAGCCGAAAGGCACGAGGGCCTGAATCGTCATGGTCGCCTCCTCTCGCTTCACCAACCCACGCCGACCGGTGGTTCGGTCGGCAACCTCGTCTTTCGATCTAAGGCGTTCGTCACCGGTTCAAGGCCTTGAAATGTCGGCACGCTTGCCGAAATCTATTAAAAAGCGCGCGCCGATATCGGCACCGGTGCCGAGCCGTGCGGCGCACCGCTCCCCCTTCCGCCCCGCGACAGCCGCCCGCGAGCGCGCTAGGAGAACCCCGTCGCGAGAGGGGGAGTGAGCCGTGGCGGACGAGCCGGGCGCCTGTCGACACGCTCTCGAGGCGATCTTCCATCGGGGCCTCCTGGTCCCGGTCGTCACGCTCGCCGATCCGAGCACGGCCGTCCGCCTCGCCCGAAGGCTGCGTTCGGGCGGCATCCCGGCGATCGGCGAGGTGACGCACCGCAGCGCGGCAGGAGTTGAGGCGATGCGGCCGAGACGGGCCCAGGTGCCGTGACGGTGTCGGATCTCGGAACCGTCCCCCCGCTCGCCCGGCTCGCGCCAAAGGACGCGATCACCGCGGCTCGTCGACGGTGGATCGAGGATCTCGCCCGGGCCGCCCGGTCGGCCCGTGGAGGGGGAAGATGAGCAGCGCTACGGACGCCGCTTGGAAGGCTCTCGAGGCGCATCGGGACGAGCTCGGGCGGATCTCGCTCGCCCGGCTGTTCGCCGAGCACCCCGACCGTTTCGAGCGGTTCTCGCTCGTCCTCGACGACCTGTTGATCGACTATTCGAAGAACCTCGTGACGGCCGACACGCTCCGCCTCCTCTTCGCGCTCGCGCGCGCCGCCGAGGTCGAAGCTTGGCGGGAGCGGATGTGGGCGGGCGAGCGGATCAACACGACCGAGGACCGCGCCGTCCTCCACGTGGCGCTCCGCCACCGTGGCCCCGAGCCGATCTTCTGCGACGGCCGCGACGTGATGCCGGAGGTGCGCGCCGTCCTCGCGCGGATGAAAACCTTCACCGAGGAGGTCCGCTCGGGTTTCTGGCGCGGGGCGACGGGGGCGCCGATCACCGACATCGTCAACATCGGAATCGGCGGCTCCGACCTCGGCCCGCAGATGGTCTGCCGAGCCCTCGCCCATCTCGCCCGGCCGGATCTGCGGGCGCACTTCGTCTCGAACGTCGACGGCGCGCAGCTCGCCGCGACGCTCGCCCGGCTCGACCCGGCGCGGACCCTTTTCATCGTCGCCTCGAAGACGTTCACCACCCAAGAGACGATGCAGAACGCGGCCTCCGCCCGTGCCTGGCTCACCGCGGCACTCGGCGAGGCCGCGGTCGCCCGCCATTTCGTCGCGGTCTCGACCAATGCCGAGGCGGTCGCCGGCTTCGGGATCGACCCCGAACGGATGTTCGGCTTTTGGGACTGGGTCGGCGGGCGCTATTCGCTCTGGTCGGCGATCGGCCTTTCGGTCGCGCTCCACCTCGGCTTCGAGCGGTTCGAGTCGCTCCTCGAGGGCGGCTACGCGATGGACCGCCATTTTCGCACCGCGCCGCTCGAGCGCAACGCCCCCGTGATCCTGGCGCTCCTCGGCATCTGGTACCGCGATCTGCTGGGCTTTTCGACCCACGCCGTGCTGCCCTACGACCAGCGGCTCGAGCGGCTGCCGGCCCATCTCCAGCAGCTCGAGATGGAGAGCAACGGCAAGCGCGTGCGGCGTGACGGCCGGCCGGTCGAGCGGCCGACCGCGCCCGTGGTCTGGGGCGAGCCCGGTACCAACGGCCAGCACGCCTTCTTCCAGCTCCTCCACCAGGGTACCGAGATCGTGCCGTGCGATTTCCTCGCGGCGGCCCTGCCCGACCACGACCTCCCGGGCCACCACGAGAAGCTCCTCGCCAACCTCCTGGCCCAGGGCGAGGCCTTGGCCTTCGGCAAGGACGAGCGGCAGGTGCGCGCCGAGCTCGCCGCCCGGGGGCTCGCCGGACCGGCGCTCGAGGCGCTCGTCCCGCACAAGGTCTTCCCGGGCGATCGACCCTCGACGACGATCCTCTTCCGCCGGCTCGACCCCTTCACCCTCGGCCGGCTGATCGCCCTCTACGAGCACAAGGTGTTCGTCCAGGGTGTGATCTGGGGGATCGACAGCTTCGACCAGTGGGGTGTCGAGCTCGGCAAGGAGCTCGCGGCGTCGATCCTCCCCGACCTCGCGCCGGATGCGACGCCGAAGCCACGTAATTCCTCGACGGCGGGCCAGCTCGCCCATCTCCGCCGGCTCCGCGCGGATCCGAGAGCGTGACCACCCCGCAGCTCTGGCGGCTTTCCGAGCTCGAGGTCGCGTCCCTCCTCGAGGCGCGCCACGGCGATCCGTTCGCCGTGCTCGGCCCGCACAGGGTCGAGGACGGGCTCGCCGTGCGGGTGCTCCTGCCGGGAGCCGAGGCGGTCGAGCTCCTCGACCCGCGTGGCCGGCCGCTCGCCACCCTCGACCGCCGCCATCCGGACGGGTTCTTCGAGGGCCTCTTGGCCGGCCGGAGCGCGCCGCTCGCCTACCGGCTGCGCGCCCGTTTCCCGGGCGAGACCCGGGAGCTCGAGGATCCCTACCGCTTCGCTCCGGTGCTGGACGAACGCGACGAGAATCTCCTCCGCGAGGGCGCGGATCTGCGGCTCTGGGAGCGGCTCGGCGCCCATCCGATCGTGCACGAGGGGACGCCGGGCGTGCATTTCGCGGTCTGGGCACCGAACGCCGCGCGCGTCGCGGTGGTGGGCGACTTCAACGGCTGGGACGGGCGCGTGCACGGCATGCGCCGGTGGCCCGCCTCGGGGGTTTGGGAAATCTTCCTGCCGGGGGTCGGCGAGGGCGCCCGCTACAGGTACGAGATCCTGGACCGCGAAGGCCGCCTCCTGCCCGCGAAGGTCGATCCGTTCGGTACGGCGATGGAGCTCGAGCCCAGCCTCGCCTCGATCGTACGGGCTCTGCGCCCCTTCCCCTGGACCGACGAGGCCTGGATGGCTCGCCGCGCCGAACAGCGGCCGAGCGAGCGGCCGATCGCGATCTACGAGGTCCATCTCGGTTCCTGGCGACGCCGGCCGGACGGCTCCTTCCTCTCGTGGGACGAGCTCGCGGAGCAGCTCCTGCCCTATGCCGCGGAGCTGGGCTTCACCCATCTCGAGCTTTTGCCCGTGAGCGAGCACGCGGAAGATGCCTCGCGGGGCTACGAGCCGCTCGGCCTGTTCGCGCCGACCGCTCGCTTCGGCGACCCCGAGGGGCTCGCGCGCTTCGTCGACACGGCGCACCGGATCGGGCTCGGCGTGATCCTCGATTGGGTCGCGAGCCACTTCCCCGCCGATCCGCACGCGCTCGCGCGCTTCGACGGCACCGCCCTCTTCGAGCGGGAGGACCCGGGCCCGCATCCCGAGCCGAGCGCGCCGGTTTTCGATTACGGCCGGGCCGAGGTCGCCAACTACCTCCTCGCCAACGCGCTCTATTGGCTCCAGGTCTACCACGTCGACGGGCTCAGGTTGGATGGCTTGGCCTCGATGCTCTACCTCGACCGTGCGCGCGAAGCGGGCGAGTGCGTGCCCGATCGGCCGGGCTCCGACGCGAACGACGACGCGATCGCCTTCTTGCGCCGGCTCAACGAGGTGCTGCACGCCGAGCATCCCGGTATCGTCACGATCGCCGAGGAATCGACCGGCTGGCGGGGTGTCTCGCGCCCCACCTGGCTCGGCGGTCTCGGCTTCGGCTTCGAGTGGAACACGGGCTGGGCACACGACACGCTGCGCTGGTTCGCGCGCGATCCGGCGGAGCGCCGCGCGCACCGTCACGAGCCGACTTTCGCCGCGCTCTCCGCCTTCGCCGAGAACTTCGTCCTCCCCTTGAGCCACGCGGAGGTGGCCCGCGGCAAGGGCTCGCTCGTCGCCCGGATGCCCGGCGACACCCGGCAGAAGTTCGCCCATCTGCGCGCGCTTCTGGCGTTCGCTTGGGGGCATCCCGGCAAGAAGCTCCTCTTCATGGGTCAGGAGTTCGCCCAAGCCGAGGAATGGAGCGAGGCCCGCGGGCTCGATTGGCAGCTCGTGGAGATCGGCCGGCACCGGGGCGTCCAGCGCCTCGTGGCCGACCTCAACCGGCTCTACCGCGAGCTGCCGGCACTCCACGTGGGCGATTGTTCGGTCGACGGCTTCGCGCTCGTCGAGGCCGCCGATGCCGATCACTCGGTCCATGCCTGGCTGCGCCTCGGCCGGCCGGGCGACGCGCCCGTGCTCGTGGTCGCCAACTTCGGACCCGCCCCCTGCGAGGCCCGGCGGATCGGCGTGCCGCGAGCCGGTGTGTGGCGCGAGCGGCTCGACACCGACGCCGTCGCTTACGAAGGCTCGGGTGTGGGCAATCCCGGTGCGGTGGTGGCCGAACCGGTGCCCTGGCACGGCCGGCCCTATTCTTTGCAGCTCACCCTGCCCCCGCTCGCGGTCCTTTTCTTCGTGGCCGAGGAGGAGGCGTGAGCGCGGCTTTCCGGGTCCTGCAGGTGGCCCCCGAGGTTTCGCCCTCGGTCGAGACGGGAAGGCTCGGCGAGGTCGCGACCCGCGCCGACCACGCCGCACCCGCCCCGGCCCGCGCCCGGCTCTACCGCGAGCTCGTGGCCGAGCTGCGCAGGTCGGCCGAACGGGTGTGAATCAGGATCGCGCGCGAAAGCCGAAGCGCGAGGAAGGCGAACAGCCGGGTCCGGCGGGACGCCGGCAGCTCCGCCGGGGCCGCGGCGACCACGAGGCCGGTGAGCGCTGGAGCAGGGCAGCGCCGTTGCGCAGCGCGAGGCCGCGCCCCACGAGTGGGTCGGGCAGAAAGAGGCGGCCTTGCAGCACGAGCAGCGCGTAGGGGACCGAACCCGCCACCACGGTGGACGCCACGAGGCTCGCCCAGGGGGCGGCGATCTCGGGCCGTGCGGCGAGCCGGAGGAGGCCGGCCAGAAGCGGGCCAGCACGACGAGCGTGCCCATCTCGACCGGCCCGCAGCCGAGGCCGATCGCCACCCGGGCGAGCACCGCCCGGGCCTCGCTGCGAGCGGAGGCGAGGAGCACGCAGCTCAGGCCCGCGCGCAGGAAAAGATCGGCCACCGAGCGGTGCGGCCCGAGCCGGTCGAGGGCCGTGCCGCCGACCGGCTGGGCGAGGGCGAAGGCGAGAAACCGAGCGGCCGAAAGGGTGCCGAGCGCGGCGGGCTCGAGCGCAAGGTCGCGGGCGAGCTCGAGCGCCACGGGCGCCATGGCGATGCGGAAGAATTGGGTCAGCGTGTTGGCGAGGGTGAGCGCCACGAGCCCGGGCAGGGGGCCCGGTCGGGCCACCGACGCCGGCCCGGCTCAGCCGAGGGCCGCGGCCGCAGCGAGGCGCTGCGCGTCGACGACCAGAAAATGGTGCCGGTCGGGCATCGCGATCACACCCGAGGCCTTGGCCGCCTGGATCTCGCGGCTCACGGTCTCGACCGTGAGGCCCAAGTAATCGGCGATGTCCCAGCGGCTCATCGGCAGCGCCACGGGTTTCGTGCCCCCCGCGCCCTGCCGCCGGGCGAGGCCCAGAAGGAAGCTCGCCACCCGCTCGCGGGCGCTCTTGCGGCCGAGGAGGAGAATCTGCTCTTGCGCGGCGGCGAGCTCGGAGGAGGCGCGGCTCAAGAGCTCTTTTTCGAGGGCCGGGTGACGTTCGAGGAGCGCCATGAAGCGATCGCGCGGGAAGCGACAAAGGAGCGCGTCGGTGACGGCTTCGGCGCTGTAGGCGTAGGAGCGAAGATAGGCGAGACCCAAAAAGTCGCCTGGAACGAGGAACCCCGTGATCTGCCGCCGGCCGTCGGGCAGCATCTTGAAGACCTTGATCATGCCCTCGGTCAGCGTGAAGAGGCTCTCGGCCGGATCACCCTCGTCGAACAGGGTGCGCCCGGCGGGCAGCCGGAGACGCAGGGTGATCGCCTCGAGCTCGTCGAGCGCCGGCCCGGCGAGCGCCCGGCAGACCGAGATCGCGCGGACCCGGCAATCCTCGCAGAGCACGCCGCACGGCCCGACGCGCGGCCCCGTTCCCTGCTCCCCCGGCTCGACCGCGCCCTCGGCCCTGCGCACCCCTCACCTCCTGGCGGACCACTGAGCCCCAGCCCTTGATCTGGGTCAATGCCGACACGGGCACCATGCGGCAGGACGCATCGCATGCGCACCGAGCCCCGCCTGTTGCCCGAGATCGACGGCTTCCCCGGCTGGAGCTGGCGCGCGCTCGACCGGGAGGATCTGCCACTCGCCTGGCCCTTCGCCCGACTCACCGGTATCGCCGGAGATCTCGGGGCCTGGCTCGCGCTCGCCGAGCGCTGGCTCGCCCGCGCCGCGTTCGAAGGGGGCGGGCTCGGCGCGCTTATCAACCCGGGCGGCCTCTTGCTCGGCCTCGAGCGGCACCGGCCGTGCGTGGTGGACGGCCTCCCGACCCTCCTCGTCGACTGGCACCGGACCCTCGAGGTGACGCCCACGCCGCGCTGCCTCGAGGCGCTGGTGGCGGCCACGAGCGGGCTCGCCCGGCGCGCGGGCTGCCTCGCCCTCGAGCTCGCGGTCGAGCCCGGCGGAAGCGAGCGCTTCGCGGCGCTCGCCCATAGGCTCGGCCTCGTCGAGCGGGGCCACAGGTGGCGGCGCGAGCTCGACGCTGCCACACGGCCCACGACCCGCCCGCGGCCGAGGCACGCCGGTCGGCCCGCGGGCTGAGCGGCGGAGCGCCGCCCTCGGCGGGCGAGGCTTTCGTCGAGCTCCCGGCGGCGCGAGCGGTCCGCCCGCTCGGAGGCGAGGCTGGCCTCGCCCGCGCGCGCGGGCTAGGAAGCCGCCGCCATGGTCCTGGTCGATACCACCCCGGCGCTCGCCGCCCTTTGTGCGCGCCTCGCCCGTGAGACCTACGTCACGGTCGACACCGAATTCATGCGCGATCGGACCTATTGGCCCAAGCTCTGCCTCGTCCAGCTCGCGGGCGAGCAGGAGGCTGCGGCGATCGACCCGCTCGCCCCGGGGATCGACCTGGCGCCGCTGCTCGAGCTCATGGCCGACGAGCGCGTGCTCAAGGTCTTTCACGCCTGCCGCCAAGACCTCGAGATCTTCTGGCTGTTGATGAAAGGCCGGGTGCCGAAGCCGATCTTCGACACCCAAGTGGCGGCCATGGTCTGCGGCTTCGGCGAAGAGGTCGCCTACGAGACGCTCGTCCAGAAGGTCGCGAAGGCACGACTCGACAAGAGCTTCCGCTTCACCGACTGGGCGAAGCGGCCGCTCACCGAAGCGCAGCTCCGCTACGCGCTCGCCGACGTCACCCACCTCCGGGTGATCTACGAGGAGCTCGCGAGCCGGATCGACGCCACGGGCCGCCGCGCCTGGGTCGAAGAGGAGCTCGCGCGGATCGCCGATCCGGCGCAATTCGAGCAACCGCCGGAAGAGGCCTGGCGACGCCTCAAGATCAAGACGCGCGACCCCCGCTTCCTGGCGGTCGTGCAAAAGCTCGCCGCCTGGCGCGAGCGCACCGCCCAGGCGAAGGACCTGCCGCGCCAGCGGGTCCTGCGCGACGATCTCCTGCTCGAGATCGCCGCGCACAAGCCCCGCACCGTCGAGGAGCTGCGCGGCCACGAGCGGATCAGCCTCGATCGAGTGAGCCTCGCCGCGGTCGTGGCGGCGGTCAACGAGGCGCTCGCGATCCCCGCTTCGGAGCTGCCCGAGCTCGTCGAGCCCGCCGAGCTGCCGCGCGGCGTCGGCCCGCTCGTCGACATGCTGCGCCTCTTGCTCAAGATCTGCTGCGAAGAGGCCGACATCGCCCAGCGGATGGTGGCGAGCACGGCCGACCTCGAGGCGATCGCCATGGACGACGAGGCCCCCGTGCCGGCGCTTTCCGGCTGGCGGCGGAAGATCTTCGGCGAGGCCGCGCTCGCTTTGAAGCACGGCCGGATCGGGCTTTTCGTGAGGGATCGCCGACCGGCGATCCTGCCGCTCCCCGAGTACCGGTGAGCGTCCTCGTCGTCGGCCGGGGCTTTCTCGGCCGCGCGATCGCCACCGCGCTCGGCCGGGAAGGCCGGCTCGTCGGGCACGAGGCGATCTCGGACCCCGCGATCCTCGACGGTGTCGTGAGCGTGGTTTGGGCCGGGCGTCATCCCGCCCTCGGCAGCCCGGCTTGGCGCATCGAGGAGGATCTCGAACCGGTCCTCGCCCGCCGCGCGGCCGAACGCGGCGTCGCCTTCACGAGCCTCGGCACGCGCAAGGTCTACGCCCCTTCCGCGAACCCCTTGCGCGAGGACGACCCGCTCGGGCCCACGGACCTCTACGGCCGGCAGAAGCTCGCTCTCGAGGAACGGCTCGCGACGATCCCGGGGCTCCGGCTCACGCGCCTTCGGATCGCCAACGTCTTCGGCTTCGAGCGGGATCCGCGCCGATCGAGCTTCTTCACGCGCCTTCTCGCGAGCCTCGCCGAGGAGGGCGAGGTCCGGCTGGACGTGAGCCCCTTCACGGTCCGCGATTTCCTGCCGGTCGAGGTGGCCGCTCCCTGGATCGCCCGGCTCGCCCGCGAGCCGCCGGGCGGGATCCTCAATCTCGGCTCGGGCCTCAAAACACCGATCGGCCGGCTCGCGCTTCGGGTGATCGAGGGCTTCGGCCGTGGCCGGCTCGTGATCGAGAACCCCGTGGAACGCGACGGCTTCGTTCTCGCGGTCGACCGGCTGCGCTCGCTTTTGCCCGGAGCAGCGGTCGACGAGGCGACGCTGGACGCCGCGGCCTTCGCGGTGGGTCGCCGGCTCGCTAGCGAAGCCTAGCGCAGGCGGGTCGGGCGGAAGAGGTGCGGCGGCTCGACGATCGCTCCTTGCGCCTCGACGAGCAGGAGCTCGCGCGAGCCCGCGCGCCAGGTTGCCTCGACCAGGCCGTAAACGGCGGAAGCGGTCCGGGCGAGCGACGCCTCGGCGTCGCCGGTGACGAGCCACTCGCCGAGGAGAAGCGCCGCGAAGACGTCGCCCGTGCCGTTGAGTGCGACCGGCAGCCGCGGCGTCCAGACCACCCAGGAGCCTTCCGCGCTGTCGGCGAGCATGCCGAGCCGGCCCTCCTGCTCGGGGAGCGCGAGGCTCGTGACGACCACGAGCTTCGGCCCGCGGGCGCGGAGCGCGCGGGCCGCCTCCATCGCATCGGCGAGGGTCCCGACCTCGATGCCGGAGAGGCAGGACAGCTCGAAGCGGTTGGGCTTGACGAGGGTCGCCAAGGGCACGATCCGCTCGCGCAGGAGCTCCGGGATCCCGGGCCGGACGAAGACGCCGCGGCCGTCGTCGCCGATCACCGGGTCGCAGCAATAGACCGCGTCGGGCCGATGGCGACGGACGCGCTCGACCGCCTCGACGACGACCTCGGCGGTCGCGGGATCGCCGAGATAGCCCGAGAGCACGGCGCGGGTGCGGGCAAGCGCGCCGCGCTCCTCGAGCCCCGCGAGGATTTCGCGCTGCCAGTCGGCGCAGACGGGCCGGCCGCGGAACGCGCCGTAGCCCGTGTGGTTGGAGAAGAGTACGGTCATGATCGGCCAGACCTCGAAGCCCAGCCGCTGCAACGGGAAGACCGCCGCGCTGTTGCCGACATGGCCGTAAGCGACGTGCGATTGGATCGAAAGGATGCCTTCCACGCGCGATGCTCCCCGTCCGCGCCGCCCGGCTCGATCGCGCGGCGCCGGGCGTTCCTGGACACCGCGCGCGGCGGTCACGGAAGCGCCATTCGCGGAGGAAGGGGATGAGCCGCTTGGAGGATCTGCGGATCGACTACGAGGGGCCGGTGCTGCTCGAGGAGGAGGCGGCACCCGATCCGTTCGACCAGTTCGACACCTGGCTGCACGAGGCCCTCGGTGCCGGGCTCGTCGAGCCCAACGCCATGGCGCTCGCGACGGTCGGGGCGGACGGCCGGCCCGCGGTGCGCATGGTGCTCTTGAAGGACTTCGACCGGCGCGGGTTCACCTTCTACACGAACTACGAGAGCCGGAAGGCGCTGGAGCTCGAGCGGACACCCTTCGCCGCCCTGCTCTTCTATTGGGACAAGCTGCACCGCCAAGTGCGGATCGAGGGCCGGGTCGAGAAGGTCGAGCCGGCCGAGTCGGACGCCTACTTCGCCAAGCGCCCCTACGGCAGCCGGATCGGTGCGCTCGCGAGCCCGCAGAGCCGGCCGATCGACCGACACGAGCTCGCCCGCCGCTTCGAGGAGCTTGCCCGTCGCTATCCCGAGGATCCGCCGCGGCCGGCGCATTGGGGCGGCTATCGGGTGCGGCCGGACCGGTTCGAGTTCTGGCAGGGCCGCCGCTCGCGGCTGCACGACCGGCTCGTCTACACCCCCGAGGGGACCGGCTGGCGGATCACCCGGCTCGCCCCCTGAGCCGGCTCAGCCGGCGGGTGCCGCGGGCGGCTCGAAGCGGGTCTCGGGGTCGGTCACGAGGGTCGCGGCGTTGGCG
>Ga0308415_1000617_pt1 | contig 15681 bp, 6 predicted proteins | sample HotsprSampleOS55_FD_203465 | JGI IMG/M metagenome (GOLD analysis project Ga0308415, IMG submission 203465) | Hot spring phototrophic mat microbial communities from Octopus Spring, Yellowstone National Park, Wyoming, United States - 20090730_OS55 ... | reverse complement strand
TGAGGCGGGCGGAGGCTTGCCTCGGGGGGATGGGGGCGCTCTGCCGAGCCTTCCCAAGGGGTCAAAACCTCCAACCGATGAGCAGCAGCGACCATTTCCTGGCCCGGAACAGGCGCCAGCCAAAGTCGCCAATAATTTAGGCCCATTTATCCTGTACATTTTTTGTTCTTGACAGGACAAAAAGGGAGACCATCCGGAGACCATCCTTAGCCAAATACGATGCACGATTGCGCGCTCAGGCCAGGCTGCCGGATTGGGCCTTTTCTGTGGGCTGCGTGCTTTTGTTGTGCCTCTGTCCTCGCGCAATTTCCTGTGCTGCTCCCTCACCAGGGACGGATCGCCGTGAGCAATGTTTATTTCCACGGCGAAGGACGCTTCAAGTTCGCCCTAATGGACGCCTCCGGAGGGCGCACCTACTGGCGCAATGCGCCGGACCTGGACGGCGACGGCCAGCCGGACGCCGCAGTCCTCGTAACAGTCCAACGGGGGCTTTACAGTTTGTCCTTGGGCGACACGGGATTGGTCAATATGGCTCCTTTGGACGCCGCCACGCTCGCTGAGCCGAGCTTATTCTTGCGCGTCTGGTTCGATGACGGATCCCATGGGTTTGAGCAGTTGAGGCCCGATGTGCGCCTCTGGGTTCCCCCGTATGCGCAAACAGCTGGCGGGGTGCCCGACGGCGCCATTACACCAAGCAAGCTGGCGCCGGAAACACTGGCTCCCCTCCAAGGACAGTTGGCCGCACTGCGGACAGACCTGCATGGATTGTCGAACCGGCACGAATCGCTCGTCGCCAGCCTCGGCCAGGGCCTGCCTCCAGGAGTGCCGGTGGTCTCTTCCCGGCCCGACGATCCGAGCCTGCTTGGACAAGGTTTCGTCATGGCCATGGAAATGCCCGCGCCGGGATGGGCCGCCGGGTCCACTATCGGCGAACCCCTCCCTCGGTACGGGCACACGGCCGTGTGGACGGGTAGCGAAATGTGGATTTTTGGCGGGACCTTGCCGGATCTGACCCACGTTACCAGCACCGGAGGCCGGTATCGACCCGATGCAGACGCTTGGGCTCCCCTGCCCTCGTCTGAAGCCCCCTCCGCACGGACTGGTCACGGGGCGGTTTGGACCGGGCAGGCCATGATCGTTTGGGGCGGCTCGGGCGAAGGTCAGTTTTACAATACCGGCGCCCGTCTCCGACCCGGCGAGTCGTCTTGGCAGTCTCTATCCACACTCAATGTACCCACGGGGCGCGACGGGCACGGCATCGCATGGACTGGAACTCGGATGGTGGTCTGGGGGGGCGCAACTTTACCGGCCTGCTCAACGATGGTGCCCTGTACGATCCTGCCACGGATTCGTGGAGCCCCTTACCCACCAATGGCGCGCCGGCACCACGTACCGCAGCCACTGTGCTCTGGACTGGCAACAGTCTGATCGTTTGGGGTGGGCAGGGAATCAGCGGCAAGCTGGGCGACGGCGCCCGGCTTCGGTTCGATGATCAAGGCGACCCGCTAGGATGGGTTCCACTCTCCACCAGCAATGCCCCTTCGCCTCGTACGGGCCATTCCGCCGTTTGGACCGGCCAATTTCTGATTATCTGGGGGGGACTGACCGAGAGTGGGCTGACAAATGACGGCGCGCGTTACGACCCTGCGGCAGACGTGTGGGAGCCGCTGAGCTCCCACCAAGCACCGGCAGCCCGACAACTGCACAACGCAGTGTGGACCGGCCGCGAGATGCTGGTGTTGAGTGGGCTCGGAGCGGATGGGAATTCGCCTCCACCGCATGCATACGCACCCGCTTCGGACACCTGGCGCCCCCTGACGCTGGCCGGCAATCCTCCCGGCCGAAGCCAGGCCACTGCGATTTGGACCGGTAAACAAGTGCTCCACTTTGGAGGTCGGTTGGGCACCACGGTGTTGGCTGCCCTTTACTGGATCGAGCCTCGGAAGGCTTGGTACCTCTATGTCAAACCTTAACCTACCCCTTCATGGACCATTGGATCGATTCCCCCCAGCCTGACGCATCGGCTGGGCCAGAAACACGGCCCGCCCGGAAAGGCACGCCGCCAAGTCCGGCTCCCACAACCCGCAGCCAACTGAAGCGGATCCTGTGGGGCACTGGGTTTCTCCTGATTGCAACTGCCCAGGCCCAGTGGGTTACGCAATCCTTTGACCTAGTGGCGGGATGGAACGCCGTCTTCCTGCATGTGGATGCATCCCACGCAATCTTGGACGATTTGATGGCCGACCCGGCCTACCGACCTATCGAGGAGATCTGGCAGTGGCAGCCCGAAGTGCCGGCAGCCCGGTTCAGCCAAACCCCGGCGATCCCGATAGACACTGGCTCGCCCTGGAGCAGTTGGGTGCGCGGCCAAGGGGCCGAGGCCGTCCTGAAGCGCTTGAAAGGGAACCGAGCCTACCTGGTCCGCGTCCGCAGTGATACACCCTCGTATCGATGGCAACTCAAAGGCAAACCCGTGGTTCCGCGTTATTCATGGACCACCACCGGTTTGAACCTCCTGGGCTTCGCTACGCCACCGACCCACCCGCCCGATTTCGAGACTTTCCTCCGGCCGGCTCCCGAGCTCCTCGATCGGCTCGAGCTGTTCCGCTACGTGGGCGGGCCGCTGAGCCCGGCCAATCCCACGCCGATCTTTGCACTCAACACCACTCGGGTCCGGCGGGGTGAAGCCTACTGGATGCGAGCCGGGGAATTGTACAACCGTTACTTCGGCCCGTTTGCAGTGCAACTACCCCCGGGTGACTCTCTCGAGTTTGGAGCTGACCGCAGTGCCACCAGCCTCCGCGTTCGTAACCTGACCGCACGGGATTTGGCCATTACTCTGAGCATGATCCCGTCCGAGACTCCGCCTGCAGGCCAGCCATCCATTGTCGGGATGCCCCCCGTCCTGCTCCGCGGCGAACGCAGCCGTGTGGATCTAACCTACGGTTATACGAACCTCCACAGCCCTCGTGCATGGACCCTCAAACCTTCCGGTCAGCCTGGCTCGGAAGTAGAAGTCGTCCTTGGCATCAACCGCACTGCCATGACAGGTGCGCCAAACACCCTTTACGCAGCCGTGCTTGTCGTGACCGACGATACCTTGCTCGCTCGCTGGGAGTTACCCATCAGCGCCCAAGTGGGTTCGCGAGCCGGCTTGTGGGTGGGGGCCGCGGCAATCACCCATGTGCGCCACTACCTCACCCAGTACCGCAAAGGCCCCGATAACCGCCCCCTTATGCAACCCGGAGGTGGCTACCAGATCGAAAGCGTCAAAGACGACCTTGGTACTGTCGGGCGTCCCTACCCCTTGCGCCTCATCCTGCATACCGATGCCTCCGGAGGCCAGGGCAAACTTTTGCAACGCGTCTTCGTTGGCCCCAAACCGGACGGACAACTCGGCCTAACCACCCAGGAGGACCTGCTGGATCCGACCCAACTGGCCTATGCTCGTCGCATCAGTGCAGTTCATTTGCCCTGGTCGGCCGCCAACGCTCCCTGGCTTTGCACCGGCGCCTTGCGCCACGGAGAGTCGCTCCATGTCGTGGTCACGCTAACCTATCAGGACGCGGCCAATCCGTTTCTGCACGTCTACCATCCAGACCACGACAACCTTAACGCCACCTTCGACCAGCGGCTGGGCCGCGGCGAGGAATCCTACGACGTGCGCCGTGAAATCACCCTCACGCCGCGCCCGCCAGCCAATGATTTCGACAGCCTCACCCGCGGCCACAACACGCTCACGGGCGACTACATCGAGATCATCACCCTGACCGGCCGGACCAAGCCCGGCAAACCTCAGCCCGACCAACGCACCTTCGAAGTGCGGGGCACCTTTGAACTGACCCGCATCAGCGACATCGAAACGTTGACCACACCGTAAACGATCCAGAACCCGAATTCACTAGCGCGTTTGCACCTATTCACCACGTTCCCATGAAAACCACACCTATGCGTCCCATGCCGTCCCGTCTGTTCCTCACCGCCTGGCAGCTGATGCCATGGATCGCGCGGGCCATCCTGCTGGCCGTATTTCCGGCCCTCTGGCCGCTGCGAGCTGCCGAATCGCAGCCTCCCGAGCTGATGACCTATCAGGGTTTTTTGGTGGACGCCAATGGAGTTCCTTTGGCCTCCAATAGCCCCGCCAATTACCCGGTCATCTTTCGGATCTATGACCAGGCCACTGGCGGAACGCGCCTTTGGTCCGAGCAACAGATCGTCACTGTGGACAAGGGTCACTTCAGTGTCATGCTGGGCGAAGGCACAGAAGTAAGTGGCGAAAGTCGACCCCCGCTGTCCCAGGTCTTCGGCGGCGGCCCTCTGGCGGCGAATGCCTCGGAACGCTACCTAGGCATCACGGTGCAAATCGGCACAACGCCTGCCGAGATCCAGCCCCGCCTGCGTCTGTTGCCCGCGCCCTACGCTTATCTGGCGCGCTACGCCACCACGCTTGTGAACGGCAACGGGCAGCCCTTGGTGGCCGCCGGCACGGGCAACAACCTGGTCGTGGCCGGCAACGTCACGGCCAATGCGTTTGTCGGCAACGGCGCGAGCCTGACCGGCCTCGATGCGTCCCAAGTAACCAGCGGGGTCTTGGCGGATGCCCGCCTGTCCAGCAACGTAGCGCGGCGGGACGTCGTAAACACCTTCGCCACCGACATGCAAATCAATGGGGAGTTGCGTTTGGGTCAGGTGGTTAATACCGCCCCTGGCCTCCCGGGCTATGGTAAAGGGTTGAATTTCTCCGGTGCCCCGGATGTATCGGACTTGTACGACAGCGACAACTCTGATCCACTGTGGATTGCCCGCTATAATGTCGCGCACAACCAGTCTGAGTTACGCATCAATATTGGAGACGATCCCGGCGGCACCGGCGGCCGAGATGCATTGGTGATTGGCACCACTCGAGGCACTTGGATCCCGTTGTTCACCTTGGATAATTCCGGGAAAATGGGCATCAACACGACCGACATGTCCTATGCTTTGAACATCCGCGACACCAGTACCCACCCGCGGGTGCGGTTGGTCAACAGGGACGGCAAATATGCTGACTTTGTCCGGGGGGACGCCGCTTTGGTGTTTGCTGTAGACCGGACCACTCATAGCCCTTGGGAGCGCCGGGTCGTCTACGACGGCGACTCCAATTGGGATTTCGAGTCGGACGCTCGCTTGAAAAAGGACATTCAAGATGCCGAACCGATGCTTGAACGCGCCCTGCAAATAAAGGTGCGCCGCTTCCGCTGGAAGGACCAGTCGGACGATGCCAAGCTCATGCTCGGTGTGGTGGCCCAAGAACTTCAATCCTGCTTCCCGGAACTGGTCGGCGAAATCACTTCACTCGATGGTGACGAAAAGATCTTGACCGTGGGATACGGAGATTTTGCCCTCATCGCTATCAAGGCTCTCCAGGAACTCAAAGCCCGGCACGACGCGGAAATGGAACAGATCCGACAACGTTTGGCGCGACTGGACGAGCTGGAGTCCAAGCTTGCGCACCTGGAGCAACTAGAAGACGAAGTCCGAAGCCTACGGACGTTGGTGCAGTCGATGCTGCGCGGCGAGGAAGCCCTGGTGCACCACGGCACCGGTGCCAATGAGGCGAATCTTCCCCGCCCCACCTCTCCTGTAACCGTCGGTCGCCAGTGAGCCGTCCGCGGTTTCGCGTTTGGCTGCCATCCCCAGAACCGGAGTCTCGCCGATGAAACCCACGCTCAGGCTCCTGACGGCAGTGCTCGCCGCTTCTAGTCTGCTCGGCCCAGTCCCCGCCCTGCGGGCCGGTCACAATCCGGTGCCTGTCTTGCCGCTAGAGCTGCGGCAGGAATCGTTGGGCTACAATCTGCAGTCCTTCCGGGGTGTGCCGCTTTCCAGCACCAACGCCCTACCCCCGGGCTCCGACGGTCGCGCGCCCACGCCCGACACCCAGCGCGAACATGGCCTGACCGACGCAATGCCGACGTTGCGACAGTTTCAATCCTGGATTGCCTTCGGCGCGCTGGCAGCCCCGCGCAATACCAACCTCAATCCCAACCTCACTTACGCCGGCAACGCCACGCGGGCGAACCTGGACCTGCCCCGCAGCGAAGTGGGCGGGCAGGTGTTGGTCGTCATGCCCCGGGCCCTGGTCGGAGCCCCTTGGTTAGGCCGCAACATCAGCTTCCTTTTTGGTTCTCCCATTCCTCCGCCCCGGGTGGACGCGGAGGGTCTGCCCCTCACCAACGCCCTGCCCCAGGATTACTGGGTGACCGAGCCGCACCGGCCCGCCCGATTCGCGGCCCATGACATTGTGAACCTCTCCGCCCTGGCCAGTCGCTTACACGCCGCCGCAGACCCGATCGCCGCCCTGGTCAAATCGCGGCTTTCGAGCAACACGGTAGCCCTGTTGCCCTTAGCCCTGTTGCCCCCCCCCCGGCAATACGAACCTTTTGCCTCAGCTGCTTCTGGATCTAAACCGTCTGGTCGAGGGGCCGTCGATCTACAGCCTTTCGCTCTTCAGCAACATAACCCTTTCAGTGGAGACTCAGATTCTTGACCCTAGCGGCGCGGCAGAGACCCGACCGGCCCGGCTTAACCGCCTGCTGCTTGAAGACGCATTTCCGGATGCCTTCGCGCGGACGGCCGTCCATTATTACTGGAGTCCGCACGCGCGGACCGCCTACGCTATCCAGCCCGGCCCGCTGGACGTGATCTGGCGCACAGCCCAGCCCCAGACCACCAAACCCGCCGATTACGAGGCCAACCCGTCTCGCTACTGGGTAGACGAGGCCGGCAATTACTACACGCTCTACCGTGCCCGGTACATGGTTTCCGGTAGCCCGGTGAAAGCCCCGCGCAAGATTTACTGGACCGAGGGCGTGTTTCGTCAGACGGGGAAACCGGTGTTCGTCCCCGCTGGCCGTGTGTCAGTGGTCAACGTCATTTACAACAATAACTTCCCTCGGCGCGTCACCACCCCCTATCGCGCCCTAGGACAAACGCCGGTCATCGAGGATCCGAACGCGCAGCTTGAGGAAACCCGCACCCTGTGGTACGACTCCGCCCGGCGCGAGATCCTCGCCTACAACGTGGAAGGCCGCGTCTTTGTCGAGCTGTTAGGGGAAGCCGAACCCGGGGGGCGCACCCGCCGCCCCCTGGGCTTCGAAATCGTCGACGTGATCCGCGAACCCCAACCGGTGGATGGGACGGCCGAGCTTGGAGAGCCCCTGACCGCATTCCCGCCCCAGGAAAAGCGCGATGACTCGCCTTACCATCCCGACCTGGTGGCCGGAAGCCAGGATTTTGTTTACCAGCATTTCCTCTCCGACGTGCCCCGCCCCATCCTCTATGCCACCCGCGAAACGCGCAACCGGAACGATGTCCAGGTGCACTGGCTGGAAACCGGCTTGGAAGGATTGCGCTGGCCTTTTCGCTTCGTCCGGTACAAGCAAGTCTGGCCCGACGACATCGCCAAATACAGTCATTACTTGCGTCCCCGGGTCAACACGGAGGAAGAGGCGCGCGCCACCGCTGTACCCCTGCCCGCTGACAACGCTCCGATCATCGACTACCAGGATCCACTGGACCAGCCGCGTGCCAAGCTCACTGAAACCTTCGCCTTTTACACGTTCCTCAACGATGCCTATCCCGTTCACCGCACCCTACTCCGCTTCCGGGCGGGGGAACACGTCCGGTTCGAACGCGTCCTGTCCTGGCTGGAAACGGCAGTTAAGGAGCCATCACGGCTTGCTAACACCTTCGCGACCAACTTGCTTGTCCAACATCCCACCACCAGGGCGCCCCAGAACATCTGGGAAGCCGGCCAGTTCCGCTTCCCGGAGCAGCTTTCCGAGGACAGAATTGCTCCGCGTGTTGTGGAGCAAGTGGCGTGGGTAGGAGGGAGAATCGAGCCACCCAGTGGCGAACTCGGCTCGGGTCCATCCACGAACTATTGGGCCGGCTTCATCGTCACCGACCACGGGAATGCGTTCCACCCGGGCGCTTATCGGAATCCCTTTGTCGCAGGATTCGCAACGGCCAACCGTGGAGCCATCATCCCGGTGAATGCTGCTCCCGGCAACAATCGGCTCGAGATCTGGTGGTTCCGTGTCTCCGACATTTCGCAGGCCCAGCGCGCTCAGGGATTTCAACCGATTTACTGGCCCTCCGTCCTAGGCCGGTACACCCTCCAGTGGCCCCCGGACGCCCGCGAAATTGTCCTGGCCAGCAATGATGGCAGCGGCCCGCTTACCAGCCTGGAAGCCAAGGGGCGGATTTACTACCAAAACGACCGGTCTCTGCCCGGCTTCAATCCCAACGAGGAACACGCCCTGATGCAGGGCGGACAGGCCTACGCCCTGCGCGACGACCTGAACATCACTTCCGGGACGAACTACACCTCCGAGCCCTACGTCCTGTTGGATTACACGGCGGCGGATGAGCGCCCGGCCATGACCGTCTTCAAGGTGCGGCGCGAGCGGCCCGAGACCGGGGACACGTTCGACTACACCGTCCAAGCGGGCACCATTCTCCAACCGCCCATGCCGCTGCCGCTCCTCGAACGGCCGCTGGCGCCCAAGATCATCGGCACGCCGCCGCGCAGCCTCAATCGCGAGGTGCGCGCCTGGCAGGTGGCCGACACCGCGGTCACAACCTCGGAGGGCGTGCGCTGGGTGACCCTGACTACGGAACAACCGCACGGCGTCGGCAAGACCCGCACTTTGCACCTGCAAAATCCCGACAACCTCGCCCACGCAGCGCGCTTCTTCGTGACCGGCGTGGATTACACCGCCCAAACCCTCACCGGCGTGATCCTCGATCGGGACTTGGCGACGCTGTCGGCTTGGGCGGGCGCACAACCGGCCGAGTTCGCCCGGCGCCGATACGGCGTTTCCTCGACGGCCGGTCTGACCACCGGTCGGGCAGTCGTGGCGGCGGACCCACTCATACGCCGGAGCTGGAAGGTGGAAGTCATGGGCACCGGCACCGAGGGTGGCCAGAGCTATGTGGATCTGCAGTTTTCGGGTAGTGAAACCTACGATGACGGCGCGGCGGCCACTCTCCTGGCCGTGCCTTCCGAGGTGGCCTTCGACGATCAGTACAATGACTGGCGCCTGGGCTACGAGCCGCTGCCCGCGAATGTGACCGACCCCGCGCTGCGCGAGCAGTACGCCACCTTCACCCTCCAGGACCGCAAGGGCAACCTCTGGGTCTATCGCGGCCCGCACGATGCGGGTGAACAACCCACGCTGGCCATGCAGTTTTACTACAAAACGCTGCCGGGCTTTTTCTTCCCCACGCTGCCGTTGAACGCCCAGCCGCCGGTGGGCACCATCACCCCGTATCTCCGCCCGAAGAACGACGACGGCACCTACGTGGGCGATCCGGTGTACGGCAATCAGCTCGATCCGCAGGCCGGCGACGGCAACGCGCTGGTCATCCATTACTCGCCGGTCTGGCCGCCCAATGCGCCGGTGCTCCAAATGGCGGAGACCCTGACGCTGCCCAAGCGCGGCCTGCCCGCCGTGCGCGGCCAGACCAGCTTGCAGGTGATTTACCAGCAGTCCCAAGTGACGCGCAGCGATGCCGGCGAGTCCGTGGTCCTCCACGATCCCACCGCCGAGAAGATGTTCGAGTTGGGGCCACCGGACCAGCCGGGTCGCCTGGGCAGGATTCCCGACTCGGTGCGCACTCAGACCTACCGGGGCATGACGTTCTTCCCGAACCTGCCTCCGCACCTGAGCGAACGATTTTTCTTCGATCCCAACCGCGGCGAGCACGGCGCGCTGGTCTTCAAGGGGGAGTTCCGGGACGAATCCACCGGCGACGACTTCTTGCTCCTGAACGTTCTGGGTGCCGGCGACCGGGCCTACCTCAAAAGCTTGTGCCTGCCCGACGATCCCGCCCGCGGCCGCTGGGACGCCGCCATTGACGGCCTGACCGCTGACCTCTGGTTGTACGTCGAGAATCCCGCGCGTCCCGGCACTTACTATCCGCGCGACCCCACTCAGTACGGTCCCGCCGATCTCATTCGCGTGAACGACGACGACCAGGCCGTGGACTCCTATGCTCTGACCGCCGTCGGCCCCGGCACGGGGTATGTGACGCTCATCGCGGGCAACGGCCTGGCCTTCACCCCGCCCGCCGACCCGGTCAGCGTGCACATCATCCGGGTGGTGGACACGCTCTATCGCGGCGAACTCAAGGTCGTAGCTTCCTCGAATCCGCTCAGCGAAACGCTCACCCTCCAACAGGTCGTGGACCTGGCCGGCCGCAGCGAAGACTACAACTTCGAGTGGAAAATCGCCGCGCCCGTGGACGGCCTACCGCCCGACGTGTACCTGACCACAGCCGTGGAATTGCTCACCGACGGTGTCTGGCAGCATCTGCCCTTCCCACTGGCCACTGACCGCGCCGCCGGCGTGGCCGGCACCGACGCCGGACGGCTGGTGGCGGACGTGTTAACCAGCGTGGCGCCGCGCCAGCGCGTGCCCTTCACCGGTGTCTCGCGGGACGGCAACCAGTTCCGGCTCGACCTCGCCCCCGGGCCGCGCCTGTTGACGGGCACGCGACTGGTCCTGCGCGACGCCGAGGGCCGCGAAGTGCGCGCCAGCGTGAACAGTCTGAGTACCGCGGCGTTGCTGGTCTTGGACCTCGAGGCGGGACAGCCCGCGTTGCCCGACCCCTTCACGCCGATCGAGGTCTATGAGCAAACTGTGGAAGGTCAACCTCAGAGCATCGTCTTCCGCACCTTCACCATGCCCGCCGACGCGGCCTACAACGAACTGTGGTTGAGTCTGAACCTGGACCCGGCGCTCGGCGCGAAGGTCTATATTGACGGCCAGTTCCTCGTGCAGGCCAACCTCGGCGACGGCGACACGCTCGCTTCCTCGCCGCCGGGCATTTTCAACCCGCTGCCCCGCGCTTGGCGGCTGGATGGCGCGGCTTTGGCCGGAGGAACCCCCGTGGCCGGAGGGCTCGTGCAACACCTCGTGGCCGTCGAGTTGTTCGCCCCCTCCGTGCCCGACCAGCGGCTGGCCTTCAACGTACGCTTGGAAGCCAGTGAAACGGTGGATGTGACCGACGCCGGCTGGGTGCCGCTGGACGCCCGCCGGTTCCCCGATGGCGTGCGGGCGCTGCTCGGCGGCCAGGCGGACGTGCGCGCCCTGAGCGACAACTACCTCATCATGCGGTACCAGGCGAAGAATCCGGACCACGCGTCTTTCAAAGCCGCCCCGGGCAATCCTTCCTCGAATGTCGTCTGGTCCGCTTGGACCCGCCCGCAACTGGCCGAGGGTTGGATCAAGCGCGTACTAGCCGGGATCAACCCCTTCAACCAGCGCGTCACTGACCTGTTCGCCAACCAGGTCAACACCGACGTCAGCATCATTCAACAGGCTGGCCCTCGCTGGGAGGGTGACGTGGCGCTCAACCTGGAAACCTTGAACCAGTTCGGCCTCATCGAAATCTACGAAACCGTCCTGCGTCGGGGCCGCATGCTCAGCATTGATGCAGGCATCAATTACGGCCCGGCCAACGACGCCTTGTTGTTGGCCGCCGGCTACCTAAACGACCTCTATATGATGCTCGGCAACGAGGCCTGGGCCGACGCCGCCAATCCTACCATCGGGATCGGGACCAAGGACCGCACCTACGGCGAGATCGCCACGGCCCTCTTTGCCTTCCGCGGCCAACTGCCCAACCTGCTCGAAGAAGAACTGGCGCTCTTGCGCGGGCGCGACGACTTCCTGATGCCCGGCGTGGAAATCCGGCCCGTGTACAACCGGCTTTACTGGAACTACACCCGCGGCATCGATGCCGGTGAAGTCATCTACGCCCTCAATTATAACATCGTCGACCTGGACGAGAACGGCCGCGTGGATGCCGATGACGCGCGCCGTCTCTATCCCCAGGGACATGGAGACGCCTACGGCCATTACCTGACCGCACTCAAAGGTTACTACGGTCTCCTAATGAACAACGACTTTGACTGGGTCCCACGCAGCGAGGCGGTCTTGGTCCTGGGCCAACCTGTCTCGGTGGACTACCAGGACGAGCGAAAATTCGCCGCCGCTGCTGCCGCCGTCGCGCGCACCGGCAAACAGATCACGGATCTTACCTGGCGCCGGGATTACCTGCCCGGCCGAGCCCGGGGCTGGAAACATCTGGCCAAGTCCCAAATCAATGCACGGCGTTTCTTCCCCACCTCCCGCGATTGGGGCGTCGATCACTGGGCCACCCGCACCGGCCAAGGCGCCTACCTGCACTGGGTCGTCGGCAACGCCATCCTCCCCGATCGCGACCCCGATCCCAGCCACGAAGGGGGCATCCAGCAGGTCGACCGGACCACTGTACTTGAACTGCTCGAACTACCCGCCATCGCGCAAAGCCTCCAAACCACGCTGGACAATGCAGAAGCCGGACTGAATCCGCTGGGGCTGCCCGAAACGGCCGTGCCGTTCGACATCAATCCCACCCTTGTCGTCGGCGCCGAACCCCAAACCCACTTCGAGCAGATTTATGCCCGGGCCCTGGCCGCCCTCCGCAACGCGCTGGCCGCCTTCGACGACGCCAAGGACGTCACCCGCCTGATGCGTTCGGAGCAGGATTCCCTGGCCGAGTTCCGCACCCTGGTCAACCGCCAGGAGCTGGCTTATACCAACCAGCTCATCGAATTGTATGGCACGCCCTACCCGGACGACATCGGTCCCGGCAAGACTTACCGCACCGGCTACACCGGGCCCGACCTGGTGCATTACATGTACGTGGATCTGGCCGAGTTGACCACCCCCCTGCTGGACCCCACCTCTGACTCGGAGTGGCGGATCGACACCCAGACTTTCGTGGCCAACTGGGTGGACGCCAGCAGCGGTATCTCCGACTTCAACTTCATCACCAAGGCACGTGTCAACGGCATTGACCTGGGCTTGGACCCGAACCCTTGGGCCTCCAACTACAACACCAATCTGTACGTCTCTTTCGTACTGCCCGCGCACGGGTTCTTTGGCAAGCCCGCCCACTGGAAAAGCCGACGCGCCTCGCCGGGTCGCATCCAACAAGCCATCTCCGACATCGTTAAGGCCCGCAACGCCGCTTATTTAGCCCTCTACAATATTGACGCGGCCAAGGGCGACCTCGATTGGGCTCTGGCCGCATTCGAACGCCAAAAAGATTCTCACGAAAAAATCCGGAACTGGCAGGCCGGCATGCTTGCTGCAGAGCAACTCCTTGAGGCCGTTAAGACTACCACTGAGATCATCGATAAGGTTCTCGATGTGACTTCCGACCAGATCAGTTCCATCTCCCAGACTGCCTCCAAATCTCTCCCCACGGTCTTTATTGCCGGGCTGGCCGCAGGAGGCGACCTTACCGCCCCCGCTCGGGCCGCGATCGAGTCTGCGGGGGTTACCTTCAAGTCGGTCACCGAGTGGAAAAAGGTCGCCACCTTTGCCGTCATCAAGGCCATGGAAGTCGCCAACGAAACCCAGAAACGCTGGATCGAATTCGACCAGATCCAACGCGAAGAATGGAACCAAAACCTGCGCGACGCGACCAGCGAGCTGCGAGACAAGGTCTACGGAGTCCAAAACCTCTTGCCGGTCCTCAACGCGCGCCTCCAGGAACTGGAGGATGCCCAGGCTAAGTACCGGGCCCTCCTGGCCGAAGGCGACCGTATCCAGGAAGAACGCCGCATCTTTCGCCAGCGCGCCGCCGCCGTCATCCAAGGCTACCGGACCCGCGACGCCGCGTTCCGCATCTTCCGCAACGAAAAACTCGAACGCTACAAGATCCTCTACGACCTGGCCGCCCAGTATACCTTCATGGCCGCGCAGGCCTTCGACTACGAGACCGGCCTGCTGCATACCGATCAGGGACGTCGGTTCCTCGCGCGGGCCGTCCAAGCCCGCGCCTTGGGCGTAATCCGCAACGGCGAACCCCAATTCGCCGGCAGCAATACCGGCGATCCGGGCCTCTCCAGCATCCTGGCCGAAATGTACGCTGACTGGCAGGTCCTCAAAGGCCGCCTCGGCTTCAATAACCCGGACGGCTACGGCACCACCGCCTCCTTGCGCCAGGAACTGCTCCGTATCCTGCCGGGCGCCGCCGGGGACGAGGTGTGGCGCGATTACCTGGCAAGCCGGCGTGTCCCCGACCTGCTTCAAGATCCCGATGTCCGTCGTTATTGCCTCCAGATCGATCCGGGCAATGGTCTCCCCGCGCCTGGCATCGTGCTCGAGTTCAGCACCACCATCGCCGATGGCTTCAACCTCTTTGGCCTGCCTCTGGCCGGCGGTGACCACGCCTTCAGCCCCAGCTCCTTCGCCACCAAGATCCACGCCGTAGGCGTGGCCCTAGAAGGCTACATCGGCATGGATGTTCCCAGCATCAACCAAGGAGCCGTGACCTACGCCGGCGGGACCTCTCCCAGCGACCCCAACCTGACCTTCCTAGACCCCAACGCGCTGGCCGCCACTCCCTACGTCTACCTTATCCCCGTCGGCGTAGACTCCATGCGCAGCCCGCCCTTAGGCGATGCAAGCGTCATACGAACCTGGTCGGTCGAAGACGTCGCCGTGCCGCTGCCCTTCAATATCGGCGCCTCGGACTTCTCGACCTTTCCCTTCTGGCGCTCGGCTGATTCGCTCGCGGAGCCGCTCTTCGCCGTGCGCAAACACCAGGCCTTCCGACCCGTACCCTCTGCAACCATGTTCCCACCCGACCTTTACGGTACAGACGGACGACTGCTCCAGTCCCAATATACCAATCGTCGCCTCATCGGCCGATCCGTCTGGAACAGTCGCTGGAAACTGGTCATTCCCGGGCGGACCCTTTTGCACGACCCCGACGAAGGACTGGATCGCTTTGTCCGTACCGTTCGCGACGTGAAACTTCGCTTCGTGACTTACTCCTACGCGGGCAACTGAGTCTGTCTCCCAGCTCCCATGAAACTGCATCTCCGCATTCCCATCACCCGGCTCGCTACGTTGTCCACCGCTCTTGGGGCGGCTGCGAGCCTGCAGGCCTACCCTCCGGCTCCTCACCATGTCATCGAAGGGGTCATCCGCGACCCTTACGGACACCCCCTCTCCTCAACATCCGCGCGGGTCCTGTTTGAAACCACGACCGGACGGATTTTGGAAACACGGCTACGACCGCATATGGGCCAGGGCCTTAATTACCGGCTCACCCTCCCCATGGACGCAGGCATCACCCCGGAGCTATACCGCCCCACAGCCTTGCAACCGCTAGTGCCTTTCCGCATCCAGGTCCGCATCGGTGCCACCACGTACCTGCCCTTGGAAATGCGCGCCAACTTCGCGCGGCTTGGCCAGCCGGCCCAACGTACGCGCCTCGATCTAAACTTGGGTGAAGACACTGATGGGGACGGCCTCCCCGATGCGTGGGAATATGCCCTCATTCAACAATTGGGCGGTCAACTCACGCTCCGGGATATCCGGCCCGAGGACGACCTGGATGGCGACGGGCTCTCCAACCTGCAAGAGTATCTGGCGGGCACTTATGCCTACGACCGCAATCATGCCCTGTACCTGGACCTCGTGGAGGTTCAGCCCGGACAGGCCATCCTAGAGTTCACCGTCGTGACAGGCCGCACCTATCAAATCCTCATGGGCGAAGACCTCCGCGGGTGGTCGCCCGTGCCCTTCCGCATCGTCGGTTCCCCAGCCGTCCCCATGCTAGAATACCGCGCCA
>Ga0308415_1000615_pt1 | contig 15691 bp, 19 predicted proteins | sample HotsprSampleOS55_FD_203465 | JGI IMG/M metagenome (GOLD analysis project Ga0308415, IMG submission 203465) | Hot spring phototrophic mat microbial communities from Octopus Spring, Yellowstone National Park, Wyoming, United States - 20090730_OS55 ... | reverse complement strand
AGGCCCGCACGCAGGTCAGACAGCCCACACATTTGGACTGGTCCACCCGGGCCACCACGCCGCCGATGTAGAACTTATCCTTCGTCAGGACGGTCAGCGCACGGCCTGCGGTCGCCTGGGCGTTGGCAATGCACTCCTCAATGAACTTGGGGTAGTGGGCCATGCCGCAGACGAAAATCCCCTCGCCGACGAAGTCCATAGGCCGCATCTTCAGGTGGGCCTCCATGAAGAAGCCCTCCCGCGAGAGGGGCACGTCCAGGATGCGGGCCAGGCGCTCCGTCCCCTCCGAGGGCAGGACCGCCATGCTCAGCGAGACCAGGTTGGGATAGAGGGCCACCTCCCACCGCAGCGACGGGTCCCAGGCCACCAGTTCCAACTGCGGCCCGACGGAGCGGATGGTGGGCATGTGCTCGTCATCGTAGCGCATAAAGATGACGCCCCGGCGCCGCGCCTCGGTGTAGACCGCCTCCCGAAAGCCGTAGGTGACGATGTCCCGATACAGCACCACCACCCGGCAATCCGGGTTGAGCATCTTGATGCGGATGGCGTTCTTCATCGTGTTGGTGCAGCAGATGCGGCTGCAGTAGCCCACCTCCCCCTCGGGCCAGACGCACTGGATGAAGACGACGGTGTCCAGGTCAGCGATGCGCTCCGGGCGGTGGACAATCATCTGCTCCAGTTCCATAGAGGTGACGACGCGCGGGTCCCGCCCGTACATGTAGACCGACCCGCGCCACTCCCGTCCGCCCGTAGCGACAATGGTCACGCCGTGGCGGACCTCCGTCTCCACCGTCTCGCCGGTGCGGGTGGTGGTGCGCAGGACGGAGCGGTACTCCCCCACCCGGCCCGTATGGGAGACGACCTCGGTGCGGGTGAGGACGCGGATGCGCTCGTGGCCCACCACCCGGTTGACCAGGTCCCGCAGGAGCCGCTGGGGGTCCTCCCCCTCCGCCACGTAGTAGACGTAGCGCAGGTTGCCGCCCAGTTCCGGCTCCCGCTCCACCAGCACCACCTCGTAGCCCGCGTCGGCGATGGTGAGGGCCGCGGTCATCCCGGAGACGCCGCCACCGATGACCAGCGCGCGCGGCTCCGGCACAACGGCCTCCTTGTAGACGGGCTCCGCCAGCCGCACGCGCGCCAGCGCTGTCGCCAGCATCGCCTTCGCCTTGCGCGTCGCCCCCTCGGGGTCGTCCACGTGCACCCACGCGCAGTGCTCCCGCAGGTTGACCATTTCCATAAGATACGGGTTCAGGCCGGCCTGTCGGGTGACTTTCTGGAAGAGCGGCTCGTGGGTCCGGTGGCTGCACGCGCCGACCACGACCCGGTTCAGGTTGTGCTCCCGGATGGCCGCCCGGATGGCGTCCTGTCCGGCGTCAAAACAGCCGTAGTCCACCACCTGGACGTGGGCCACGTCCGGCTGGGTGCGGGCCCAGGCCGCCACGTCCTCCACGTTAATCACGCCGTCCAGCATGGGCGTACAGCGGCAGAGGAAGACGCCCACCCGCGGCGGTTCGCCGCGCACGTCCCGCTCCGGCACGAATCCGTCCGGTCTCCAGAGGAAGGGGTATTCCCGGCTGGACGGGTGTTCGCCCAGGTGCTCCCGCAGCAGCCGCATCACGTCGCCTGCGGCGCCCGCCGCGTCTATGATGGTCTCCGCAATCTCCTTGGGCGACTGGAAGGTCCCGCAGACGTAGATGCCGGGCCGACTGGTCTCCAGCGGATTGAACTTATCGGTCTCGCAGAAGCCGTAAGGGTTCAGGTCAATGCCCAGCACGCGCGCCAGGTCGCGGGCCCCGTCCGGCGGGCGGGAGCCCAGGGAGAGGACCACCAGGTCAAACCGGTCCTCCCGCATCCGGCCCTCTTCGTCCGGATAGCGGAGAATCAGGTCGTGGGTCAGCGGGTCCTCCTTGACCGCCGAGATACGGCAACGGGTGTACTCCACCTGATACTTGTGCTGGGCCTCCTCGTAGTAGGCGTTGAACTCTTTGTTGAAGGCCCGCTCGTCCATAATGAAAATCTGGCAGTGGACACCGGGGATGCGCTCTTTGGCGATCATCGCCTCTTTGGTGGCGTACATGCAGCAGATGGACGAGCAGTACGGGTACTTCTGGTCCCGCGAGCCGACGCACTGGAGCCAGGCGATGCGCTTCGGGGGTTTCCCGTCGGACGGGCGCAGGACGACGCCCTCGGTGGGGCCGGACCGGCTGGCCAGCCGCTCGTACTGCATGGAGTGGATGACGTTGGGGAAGCGGCCGTAGCCCAGTTCGCCGTACTCCTCGGGGTCGGAGAGGGCATAGCCCATGGAGAGGATGATGGCACCGACATTCAGGTCCCGCTCATAGGGCTCCTCGTCCAGGTTCACCGCGCCCGTCGGGCAGACGGCCACGCACCGCCGACAGGTCTCGCATCGGGGAACCTTATCCACCACGCACGAATCCGGCAGCGCGCGGGGGGCCATTTTGTAGATGGCCTTGCGGGTGACCAGTTCCTCCTCAAAGAAACTGGGCAGGTCCACCGGACAGACGGCGGCGCAGAGGCCGCAGTTGATGCACTTCTCCGGGTCCACGTAAGTGGGCCGGTGCCGCACGGTGACGGTGAAATCGCCCGCCCGACCCTCCACCCGGATCAGGTCGGTGTTGGTGAGAATCTCAATGTTGGGGTGGCGGTTGAAATCCAGGAAGGCAGGCGAAATGGACGGGCGCGTGCAACCGTAGCCGTGGTCGGAGGTGCCCCGGCAGAGGACGCAGTCGTGGGTGGGGAACATGTAGCCCAGTTGGGCCACCCGCCCGCCCAGCCAGGGGAGACTCTCCACCAGGTAGACCTTCAGGCCGGCCTCGGCCAGGTCTATCGCGGCGCGCATCCCGCCGACGCCGCCGCCGACCACCAGGACGGATGATGTGGGATGGTGTGGAATTGCCATACGGGTCCTCGCGTGCTATAATGGTCAATACAACGCATCAGGGAAGGGAGAAAGATGGCTCGCGAAATTTTTGTTCAGACGACTCCCCAGGGCATCCTGATCACTTCGCCGATTTTCCGGGAATGGGAAGAGGTTGAAGTGATTCAGGACGGAGAGCGCATCATCCTTCAACCCAGACGGGCAATAGAGCACCGCCCGATTGCGTACCACCCCGCCTTCGGTCTCTGGGCAGACCGGGAAGAAGGGGACAGCGTACAACTGGCTGATACCCTTCGGAGCCGATTGGAGCATCGGCAAGATGTTTCCTCCTGAAGCCCGTCTGATAGATACCAACATCCTGGTGGACCTCCTGCGTGGCCGGGAAGAGGCCCGCCAGTGGATTGATCAATTGCCCAATGAGGGGCGCTGCATCTCTGTTGTCACAGCGGCCGAGTTGCTGGCGGGAGCCCGCTCAGCCCGTGAGCAAAGCCTCATAGAAGAGGAACTCGCCCTCTACCAGATTCTCTGGTTACAGGAGCCAATCTCCCGCCTGGCACTGGAGTGGTATAAACGCTTTCACCTTCGGTATGGCGTGGGCTTTCTGGATTGTCTGATCGGAGCGACCGCTCTCTATTATGACCTGCCCCTTGCCACGTTGAACGAACGGCGCTTTGCTCCTCTTCCCGACCTTCGGGTAGAACGCCCCTACTGACGCCGGGTGTAATCCGGCAATAGTATGGGCGACACCACCCCCGTATTCACCCCCGCCTCCTCCAGTTCGCGGTTCCACCTTTCCAGATGGGCCAGGGTGGGCCGGCCCGGTTGGACCTGGTGGGCATAGAGCGCGGCGTTGCGGCCTGACCGTCGGCCAAAGACCAGAATCTCCAGCAGGGAGTTGCCCATGAGCCGGTTGTGGCCGTGGACGCCCGCGCTGACCTCCCCGGCGATGTAGAGGCCGGGGATCACGGTGGAGCCGTCGGCCCGGAGCCGCACCCCGCCGTTCTGGTAGTGCAGGGTCGGATAGACCAGTATCGGCTCCTTCGTGATGTCAATCCCGAAGCGGGCGAACTGGCGCACCATAGCCGGAAGCGCCCGCTGGATGGTGCCGGGGCCGTGGATGATGTCTATCATCGGCGAGTCCAGCCAGACGCCCACCTGCCCGGTCTGGGTGACGACGCCGTTGCACCGCGCGCACTCCCGGATGAAGGCCGCCGACTCCACATCGCGCGGCTCCAGCGGATAGACGAACTGCTCGCCATATTTGTTGACGACCTGTGCCCCCAGCCCGCGCACTTTCTCCGTGACCAGCAGTCCCAGAATCTGCTCCGGGAACGCCGCGCCAGTGGGGTGGTACTGCATGGACTCCAGGTAGCCCAGGGGCGCGCCGGCCCGATAGGCCAGGACGACGCCGTCGGCGGTAGCGCCGTAGTGGTTGGTGGTGGGGAAGCCCTGGTAGTGGAGCCGCCCGCCGCCGCCCGTCGCCAGCACGACGGCCTTCGCCTTGATGTAGCCCTTCGCGCCCGTCTCCAGGTTCATCACCACCGCGCCAGCGACCTGCCCCTTGTCGTCCAGCACCAGTTCTATGGCCGGAGAGAACTCTATCACCGTGATGTCCGGCTCCCGATTGCGGACCTCGTCCCGCAGGACACGCATAATCTCCGCGCCGGTGTAGTCGCGGGCCGAGTGCATCCGTTTGCGGCTGGTGCCGCCGCCGTGGGCCTCCACCATGGTCCCGTCCGGCTCTTTGTCAAACATCATTCCCAGGTCTTCCAGCCATTTAATGACGAAAGGAGCGTCCATCACCAGCGCCTCCACCAGTTCGGGGACGTTGGTGAAGTGCCCGCCGCCGATGACGTCCAGGTAGTGAATGGCCGGACTGTCGTTGGGACGGTCGGCGGCTTGGATGCCGCCCTGGGCCATCATAGTGTTGGCGTCGCCGAAGCGGAGTTTGGTCACCAGGATGACCTTCGCGCCGTGCTCCTGGGCCAGGAGCGCCGCCGACGCGCCGGCCCCGCCGCCGCCGATAACCAGGACGTCGGTCTCGGCGATGGGGCTGGCAAGGTCAAAGTCCGGGCCGATGTGGGGCCGGCCCTCCACGATGTCCGCCAGTTCCAGCGGCATCTTCTGGCCCTTGCTGACGCCAACGCGAATGGTGCGGAAGGTCTCCTCTTTGTAGTCGGGGTGATAAGCCTTCAGAATCGCCTCTCGCTCCTCCAGCGTCATCGTGGGAAAGGTTTCTTTCAGACGCCGGGGGCGGGTCGCCTCCACCAGTCGGAGAGACTCCTGCATTTCCGGCGGATAACCGCTCATCGCTCACTCCTGTGTCGCAGATTTTCAGGCAACGGACTGGGGAAACTCCTCTTGGAGTTTCTCCTGCACCCATAGGTTCAGAAGCGTCTCCGGAGAAATTCCCCGTCGCTGAGCCACTGAACGAATACGGGCGGAGAGAGTCGCATCCAGGGGATAATAGGTCACCTCAGAACGAATATCCACCTCAAATTCCACCGGGTAGGTCTGCTCCCAGTAGTCAGCCAAGTCATGGGCATCCCAAAACTGGCCAATTTCCAGATAAGACCGGGCCTTTGATACCGAACTTCTACCTTTGCTCATATAGCCTCCTTTCGGCACGGGTCATATCCCTCGCCGACAGAATCAACGCGTGCCCGCTCTTCTTCCAGACAAAGAAGACCGCCAGTTATCTCCCACTCTCTGTCTGGCCCAGAGCGACGTACACATTTTCGCCCCGCCGATGTCCCTTTTCTACAAAGCGAAAATAGGGACGGCTGGCGAAAACCTCCCGCACTTCCTGCTGACGCACACCGTGCTTCTCCAGCAACTTTTCTACAATATCAGCCAGCCAGATAAGACCGGTGATCCTCACGCAAGACTCCCTGTCACCCCTTGAACCGTGGCTTATACAAACTTACACAACGCTCCAGGCAATAGTCATCCCAACACGCTCCCCGGTCGCTTCGTTAATCAACAGCAATTCTCCCCCATTCTTCCCCCGTAATTGCTCGTTCGCATTCAACAACTCAATGCCATAGACGGTTCCATCCGGAGCCATATCCACAACCAATTCGTCACTCAGGCGGATAGACTCCACTTCAGCGTCCTCTTCCCGAAAGCGAAGGTAAGCAATGTTATAGCGCGGATCGTATGTAATCTTCATCACCCTCCTCCGTCAAAATACCGTGCAATGACTGTGATCACCAACCAATCCTCGTCTTCCCAAACAGCGAAAACTTCCACCTGCTTGAACCGGTAGCGCCGCCCGCGCCATTCGTCGTGGAACTGAAAGTTTCTACGGAAGCCCATACGGCCAAACTTTGCCGGGAACGGTTCACCCCTTTCCACTGTCGCCCGGACTTCCTCCTCGGTGACGCCCCGCTCCCTCATCCGCTCCACAGCGTGAGGATGAAAGCGTACCCCCATCAGTCCTCCGGCTCTACATCCCGCGCTTTGTAGCGAGCCTTCAGTTCCTCCACGCTCATGCTCTTTAGGGCCCGGATTTCCTCGTCAAACTTGCCGTTCTTGATCTCCTCCAGCCGCTCCTCCAGGTGTTTGGAACGGGGGGCCAGGTAGCGGCCGTAGAGGCGGCGGGCCAGAATGGCAATGTTGTACTGGGCCTCCTCCGCCGGGCAGCGGGCCGCGCAGAGGCCGCACATGATGCAGTCAAAGGACAGGTCAGCCATCCGGGCGATGTCGCCGCGCATCCCGGCCGCCATGTAGGCCCGGACGTCTATCTGCTGGGGGCACGCTTTGGTGCAGGTACCGCAGCCCAGACAGCGCAGGACTTCGGGATAGAGGGCGAAGAGCGTGGTCGGCGTCGGCTCCAACTTCGTGATGTCGTAGGTTGCCCGACGGGCCGGGAAGAAGGGCAACTGGGCCAGGTACATATTCGGCTGCACCAACGTCTGGCAGGCCAAGCCGAAGTAGAGTTTGGGGTCGCCCTGGATGCGGTAGGCCGTGGCGCACGCGCCGCAGAAGCCGCCCCGGCAGCCCACGCCCCGCACCAGTTTGTACCCCGCGTACTCCATGGCCTTCATAATGGTCAACCCCGCGGGCACCATGTACTGCTTGCCCATAATGAAGACGGGAATCATGTTTTCCTGTTCGGCCATACAGCCCTCCCTCACTTCACGTTTTACGTTTTACGTTTTACGAACTCGTGAAACGTAAAACGTAAAACGTAAAACGTAATTACCGTTCCTCCCCCACGTGTGACCACTCGTCCTCGCGGAAGGTGATCAGCGGCAGGGGCTCCTCCACACTGCGGCCGGGGACGTAGTCAAAGACGGCCTGCAGTTGCTGGCCGACGGCGCGAAATACCCGGCCCACGGGCAGGTCGGCCGGGCACGCGTCGGTGCAGAGGCCGCAGCCGATGCAGGAGAGCACCATGTGGTTGAGCCGGGTCAGGTGGAAAAGCATCGTGTCCGCCGGGAGCCGGTACGCGCCTTTCCGCTGCGCCCAGGCCATGTACTGAATCGGCTCATGCTCCATCACCGGGCTCTTGAAGAGGCAGGTCTTACAGTAGCAAATCGGGCAGGCGGTCATGCAGTTGTGACAGCGGACACAGGCCGCGAAGACGCCCTCCACCCCCTCTTTCTCCAGCCGGGCACGAATCTCGGCGAAGAACGCGTCGCGGGTCTGGACGCGGCTCCGGGTGACCTTCTCCACCACCTCGGCCCGGCGGCCGTCCTCCGGCGCGGCCTCCAGGCCCAGCCGCCCCGCCAGTTCATCGGAGAGAACGGCGGGGATGCCCACCGAGAGGTCGGCGCCGAAGAGTTCCAGCCGGATGTCGCCGCCCGCCGCCGCGAAGTTCTCGCACATCTGGCAGGCGTCCCGGAACGCGTAGCCCGACTGGGGGGCCAGGTCGCCCGTCCGCATGCCCGCCAGCAGCGCCGCCCGGTCCACGCCGCCGTTGGCCCGCATGGCCTGGTAGACGGGGACGGTGTAGGTGCCGGGGCAGTCCACCACCACCGTCACCAGGTCCTCCAGACTGGCCTGCTGGAGTTTGACCAGTTCCACCAGCGCGCGGTACTCGCACGGGCGCAGGACGGCGGCAATGCGCCCGCGCGGCTGGCGGACGGTCACCGGGCCGACGACGCGCGCGCTGTTCAGGCCCAGCACCGGCGCCAGCGGGTCCGCCGCGTCCAGCAGGGCCGGGTCCGCCACCAGCGCCGGAGTGATCGTGCCGGACGGCGTCTCCATCGGCACCAATATGGCCTCCACCGTCTCCGTCTCCAACAACCGTCGGAGAAAGCCCCTCAGGGCCGCCAGAATGTCCTGGTTTTCAACGGGAATCCACGCTCTCATCGCGACTCCTTAAGCAAGTTTGTAAGTGGGCAAGTGGGCAAGTTGGCAAGTGGGCAAGTCAGCCCGTTGTGCGCAGGCGCCGGTATTCAGCCAGAAGGGTGGAATCATCCAGCGCCCGCTCAAATTGCCGCAACCAGTGCTCCACATACTGGTCATCCAGACTGTCTCCTTGTCGGTGGATAATGCTAACAGCGTCCTCGTAATCCCTGGGGCGGGTAGAGATCAGTTTGTAAATCAGCAGGTCCTCCGCGCTGCACACATACACCACCCTGTCCGAAGCCACCTCTATGGGCCGGGCCCGCCGGACAACCTCCCGATCAAACTCCGTGTCCGCCAGCAACAGGTCCAGCCGTACACCCGCCGGGTCCTGGACGAAGAGAAAGCCCATCTTTTGGAGCGTTTCCAGCGGGTCATCGGCCAGAGGGACATACGTATCCGCCAGGAGCATCACCAGACGAGCCGCCTCCTCGCGCCCCAGCAGAACCCGCACATCCACATCGCGGGTCGCGCGGGGCTCGCCCCAGATGCTCAGGGCCAGCCCACCCACCACCGCGGACGGGATGCCCGCCCTCTGTAGACGCTCCTGAAGGGACGCCACGGCCTCAAGCAGATTCTCCACGCCGCTCCTTCCGCCATCGCTCCAGCCGGGACAATCGCTCCTGAAGTTCCGCCAGATAGGCCGTCCGCTGAGGGCGGAACAGGGCCTCCGTCTGCTGGAAATGCGGCTCCAGAGCCCGCTGCAGGGCCAGGTACTGCCGGATGCCCTCCTGGACCGTCATCTGGCGCAGAAGCCGAATTCGCTCTCGTTCCAGCGCCGCCCATCCCTCCCGAATGCGCCGTAAATCGCTCATCGCTTATCGCAAATCGCTTATCGCTTATCGCTTATCGCTTATCGCTTATCGCTTATCGCTTATCGCTTATCGCTTATCGCAAATCGCTTATCGCTTATCGCTTATCGCTTATCGCTTATCGCTTATCGCAAATCGCTTATCGCTTATCGCAAATCGCTTATCGCTTATCGCAAATCGCTTATCGCTTATCGCTTATCGCAAATCGCTTATCGCTTATCGCTTATCGCAAATCGCTTATCGCTTATCGCAAATGGTTGTTGATCGCTCATCGGGGGTTACAATCCCTGATCCCGGCGACCTGCGACATGCGACGTGCGACCTGCGACATGCGACGTGCGACCTGCGACGTGCGACGTGCGACTTGCGCCCTGCTCCCTGCTACACCGCCCACTCCCGTTTCATCGGGTTGGGCCCCTTCTCTTTCAGGTACTGGGTCATCTGGGTGACCGTGTCGGCGAAGCGCTGGCCCTCAGAGGCGGAAATCCAGCGCAGCCAGACCCGGTCCTCCTCCATCCCGGCCTGCTTGAGGATTTCCTTCAGGGCGATGACGCGCCGCCGGGCCTTGTAGTTGCCGGACTGGTAGTGGCAGTCGCCGGGATGACAGCCGCCGATGAGCACGCCGTCGGCGCCGTCCAGCAACGCCTTCAGGACATAGGTCGGGTCCACCGACCCGGAGCACATCAGCCGGATGATGCGGACGTTGGGCGGGTACTGGATGCGGGACGTCCCCGCCAGGTCCGCCCCGGTGTAGGTGCACCAGTTGCAGAGAAAGGCGACGATTTTGGGTTCAAAGTTGTCGCTGGTCATCCTTCCCCCTTCAAGAGATTCAGGTATTGGATCCGTAGATCAGGGAGTCAATCTCCCGAAGCACGTCAGACAGGTCTGGACCTTCAGATGCCACAACAGAGTCCCCCAAATGCTTGTGATGAGGGAAAGTCGGGACCTCCGGATGATGAGGCGCATTATCGTACCGGAAGATCAGCGTACCGTCCGCGCGCTGGTAGTGAAATTTGTACACAACACGCCTGATCTCCCGATGTCCCACTCTCTCTATCTCTTCAACAACACTCAACTGCGAGCCGTCATAAAAACGTAACTCAACTCTCAGGATAGCGCCAACGGTTGTCAGCGTTATCTGGAGCCCCTGAATTTCAATATCCTGACGGGAACGAAGCGTATCTTCCAGGCGGGCCAGGTAACTGTAGAGATTCAAACGGTCACCTCACTGAGTTCCGGCTGAATCGCGGCCCGCATCAGGGTGGCTTCTACCAATCGCCTGATTTTGACAAAAAGGTCATAAGCGGCCGCCCACTCAATACAATGCTGCAGTTCATCGTCCAATACGCCAGCCTGGTAGCGACGATAAAACTCAGCAGACGACATGCCATATTTTCCCTCATATTCGCGAAGTCTATCGGCCAGTTCCAACAAGTCGTCTACAGGGTTCGCCATCGCAATGGATTGAGCCACCGCGCGCCGGAACTCTTCCGATGACGGTAAAATGTCAAAAATCAATTCGGGCATTGGTTTCACCTCCAAAAACCGCGCTTACCACCCCACCAGCGCCTCCACCTGGGCCATAATCTGGTCGGGAGTGAAGTGCTGGAGACGGATCGCTTTGGACGGGCAGGTGACCGCGCAGGCCCCGCAGCCCTTACAGAGAACCGCGTTCACCCGTGAGACCCCCCAGAGCGGATCCAGCGCCGGCGCGCCGTACGGGCAGATTTCCACGCACATCCCGCACCCGGCGCAGAGTTCCGGGTCCACTATCGCCGTCGCCGCCTCCATCGGGACGACGCCCCGCATCAACGGGATGAGGGCCGAAGATGCCGCCGCCTTCGCCTGCGCGACGGTGTCCGGGATGTCCTTCGGCCCCTGGCAGCACCCCGCCAGGAAGACCCCGTCCACCGCCGTATCCACCGGGCGAAGTTTAGGGTGCGCTTCCAGGAAGAAGCCGTCGGCGGAACGCGGGAGTTTCAGGAGCGCGGCGATGTCGGCGGCCTCCGGTCGGGGCTCCATCCCCACCGCCAGCACCACCAGGTCCGCCTCGTGCTCCAGCGTCCGCCCCAGCAGCGTGTCCTCCACCCGAACGACCACCCGGTCGCCCCGGCGGTAAATCTCCGAGACGTTGCCCCGGCGGTAGCGGACACCGGCCCGACGGGCCTCGTCGTAGAACTCCTCCCCCCGCTTCCCGAAGGTCCGGACGTCCATATAGAAGACGGTCACCCGGGAATCGGGCAGGGCCTGGCGCACCAGTTGCGCCTGCTTGGCGCTGATCATACAGCAGACCCGGGAGCAGTATGGGCGGCCCAGTTGTTGATCCCGGGAGCCAACGCACTTGATGAACACCACTTCCTTCGGTGTCTTCCCGTTCACCGCCAGGTCGCCGGACGCCAGCCGGTGCTCCAGTTCCAGGGTGGTGACCACCTGCGGGTACAGCCCGTACCCGAACTCCGGCTTGAGGCGCGGGTCAAAGACGTTGTAGCCGGTAGCGATGACAATGGCCCCAACCTGTAGGGGCGACCCTTGCGGTCGCCCCAGGGCAGGGGCAAGCCCCACCCCTACCGGTTCCACCGTTGCCTCAAAATTGCCCACAAACCCCGTGATCCCGGCGACGCGCGAGTTCAGGTAGACAGAGATGTTCGGGTGACGCTGCACCCGGTCCACCAGCGCAGGGAGCCACTCCGAGACAGGCTCCAGGTCTGGGAAGGTCCGGTTCAGTTCGGCGACGCGGCCGCCCAGGTGGTCGCTCTGTTCCACCAGGTAGACCGGGAACCCGGCGTCGGCGATGTCCAGCGCGGCGACTATCCCTGCCACTCCGCCGCCGATGACCAGCGCGGCGGGCGTGACCGGCGCTTCCCGCTCCTCCAGCGGCTCCAGACGGGCCGCCTTCATCACGGCCGCGTAGACCAGCGCCTGCGCCTTCTCCGTCGCCTCGTGGCGGTCGTGGTGAACCCAGGAGCACTGCTCGCGGATATTGGCCATCTCAAACTGGTACGGGTTGACCCCGCCCTCCTGGGACGCGGAGCGGAAAGTCGGCTCGTGCATCCGGGGCGAGCAGGCCGCCACCACTACCCGGTTCAGCCCCAGCGTCCGGGCGTCCTCCTTGATGAGGGCCTGGCCCGGCTCGGAGCACATATACGTGTAGTTGCGGGCGACAACGACGCCGGGCAGCGTGGCCGCGAACTCCGTCACCGCCCCCACGTCCACCGTCGCGGCGATGTTGGTCCCGCAGTGACAAATATAGACACCGATGCGCGGTTTAGCAAGCATTGTAATGCCCTCTCTTGAAGATCACGGCTCTCCCCTACCGGAATGGAAAAACTCGTGTCCTGGCACGGGTCTCGTCCACAGTCACCAGCGCGCCCTGCTCTAATACCTCTCCGTACTGCTGAAGAATCTGCACCCCTCTGGAACCGAGGGTCTCCGGCATCCCATCCTGAATCCGAATCCGAAGAACACTGGGCCCCTCATGCTCCAGTGCGGTTATCCATCGGGGGGAGAGATGCATATCTACAAGGACCTTCATTCACGGCTCCAGAGGCATCTCTTCCCATTCCGGTTGCGAAACGGTGACCGTCAGCGGCAATTCCACTTCCTCCGCCTTCCAGGCGGCATAGGCCAGCGCCTGGCGGACGTCCTCCTCAGGTATGGATACGCTTGCAGGATTTCCTGGAAAGAGTATCCAGAAGCCACAGACCGACCATCGTGCCAACGGTGACCCGCATCTCCCGGATACAGGGCTTCCCACCCATCACATTAGGGTTAAACGTCATCCGTTCCAGCCCCTTCATCCTATAGTGCCATCGCCACCAGTTCGGCGATGTCCATGACCTTCAGCCGATCAGAGAGCCCCTTCACCTTTGTTGCATCGTCCAGCATCGCCATGCAGAAGGGGCAGGCGACGGCGAGAATCTCGGCGCCGGTGTCGGCGGCCTCCTGGACCCGCTGGAAGGCCAGCCGTCCCTCGGTGTTGGTGCCCTCAAACCACATCCGCCCGCCGCCGCCCTCGCAGCAGAGGCTCCGTTCCCGAATCCGGTCCATCTCCACAAACTTCACGCCCGGAATGGCCTTCAGAACTTCCCGCGGCTCGTCAAAAATCCCGTTCTGCTTGCCCAAGAAGCACGGGTCGTGGTAGGTGACGACCTTCTCCACCCGGCCGGTCAGGTTCAATCGCCCCTGCTCCAGGAGACGGACCAGCCACTGGGTGTAGTGGAGCACGTCCATCCCCAGTTTGTACTCGTGGCGGAAAGTATTCATGCAATGCGGCGATGTCGTCACCATCTGCGCCGCACCGACTTCCTCCAGCAGCGGCTTCCCCTCCTCCACCAGCATCTCAAAGAGGCCCATCTCCCCCAACCGACGCACCTCGTTGCCGCAGCAGGTCTCCTCCGTGCCCAGGTGGCCGAAGTCCACCCCGGCGGCTTTCAGCACCCGCACCAGCGCCTTCGTCGCCGCCTGAGCGCGGATGTCGTAGGCGGAACTGCAGCAGGTGAAAAGGAGCGTCTCGCAGCCCTCCTGGGCCGGTTTGACTTCCAGCCCGTCCATCCAGGCGGTCCGGTCCTCCCGCGCGTAGCCCAGCGGGTTGCCCTGGCGGAAGATGCCCATCAGCGCGTTGCCAATGGTGCTGGGGACCTTCCCCTCCTCCACCAGCAGACTGCGCAGGGCGATGATGACCTCCGCCGGGCGGACGTCTTTGGGACAGCGCTCCACACAGGTGAAGCAGCAGGTACAGTCCCAGAGTTCCTCCCGGTGGACTGGCCCCGCGATGTCGCCGATCAGCGCGCCGTAGACCAGAGAGCGGACGTTCAGCGCAGTCGTCATGGAAACGGGACACCCACCCGTACACTTCCCGCACTGGATGCAACTGAAGAGGTCCAGACCGAGTCCCAGTTCCCGTGCGTGTTGCTGGATGTCCATGAGCATCGTGCCTCCCTATATTTCTGCAAAAAGTTCGGGTAGATCGCGATAATCATAAGGTGGACGTTGTCGTACTGCCAGAACCGCCACCATCCGGATGTCCTCAGACTCCACCACCGCATAGATAATGCGCCAGCGATCTATGCGCAACCGTCGTGCCTCGGCATCCGGCAGTGAAAAGGCCAACGCCTTGCTTCGTGGGGGCCGGGGATTCTCCGCCAGAGAGCGAATGGCCTCCCGTACCCGCTGGCGAATGTGTCCGGGCAACTTCCGAATCTCTGCCTGGGCCGCAGGCGAGACCTCAACCAGGTACTTCACCGGACGCATCCTCCATCGCGTCTAATTCGGCCTCAAACTCTTCCCAGGACTTCCACCCTGCGGGACGCTGGCCCCTGGCTAACCTGGCCAAATCCTCAGCAGATTCCCTAAAGATTTCTGCATCCTCCATCTCTTCCAGCCGCCGGATCAGGGCCTGCCAGGTAGCAATATCCACAAGTACTGCCGTCGGCTCACCGTCTGCCCCGATCACGTAACTGGGACGATAGAGGGTTTCCACCCGACTTTGGACTGGCATATTTCCCCCATCTCCTTCAGGCCGTAATTGACCCCTCGGATTTCGTAGTAACCACCCAGCGCCAACCGACATCCTATGGCCTGCCAGCCATTGCCTGATTCAGCAATACTAACGCGGAGGCCGCTGCGGCCTTTGCCTGCGCGACGGTATCCGGGATGTCCTTCGGCCCCTGGCAACAACCCGCCAGGAAGACTCCCGGCCGTGTGCTCTCCACCGGTCGGTACTTGGGGTGGGCCTCCTGGAAGAAGCCGTCGGGTGAACAGGCCAGCCCCAGCAGTTGGGCCACCGCGGGCGTATCGGCCCGAGGGACCACCGCCGTCGCCAGCACCACCAGGTCGGTCTCCACCTCCACCGTCCGGCCCAGCAGCGAGTCCTCCGCCCGCACCACCAGCCGATCCCCCCGCCGGTACACCTCCGACGGCTCTCCTCGCCGGTAGAACACCCGCTCCTCCTTCACCCGGTCGTAGAACTCCTCGTACCCCTTCCCGAAGGCCCGCATATCAATGTAGAAGACGGTAATCCGCGCGTTGGGCAGTTTGTCCCGGACCAGGTGTGCGTGTTTGGCGGTGTACATACAGCAAATGCGGGAGCAATACGGCACTCCGGTATGCGGGTCCCGGGAGCCGACGCAGTGGATAAAGACCACGTCCTGCGGCTCCTTCCCGTTGAGGACGATTTTCCCTCCCGTCGGCCCAGACGCCGAGGAGAGCCGCTCAAACTCCAGACCGGTGATGACGTTGGGATAAACCCCGTAGCCAAACTCCGGCTTTGTGCGCGGGTCCATCAGGTCAAAGCCGGTGGCGACGATGATCGCCGCCACGTCCACCTCCACAAACCGCTCCTTCTGTTCAAAGTTGATCGCGCCGGTGGGACAGGCATCCTTGCACTTGAACGTCTTGCCACAGACGCCCCGGGTCAGATAGAGACAGGCCGTGGGGTCCACCGTGTAGATCAAAGGCACTGCCTGCGGGAAGGGCACGTAAATAGCAGCGCGCTTGCCCAGGCCCTGGTTGAAGGTATCCACCACCCGCCCGTGCATCCGGCACTCCTGCGCGCAGAGCCCGCACCCCCGGCAGAGGTCCTCCTCCACATAGCGCGGCTTTTTCTTTATGGTGACGTGAAACGCGC
>Ga0308415_1000612_pt1 | contig 15729 bp, 10 predicted proteins | sample HotsprSampleOS55_FD_203465 | JGI IMG/M metagenome (GOLD analysis project Ga0308415, IMG submission 203465) | Hot spring phototrophic mat microbial communities from Octopus Spring, Yellowstone National Park, Wyoming, United States - 20090730_OS55 ... | reverse complement strand
CGCAGGCCGGGACGCAACAAGTCCCGCAAATAACGGATGCCGGCGGGGTTATCCCGCGGCACGGTCAGGGCCGGGACCACCCAGGCCACCTGTCGTTCGGTCTCCGGCAGGACCAGGCCTTCCCGAACGGCCCGGAGCATAGAGTCCGAGGAGCCGGGTAGATAAATGTCTCCGCGTCGTGCCAGCCGCATCTGGGTCAGTACGGTGCCCGAACCACCCAGCACCAGTTCGACCTCGGTGCCGCTCAGTTCCCGATACCGTTGTGCCAGTTCCTCCAGGGCCGGCTTGGACGCTGCGCCGGCAAAGACCTGCAGGGCCGGTTGCGCAACTCCTTGCGCGCACAAAAGGCCCAGGGCCAGGGCGTTACCAGCCCAACGCCAGGCGCACCACAGCCACAGTCTTGCGCATGTCCTTTTCATTCTTGCTGGACGTCACTTTCCGCCGTTTTGCAGGACAGGTTTGGTTTCGACCCGTGCGCCCCGCACAAGGTTACCCGGCTCGGCCCAGCGCCCATGGGCTTGAGCCAAGGCAGGGGCAGTGACGGCATCGCTAAGTGGCCCCGGATGCATCTTGCCCGTCAGCCCGATAGTGGATGACCTTGACCCGTTCCAGAGTGGCTAGACCACTGGGCACCATCCGGTCCAGCTCCTGCAGAAACGCTTGGATCTTTTCCTCGGAATCCACAATTTCAATCACCACTGGCAAGTCCATGGAAAGCCGCAGGATCTTGGTGGTGTGCAACCGGCTGGACTTCCCGAACCCCATGGGACCACGAAGTACGGTCGCCCCGGCCAGATGCATCTCCCGGGCTTTGAGCACAATGGCCTCATAGAGCGGGCGGTGGGCCCATCGGTCGCTCTCTCCAATGAAAATCCGTAAAAGAACCGCGTCTTGGGGTAGATGCATGGTATGACTCAGAGCTTTGGTGTCTGCGCAATCAGGGCTAGCTGACGTCCGAACCAGACCCCGGCCAGGCACAAGACCACCGATAACATCACGTTGGCTCCGGCCAGGGCCCACTGCCCCTCCTCCAACAGGTTCAGAGTCTGCAGACTAAAAGAGGAGAAGGTCGTGTACCCCCCGCAGAAGCCAAAGAGGAGGAACTGGCGGGTTTCGGGCGCGGCCCACCATCGGCCTTCCGGTCCCAGTAATCCGGCCAGCAACCCCACCAAAAATGAACCCGTCACATTCACCACCAGGGTGCCCCAAGGGAAAACCTCCCCCACGCGCTCAGCCACCCAACCGGATACCCACCAGCGCAGCAACGTGCCCAGGCCGCCACCGATGAACAACCAAAACCATTGCATCATAGGCACTGACCCGGCTGCCGAGCCGTGACTCTGTCTTTCCTTCGGCACTGGAGCGTGCCCGGCCAACCCGGTGGCAGCCGCACCCAGCTTGGCATTGGTCCAAGGAGCTGGCAAGGGCCGGCCTGGGTGCAGGGGCATTGCCCTGCTCCCCACCGCGAAACCGCGCAGGTCTGGGATCTACCGCCACGCCCGGGCCCGTGTCATCGCCAGCGACTCAGTTCGAGTTGGGTCGGTCCCTGGATCGGGACTGCGAGACGCCCACCGGTGGGATCGAAGCCGTCCGAATCGCCCAGCTCCAACAATCGCCCGTTGACCCGGACTTCCGGCCTTCGCTTGCACCCGTTGATCAGAACCCAGCAACGGCGCTTGGGCCAGGGTCGCAACAGGACCCGCAGAACATCCGCTTCTTCCACCTGCACCTCCGCCGTGCCCGGTGCGTGGAGCCGCAGACCTGCCCGGCGCAAGACGCAACGGCTGTAGGCCGGTGGTTCGTCCCAGGCCCGCATCGCTGGCAACAAGACCGTGGCCGGGTTAATCGGCGGACCGTCCCGCGCCTGTTCCCGCAACAGGTAGTAATCCGGCAACAGCCCACACCGCTCCGGATCTTCTGCAGGCCAGGTTTGTTGGACCCCGCTCCAGGCAATCCCCCGGGCCAGCCGCTGCCAAGGGCCCTCTGGATCGTGGACCGCCAACTGCCACAGAGCATCAGCATACACCAACCCGCACCACTGGACCGGCCGGCCCAGCCAGACAGGAGCCACCCAACCCGTGGCCCCCAGCACCGGAATGGTGGCATACAAGCCGACCCGACCCGGCGTGGGCGGACTGAGATACACGAAAGGCACACCGGTCCAGGCCCAGTAACGCGCCTGTTCCAGCCACTGCGACTCCCCGGTCAGTTCGTACCCGAGCACATAGGCTTTCACCAAATGCGCCGATGCCAAAATGTCCGGTGTGTGCAGTGGGATTTCCCAGGTTTGGGCCCCGCGAGGCACGGTGTTCCGGAACTTCTCCATGGCCCGCAGCTTCGACAACGCCGCCTCCTCCAGGTCCTGTTCCCCGGTCCACAGGGCGGCCTCCAGGAGGGCGACGACCCGTTCGGCTGTGTAGCCGCTGGCTTCGCGCGAAAAATGAGTACGCGCGTAATCGGGACCGCCCGGTGCCGGCTCGTACAGCAGCGATCCGTCCGGCTGAAATCGGCCCAACAGGGCCCGTGCCTGCGCCGAGGCCGCTCGTACATTTTCCAGGACGTGGCCATACACCAGGGCAGGCAACGGAGAGCGCACATGCCCGATTTGGGACTGGTTCAGGGCCGAAGGCACCACGCGCGCCACGGCTGCCTCTGCGGCCCGACGTAACCTGTGGGCCAGCGACTCGTCCTCCACCCGATCCGCCAGCCATTCCATGGTCCAAGCCGCATCTGCGGCCGGCTGTGCCGGAAAACCCGGCCACACCGCGTGCCGGTACAAATCCCCCTCGCGGATCTTCGATTCAAGCCATCCGCGGGCTGCCAGCCGATAATAGTCGCGCGCGCTGAGGCTGGGATCGGGCAGCGGAGGCCAGCCCAACAGTTGCAACGCATGCTGCAGGGCCGGCACCACCGTGCCGCCCCGGCCTCCCAGGATCCAGCCGCGCAGTTCCACCGGTTGCCCGGCCAGCAAACGCACAGGCGCGTGGGGCAAAAGACTGGACTCGTCCCGCAGCCGACCATCCGATCCTGGAAACAACCAGCCCATAAGATGCGCCCCGGAGTCGAAAAACCGGTCAGGCGAATCAAACACCGCCGCCACCGTGTCCCCGGCCCGTTCCCAGGCCAGCCCCACGTACCGATCCTCTGCCACAACAACCATCAACGGCAACGTCAGTTTCAACAAATCCGGCACCTGCCGGTAGGAAGCCGGCGGCTGGAGATCCGCCATGGAGCTGCTGGGTTCGTTTTCCAGGTACTCCAAACCGGCAAACAGCGCCTGGGTCTTGTTGGTCCCGAAGACGCCATAACCGGGCAACAACCACATCAGGGGCAAATGCAGAACGTCTCGGTCCTGATCGACTTGCACACGGATTGAAACACGGATGCCATGGGGCTCGACGGCGGCAAACGTTTGCTCGCAGTCCCACCGACCGCCGTCCGGATCGAGCCACGTGCTGTGAATGCGCAGCCCAGGGCCTAAATCCGCCCGCAACGGCGAGCGCCGCGGCGCCGACTCCATCCTGCCGCCGGCGGAAACCGTGACACGAAGCGTACGGTCCAAGGACATCCACCGGACTTGTGAATCCTTCTCATACCCCAGCAGTGCGCGGGGATGTCCGACCGCCATTCGCAGCCCATCCACCCAAAGTTCGAATTCACCGGGACCGGCCCGACCGTGCACCAACCGCAGCGGGCCGCTGCGCAGTTGCACCGGTTCGCCGGACAGCGGTGGGGCCTGAGGCCGGGGCCAGGCAGGCACAGCCGGGACCGTTCTCTGGCTCAATGCCAACCGGGCGACCACGCAACGGCCCCGAACTCCGGGCGGATCGAACCTCAGCCGCGTTCCGCGGCCCAGCGGGGGCAGCGGAACCCGCACCTTGTGCCACTGCGCAGCCGGCACGTCGAACCGGACTGAATCCTCCTCGCGCGGATGTTGCTGAAAATGGAAAACTTGGGCCGTGCCTCCCTGCTCGGACCATAGGTGCATTTCCAACCAGAGCGGCGTCAGCCCCGGCAATTCCAGCGGCGGTCCGGCACAATAGGGATCAGGTCCGGTGATGTGCAGTTCCAAGCCTTCTGCACCCTGCCGCAAGGGCTGCAGATCGTGCAGAGCCACCCATCCCCGCGCCGAGTCCTCACGGCGAAAGTCAAACTCCACGCGAAAGGGTGCCTGGGCCAGGGATCCGGTGCTGATTGCCCCCAGCAGCAGGATCCAAAGCCAGGTGTAGCAGCTCCTTTGAGGACTCCGACCCGACCCTGACTTCCGTCCAGGCCCGGGCTTCTGTGTTGGGCCGTGGGCAACCGCAAGCCTTGTCATGGGCACCTTTCTCCCGCCGGGGGCTCAGATCGCCGTTGCCCGAGCCGCCTGCCGGATCCACTCCGCCACCTTGTCCAGTTCACAGGTGGTTTCCTGACGTGTCTGCAGGTCTCTGACTGCGGCGCGGCAAGTCCCGCCGGGCTGGCAGCTCAGGGAAACGATGAATCGGGCTCCGGCCTCGCGGGCCCGCTTGAACTGTTTATCCGATTTTTCCGGCCCGAGGGGGTGGTCCACCGCCAGCCCCGCATCGCGCAACTGTTGCACCAGCGGCAGCATTTGGCGGCGCAGCGAGGGATCTTCCACCAGACAAAAGACCTGCATGCGGGGGCGGGATTCCGGCACCAGGCCGCGCGCCCTGAGCAACTCGGCCAATACCACGTCGCCCATCCCGAATCCCAGCGCCGGCAGGTTCACCCGACCCCCACTAACCAGGTGAATCAAATGATCGTACCGACCGCCCCCGGCAATGGCGCGGAACCGGCCCTGCCGGTCAAACGCCTCGAACACCACGCCGGTGTAGTAAGCCAAGCCCCGAATCACCCGATAATCCAGCTGCACAAAATCCCGCATCCCACGCGCCTCCAACTCCTCCAGCACACGCCGCAATTCTTCCGTGGGAGCCGATCCGTGCAGAAACGTCTCCACCGCCTCCCACGCAATCCCCAGTTCCCGGAGTCTCCGACGGCTCTCCTCCGGCGGCGTGCGTTCCAACTTGTCGATGACCTGGTAAAAGGCGTACTCGTGGGCAGGATCGACCGTGGCCACGCCACACTGTTGACGATAAAACGCCTGCCAGGCCTGCCGACTGCTCACCCGCACCACCACGTCCGCCGCCGTCAACCCGAAGGCTCGCAGGGTGTCGATCAACAGGGCCAGGATCTCCGCGTCAGCGGCCGGATCCGATTCGCCAATGATGTCGGCATTGAACTGGAAATGTTCGCGAAGCCGCCCCCTCTGCTGGCGCTCGTACCGGAAGAGCTGGGGGATGGCAAACCATTTCAGCGGCTTTTTGTAGTGACGCTCCTGTGCGGCCACCATCCGGGCCAAGGTGGGTGTCATCTCCGGTCGCAACGCCACCGCACGATCCCCCTTGTCCACGAAGTGGTAAAGTTGCTGGACGATTTCGTCGCCACTCTTCAGGGTATAAAGCTCCAGCGGCTCCAAGGGCGGCCCGTCATATTCCACAAATCCGTACCGGTGGGCGATGCGCCGCCAGGTGGCCTGAATGTGCTGACGCAGCCCAGCACTCCAGGCCAGCGCATCGCCCGGAGGAACCGGATCCGGATAAAAGTCACGAAACCCCGGCAGACGTTCCATACTCGGCCGACCAGCTTAAGACTTGCCCGGCGGAGCTGAAATGGAAAAAGAGCCGCTTTGGCTCGCCACTGAATGCCCCAGGTGAAACGGCAAGCTGCCTCTGCCAAAACATCCGCAGTCGTACTCCCGGCTGTGTTAACGGGACTTGCCTGGCAGCGGAAGTGCCCCACCCGGTCGGCACCACATCGGCTCGTACCCCCTACCGAAAGACCCCAGCCCGCATACCATCCCCACCGACAGCCCGACCGCAGGCGGCAGAGCGGCGCGGGCCACGTCTACTGGCAAGCGGCCCCTCAGAGGTTTCACGGCACCTCTGCCGGAACCGGTTCATGCCGCCGGAATTGCAGGATTCCTCAGGCACCCGGATCCAGATCTGAGACCACTCGCCGGCTGAGGCACACGCACCGTTTGCGTGCCACTACCCAATGAGGCGACAACGCCGGGCCGTAGCAGCCCCGCATCAGGCAGGTGGGACAGAACGGTTTAGGCCCCCCTTGGCTTACGCGCACGGCTCGGACCACCTTGGTCCGCGGAAGCAAAGTGAAAAAACTGAAAAAAGAGACGGCCCGAATTGCAAGCACCGGGCCTCCCAAACCTTCCAATGGCCAACGCTCCCCGAGCAGGTCGCAAAGACGCTACGAGGGCGAACCTTCTTGCCCCGGGGTCAGTTTCAACACCGCCTCGCGCAGCTCCTTGCCGGGCTTGAAACGCACAACCGCCCGTGCCGGGATCGGAATGTCCTTCTCCGGTCGGTTGGGATTTCGCCCCACGCGGGCCTTGCGCACCTTGACCTCGAACACGCCGAATCCGCGCAACTCGATCTTGTCACCCCGGATCAGTGCTTCGGCCACTTTGTCCAAAACGGCCTGGACCACGCGTTGAACCTCCTGCTGGCTCAGCCCGGTCTCGCTGCTGATGGACAGGACCAGATCCCGTTTGGTGACGGTCATAGGATAATCATCCATAGCCCGGCGACTCGCGCTGCTGCAGTCTCTTTCTAGGCCCCAGAGTCCCAACGGTCAAGCGGTTTTTTCCAGCGTGTGGCACCCTGCGGTGCATACTTTTGGGACCCTTGGCTTTGGACCTTTGGCGGGGCCGCTGTGCCAGAACAGCAGGCGCCGGCGCTCGTTGCACCAGCAGGCTCCGAACCCAACACAGCTTCCTCCCTGGCCGGAGCCCAAAACTGGCCACTCTCATGGAACGGGCACGGATCCTCCCAGCAGCTTGCATCCACCGCCCCGCTGCCCAGCGCTTGCTTCCGCCGTTGCGTACTCCGATCGTCCCTGCGCCACCGGTGCTCCCGCAGAGAGCCTCCTGCTGGGCCACCGTTTCCCCGCGCGCAGCGGCCCTCCTGAAGCTCGAGCACCCAGCGCCCCGGCCTCAACCCGTGGTGATAACATCTCGTGAGAAGGCCGGGCTCCACCCGGGCTCGACACACAGCGGCGGCAAGCCGCCGCAGTCCATGCGCGGCCGCGACTCCCATGGCGCCTTCGACTTCGCGAAGCGTTTGGAGTGCGCCCGCTTGCGGGCGCTGTCGAAGCACCGCACTGCTGCCGGAGACCTACTGCCCCACTTCTGCTTCCCACAGACGACACGACTTTCTGAGGACCCGACCCCACACACCGTTGGAGGCACCAGTCCCACCCCGGCCCGGGGGGTGGGTGTACAGGCGGCCTCGGCCTGAAGACCGCAAGGCCCCGCTTGCAGAGCTCCTTCCCCCCGCAGCCGCCGAGGTGGCCGGTGGCAGGCCGAAAACCCAAACCCGCCCTCGAGTCGGTAGCTTTGCCTCAAGAGGCTGCAATTCACTTTCTGAACAACCCTTCACATTCGGGCGATTGGTGCCGGTCAGAGCCGCCAGAACGTTGAAGGGGAATGGGTTTTTTGTTGGGTTTCCTGTCGCGGGCGCTCAAAAAGTGAAATGCGCCGGTAGCGGCCAGCGCCGTGGCTCGCCCCAGCTCCAGCTCAGACGGCTAGCCGCCAGGAGGTGGGCCAGTACTCTTTCCACGGCAAAACACTCCTCGGGCCACGGTTCTCACGCCTCGGCAGGCTGCGGTTCGCTCGCCCTTGCCCGTGAACCGAATCGCCTGCAGGGCCCAACTCACCCCCGCAGGGCGCCGGAGAAGTCGGGCCGCAGCCCACCCGACAGCTCTCCCCTTTCATAAAAGCGCCCTCCGCACACTCGCTGACGTGGCAGACATCGACGCTCCGTGGGCGGTTGCAGCGGTCGCTCTGGGAACCGAAAACCTGCCCCGCCTCGGCAGAACTTGCAGGGGTGGCTGGTCCACAGGAGCCAAATGCCGCACAACTTCCCAGGCCAGCTGGTGTTTCGCTGGTTGTGAGTCTAATATTTCTCCGCATGCACATGAGAGTACGGGCATGGATCGGGATCCTGGCTGTGTCTGCTTGTGCGGGCCACTGGGTTGCAATCCGCGCTTTCAGTTCGCCCGCCCCCTCCGGGTCTAACCCTTACCTGGTGGTAGCGGAGCGAAACATGTTCGATCTGAAACCGATTCCGAGACCGGAGGATCTGACGCCGCCCCCGCCTCCGGCGCCGCCCACCAAAATCACCCTGCAAGGCATCACTGTCCTGTTCGGACGCAAGGAGGTGTTATTGAAAATTCCGGAGCCCCCGGCCCCGGGTCAGCCCCCTAAGGAACGATCGTTGATCTTGGGCGAAGGAGAGCGGCACGGGCCCATCGAGGTCGTCCGTATCGACCCTGTGGCCCGGGAAGTAGAGTTCCGCGACTCCGGCAACCCGGTGAAGTTGAAACTGACCGATTTCATAGCCAAAACACCAGCACCGCCGGCTGCGCCTACTGCCCCCGGCGCCGTCCGCCCCGGTGCTCCGCCCACCCCGGGGCCCACTGCCCGGGTGATCACCCCTGGTTCGGTCACGCCCGGGGGTGTGCCCGGCGCTGCACCCATGGTCGCTTCGGGAACGGTTGTTGCGGGAACCCCAACCGCTGCGGCTGCTCCCACCGCTCCGCCCCTGCCGTCCCGACCGGTCCGCACCACCCCGCCCAACCCCAATCCCCAACCACAGCTTTCGCTGGAAGAACAAATCGTTCTGATCGAACTGCAGCGTCAGGCCACCCAAGAACAGGTCAAGCGCGGCTTGATGCCGCCACTCCCGCCCACGGAACTCACTCCACCGGGCGCGCTCCCCCCGCCCGTTGCACCCACGCCCACGCCCGGAGCACCGCCGTTGCCGCCCATGCCCGGCAACTGAACCTCCCGAGTTCGGCACCGCCTGGGCGCTGAGTCGGCTAATGGGACCGTCTCTTTGGCCCCGGCAGTCAGCGCGCCCGAGGTACTAAGCCCGTCCGGACGGGGACAATTTCACGGCAAGAATGTCGTCCCCAGGTCCGCACAGGTCTGCTCCAAAGCGGCTCGGTACCCAACAGGTTTCCTCGGTCCAAGGCTGGAACCACGGCTCGCTGCGGCCTGAGAGATTGTGAGGACCTGCGCGCTGGGGCCGGTTTTGACAACGCGAAGGTGGTTTCTGCACCCTGAGGGCTGTGACACGGCCCCACCTTTTGTCCAAGCGCCCGGTGCGAGGATTGAGCTGTGCGACTTTGATTGGGGCGGCCGTGGCTTCTATAGGCCTGACTCACGGCGCCATCCACGAAGCCGAATCATCCGCGCGTCGATTCCTTAGCCTGGATGGAACCTGGGATTTCCAGCCGGAGGGCGCGCCCCCAGAAGCTTGGAAACCCGTAAGGGTGCCGTCCAGCTTCGAGGAGCATGAAGGACCGAATTTCGACGGTACGGGATGGTACCGGCGCCAAATCGAGCTACCGGAGATTCCAGCCGGGTGCCGAGTTCTGCTGCACTTTCAAGCCGCCGCCACCGAAACCGAGGTCTGGTGGAATGGCGAAAGGCTCGGATCCCATTTGGGAGGTTGGACACCATTCCGGTTCGACATCACCGAGCGGATCCAACCGGCCGCAACCGCCCGGTCCCACGAGTTGCGGGTGCGTGTGGATGAGAAGGTTGGGCATTACACGCAGGGTTTCCTACCCGTCATCGCCCCGCACTTCGGCGGGCTGTGGCAGTCGGTCGGTTTGTGGATCGTGCCGGAGACTTTCTTGGACGACCTCAGACTTTGGGCGGAGGGTCGGCCCGACCAAAAGGCCTTGCGACTCCACCTGCCCGTGGGTGGTTCGCCTCTCACTTCCACGCCGGCTTTACGCGTGCGGGCCCGATGGCTCGGCCAGACCGACTGGCACGAGCTTGAACTGACGGAGCTGAGCTTCACTTCCAACGCCCTGACCGCCCACGTCAGCGTGCCCCAGGTGCGCTGGTGGTCGCCGGAAACTCCACAGCTGCTGGAACTGGAGCTCACGCTCGGCACGGAACGACCTGATCAGGTGCGCACGCGTGCCGCGTTTCGCAAGGTGGAAGCCTGGGGTCCCCAGTTGCGCCTCAACGGCCGAGCCCTCTGCGTGCGCGGCCTGCTCCACTGGGGCTATTCGCCACCCCTTTGTGCGCCCCGGGCCGGGGAAGAAGCATGGCGACGGGAACTGGAATTTGCCCGCCAATGCGGATTCAACCTCTTAAAGTTCTGTCTCTGGGTGCCACCCCAGCGATACCTCGAGCTGGCCGATGAAATGGGTCTGCTGGTCTGGATGGAATATCCCACCTGGCACGCCCCCTTGAAACGCTAGAACCTGCCCCTGCTCGAGCAGGAGTTCCTCGAGTTCTATCACTACGACCGTGTCCATCCCTCGGTCATTCTGCGCAGCCTGACCTGCGAAACCGGACCCGGAGCGGATCTTGAAGTGCTGCAGCGGCTGTACGATCTGGCTCACGCAACCGCCCCCGGGGGCCTGGTGGTGGACGACTCCAGCTGGATCGGCTGGCAGCGAGTCCACGATTTCTATGACGATCACCCGTATGGAAACAACCACACCTGGAAAGCCACCTTGCACCGCCTCCAAACCCACATCCGCCAGCACGGACTCAAACCCCTGTTGTTGGGCGAAGCCATGGCCGCCGACACCTGGCCGGATCTGAAGAGCCTACAAGACCGCATGGGCAGCCGCCGAACCTGGTGGACCCCCGCGGGGTGGGATTCCATGCTTCAATGGCAGGAGCGCCTCGCTCGTCTCACCGGCTACCGACCGGAGTCCCTCACGGAAGACTCCCTTTCCTACGCCTTTCTGATGCGCAAGTTTCAGGCGGAGGTGTTCCGTCGCGAATTGCCTTACAGCGGCTACGTGATGAGCGTCCTGCGCGACATCCCGAAAGCCTCCATGGGCCTGCTCGATTATTTGGACCGCCCCAAGTGGTCTGCCGAAATGCAATCGTTTCAGGCCGACACGATCTGCCTACTGGAGACCTCAAACGACCGGCGATCTTTCCACTCGGGGGAACTTTTCCAAGGCAAAATCCTTGTAAGCCATTTCGGGGCTGAACCTCTCAGGGACGGCCGCCTCCTCGTCGCCCTAGCCGACGCACCAGGAATCCCTTTGCACCGTCTGGAACACACAGAGGCACGGCAAAATCCCGGCACGTTGGCCATATGGACCCACATCGATTGGCCGTTGCCCAGTGTTGACCAGCCCACACCGTTGCGATTGGAAGCCCGCCTGCGGCACCGCAACGGCGAGGTCACCAACGTATGGCCCCTGTGGCTGGTGCCGCGGCCCCGACCGCTCTCCCAGCCAAGCATCGTGCGACACTCCTCGCTGGCCACGCATCCCCTCCATCCTGAGCTGTGTGTCTCACCCTCGTTCAGTCCGGCCACGCCCAAGTCCTCCCTGGTGATCGCCAGCCGTCTGGATCCGGACCTGGCCGCATGGCTGGAAGCGGGCGGACGCGTGTTGCTCCTACCGGACGGCGGACTTCACAGCTTTCGGCTCCAGGACCACTGGTTCCTGCGCGGTGCACCGGTCGTGGTTCCTACCCCGTGGACCCGGACCGTGCCGCGGCTGTTCTGGATCGAGCTGCAACATTTTGACCTGGCCGGCCCTGTGGTCCCTGAGCTGGAACCGCTGGAAGCGTTCGATCCAGTGCTGCTGCTTTGGGATACGCATGATCGCGACCACGTGGTCACCCACGGCCTTGTGTTCGGCACGCAGGTGGGAAAGGGGTCTCTCTGGATCAGCACGCTGCGCCATCACGGCCCCGGCAACGCCGCCGGCCGATGGCTCCTGGAGCTTTGGGCGCGCGAACTGCCCTCGGCTCCCCCACCCCGACAACGTCTGCCGGACACGCTGTGGAAGGCCGTCCGAATCGGTCTGGCCTCCCAGCAGCGTTCGTTGGCCGCATCCCCGTGGCGGTTCCGACCCGAGTCTCCGGACCGTCTGGACGACCCTTCCGGGCCTGCCCCGAACGCCTCCGCCCTGGCGCAATGGCCCCAGATCGCCATCGGCCAGTGGTGGGAAACCCAAGGCTATCCCTCCCTCGACGGCGCCGCTTGGTACTATTGTGAACTTTCCATCCCACCTGCATGGGCGGGCCGAGAGATATACCTGACATTCACCGGAGTCGATGATGCCTACGAGCTCTACGTAAATGGGCAACCCGCAGGTGCCGGGGGAGACGTCTCTCGTCGCAACGATGCACTGAACGAAATCCGTAGCCACCGAATCACCCCCTACCTCCAAGGGCAGAGCCGCGCCCTGGTGGCGGTGCGGGTGGTAGATTGGCATGGCGCAGGTGGCATTTTCCGGCCCGTCTATGTGGGCACGGCGCCGTTGGCCGAGCTGCCTCCCCTGCTGCGCTGGACAGACTGAGCGGGTTGGCAGCTCCACACTCGCCTCCAACCGGCCGAGGCGCCCTCGACTGCTCCTGTCCCGTAATCAGGAGGCACGGAGTCGACATCATGAGCATCGTCGCTCCAAAGCGGCGCATTTGAGTTTTTGGCCTCCTTGTCGGGGCGGCTGTGCGGGAACTGCAGAGACCGGAGCTCGTTGTACCAGAAGGTCTCCAAACCCAACAGAGCTTCCTCCCCAGCCTGAACCCAAAACTGGGCGGTCCGCTGAAACGGACACGGATCCCCTCAGCATCGTCCCTCCGCTGCGGGTGCTCCTGCAGATAGACCCGCCTGCAGATAGACCACCCTTCTTGGCCGCCCTTTCCCCGCGCGCAGCGGCCTCCTTCGTCGCAAGCACCGAGCGCCCCTGCTTCAACCCGATGGTGGTAACATCCCGTGAGAAGGCCGGCTTTCACCCCGCTCGCCTCACACAGCGGCGACAAGCCACGGCACTCCATGCGCTGCCGCGACTCCCCACGGCGCCTTCGACTTCGCGAAGCGTTTGGAGTGCGCCCGCTTGCGGGCGCTGTTGAAGAGCCCCACTGCGCCCGGAGACCTACTGCCTCGCCCCTATCTTTCAGGCCCGTGCCATACCCGACCCCATCCGTTGCCTGCCCGGCGACCTTTACCCTCAGAGGGCCGGCTTCGATCCCGGCCCGGGGATGGTTGGACCCGCACAGGCGACCTCCGCCTGAAGACAACCAAGCCACGGACCTAGAGCTCCTTCCCCTGCAAGCCGCCGAAGTGGTCGGTGCCAGGCAGAAGACTCAAACCGGTCCCCGAGTCGGTAGGTTCCACTCCAATGCGTCGAATTACTTTTTGAGCCAGCCTCGACATTGCTGCGACTTGTACGGTCAGAGTCGCGGGAACATTGAAGGATGATGGGGGTTTGTGGGCCTTCCTCTCCGGGGCGCTCAAAAGTTGAAATGCGCCGGCTCCCCAAGCCCCTGGCTGGGTTGAGCTTGCTTCCAGCAGCTCGGACGTCTTTGCTGGTCGTGTATGTCAGCCATGATTCCCAGCCAACCTCGTCCGCCCCTCGTCCCTCGGTATCTCGCGGTGATTCTGCTGGGTTGCCTCTGCGTCCAAGGGCAGAGTGGCCGGGGCCCGGAGCCGCTCGATCCGGCACGTTCGCCTCTGCCACGCATTCGATTGGATCCCCAAAACCGGGGATTCCGGGACGCGACCGGCCGACCCTTTGCCCCGATCGGCGTCAATTATTTCCGGCCCGGAACCGGCTGGGCACCGCAGTTGTGGAAACGATTCGACCCAGTAGCCACCCGACGCGATTTCGAGCGCCTGCGCCAACAGGGATTCAACTGCGTTCGGGTTTTCCTCACCTTCGGCTCGTTTCTTCAGGAGCCGGGTCGACTCGATCCCGAAGGCCTGGCCAAGTTCGACCAGTTCCTCGAAATCGCCGAGCAGACCGGGCTCTATGTCCACCCCACCGGGCCCGATCACTGGGAAGGTCTGCCTGCTTGGGCACGGGCCGACCGCTATGCCGAGGAAACCGTTCTGGTTGCACTGGAAAGGTTCTGGCGAGAGTTCGCGGCGCGCTATCGGAACCGATCGGTTCTTTTTGCCTACGACCTGCTGAACGAACCGGAGATTCCTTGGGACACGCCCGCCCTGCGGCTGCGCTGGAACCGTTGGCTGGAAGAGCGCTACGGAACAACGGCCCAACTGGCCGAAGCGTGGGCCAAACCGGCCGAGGAACTGTCTTTTGGCCACATTCCCGTGCCCCCGCGGCAGGATTGCCCAGGCTGCCGGCAGTTGCTCGACTTTCAACTTTTCAGGGAGGAGCTGGCCATCGAATGGGTCCGCCGTCAGGTGGCAGCCATCCGCAGCGCCGATCCGGAGGCCCTGGTCACCGTAGGCCTCATCCAATGGTCCGTGCCGCTGGCCCTGGCCGGAGCATGGCAGTACTCCGGCTTCCGTCCCCACCGCGTGGCCCCGTGGCTGGATTTCCTGGAAATCCACTTTTATCCGCTGGGCAAAGGATTCTATCGCCACGAACCCGAGGACGAAGCCTTCAACCTGGCTTACCTGCAAGCGGTGCTGCGCGAAGTCGCCGCCCCGGGAAAACCGGTGGTGCTTGCCGAATTCGGCTGGTACGGCGGCGGCAAGTTGACCTTCGCGGAGCACCCGCCCGCCACCGAAGAGGACCAGGCCCGCTGGTGCATACGCGTGCTTGAAACCAGTCACGGCTGGGTCTGCGGTTGGCTGAACTGGGCCCTCTATGACCATCCCGAGGCACGCGATGTGACCCAGCTCAGCGGGCTTTGGACGGTCGAAGGGACCCCCAAACTGTGGGGCCGCCGCTTTGCCCAATGGGCCGCCCGCAACGCCCATCAGCCCCTTCCACCGCCTCCCCGGGTACAAGGGCCGCCGTTGCCATGGGATGACTGCCTCACCAGTGCAGCCGCAGGACGGCGTTTCCTCCAAACCTGGGTCGAGTCCCACAACCGCACCCCCTAAAATTCCCCGTTTTCGACCGGGCACAGACGACCGGACCGCTTGCAGCAACGCCCCCCCCTTGCGCGGGTCTGAGAAAGTTCCCCGGCTCCTCACAAACGCTCACTACAGGCGCGCCGGCACGGGAGGGACCGGCACCGGCGGCAGGGACGGCCCCACGGGCGCCGGAGCTTCCACGCGGACCGGCTCCGTTGCCGGTCGCGCTACCGCTACACCCCGGTTCACGGCTATACTGAAGGCCACCAAGCCGGTGAAGTAGTAAAACTCCAGGTAAAACGCGCCGAACACGACGAGAAAGTGCACCACCCGGGCACAATACAGCGCCAGCAAAAAGGTGTTGAGTGTCTTAAGCTCGGGGGGCCCGTACCGATAGTTTTGCAAAAGAACCCGCCACCCGGCATACCAAAACCACAGCACCCCAATCGCACCCCATACGCCCAGCGGGATGATGACGGAGAGCGGACCGCTGTGATAGTCCCCCGCCAGCTCGGCCACCTCCCCCGGCGTCAATTCGCCACGGCCGCGCAACGGATCGAGCCGGCGGAACTGAGCCAGTTCCAGCTCCCTCACGTTCAAGGCATAGCCTTTCCCCAGCCAAAAGTACCGTGGAATATCCACCGCAACCCGTTGCCATAGATCCAGCCGCCATTGAGTCGAGAGTCGGGCGTCCTCACGGACCTGCTCGATCCCCATCCAGGGAATCCACGCCAGTGACCGTTGCACCTGGTAGGGCAGCCGGTGCGAGATCGGCAGCAAGGACACAAAGAGCCCAAACAAAACCACCCACAACGGCAAATACCGGACCTTCAAATAGCCTTCCAAATAAAACTGGAAAGCCAGAATCAGCGCCGCCAGTAGGACA
>Ga0308415_1000591_pt1 | contig 15943 bp, 16 predicted proteins | sample HotsprSampleOS55_FD_203465 | JGI IMG/M metagenome (GOLD analysis project Ga0308415, IMG submission 203465) | Hot spring phototrophic mat microbial communities from Octopus Spring, Yellowstone National Park, Wyoming, United States - 20090730_OS55 ... | reverse complement strand
GGATGCAAGGTATACGATGTTGATAACAATACATACATAGACTACTGTATGGGCTATGGCTCATTACTGCTAGGGCATGCATTCAAAGATGTTACAGATGAAGTTAAGAGGCAACTATCTAAAGGTTCCCTATACTGTATACCAAGTGAGCAGGAGGTTGAACTAGCCGAGTTATTGAATAGATGCATACCATCTGCAGAGATGGTTAGGCTGGTTAACACTGGCTTGGAGGCTACATACCATGCTATAAGGATAGCCAGAGCCTATACTAAAAGGAGCAAGGTTGTAAGGTTCGAGGGCTGCTACCATGGTGCAAACGATTACACTCTAGCAGATAACAATGTTCTACCTTGCATAAAGGAGAGTACACTTGTGGTTCCTTACAATGATATAAATGCATTGGATGATGTTATGAGCAAGCATGGTGATGAGGTAGCATGTATTATAGTTGAGCCTGTTATGGCTAATGCTGGCTTAATACTACCAGAGCAGGGCTACCTGCATAATCTAAGCAAGGTTGCTAAAGAGCATGGTTCTCTGCTTATATTCGATGAGGTTATAACAGGGTTTAGGTTAGCGTTGGGAGGTGCGCAGGAGTACTATGGTGTAAAGCCTGATCTATCTACCTTTGCTAAAGCAATGAGCAATGGTTTTGCTATTGCATGTATAGCAGGGAGGGAGGATGTTATGAGTATACTAGCCCCTAAAGGAGGTCTATTCCAAGCTAGTACATTCGCTGGCAATCCAGTAGGTGTAACAGCATCCATAGCAACCATAAGGTTCCTCCTTAAGCATAGATCACTGTACAGTAGGTTGGAGAAGAGGTGTAGATACATAACCGATTCCATCAAAGATATCATTAGTGATATAGGTATGTATGCTAATGTAAACTCGATAGCATCGATCTTCCAGATATTCTTTACAGCAGAGGAGGTTAGGGATTATAATAAAGCAAAGAAGGCATCCATACAAGCATTTAAGGAGTACTTCTACTCATTACTGAAGCAGGGTGTATTCATACCACCATCGCAGTTCGAGGTATGCTTCATATCATACATGCATGATAAAGAAGCATTGGATCATACGATCAGTGTAATAGAGGCTGCATTGAAGGAGGTTAATGGTAAGGTTGAGGTTACTAGTAGGCACTAGAGGTAGCAGGTTATCACTTGCTCAGACTAATACGGTATTATCCTTACTCAAGTCAAAGGATAAGAGTCTAGAGTTTGATATAATTACAATTAAGACGAAGGGTGATACAGATGCTAGACCATTGTATACCATAGATGGGAAGGGCGTATTTGAGAAGGAGGTTGACCTTGCAGTGCTCAATGGAGAAGTACACTTTGCTGTTCATAGTATGAAGGATGTACCATCTGATCTGCATGAAGATCTAACCATAGCATCTGTACCTAAAAGAGATGCTCCTTATGATGTACTATTGAGCAATGGTAATCTAAGGCTAGATGAGTTAAAGAGCGATAGCGTAATAGGTACCAGTAGTTTAAGGAGGTTGGTGCAGTTGAAGATGCTGAGAGATGATCTTACGATCAAACCTATAAGGGGTAATGTGGAGACTAGAATAGCAAAGATGTATAGAAATGAATTCGATGCACTAGTCTTGGCAGAGGCAGGATTAGCAAGACTGGGTTTAAGTCACATGGTTGCTGAGAGATTATCTATAGATAAGATGCTGCCTGCAGTAGGACAGGGTGCATTGGCAATAGTTACTAGAAGGGACTACCATGATATAATAGATATACTCAATAGCATAGAGGATAGAGCATCAAGGAGAGAGGTTGATTCTGAAAGAGCATTACTTAGGCATATAAACGCAGGGTGCAGAATGCCGCTAGGAGCACTTGCCCTATCTAGTGATGGAAGGCTAGAGTTGCATGCTGGTATCTTCTCATACTCTGGTAATCATGCTATAAGGGTAAGCCTATCTGCAAGTATTGATGATGCAGAGATGTTAGGAGCAAAGGCAGCTGATTATCTTATAGAGAAGGGTGCATTAGAGTTAGCAGAGGAGTGGAGGAGTATAGGTATAGTATGAAGATATGAGATCTTTGCTATAGTGTATCGATATGATTGAGAGTGGTAAAGGTAAAGATAAAGGTAAAGATAAAGGTAAGGTATTCATAGTGGGTGCAGGACCAGGTGATGTAGGATTGCTCACACTAAGGGCATTAGAGGTTATAAAGGGTGCAGATGTCATCCTTTACGATAGACTTGTGGGCAAGGATATACTTGAACTAGCAGTTAATGCAGAGAGGGTATACGTTGGTAGGGATGTTGGGGATGATTACAGGCATCAGGAGCATACAAACAGGCTGATGCTAGATTATGCATTAAAAGGAAAGAATGTTGTAAGACTGAAAGGGGGAGATCCCTTCATATTTGGGAGAGGAGGAGAGGAGGCAGAGTTCCTTGCTGATAATGGTATAGAATTTGAGATAGTACCAGGGGTTACATCTGCAATAGCAGTACCAGCATACGCTGGAATACCATTAACCCATAGGGCGTTATCATCTAGTATAGCAATAGTAACAGGGCACGAGGATGCTATGAGAGAGGAGAGCAGGGTGGATATTGCAAGTATAGCAGGTAATGTGGATACACTGATAATACTTATGGGTATATCTAATCTAAAGGATATAATCAATACTCTACTCACTGTACTAGATGGAGATACAGAGATTGCTGTTATAGAGAAGGGGACTACAGAGGAGCAGAGAGTAGTAATCTCAAGACTGCGTATTATAAGGGATAAAGTAGATGAGGCAGATATAAAGCCACCTGCAGTGATAGTTATAGGCAAGGTAGTCAGACTAGCAGAGAGGCTCCAGTGGTTTAGGTGTAAGGTCGAGGTGTTATAGCAGTGGTGGTTATAATAACACACGAGTTGGATGCCAGATATTCATACTATGTAGATATACTCAGAGAGAGAGGCTTGAGTGTAATACAGCATAGAGTAGCAGATAACATCAAGGACTATGGTGCTATAAACAGGGTAGTAGATATGATACTAGAGCGTAAGAGTGACTATACACTCTTCATGAGCGTTACCTCTGTTAAGATATTGGTAGATGCATTAAGGAGTAGGGGTATAGAGCCTAGTATAATCAATGATTCAAGGGTCGTTGCTGTAGGCCCTGTAACAGCCGAGGAGTTACTTAAGAATGGGATAAGAGTTGATCTAATACCAGAGAGGTACTCTTCTTATGGCCTGCTCGATATGTTTAAGAATATGGAGATGGATAGTTGCAATGGCAAGAGCATACTTATACCTAGGAGTAAAGAGGCCAGCAGTATACTAGCTGATGGTCTCAAGTCATTAGGCATGTTAGTTTATGAGGAGTACATATATAGGTTAGTGCCTGTACCAGATGGTTGGAGTAGTATAGTGAATTCATTTGTATCTAACGATGTATCTGCCGTTATATTTACGAGTTCTATGATAGCTAACATATTCATCGATACACTCTCGCATTACATGAGTAACGCTAGCGTTATAGATGCTCTAAAGAATGTTATATGTATAGCCATAGGACCGTTGACTTGCCAAACATTACTTGCATATGATGTAGATGCATATACAGCAGATGAGCATACAGTCGAAGGTGCACTCAAGTTATTGTTGAGTTTACTTGCATATACGGATGATACAGCATAGTAGTAGGATAGCTGACAGAATCCCTTAAAGTATAATGTTTAAATACGTATAACATAGTTATAATGCTATGACTCAAGAGATGATAAGAGATCATACCAGGTATGACTTCAAGGACCCAGTGGATATGTATGTGTATGTGAGTAAGAAAGGTCTCTCAAAGGAGACTATAGAGGAGATAAGCAGGATTAAGAACGAGCCAGAGTGGATGCTCAAGTTCAGACTTGATGCATATGAGACCTTCCTCAAGCTACCTATGCCAAAGTGGGGTGCCGATATAAGCAGTATAGACTTCAACAAGATATACTACTACGCAAGACCTACAGATAAGAAGGGTAAGAGTTGGGATGAAGTACCAGAGAAGATAAAGAATACATTCGAGAGGTTGGGTATACCAGAGGCCGAGAGGAAGTTCCTTGCTGGTGTAGGAGCACAGTATGAATCTGAGGTTGTATACCATAAGTTAAGGGAGGATCTAGAGAAGAAGGGTGTTATATTCTGTGATACAGATACAGCATTACAGAAGTATGAGGATATATTCAGGAAGCACTTCGCTAAAGTTGTTCCCCCAAATGATAACAAGTTTGCTGCATTGAATAGCGCTGTATGGAGTGGTGGCTCATTCGTGTATGTGCCAGAGGGTGTTGAGGTTGATATGCCATTGAATGCTTACTTTAGGATAAACTCACAGAACATGGGTCAGTTTGAGCGTACACTGATAATAGCAGAACCTTACAGCAAGGTGCATTACATAGAAGGATGCACTGCACCAGTATACTCAACGGAATCATTACATGCAGCAGTTGTAGAGGTTATAGCAAAGAAGGGTGCTACTGTAAGATACACAACACTCCAGAACTGGAGTGATGATGTATACAATTTGGTTACAAAGAGGGCATATGCATACGAGAATGCTGTTATAGAATGGGTAGATGCTAACATAGGCAGCAAGGTAACTATGAAGTACCCATCTGTATACCTGATGGGTAGGAATGCAAGGGCAGATATACTAAGCGTTGCATTCGCTGGGAAGAATCAGCATCAGGATACGGGTGCCAAGGCTGTACATCTTGCGCCAGATACAACATCCAAGATAATAAGCAAGTCTGTAAGTAAGGATGGTGGGAGGACATCGTACAGAGGGCTTGTTCATGTAGCAAAGGGGGCTACCAACGTAAAGTCTACTGTAAGATGCGATGCATTGCTTATAGATGAGGTATCTAGGACTGATACATACCCATACCTTGAGGTGAATGAGGATGATGCAACTATCACACACGAGGCTAGTGTAGGTAAGATAGGAGAGGAGCAGATATTCTACATAATGAGCAGGGGTTACACAGAGCAGGAGGCTCTGAGCCTTATAGTCTCTGGCTTCCTAGAGGTATTCACGAAGGAGCTGCCTATGGAGTATGCTGTAGAGTTCAATAGACTTATAAAGATGGAGATGGAAGGTGCTGTAGGGTAATTGAATAACTTATATTTTTGATTAGATAGTAGGTGTTACTACATGAATGATATTATACCTGTAACAAGTATAGATGTAGAAGGTCTAGCAAGGTTGTATGATGGACCTACTTGGCTCAAGGATGCTAGGGTTAAGGCACTCATGAGTTATAAGAACCTACCATACGAGACATCGTTGCTATTCAACAAGTATACCAATGCTGATGCTATAGATGAGAGTATACTCTCAATAAACTATGATTACACCACTGAGGTACCAGAGGAGGTACGGTCTAGAATAGATGAGCTGAAGGATAAGGATAGCATAATTGTACTCCAGAGCGGTACAAGCCTTAAGGTTATAAATATGCCTAGGGTAGATGGCGTTATAGTAAAGGATATAAAGGATGCATGTAATGACCCTGAGTACTCTAGTATGATAGAATCTCTTATCAGTAGATTAGATGTTACGGAGGATAGGTTCTTAGCATTGGAGTACGCTCTCTTCAATTCAGGTTACTTCATATATATAAAAGAGGGAATTGAGTTGGAGCATCCTATCGTTGTTATAAGCGTATTAGATGGTTCATCATCGGTATTCTCATTCAATCTACTCCTACTAGATAAATCAAGCAAAGTTAGAGTAGTGCAAGAGTTATACTCAGAGCGTAACTCTAGCAAGCAAGGATGCTTTGAGCTCAACCTTGCTTATATAGGCAATAACTCCCATGTTGAGATGATAACCACGCAGGGTATAAACAATAGTATAGCATACTTCACCAATAGGAAGGCCTTCCTTCATGATGATTCAAGGTTAAACTCGTATATGGGCCTCTTTGGTGGTAAGGCGAGTAGATGTAAGGTAGATAATATACTAGAGGGTAGAGGTGCCTCAGCAGAGCACTTTAATGTCATCTTCGCTGATGGCACACAGGTATTTGATGTCACATCTAATATGATACATCTGAGTAAGAGTAGTATAGGCAGGGTATTATCAAAGGCTATAGTTAAGGATAAAGCAAGGTCCCTATTCAAGGGTATGATAAGGATAGCCAAGGATGCAAAAGGCTCAGAGTCTTATCTAGCAGGGCATGCTATAATACTGAATAAAGGTGCAAGGGCAGACTCCATACCAGCACTGGAGATAGAGACCAATGAGGTCAAGGCTACACACTCAGCATCCGTAGCACAGATGGATGAGGAGCAGATATTCTATATGATGAGTAGAGGCATGAGTAGAGATGATGCCAAAAGAGCGATAGTATTCGGCTTCGTTGAGCCATTGCTCAGTAGATTGAGTATGGATGCTAGGATATATACTACTTACTTGGTTGACTGTAAATGGAGGGGCAGACCACTAATACTACAGTCAGATGATGTGATGAAGGAGATATGGGAGGTTGAGGAGGAGTCTAGGAAGATGGAGGAGGATATATTCGAGAAGCACTACAAGTATAGGTGATATGAGTAAGAGTAGCAGAGATGAATGGATAAGGGTATGCAGTATCGATGAGATAAAGGAAGGAGAGGTTTACCCATTCGATATAAAAGGCAAGGAACTGATGCTCGTAAAGTACAATGGTAATGTATACGCTCTAGATAGGATATGTACACATCAGTACGCTGATCTTAGCATGGGCTTCGTAAGTGAGGGTGAGATAGTATGCCCATTACATCTAGCAAGGTTCAGGTTAACCGATGGTATAGTCACAAACCCTCCTGCGGATATACCATTGAATACTTATAATATTAAAATAGATGGAGGTGTAGTATATATCAATGTTAAGTGTGATAGATGTTGATAGGGTAAGGGAGGACTTTCCTATACTCAAGAGGAGGCTCAAGAATGGGAAGAGTCTAGTCTACTTCGATAACGCAGCTACTACACAGAAGCCGAAGCAGGTTATAGATGCCATATACGATTACTACATTAACTACAACTCGAATATACATAGGGGTGTGCATCAACTCGCAGTAGAGGCTACAGAGGCTTACGAGTCTAGTAGGAGAAAGGCTGCAAGGTTCATAAACGCTGGAGAGGATGAGGTTATATTCACTAGAAATACCACTGAGGCTATAAACCTTGTAGCATATGCATGGGCAAGGAAGAGTATACAGAAGGATGATGGTATAATCATAACGGAGTTGGAGCACCATAGCAATATAGTACCATGGCAGATGGTTGCAAAGGAGAAAGGGGCTAGATTACATTACATAAGGGTTAACCTAGAGCACTCTGATGATGGGTCCCTTGTACTAGATGATATCCATACTCTGCTTAGGGAGAACGATGTTAGATTGGTTGCAGTAAGCCATATGTCAAATGTATTAGGTACTATAATACCTGTAAAGGATATAATCAACGTATGCAAGAACTACGATAAAAGTATAAAGGTACTCGTTGATGGTGCACAATCCACACCACATATGCCTATAAATGTTAAGGATGTACAGTGTGACTTCTTTGCCTTCTCAGCACATAAGATGCTAGGTCCTACTGGAGTAGGGGTACTCTATGCAGAGAGGGAGTTGCTGGATGTCATGGACCCGTTCTTAACAGGGGGTGATATGATAAGGGAGGTGCACAAGTACGATACCAGATGGAATGATCTACCATGGAGGTTCGAGGCAGGTACGCCTAATATAGCAGATGTCATAGGTTTCGGTGCAGCCATAGATTACCTTGATAGTATAGGGATGAGTAACGTTAGAGCCTATGAGCATGAGTTGACCAAGTACATGCTATCTAGACTCAGAGAGGTTAAGGATATCAGAGTATATGGAAGCATGGATGCTGATGAACGTGGAGCAGTGTTCTCATTCACATTAGCAGATATACACCCACATGACCTTGCAAGTATACTTGATGAGGATGGTATAGCTATAAGGTCTGGGCACCACTGTGCACAACCATTGATGGAGAGGCTCGGTGTAGCAGCAACCTCAAGAGCAAGTCTATACATATACAATACCAAGGAGGAGATAGATAGGTTCATAGAGTCTTTAAATAGGGCAAGGTTGATATTTAGGCTAGGGTGAGTATAGGCATGAGTAGTGCAGATATATACAGGGAGATAATACTTGACTACTACAGGAATCCTAGGAACTATGGTAAACTAGATGATGCAGATGTTGTGGTTAGGGACTCAAACCCACTATGTGGGGATGAGATAGAGATGCATATAAAGTTCGAGGATGGGAAAGTTAAGGATATAAAGTTCAATGGTAAGGGCTGTGCAATAAGTCAGGCTAGTGCCTCAATGCTAACAGAGATCGTTATGAATAAGAGCGTAGATGAGGTTAAGAGGATAGGTAAGGAGGATATACTTACGAATCTAGGCTTAACCAACCTTGGTCCAGCAAGGATCAAGGAGGATGCAGATAAACTCTATTAAAATGGCAGTTCAAGTGTAACTTATTCGATTGTTGTACCACAAGACTTAATAAATAATGATATATTACCTTTAGCATGAAGAGAAATGTAGTAATTATATCGTCTATAGTGGTAGCAGCTGTAACTGCTATAGCATTGATGTTCCCAAGTAACACTGCTATAGGAGAGGAGGGTATGGCAGTAGATGTTGTTAGGGATAGTGTACAGATAATACTGGATGGTAGAAGGATAAACGCTAATGACTTCATACATGTCTATGATGCTGCGCCCTATCATATAATGAATGGACATGTAGCATTGAAGATGCGTTGTGATAGAGATGGTATGCCTATGCCCATGGTTAAGGTTATGGCAGGAAATGCTGATAAAGGCTTATTCGAGGAGTTGGATATGCACCTTCTAGAGAAGGTATCTAAGAAAGGAGAGATGTGCGTATGGCATGCGGACCTAGAAAGCACACATGACAAGGATAAAGCATTTGGATTAATAACAGATGTAATAGTAATGAATGATAGTAATAGAGTGATAAGGTTCCCAGCAGGTTCATCCATAGTAGTTGGAGTAAATGAGATAATGAAGGGAGAGCATTCCAACGGACATTGAGCAGTAGATCAGACTCATCATTTATATTTTTATTACCGTGATGTGTTCTCTCATGTAGATAACATATTTATATAATAACCAGGTAGATATCATATGCTAAAGTTTACTGTTGCAGTAATTATAGCATTGCTTGTATTACAGCCATTATTACCCAACATACAGATAAATGAGGCATATGCCCATGGGCTACACTCAGATGAAGTGTTGGTAGCAAACCTAGAGGGCAAGGCAGTAACCGCAAGGATAGAGCTGTATGATAAGAACCTGATGCCATTATCATCCATAGATACAAATAATCTACCCGATGAGGCAAGGATGAGGATAAGGGTATACGATGCAAATACACAACAGAATATACCTGGGGTATCGATACTCTTAAGGATAAACTATGGAGGCAAGTTCCTTATACTGGATAACTTTTACTCCCCAGATGGTGAGATATGGTTAAGCATAAAACCAGACCCTAAATTAAGGGAGGTTATGATAAGTGCGCCTATAGAGCCTACAGGGATACACAAGTATGAAGGTACATTATTCAATCCAGCTCAGTTAAGGGGCCCGATACTTATAGATGGAGGTCTATATGAGATAAGGGGCGAGATATGGAGTATAGAGACGCCTAAGAGATTAATACAGAACCCGCCAAAGTTCACCTCTTACATAACTGTAGCAACCATACAGCCATTCAATATGAGTGATGGTAAGGTAGAGGTTATATCGTTCTATGATAAGATACTCACATTTGAGTATAAGCAGGATACTAATGCTATAGTTTATACAATGCCGTTCAACTGGGATAGAAAGTACGTGGAGCAGGTACCATTACTGCATATGGAGACTGTGATAGACTCAACATCACTCATGGCAGATACCTATACTGCTCTAATCAATGGCATAAGGCTACCTAACACTGCTATAATAGTTGACAAGTACTCCCTTGCAGGTAAGCCCATAGTACATTTCATGCTCCCTACAAGCATGCTTATAGCATTAAGTGAGCAGCTGAATAACATGGGCATGGGCAAGAGCAAGGTAATGGAGTTCACTCTAATACCAGGTGAGAGTGATATGGGTATCCCTCTAAATGTAGGCGGTCTGAAGACACTCAACGCTGTGACATCAAGCAACAAATGGACAGTGACTCTTAGTCTACCGCCTAACGATATCATGAATGGGCAACCTACACAGTTCGGTGTGATGGTAATGGATGCCTTGACTGGGGCTATGCCAGATGTCACCTACAGGTTTGTAGTAACCAAGGATGGTAGAGAATTGATAAATAGGAACGGAATAGTAGTGGGAGGTAGTGGGAGCGAGAGTATAACATTCCCACCTGATGTTGAGGGTCCAGTAACTATAAGGTTCGAGAATATAAACGGTAGTGATGAGAGTGTTGAGTTCAGTATAAATGTCGTACCAGAGTTCCCATTCTTCACGTTACTGCCTCTAGCATTAGCATTCGCTGGTATAGTAGCTCTTTTAAGGATAAGAGGAAGGCATTATGGACTAATCGGTATAAATTAAGATCCTTTATTATACTTATTTATTATTTATTCATTGATTAATGAATGAATGGTCTATCGACTATCTTCTATTATACTATACTATATATGATAGAGGTGTAAGAATTAGATGTTTATGACATAGAGGATATCTGTAGATGCACAGAACGTTAGAACTTACTCCCAACTCTTCATGCTATACTACGCTCCCCTCTCTATAGCGTTCCTGCTCTCTACTATCAAATCTGTCAATGCATTGAATGCCCTAGCTACATCATCCATCTTTACAACTATTATAGTATCTGTATAACAGCTTATGGTATCCTCTATATTTATCCTCCTCCTAGCCAGTTGGTTATAGAATACTAGAGCACAGCCCGGTGTCTTTATTATCTCCTCAGGGCTCTGTACTATTATAGCAGCAAGATCATCCTCATGCTCAAGGAGATGCTCCTGGAATAATGACTTCATCCTCTCAAGTATTATATCATCGAATATCATGGTAACGCTCTTTATACCTTCTGATACACTTATGAATGAATCATAGTACTCCTTTAAAGGCATGGATGCCTTCTCAATAGTACTTTTATTCTTCACTATAGATATCTTTGCCACATCTGTCCTAACGTTAACCTTACTCTCTGCTATTATACTACTCGTACTCTTGCTTGGTATAGAGTAGTTATATCTTAACCTCTTCAATGCTGTAACTATACCATCTATACTCACATCCTTGTGGAGCATAGCAGAGACGCTGGGCTTTATCATCCTTGCGATAGCGCTGTAGTTTGCGTAACCCCTCTGCAGTGCATCCTGAATCGCAAGGTCATTATCCACTATGGCCTTAACACTCCTAGTTATACTATGTCTGACCAACATTGGGCATTATCACCTATATCGGTTTTAGTAGAACAAAAAATATAAATGTAGCGTTATATTCAGATAACAACCTATGAAGGTAGTGTTAGCATACTCGGGTGGCTTGGATACTACTGTAGCTATAAGATGGCTACAGGTCAAGTATGATTATGATGTTATAACTGTTACTGTAGATGTTGGTCAAGGCGATGACTTTGAAGCAATAGAGTATAGGGCAAAGGCTACAGGGGCTATGAAGCACTACACCATCGATGCTAAGAATGAGTTCATAAGAGAGTACATATTACCATGTATAAGGGCCAATGGACTCTACCAGAGGAAGTATCCTTTAGCTACAGCGTTAGCTAGACCTCTGATAGCAGAGAAGGTTGTTAAGGTAGCGAAAAGCGAGAATACCAGTATACTAGCACATGGATGCACTGGTAAGGGTAACGATCAGTTAAGATTCGATATAACCATGAGATCACTTATGCCTGAATGCAAGATAGTAGCTCCTATAAGGGATATGAACCTTAACAGGGAGCAGGAGATCGAGTTCGCAAGGGAGCATGGGATAGAGGTAGCAGAGGAGGCTAAGAAGTATAGTATAGACCAGAATCTATGGGGCAGAGCAATAGAAGGGGGGAGCCTAGAGGATGCTGATAGCGAACCTGAGAGCGATGCATTCAGATGGGTTAGACTGAGCGATATGTCAGACTCTCCTCATTACATGAGTATAGAGTTCGAGTACGGTATACCTACTGCTATAGATGGTATAAAGGATCCTCTGGAGTTCATAGAGTACGCTAACATACAGGCTGGCAAACATGGTGTAGGCATAATAGACCATATAGAGGATAGAGTAGTAGGTATAAAATCTAGGGAGGTGTATGAGGCTCCAGCAGCCTTGACCATAATAGAGGCGCATAGAGACCTAGAGAAGTTAGTTCTTACTAGTCATCAGTTGAGGCTCAAGGAGTATATCGAACAACAGTGGTCCATGTTAGCATACTCTGGGTTGTGGCTTGAACCTCTGAGGGAAGACCTAGATAGATTCATAGACTCTACACAGAGGTATGTTAGCGGTAAGGTAACATTGAAGATGTATAAAGGTGCATACAGAGTAGTAGCAAGGAGCTCCCCATACTCACTATATGATGAAGGATTATCAACGTACGGCAAGGGCTCCACATTCGATCAGAGTCTAGCAAAGGGGTTCGTTGAACTCTGGGGCTTGCAGTCTATAGTAGCGAATAGAGTTAGGAGTCATGGAGGTGAAGGTTAAAGTGAAAGTAAGATGCTTAGAGTGTGATAGAGATCTGAACATACCTGATGATGCTGTAGATGGAGAGATAGTAACATGTCCAGACTGTGGGGCAACATACGAGGTAGTACATACCAGTAATGGTGTAGAGCTCAAGCAGGCAGAGAGTATAGGCGAGGATTGGGGTGAGTAGTAATGAGTTCAAATGGTACAGATATAACTATAATATTCGATAGGCTCAGATGGGAGGAGAAGGAGCTCCTAGATAAGGCATCGAAGCTAGGGTATAACGCTAAACTTGTAGATGCTAAGGATCTAGTATTCTCTACACATGATGGTATCAGATCATTCGGTAGTGTAGTGATAGAGAGGTGCATAAGCCATTATAGAGGATTATACATAACAGCATGCTTGGAGTCTTTGGATATACCAGTCATAAATAGGTACCATGTAGCAGAGGTCTGTGGGAACAAGCTACTATGTTCACTGACCTTGGTTAAAGGTAATGTGCCTACACCCAAGACTCAGTTCGTATTCAGTGCAGAGAAGGCTATCGAGGTAGCATCTAACCTAGGCTATCCTATAGTATTCAAACCTATAGTAGGTAGTTGGGGTAGGCTTGTCATACCTGTAAAGGATAGGGATATGATGGAGTCTATAGTTGAGATGAGGGAGGAGATGCCTAATCCACTCAGCAAGATATACTATCTACAAGAGTATGTTAAGAGACCCCCAAGGGATATAAGGGCCATAGTTGTTGGCGATAGAGTGATAACAGCTGTCTATAGGTATGCTGCAGAGGGTGAGTGGAGGACCAATATAGCAAGAGGGGGCAAGGCAGAGTTGTGCCCTATAACCAAGGAGTTGGAGGATGTATGTCTAAGGGCAGCAGGTGCAGTAGGTGGTGGTGTATTAGGTGTAGATATAATGGAGGATGAGAGTAGAGGTTTGCTTGTACATGAGGTTAATAACACAGTAGAGTTCAGAGGTGCTGCTAGTGTTAGTAGCGTTGATATAGCACAGGAGATAATAAGGTATGCTATGAAGGTGGTCAAGGCATGAACAAGGTAAAGGTAGGTGTAGTAGGTGCATCAGGATACGTTGGAGGAGAGCTCCTAAGGTTACTTGTTACACACCCGATGGTAGAACTTACCATGCTTACATCAAGGCAGTATGCTGGAGAGTATGTGCATAGGGTGCACCCCAGCCTGAAGGGGTTCACTGAGCTCACATTCTCCCCTGTAGATATAGATAAGTTGAGCGGTAACTGCGATCTGGTATTCACTGCAGTACCCCATGGTAAGGCTGTACATATTGTAAAGGAGTTATATGGGACTGGGGTTAGAGTAGTAGATCTGAGCGCTGATTACAGGCTGAAGGATCAGAGTCTGTACGATTATTACTACGGTTGGACTCATCCTTACCCTGATCTTGTAGCAAAATCTGTATATGGTATACCAGAGCTCCATAGGGATGAGATAAGGAATGCTAAGCTTGTCTCATGTCCAGGTTGTATGGCAGTAACCTCATTACTTGCCCTGGCACCATTGGTGAAGAACGATCTCATAGATACAGAGCATATAGTTGTGGATAGTAAGATAGGCTCATCAGGGGCAGGAGGTAAACCATCATCAGGGACACACCATGCTATGCGTTACGGTGTAGTGAGACCATACAAACCAGTGAAGCATAGACATACAGCAGAGATAGAGCAAGAACTCAGTATTATAGCAGGTAAGAGCGTTAAGGTTAGCATGACTCCACATGCAGTAAATATAGTTAGAGGAATACTATGCACTAACCATGGGTTCCTTAGGAGGAGTACCAGCATACAGGAGTTATGGAGGGCTTACAGAGGTATGTACAGGAACGAACCATTCGTGAGGCTTATAAGGGATACCAAGGGACTCTACAAGTACCCAGACCCGAAGTTCGTAGTAGGCTCAAACTTCTGTGATGTAGGCTTCGATATAGATGAGAGGAACAATAGGATAGTTACATTATCTGCAAGTGATAACCTCATGAAGGGTGCAGCTGGTTCTGCAATACAGTGTATGAACGTTATGTATGGATTCAGAGAGACTGAGGGTTTACTGTTAACGCCTATAACACCTGTGTGATGTATATGATAGTAACCAAGATAGGGGGCAGCATAGTAGATGGACTTAACCCTACTATAATAGATGATATAAAGGGTATAGTAAGCAAGGATAGATTGGTTATAGTACATGGAGGGGGTAAGGAGGTCACTAGGATAGCAGGCAGGCTAGGCAAGGAGCAGAGGTTCATAGTATCTCCTGGGGGTATAAGGAGCAGATACACAGATAAGGAGACTATGGAGATATTCGCCATGGTGATGGCAGGTAAGATAAACAAGGAGATAGTCTCCATGCTACTCAAGAATGGTATAAAGGCCATAGGTTTATCAGGGGTAGATGCAGCCATGATAAATGCTGAGAGGAAGAAGAGGCTTATAATGATAGATGAGAGGGGCAGGAAGATAGCAGTAGATGGAGGTTATACAGGGAAGATAAGCAGAGTGGATACTACATTACTTACCATGCTATTGAACTCTCATTACATCCCTGTGATAGCACCTATAGCTGTAGGGGATGAGTATGAGATGCTTAACGTTGATGGTGATAGGGCAGCTGCATATATAGCAGGGGCCCTTAATGCTGATACCGTTATATTCCTTACTGATGTAGATGGTCTGATGCTCGATGGTAAGCTAGTCCAACGCCTAACCCTCAAAGAGGCTAAGAGTATAATGCCTAAGATAGGGCATGGAATGGAGAAGAAGGTACTTGCATGCACTGAGGCGTTGAGCATGGGCGTTAGAGAGGCCATAATAGCCTCAGGTAGAGCAGAGAACCCTATAAGCAGCGCATTAACATACACTAACTGTACAGTTATAAGTGGTTGAGGAGTGATACCAGTTAATATACTGCCCTAGGTGTTGATATGGAGAGACTGGATTACATGGAAGAGGATCTATACCTTGCAAGGGTATTCCAGAGGTATCCTGTAAGCATAAACAGGGGTAAGGGTGCATATGTATGGGATAGCAATGGTAATCAGTACATAGACTTCATGGCTGGTTATGGTGTTGCTCTAGTAGGGCATTGTAACGATAGAGTAGTCAATGCTATAAAGGCACAGGCTGAGAGGCTCATAACATGCCACTGCTCATGCTACAATGA
>Ga0308415_1000590_pt1 | contig 15947 bp, 22 predicted proteins | sample HotsprSampleOS55_FD_203465 | JGI IMG/M metagenome (GOLD analysis project Ga0308415, IMG submission 203465) | Hot spring phototrophic mat microbial communities from Octopus Spring, Yellowstone National Park, Wyoming, United States - 20090730_OS55 ... | reverse complement strand
ATCCAACCACGCACGAATTTCAGCAATTTCGGCTCGTTGAAGAGCACTGAAACGCGATATCCTCGATATTGCATGATACGGTCATCACGATTTCAGCAATTTCGGCTCGTTGAAGAGCACTGAAACTTTTATAAAAATGGTGTATGATGGCGTTGACGATAATTTCAGCAATTTCGGCTCGTTGAAGAGCACTGAAACTGTGATATGGTTGTCAGAGACATTGTGCTACCACCTTATTTCAGCAATTTCGGCTCGTTGAAGAGCACTGAAACGGGGAAAAACATGATACGGTGCGATTACTTCGTGTTGATTTCAGCAATTTCGGCTCGTTGAAGAGCACTGAAACTTACACGATATCGCATTGCCAGTTGCGCGCCCTGTCAAATTTCAGCAATTTCGGCTCGTTGAAGAGCACTGAAACGTGTCTCAAGGGGGAAATACGCGAAGGCAGGCATCCGAATTTCAGCAATTTCGGCTCGTTGAAGAGCACTGAAACTCTGGTACATATGACGATATTACCACTCGGTCAATTGATTTCAGCAATTTCGGCTCGTTGAAGAGCACTGAAACTTGCAGCGTCCCTATCCCGTTTGTCAAGCGTGTACATATTTCAGCAATTTCGGCTCGTTGAAGAGCACTGAAACACAAATCCCCACGCGAATCGTACCCGCTGCTCGGCATATTTCAGCAATTTCGGCTCGTTGAAGAGCACTGAAACGACTATCTTGACACGTTCACCCAAATGCTGTACGATGCATTTCAGCAATTTCGGCTCGTTGAAGAGCACTGAAACGGCAAGCATCCGGGCGGTGCGCGCGGATGGTACGGCAAGATTTCAGCAATTTCGGCTCGTTGAAGAGCACTGAAACTTGTTTGTGTTGGTGTTCGGGGATGACGTTCCGACAATTTCAGCAATTTCGGCTCGTTGAAGAGCACTGAAACGCACTCAACGGCGCGTACATCGGGCGGTTTCTGGGCATTTCAGCAATTTCGGCTCGTTGAAGAGCACTGAAACTTTTTGTAAAGATACTCATCGTCCAATCCCGGCAGCATTTCAGCAATTTCGGCTCGTTGAAGAGCACTGAAACTCGCTGCTCGGCGAGTTCATCAACCGCCACCGGAACGATTTCAGCAATTTCGGCTCGTTGAAGAGCACTGAAACACCGAGACGGTCGTACAACTGCTGGCAAAAGCGTTAGATTTCAGCAATTTCGGCTCGTTGAAGAGCACTGAAACTCCCGAATCGCGCCAGTCGAGTGAGGTTATCGATCTCGATTTCAGCAATTTCGGCTCGTTGAAGAGCACTGAAACTCCAATGACGGAATGGCCTTTCGAAGCGCATTGACATTTCAGCAATTTCGGCTCGTTGAAGAGCACTGAAACTATTCCCCTCGCGCGCGACGATCTGCGCGATCTGATCGCGATTTCAGCAATTTCGGCTCGTTGAAGAGCACTGAAACACGAACGCCTGATCGCGCAGACGGCGTCGCTGCTGCATTTCAGCAATTTCGGCTCGTTGAAGAGCACTGAAACTGCTGACAAGCGCGATGAGCAGCCGTTCCGTCTCGATTTCAGCAATTTCGGCTCGTTGAAGAGCACTGAAACCGCAGCGGTGTGTCTGAAGTGGGGATACGTCCACGAATTTCAGCAATTTCGGCTCGTTGAAGAGCACTGAAACACGCTGCGACTGTTATTTTCGCAACGTGGAACTCGATTTCAGCAATTTCGGCTCGTTGAAGAGCACTGAAACCGCGGCCGCGCGTTACGGATGGACGCTGGACAACACCATTTCAGCAATTTCGGCTCGTTGAAGAGCACTGAAACGCACGGCGTGATGCAGATCTATCCGCCTCCGCCCGCATTTCAGCAATTTCGGCTCGTTGAAGAGCACTGAAACCGTAACAGACTTCAACGAAGCCGCAGCGCTGGTTGAATTTCAGCAATTTCGGCTCGTTGAAGAGCACTGAAACTCGTTGGCGCGAAGCGCGCCGAGACCGTCGCCATCAATTTCAGCAATTTCGGCTCGTTGAAGAGCACTGAAACGGAATGGATGAGCGGCGGCTCGCAACGCTGGTGCGATTTCAGCAATTTCGGCTCGTTGAAGAGCACTGAAACCACGGCGCGCAGCATGACATACGCCGCCGCCAATTATTTCAGCAATTTCGGCTCGTTGAAGAGCACTGAAACTGGAGCTGATTACGCTCTACCACACGTGTGGCTAACAATTTCAGCAATTTCGGCTCGTTGAAGAGCACTGAAACCGCCGCGTTGCGACTGCGGATTGAGGAAGGTGCAGATTTCAGCAATTTCGGCTCGTTGAAGAGCACTGAAACGCGTTGCGCGCGTTGGAGTGTAGACGCCCCCCTCAAATTTCAGCAATTTCGGCTCGTTGAAGAGCACTGAAACCCTTGTGTTGTAGACGCCCCGTCCGTTGCCGGACGATTTCAGCAATTTCGGCTCGTTGAAGAGCACTGAAACCGAACAGTCCGCGCAGTACGCTCAGTGTGGTTTCGATTTCAGCAATTTCGGCTCGTTGAAGAGCACTGAAACACCGCGACTTGGTGAAATTGCGCGAACTGGAAACCATTTCAGCAATTTCGGCTCGTTGAAGAGCACTGAAACATGTTTGTAGAGATACGCATCGCTCAGTCCCGGCAACATTTCAGCAATTTCGGCTCGTTGAAGAGCACTGAAACCTTATATCTCCGATCCGATGGCTCGTACCAGACAGATTTCAGCAATTTCGGCTCGTTGAAGAGCACTGAAACACTCAATCTCGAACGAGGGGGCGGCAATGATCAAGATTTCAGCAATTTCGGCTCGTTGAAGAGCACTGAAACGATACTCGTCCGGGACGTGCGTCCCGACGAGCATCATAATTTCAGCAATTTCGGCTCGTTGAAGAGCACTGAAACTCGCGCGTCGCGGCGCGCGAAGTCGGACTGCCGCTCGATTTCAGCAATTTCGGCTCGTTGAAGAGCACTGAAACGATCGCGCCGACAATGGTCGAACTCGACAATTCGCGCTATTTCAGCAATTTCGGCTCGTTGAAGAGCACTGAAACGCTTCGTCGTCCTTCTTCAGCGACTTCGCTGCATCCTATTTCAGCAATTTCGGCTCGTTGAAGAGCACTGAAACACGCCGTCGCCTCGGCTATGCGACCGTCCAGCGCCAGATTTCAGCAATTTCGGCTCGTTGAAGAGCACTGAAACCTTCGCAGCCGCGTGCAAGTCAGCGACGACGAGAAATTTCAGCAATTTCGGCTCGTTGAAGAGCACTGAAACGCGCCCGTGCTGGCGGATGCGCCGGAGCTGCACGGGATTTCAGCAATTTCGGCTCGTTGAAGAGCACTGAAACGCAATACTCGATCGCTGCGGTCGGAACGACGAGACTGATGAAATTTCAGCAATTTCGGCTCGTTGAAGAGCACTGAAACTCATCATCTTCACGTGGGCGCTGCGGGAGTTTGCGATTTCAGCAATTTCGGCTCGTTGAAGAGCACTGAAACGATGGACGGGCTCGAGGCGCTCCAGCGTGCGGTTGCTATTTCAGCAATTTCGGCTCGTTGAAGAGCACTGAAACCCCGCGCGGCTGGCTGTCAAGCCGCAAAATCGCGGGAAAATTTCAGCAATTTCGGCTCGTTGAAGAGCACTGAAACCAACGGTTGCGCTTGAGGTAGGTGAAATACGCCCGATAATTTCAGCAATTTCGGCTCGTTGAAGAGCACTGAAACCATGAAAATGCGCTCAGTGGCAAGCGTGCTCTTTGGATTTCAGCAATTTCGGCTCGTTGAAGAGCACTGAAACGCGGCGAGTGATCCGGAACATGCGACCTAGAACAAATTGATTTCAGCAATTTCGGCTCGTTGAAGAGCACTGAAACGTTCGTCGGTGTGTTGGCGCTCGCTATCGGCGTCACGATTTCAGCAATTTCGGCTCGTTGAAGAGCACTGAAACGTTCGTGGAGTTCGATCGAAGTAAGCATTACCAAAATTTCAGCAATTTCGGCTCGTTGAAGAGCACTGAAACAGTTTGAGGAGCGCATCCGCGCCGTCGGCGCGCCGATGCATTTCAGCAATTTCGGCTCGTTGAAGAGCACTGAAACCGAGGTCGCCGCGCGTCGGCGCAAGCGCCCGCTGGATTTCAGCAATTTCGGCTCGTTGAAGAGCACTGAAACACTTGTGAATCTCGAGCGTCCACTGTATCCGTCCTAATTTCAGCAATTTCGGCTCGTTGAAGAGCACTGAAACTACCGACGGCGTGTCGGTCTGGAGCGTCATCACACCGATTTCAGCAATTTCGGCTCGTTGAAGAGCACTGAAACAAAGTTCGTATCTTGGCAGTTTGCGTCGCATTGTAGATTTCAGCAATTTCGGCTCGTTGAAGAGCACTGAAACGCGCGCCGTTTTCGGTGCGCGCGGGGACATCATCCCCGATTTCAGCAATTTCGGCTCGTTGAAGAGCACTGAAACATATTTCCGGTTCGTTCTCCCAGCGGCTCCAGCGACATTTCAGCAATTTCGGCTCGTTGAAGAGCACTGAAACCGAGGCGCAGTTGCGCCTCGACGCCCGCCTGGATCGATTTCAGCAATTTCGGCTCGTTGAAGAGCACTGAAACCGCGTCCTCACACCGCAGCCGCTCGACCAGCCGACGATTTCAGCAATTTCGGCTCGTTGAAGAGCACTGAAACTCTGACGATGGCGCGTAGCGCGGCAGCACCTGCCGAATTTCAGCAATTTCGGCTCGTTGAAGAGCACTGAAACCCTCGCGCGCAATCGCCAGCCGGTTGCGCAGCCGCAATTTCAGCAATTTCGGCTCGTTGAAGAGCACTGAAACCGGTACTGTCCGTACACGCGGTTCGGCGCTTTGGAGAATTTCAGCAATTTCGGCTCGTTGAAGAGCACTGAAACGCACCAGCGTCAGCACCAGCAGCACAGTGCTGATGATTTCAGCAATTTCGGCTCGTTGAAGAGCACTGAAACTCTTCCCCCGCACCCAGCGCTCCACGACGTACGCGCCGTATTTCAGCAATTTCGGCTCGTTGAAGAGCACTGAAACTTGTCTCAGTAAGGTATACGCGGTATGTACATCCGCGATTTCAGCAATTTCGGCTCGTTGAAGAGCACTGAAACCGACGCTGCGCACGCCTGCGCTCAACAGCAGTCCGATTTCAGCAATTTCGGCTCGTTGAAGAGCACTGAAACGGTGAATAACAACCTCACTTTCCACCGTCCGGTACAATTTCAGCAATTTCGGCTCGTTGAAGAGCACTGAAACAGCCGAGAGGCTCGGTGAGTACGTGGACAGAGGAGAATTTCAGCAATTTCGGCTCGTTGAAGAGCACTGAAACTCGCGGGAAGGCGTCTGAATGCTGATCGCGACGTTCAGAATTTCAGCAATTTCGGCTCGTTGAAGAGCACTGAAACTTCCGCCGCGCGCTGGAGCAGTTCCGGTTGCACTGCGATTTCAGCAATTTCGGCTCGTTGAAGAGCACTGAAACCAGTGCGTGCCACGTAATGCTTCCGTCGCGCTCTTCCATTTCAGCAATTTCGGCTCGTTGAAGAGCACTGAAACCTCCCGCTGCTGACGCGCGACGCGGCGATCGTGCAAATTTCAGCAATTTCGGCTCGTTGAAGAGCACTGAAACCGGCATCAGACCGTTGCCGGTGTGGATGATCAACGTATTTCAGCAATTTCGGCTCGTTGAAGAGCACTGAAACGTCACATGTATGAGAAAAAGTTATAGCACACGCGTGATTTCAGCAATTTCGGCTCGTTGAAGAGCACTGAAACTCGACGCTGCAACGTAGGCGTCCGCCGCGTGCGGGCGATTTCAGCAATTTCGGCTCGTTGAAGAGCACTGAAACTGGTTGGTCAGCGCCGTACTGAGCAGACTCGCGTCGATTTCAGCAATTTCGGCTCGTTGAAGAGCACTGAAACTCGCCCCGGCGCAGACGGTGTCCGCGACCGGTTTCGAATTTCAGCAATTTCGGCTCGTTGAAGAGCACTGAAACACGGAGCAGACATCCTCGCGTTCGCAAAACGAACGATTTCAGCAATTTCGGCTCGTTGAAGAGCACTGAAACCGCGCGAATTGCCAGCGCCCGCGCTTCATAATCAATTTCAGCAATTTCGGCTCGTTGAAGAGCACTGAAACGCCTGCGGTTGAAGCAAATCCGATTTCTAAGAACTGGATTTCAGCAATTTCGGCTCGTTGAAGAGCACTGAAACTCCGGCGACGCGTACTGCTTCAACGCGCGGCGCGTCGATTTCAGCAATTTCGGCTCGTTGAAGAGCACTGAAACTTGTTTCCGCGAAAACCGTAATATTGCATAACACGATTTCAGCAATTTCGGCTCGTTGAAGAGCACTGAAACTAGTTTTGGTATCTCAGAAACAATTTTGAAAATAAGATTTCAGCAATTTCGGCTCGTTGAAGAGCACTGAAACTTTTCATTGACATTCACGATTCTCGTTGCCTTGTAAATTTCAGCAATTTCGGCTCGTTGAAGAGCACTGAAACTTGTTTCCGCGAAAACCGTAATATTGCATAACACGATTTCAGCAATTTCGGCTCGTTGAAGAGCACTGAAACTCATTTAGAAGGTATAAGTGGATGGCGTCATCCAGGAATTTCAGCAATTTCGGCTCGTTGAAGAGCACTGAAACTTCCGCTTCATCCGCCAACTCGTTCCAGCGGGTTGCGATTTCAGCAATTTCGGCTCGTTGAAGAGCACTGAAACTCCACTGCAACGCCTTGATGTCGCGTTGCACCAACATTTCAGCAATTTCGGCTCGTTGAAGAGCACTGAAACGATGCGGTTACGCGTCGTACAAAGATACAGTACTCAAATTTCAGCAATTTCGGCTCGTTGAAGAGCACTGAAACGTGTCAGGTGTTCCCACTTATGCCATTCTTTCTGGGATTTCAGCAATTTCGGCTCGTTGAAGAGCACTGAAACATCCGATACGTACCCAACAACGATTATTCCACAATATTTCAGCAATTTCGGCTCGTTGAAGAGCACTGAAACGTCGATAGACGCGCACCCGCTTCCCGCCTTCCACGATATTTCAGCAATTTCGGCTCGTTGAAGAGCACTGAAACCCGCGCGGATCGCGTCGGTTCCGAAGATTGTGTTCAACATTTCAGCAATTTCGGCTCGTTGAAGAGCACTGAAACGAAATCAACCGACGGTTCGGCGCGGTCGCTACGCGCAATTTCAGCAATTTCGGCTCGTTGAAGAGCACTGAAACCAGAGACTTTCCGGCTCTTCAGATTGCGGTCGTTGAATTTCAGCAATTTCGGCTCGTTGAAGAGCACTGAAACTCGCCCGGAATATATCGCAGCAACGTCTCGATTGTATTTCAGCAATTTCGGCTCGTTGAAGAGCACTGAAACGTCCGTCCAGCGCGTGTATACTGCGAACGGGTGCGGATTTCAGCAATTTCGGCTCGTTGAAGAGCACTGAAACGTCGCCCGCTGCTCGCGCCCCGGCGCACCGGCGGCACGATTTCAGCAATTTCGGCTCGTTGAAGAGCACTGAAACGCGGCGTGACGATGTTCCAGACGGAAACGCCGTCGGATTTCAGCAATTTCGGCTCGTTGAAGAGCACTGAAACGCTGACGGAAATCGACACGCACCCGCCCGACGCGCCGATTTCAGCAATTTCGGCTCGTTGAAGAGCACTGAAACTCTCGCGTCCGCCGCGAACGCGAGCACCGTAGACGATTTCAGCAATTTCGGCTCGTTGAAGAGCACTGAAACTGCATATCAACCGCAGCGCGTGCGCCGACGGGACCAGATTTCAGCAATTTCGGCTCGTTGAAGAGCACTGAAACTTCGTGCGTTGTCTTGTTCGATTGAGCGTTATAAATTTCAGCAATTTCGGCTCGTTGAAGAGCACTGAAACTTTACGTTCGCAATAGTTCGTGACTCGATCAACGAATTTCAGCAATTTCGGCTCGTTGAAGAGCACTGAAACGCAGCGTCAGCAGCGTCAGCAGCATACTGCTGATACATTTCAGCAATTTCGGCTCGTTGAAGAGCACTGAAACGATGCTCGAACGGCGCGCGTCCGCACTCAGCGAACCATTTCAGCAATTTCGGCTCGTTGAAGAGCACTGAAACTAGCGCGCGGCGGCAAGGCGCAGTTGCGCCTCGACGATTTCAGCAATTTCGGCTCGTTGAAGAGCACTGAAACGCAACCGAATGGGATCGCGTCTACCTCGATCTGTACATTTCAGCAATTTCGGCTCGTTGAAGAGCACTGAAACGCTCTTCGAATGATCTCAGCATCGCTCCCTCCAACCGATTTCAGCAATTTCGGCTCGTTGAAGAGCACTGAAACGGGTGCGACAGCCGCGACGGCTTGCGCACCCACTTCGATTTCAGCAATTTCGGCTCGTTGAAGAGCACTGAAACTTCAGGCCCATGCGCACACGCCGCGTTGCCGCTGTCGATTTCAGCAATTTCGGCTCGTTGAAGAGCACTGAAACGAACGGGTGCGCGATCCACACCGCAGTCGCGCTTCATTTCAGCAATTTCGGCTCGTTGAAGAGCACTGAAACCAATAGTCAAGCGCCGCCAGCAGCGCTTCAACTTCGATTTCAGCAATTTCGGCTCGTTGAAGAGCACTGAAACCGGGCGGGCGCTGTCACGACGCGCTGTAGAAATAAAATTTCAGCAATTTCGGCTCGTTGAAGAGCACTGAAACGTGGGAGTCCTGGTTTTGGTACGTCCAGCGCCAAGGATTTCAGCAATTTCGGCTCGTTGAAGAGCACTGAAACCCCCGACTCTGACGCCGACTCCGGCGCCTGACGCCAGATTTCAGCAATTTCGGCTCGTTGAAGAGCACTGAAACGCTGTCATCCGGACTCGGCTGGTGGACGATTGTGCAATTTCAGCAATTTCGGCTCGTTGAAGAGCACTGAAACAAGCGTCAACCGACGCGAAAACTGGCATAGGATATGATTTCAGCAATTTCGGCTCGTTGAAGAGCACTGAAACCTAGAAGCGTCAAGCTCCCAAAACTTAACGGATAAATTTCAGCAATTTCGGCTCGTTGAAGAGCACTGAAACCGCAATCTTGTAGCAATCGATATTGACGTTTAGGGTAATTTCAGCAATTTCGGCTCGTTGAAGAGCACTGAAACTCCGAAAGCATGGAATCTTGATCATCATCACCTCTATTTCAGCAATTTCGGCTCGTTGAAGAGCACTGAAACGCTCAGGCGTGTATCGTGCCCCAAATAGCAATGAGGATTTCAGCAATTTCGGCTCGTTGAAGAGCACTGAAACCAATGATCGATTCCGCAGTGGCATAAGCAACCGCGATTTCAGCAATTTCGGCTCGTTGAAGAGCACTGAAACGCTATCGTCACCTACGAACGCCCGCCGCGTCTCAGAATTTCAGCAATTTCGGCTCGTTGAAGAGCACTGAAACCCCGGGAGGGAGTTCGCGTGGCGGAAGGGACGCTGGCATTTCAGCAATTTCGGCTCGTTGAAGAGCACTGAAACCCGTGAATAAACCCTGAGTAGCTGGATTACATCGTTGATTTCAGCAATTTCGGCTCGTTGAAGAGCACTGAAACGGAATTAGATGCGTTCCCGATGTGGGTGCCCGAGGATTTCAGCAATTTCGGCTCGTTGAAGAGCACTGAAACGCGTCAAGCGCGGCTTCGATTCGCGCTGTGCGCGGCAATTTCAGCAATTTCGGCTCGTTGAAGAGCACTGAAACGTTCCTTTAGCGGATTTGATGACGACAATGTTCGGAATTTCAGCAATTTCGGCTCGTTGAAGAGCACTGAAACACGCGAGGCGCGGATTTCAGTTGTGCAGAATATGAATTTCAGCAATTTCGGCTCGTTGAAGAGCACTGAAACAGCGCTCTGCTGTTGTCGGGATGCGGTCCTTTTCCCGATTTCAGCAATTTCGGCTCGTTGAAGAGCACTGAAACTCGAAGGAGAAGGACTCGTAGTTGTTGTCGCCTGTGAATTTCAGCAATTTCGGCTCGTTGAAGAGCACTGAAACAATTTCCCGTCTAGATCGTAGATGACGAACGCCCCCGATTTCAGCAATTTCGGCTCGTTGAAGAGCACTGAAACCTGCAAGCGATGATCGAACTCATTGTCGACATTCAATTTCAGCAATTTCGGCTCGTTGAAGAGCACTGAAACGCAGTACGACGCCGGTCTGCGCCTCGACCAACGCAGATTTCAGCAATTTCGGCTCGTTGAAGAGCACTGAAACGCTGTTGAAGCCCGGCGGCTGGCTGGTGCGCGACGATTTCAGCAATTTCGGCTCGTTGAAGAGCACTGAAACTGCCAGGGCGGGAACGCGGTAGTGATGGCGCAAGCATTTCAGCAATTTCGGCTCGTTGAAGAGCACTGAAACCCCACATTCCCAACTCTTCACCGACGATCTGGATAAATTTCAGCAATTTCGGCTCGTTGAAGAGCACTGAAACACGTGCTGTCCACCGGCGCGGAATGGCTGACGCTGTATTTCAGCAATTTCGGCTCGTTGAAGAGCACTGAAACGCAAGCCGCTGTTGATCGACACGCTGGCGCTGGCGATTTCAGCAATTTCGGCTCGTTGAAGAGCACTGAAACCTCAAAATCTCTTCAAAATTCCCCCTTGACAGACAGCATTTCAGCAATTTCGGCTCGTTGAAGAGCACTGAAACCGACGTCGATCGACACGCCCGTCCCGACAGACGGCGAGATTTCAGCAATTTCGGCTCGTTGAAGAGCACTGAAACTTGTAGCGTTCAACTTTCACCGAGAAGATCATCTTAATTTCAGCAATTTCGGCTCGTTGAAGAGCACTGAAACTTCATTGACCGAAGTAATGCGCATTGATTTATACATTTCAGCAATTTCGGCTCGTTGAAGAGCACTGAAACTTCCGCCACGCGAACCCCCTCCTGGGCGGGCGTCTGATTTCAGCAATTTCGGCTCGTTGAAGAGCACTGAAACGGGTGGTCAAGCCGCGGAGGCTTGCGCACCCACTTATTTCAGCAATTTCGGCTCGTTGAAGAGCACTGAAACACGATGAGCGACGTGAGATGCGCCGGGCGCTGGCGATTTCAGCAATTTCGGCTCGTTGAAGAGCACTGAAACCGATGTTCGGCGCACCGACGCTGTTCGCCTCCGCAATTTCAGCAATTTCGGCTCGTTGAAGAGCACTGAAACGCGCGTTTGCAGTTCTTGCGTGATTCCTCTGGTAAGATTTCAGCAATTTCGGCTCGTTGAAGAGCACTGAAACAGGAGGAACGAAAAATGACGACTATCAGCATCTGGAATTTCAGCAATTTCGGCTCGTTGAAGAGCACTGAAACCAAAAACAGAAAGGTGCAGGCGCTCGGCGCATTAAATTTCAGCAATTTCGGCTCGTTGAAGAGCACTGAAACCTTCTGCTGATTTTTGGGAGTGCGATTCTTCGTCAGATTTCAGCAATTTCGGCTCGTTGAAGAGCACTGAAACACGACACAAAACGATGTTGGCGTAGAACATCTCGAAATTTCAGCAATTTCGGCTCGTTGAAGAGCACTGAAACGCAGTAGTGTCATTTTCAGACAACATGCCGAAATACGATTTCAGCAATTTCGGCTCGTTGAAGAGCACTGAAACTGATGCGTGTAATCTCCTGAAACGCAGTGCAACTAAATTTCAGCAATTTCGGCTCGTTGAAGAGCACTGAAACCGCGTATCATCATCCCGAACAGCACACTGGCTATCGAATTTCAGCAATTTCGGCTCGTTGAAGAGCACTGAAACGACGTTCGCTTATCTGATTGCCTGTCTGCACGGTGAATTTCAGCAATTTCGGCTCGTTGAAGAGCACTGAAACGGAGAGTGTCAGGAACATCATGACGAGTTTGGGATGGATTTCAGCAATTTCGGCTCGTTGAAGAGCACTGAAACACCTTAGCTCTCGCACTGTGTTTGTTCGTATTGAGATTTCAGCAATTTCGGCTCGTTGAAGAGCACTGAAACGTCACACATATTGACAATGAAAACTTTCGTTGCTAAGATTTCAGCAATTTCGGCTCGTTGAAGAGCACTGAAACACTTCTTCTTGGCATGGTTTATACCCCTGGAGTAAAATTTCAGCAATTTCGGCTCGTTGAAGAGCACTGAAACTCGCGTCCGTTGCCATTCATTTCGTTCATTTTCCAATTTCAGCAATTTCGGCTCGTTGAAGAGCACTGAAACCCACGTGAACCCGCGGCTGGCGAAGGTACCACGAACATTTCAGCAATTTCGGCTCGTTGAAGAGCACTGAAACGATGACATCACTGACGCTTACCTGATCACTCTGGAATTTCAGCAATTTCGGCTCGTTGAAGAGCACTGAAACCGCAAACTGCAAGCGCAAGGGTATAGTAGCGCTTGCGATTTCAGCAATTTCGGCTCGTTGAAGAGCACTGAAACCGCGGGGATACCGCACGTGCCCCGCGCGGCGATTGCGATTTCAGCAATTTCGGCTCGTTGAAGAGCACTGAAACGTTGCGCGACGCGCGAATGTACAATACGTTGTCGTATTTCAGCAATTTCGGCTCGTTGAAGAGCACTGAAACTATCGCCCTGCTAGATATGCTTCAACTTCGGCAATATTTCAGCAATTTCGGCTCGTTGAAGAGCACTGAAACGCTTGCACCATTGCGGCATCCTTATCCCGTTTGTCAATTTCAGCAATTTCGGCTCGTTGAAGAGCACTGAAACCGATATGAGAGGTGTTGCGTGAGCGGCGTGAATTGGATTTCAGCAATTTCGGCTCGTTGAAGAGCACTGAAACGCGGGTTGCAAGCCCTTTATCGCGTTCATAGGGGAGATTTCAGCAATTTCGGCTCGTTGAAGAGCACTGAAACTATGACGCGCAAACTGCAAGCGCAAGCGCGTAGTAATTTCAGCAATTTCGGCTCGTTGAAGAGCACTGAAACAAAAGCCAGATTCCGCGCGTTCAATGACGCTATCGCGAATTTCAGCAATTTCGGCTCGTTGAAGAGCACTGAAACACACGTGTGGCGCTACGCTGATGTAGAGATCACGGCGATTTCAGCAATTTCGGCTCGTTGAAGAGCACTGAAACCGCGCTCAAAAAACTGTTTGCGGCGCGCCCTGATTATTTCAGCAATTTCGGCTCGTTGAAGAGCACTGAAACGACGCATCTTGAAACCAGACGCGAAGCCGCCACATATTTCAGCAATTTCGGCTCGTTGAAGAGCACTGAAACCGCGAGAGTCGGTAAAGTCGCCGATAAAATCCGTTAATTTCAGCAATTTCGGCTCGTTGAAGAGCACTGAAACCTATAGTGATGATCTCGGTTATCAGCAACTGATGAGATTTCAGCAATTTCGGCTCGTTGAAGAGCACTGAAACGCTGGACGTTCCAGCGGGTCTCTTTGTTCTCCCGCTATTTCAGCAATTTCGGCTCGTTGAAGAGCACTGAAACGCGCCATCTGCGCGACTTCGACTACGACGCCGACAATTTCAGCAATTTCGGCTCGTTGAAGAGCACTGAAACCGGTGCTGCGCGCGCTGCTGATGATCGTCCTCGCTGAATTTCAGCAATTTCGGCTCGTTGAAGAGCACTGAAACACTTGCCTTCGGCATTGTTGATCCCCCTGTTATAGATTTCAGCAATTTCGGCTCGTTGAAGAGCACTGAAACGAACGGGATACCGCATGTGCCCCGGGCTGCACTTGATTTCAGCAATTTCGGCTCGTTGAAGAGCACTGAAACGCGCCATGGCTCATCATCCCGAAGCCCTCCCGCGCGATTTCAGCAATTTCGGCTCGTTGAAGAGCACTGAAACCGGTTTTCGCGGCTGCACCTACCGTGTGTATGTGAATTTCAGCAATTTCGGCTCGTTGAAGAGCACTGAAACGTCTTTTAACGCCGACGGGGCGCGTCGGTCATTTGATTTCAGCAATTTCGGCTCGTTGAAGAGCACTGAAACGCAGCAACAGCGCGCTGAGGCGCTGGGCGTGTTGGATTTCAGCAATTTCGGCTCGTTGAAGAGCACTGAAACGCTTTTTGACGCCGACGGGACGCGTGGGGCACCTCAATTTCAGCAATTTCGGCTCGTTGAAGAGCACTGAAACCAGATATTTGAACCCGACGCAGCGATCCGGTCTCGATTTCAGCAATTTCGGCTCGTTGAAGAGCACTGAAACGCGTGGTGCTGCTGGTCAACCGCGACACTGGTGAGATTTCAGCAATTTCGGCTCGTTGAAGAGCACTGAAACCGTTTGCGTGAGGAAGATATGCTCGTTGCTATCACCATTTCAGCAATTTCGGCTCGTTGAAGAGCACTGAAACCTGGTCGCGCGGAGCGTCATCTCCAGGCAACGAAAATTTCAGCAATTTCGGCTCGTTGAAGAGCACTGAAACTGTGGGAAATCGACGATCTGCTGCTCGTGCGCGATGATTTCAGCAATTTCGGCTCGTTGAAGAGCACTGAAACGCCGCGCGTATGGTCCGTGTGTTGACCGATACTGAAATTTCAGCAATTTCGGCTCGTTGAAGAGCACTGAAACACGTTCTCCTCGTACCGCGTGTTCTGCACCATCGCATTTCAGCAATTTCGGCTCGTTGAAGAGCACTGAAATGCAAGCGCCGCACGCAGCACGTGCGGTATCCCCGCGATTTCAGCAATTTCGGCTCGTTGAAGAGCACTGAAATATTGACGCAAGAGAGAGCTTGCACCCCGTTCAGCGATTTCAGCAATTTCGGCTCGTTGAAGAGCACTGAAATTTCCCGTCCTGCGGCTGGCGTCGCAGCCGAACTGGATTTCAGCAATTTCGGCTCGTTGAAGAGCACTGAAATAATAGGCTCAACTTTGTACTGCCGCGTGCACTGGCATTTCAGCAATTTCGGCTCGTTGAAGAGCACTGAAATATAGTGCATTGTCGGTATCAGTTTTTCACTATACGATTTCAGCAATTTCGGCTCGTTGAAGAGCACTGAAATCTCGGCGGGCGGGAACGAAGCGTAACGTAGTGGAAGATTTCAGCAATTTCGGCTCGTTGAAGAGCACTGAAATGCTCCCCGCCATAAACCCCGCGCCGACGGGTTTCCAATTTCAGCAATTTCGGCTCGTTGAAGAGCACTGAAATGACGGAGAGCACGCGCTTATAGCACTTCGCCGCTTCCATTTCAGCAATTTCGGCTCGTTGAAGAGCACTGAAATGAACCGGCGCTTTGCCTCTTCGTTGATTGCGCCGATTATTTCAGCAATTTCGGCTCGTTGAAGAGCACTGAAATCGCCCACGACGGGTAATCCGGAACACGACCTACACATTTCAGCAATTTCGGCTCGTTGAAGAGCACTGAAATGGCGGTCTTTGTTTGCTCAACAGCGAGCTGTCACAAATTTCAGCAATTTCGGCTCGTTGAAGAGCACTGAAATTTCCAGGTCGCGTTCTGTGTCACTCACTTGACCGGGCATTTCAGCAATTTCGGCTCGTTGAAGAGCACTGAAATGCCGGAACGCCACGCGATGCTTCAAAACGTCGAGAATTTCAGCAATTTCGGCTCGTTGAAGAGCACTGAAATCGACGACGGGGTGATTGCGCTGGCGCTGGCGGCGTGATTTCAGCAATTTCGGCTCGTTGAAGAGCACTGAAATTCAGCCGTCCGCTGGCTGCGCGACCGGCGGGGGCGATTTCAGCAATTTCGGCTCGTTGAAGAGCACTGAAATGTGGTTATCAGCAGTGTCACAAAACTTACTTCTCTTTTATTTCAGCAATTTCGGCTCGTTGAAGAGCACTGAAACGGCTGGGGCTGTTGCTGACGGCGCTCAACCTGCTGCATTTCAGCAATTTCGGCTCGTTGAAGAGCACTGAAACGGCGCACCGCTCCACATCCGGCTCACGCTGCCGACAGATTTCAGCAATTTCGGCTCGTTGAAGAGCACTGAAACAGTCTACCCGCCCAA
>Ga0308415_1000589_pt1 | contig 15950 bp, 13 predicted proteins | sample HotsprSampleOS55_FD_203465 | JGI IMG/M metagenome (GOLD analysis project Ga0308415, IMG submission 203465) | Hot spring phototrophic mat microbial communities from Octopus Spring, Yellowstone National Park, Wyoming, United States - 20090730_OS55 ... | reverse complement strand
CGGCGGCTGGCGCGCGACGATGAACGCTTGGCGGAGACGCTGGCCGGGTTGCATTTCGTAGCCTTTGCCATCCTGTTGGTGCATCGGTTCGTCACTTTCATGGCACAAAGTGCATAACACGCTCTAGTTTGACAATTTGCCGAGGTTGTTGTATATTGTCATCGGGCCTCTAGCTCAATTGGCAGAGCAGTTGACTCTTAATCAATCGGTTGTGGGTTCGAGTCCCACGGGGCCCACCACTATGACACCGGTGCTGAACCGGTGTTTTTGATTCAAGCAGTGACTTTGAACCGGGTTGCGCTGCACCTAGATGCACAATGAGACGCCGATGAGCAACTGTACTACGGCGTCTCAATCTGTACAAACCGCTGTTCGGTGAGGTTCGTTTCTAATCAACCAGGGTCGCAATCGTTATGCCATCGCCACCGTCGCGACCACCGCTGCTAAACGAGGCCACCAGCGGATGGCTGGCAAGAAGTTCACGTACAACCTGTCGTAAGGCGCCGGTACCTTTGCCGTGAATCAAACGGACTTGATGCAGACCGGCGAGATAAGCGTCGTTGAGATAGCGATCTAGGCGGGTACTTACTTCCGACGCCCGCCAGCCTCGTATGTCAAAGGTCATCGATACGTCGGTCGGCACGGGAAGCTGAACGTCTCGTTGCGATGGCGTAAAGCGTTGATCGGTTGCAGACTGCCCCTTGGCAGGTTTCAATTCGTTACGGTTAACGGTCATGCGGAAGCCGCCTACCTGTACGGTAGCCGTATTGTCTTCCTCATCGATAGCAACAATCTCGCCGCTTAGCCCGATTGAATCGATATGTACTACATCGCCAACGCGAAGTGGTCGTTCAGTTAGCGGTGGCGCTACTGGCGTTGCCTGCTGACGCAGGTGATTTATCGCCTTTTGCGACTGCTCAGCCGTGGCCGCCAGCCGTTTCTCTGCTTCTTCCAGCCACTGACGCGACAGGTTCACGGTACGGAACTCTTCGCGTAACCGCCGTAATTGCTGTCGTACCTCGCGCAGTTCAGCTTCAATCTCTTGACGTACAGCAGCGAGGGCCGCTTCGCGTTCGGCAGCAAAGGCCTGTTGTTCAGCAGCCAACCGATCACGATAGCGCTCGGCGTCGATCCGTAGCTCTTCAGCGCGTTGCAGTTCAGCAGCAGTAGCAGCCCGTTCACGCTGAATCCCGGCCAGCAAGTCTTCAACCTGTGCCTCTTTGCGATCAATGTATGACCGGGCCTGTTCGATGAGTACCGGGTCTAGCCCTAACCGTGCTGCAATGGCCAGCGCGTTTGAACGACCAGGGATGCCGATGTTCAAGCGATAGGTGGGCGCCAGGGTTTCGACATCAAACTCAACCGAGGCATTCTGAACGCCCGGCGTGGTATACGCAAAGGCCTTTAATTCGGCATAGTGCGTGGTCGCAATGCCCAACACACCCAATTCAAGAAGGCGGCCAATGATCGCTCGCGCCAGGGCAGAACCCTCAACCGGATCGGTACCAGCGCCTAGCTCGTCGAAGAGCACCAGTGCTGCCGGTCGATGATTCTCGAACAGTTGATGATCGTCACTGATGACCGGTTCCTGTTGGGCAGTCGCTAATGTGTTCAGCACACGAATGATATTTGCCATATGCGACGAGAAGGTACTAAGGCTCTGTTCGATGCTCTGCTCGTCGCCAATGTCAGCAAAAATGTATTGAAAGACCGGCAAACGCGACGGTTGCGCCGCAGGTATCTGCATACCGGCTTGTGCCATCAGCGCGAGCAGGCCGGTCGTTTTCAGCGCCACGGTTTTCCCACCGGTATTAGGGCCGGTGATCAGCAATAATGAGAACTCGCCTCCCAACCAGAGATCAATAGGTACGACCTTTTCAGCAGGTAGCAATGGATGGCGGGCGCGAGTCAGGTATAACGGCGGCTCGGCGGGTGGTGGGTCATCGGGTCGCCAGTCTACGATTTCGGGGGCAGTGCTGTTAGTAGCAATCGCATAACGAGCCAGTGCAAAAGCCAGATCAATCTTTGCCAGCGTATCAACCGTGCTGCTAATCAAACTGGCTGCTGCACCAACCTGCTCTGACAAAGCGGCCAGGATACGCTGTACCTCTTCGGCTTCAGCCGACTGCAATTCACGCCAGCGGTTATTCAATTCAACAATGGCTAGCGGCTCGATGTAGAGCGTAGCCCCCGACCCCGACTGATCGTGTACCAGGCCGCGCACTTCACGGCGATGGCTGGCCTTCACCGGAATCACATATCGGCCATTGCGTACCGTGATAATTGGTTCCTGAAGCGCACCGGCCAGGGCACTGGAATGGATCATACTTTGCAGCCGCTCTTGCAAACGGTTAAAAGCGACTCGGACTTCCTGGCGTAACCGGGCAAGCGTAGAGCTGGCGCTATCCACAACCTGACCATCCTCGTCGATTGCTCGCTCAATTGCGTCGATCAAAGACGGTAATGGCGGCAAGGTGTTAGCCAGATCGATAAGCAGGGGAAAGCGTTCATCGAGACGGCTAAACCGTTGACGGATGAACGCTGCACTCTGTAAGGTTATCGCTACTTCACGCAGGGTCGTTCCGTCAAGAATACCGCCGCGGGCAGCATGGAGCGCTGCCCGTCGCACATCGCGGGCACCACCGATGCTCAACTCCGGCCACTCTTCCAGCAACAAGCGGGCCTCGGCCGTAAGCGCCTGCCGTCGGCGGACTTCAGCCAGATCGGTGGCTGGAGTCAGACTTAAGGCCAGTTCACGCGAGGCTGAAAAAGCGGTATATTGCGCTAGACGACTGCGAATAACGTCGAATTCAAGTGTGATGAGCGTAGATTCCGGGATCGACATACCAACACTCGTACCTGTAAAATGTTGTTCCGCTTCCAGACTAATCCGATAACGGATGTCTGCCATCGGGCTACAGGTGGATCATTGAACTTGAAAAATGATGCGTGCTGCGTCCGGCAAGAATGGATCGATGATTTCATACAGGCTGGGCAAGATAGCGTTAGCGAAGAAGCGTAACATCAGTGATGCGCCGATTTGTCCTCCTAACCATCGCGTAATTGGGTAATCAATATTAGCAAAACCACGTACAATAAACAGATTCCAGAGGAGTACTGCCGATAATCCCAGAATCATGCCGCCGATAATCACCCCCAATGCCGTACCGATGATACGGTCTACCATTTCAAGATGGTGTGGTGTATGTACATAACGAAAGCTATATACACCAACCCATGTCAGCACAATAAAACTGAACAGATGGATGAGAGCAAAGGCGACATACTGACTGACGAAACGCTGCCCACCCAGTTCGCGAACGAAGATGTCGGCCAGACTTTGATAGTAGAGACTGGCCAACACGGTGCCGAGGTAGAATGCGAGAATAACAATGATTAATCGGATCGTGCCCTGAAAGAATCCTACGGCCAATGCGCCGAAGAAGAGCACAATGAAAAGGAGATCGATGACGTTCATGTTAATTTCTCCCGGCGCTTATACTGGTTGCCAGTTTTTCAGTATAAACCTGTAAACCGATTATAGCATATCGTTCTGACAGGGATGAGCTGTGGCACATCTTCGTTGTGCTACCGTTACCGAATGCCTTTTGGCAGTAGCCTTTTGTGAAATGAGGGTTCATGTATGACTGGCACTGATCCTACAATCGTAACGGCAACCTCTAGTGCGCGGGTTGCGCCCGCCGAGACCGCACAGACTACCGTATCACCCCAACCACTATCACCCTCCGAAGTGCAGCGAGGTTTGCTTCTGTCGATCTGGGAAGGAGCGGTTGCGAATATCCACATCAGCATTACCGGTGCAATTGGTGGGAGTGTTTTCCTGAGTGGATTTGCCCTTTTGTTGGGAGCCAACAATTTTCAAATTGGTCTGCTGGGGGCTTTGCCGTTTATCGGTCAATTGATGCAGTTTCTCAGCGCATACCTCGAAGCACGTTTCGCAAATCGGCGGGCAATTGTGCTCTTTTCGGCGCTGGCAGGCCGTTCAATTTGGGCGTTGCTACTTTGTCTGCCGTTTACCGGTTAGCCAACAGAGTGGCAGCTTGCGGTGTTCTTCATCGCCTTGGGCTGTTCGTATGGGCTAAACGGGATGGCCGGTAATGCCTGGCTGAGCTGGATGAGCGATCTGGTACCTCCAGATCGACGAGGGCGCTATTTCGGCTTGCGCAATACCGTGGCGGGAATCAGTGCGATGGTGAGCATCTACGGTGCGGGGTTGATCCTGGATTATTTTCGTGTTCAAGGCGCCGCCGCACAAGGGTATGCCGTGATCTTCGGGATTGCCGTATTGGCCGCCTTTGGTGCAGCGCTGCTGATTGCTCGTCAGCCCGAACCTCCACTCGCTCCGGTACACTGGCGCGGTATTGGTTCGTTCCTTTTTGATCCACTTCGTGAAGCTGCATTTCGGCATTTTGCCATCCTGGCTACTGGTTGGGCATTGGTGACCGGGGTTGCTGCCCCATTCTTTAACGCCTACGGTTTGACAACCCTCCAGCTTGATTTCTCGCTGCTGGCCTTGACCGGTATCGTAACCAGTGCGGTTGCCCTCATTTTTTCACCTCTTGTCGGGTGGTTGATGGATCGCTATGGCTACCGACGGGTTGTCACTGCTTGTGTGTTGGGGACGGTTCCGCTCCCATTGGGATGGGTTCTCTCGACGCCAGAAAATATTGTGCCCCTCTGGTTGACTGCGATCTTTTCCGGAGTCTTCTGGCCGGGCGTCAACCAAGGATTGAGTAATCTGCTTATGGCACGAGCACCGGCTGCTCAACGCGGGGTTGCCGTGGCGATCTTCAGCCTCCTCACCGGATTGGGAACGTTGATCGCTGCATTGATTGGTGGGGTATTGGGTCAGGCGATGACCGGTACGTTGCTACATTTAGGGCCACTCCTGATAAAAGACTTGGCGGTCTTGTTTGTCGGCACAATGCTCGGTCGTGTGGTGATGGTTGGCGCTTTCTGGCGAGTGTTGGCTGACAGCGAGTAGCCGCTGAAGTTCACTTCGTACCGTTGCCAAGATTTGTGCAACGTGCTCAGCTTCGGGTTAGATACGATGACCGAATTGCTCACAAACGGAATGAAACCGACGAACATCACACATTTGCTGGTGATGCTCTTTACCCACGCTATTGCCCTAGCCGCAAAAGCCTCCGATGTGCGACTTGCGGTGTGTAGGGTAAACTGTTGCCTGGCGTGGCAAAACCTCTCTTTCTCTACCACACGGTAAGCAAAAGAATGTCAGGGGAGTCAGGCGCACATTGCAGCACAACCCCTGAAGATGGTACAGGCGAATGTTTATTCAGGGGTAGTCTTACGCTTCAGGTTGAGCTGGTTTCAACTTACGACCTATAAAGGGCAAGCGGGCAATCAACTTACTCAGCGCCTCTTTGATGATTGTCAGATCGTCGTCAGGCAAGGCACGAAACGCCAACACCAGACCGATATACACGGCTGCGCCTAACGGTACGGCCAGGAAGAAGAACGTCGACTCGCGTAGCCACCAGATGGCAAGCAGCATCCCAGCTCCGGCTAGACCGGTGAGCACCCCCACGCGCCAGTTCTGGGCACCGAGCGTTCCTTTTGGCAGCACTTTAATGGCTGCGATCAAGATGCCCAATTCGGTAATCGTGTAAGCCAGGGCACCACCTAATGCGCCATTCGCAAACACTCGATTGGTCCAAGGTACCAGGATTGCATCGAGAGGAAGCGTTGCAACCGTGGCGGCAATCATAATGATATTGAGCGCCGCAGTGCGATCGGCTGCAATCAACAACTGGCTCAGAACGGTATTAAGATACGTACAGATCAAAACGATCCCCAACACTGCCAGGACGACGCCGGTGGGGCGGAAGGCTTCACCGTACAGCAACAACGCAACCGGTTCGGCAATCGCAACTAATCCTAGTCCAATCGGTATGCTCAGCGCCAGCATAATATTAAAAATCGGCCGTGCGGCCATTGCCAGATGCTCTTGACCGGCCGCAAAGCGACGGGTCAGCGTGGGGAAAATGACTGTTCCAATTGCCATCGGAAAGAACATGAGTGTTCCGAAGAGGTTAACGGCTGTGCCGTACCAGCCAACCGCTTCAGTAGAGGCGAACAGAGCGATGAATAAACGGTCAATCTGCTGATAGACCATCAGTGTTAGTGCAGTAACCAGATACTGTTTTGATACATTGAGCATCAGGCCAGCGGCTGCCAGATCAATACTCCAGCGTGGTCGGTGTTGGCGGAAGAGAAAAAAGGCATCACCCAAGAAGGCAACCAGCGCTGCCAGCACGTTCGCCCATCCGATCCAGATCACATTGAACCCGGCAAACAGGAGGGCAAGGCTCACAACCGTCAACACCATTTTGCTCAAAACAGTGACCAGCGATACATAATGAACCTGTTCGAGACCATTGAGAGTAGCGATGAGGCCGCCACTCAACACCGAAAAGAGGGTCATCAATCCGATGATCCAGATCAATGCGGTTTGCGTAGGATCGGCATTGACGGCAAACAGGTCGTAGCCAAATACAGCTAGACAGCCAAGGAGCCACAGACCGATCCGTACTACCAAACTGGTACCGACCAGCACACCGGTGCGTTGTGGCTCACGGGCAACTGCTTTGGTCAGGTAGGTATCCATACCGAAGGTGATCAATACACCGACAATCATCCAGATGGAGAAGGCAATCGAAAGCTGTCCGATTGCTAATGGCCCCAGGATGCGTGGTTGAAAAATTGCAACCACGAAAGCCATTGCCCAGGTCAACAGTTGAGCAGCCATCATAGCGCCAGCATTGCGCGCTATACGTGCCCCACTGATTGGTGAAGGTGGCGGTGTATTGGTCGAGACCTCGCTAGTCACGGTACGACTCCCTTGTGTGATCGATCGGTGTTACTCAGTCGGTATGGTGCGATATAACAACACGTTCCCCGATCAATTTGATAGTCAAGGCTTTTGCGTAAACCAACGAACGGGTAATAAAGCTGATCAAGACCGAGCAAAACTTTATCGCGACGATGCCATTTGAAGATGCCTGAAGCAATCTGGCGTAATCCCTGACTAAACAACCACTCAGTCAAGATCACTATTCCACCGAGATCACCGCAGCGCATATATTTGCCTGCAACTGCGCCGGCACCGATCCCGTAAGCGCGAAAGCTGCGGCGAGCGCTGTGCCAGCTCTGCCAGTGGTGATGGTATGCAATCGCGTGTGGTGTGAAGACAATCGTACCTCCGGCCTTCAAGGCGCGATACCCCAAATCACGCTCCTCCCAGGCACCGAGCGGCGCACCGGCACCGATCAGTTCATCAAAACCACCGAGCCGCTCAAAGGCTTCACGGCGTGCACCCATATTATGACCATGACCAAATCCTAAATTGAATCGGTTGTGGTGAAATATTCGGCGAGAACCATCACAGGTGCCTAATACAATTTCATCAGGATTCGGCAAATGTGGCCCCGGCAAGACAGCGCCGAAAGCCAGCCAGATTTGCTCGTTCTGCAACTCTGTGATCAGGGCACTGATCCAGTTGGAATCAAGGACACAATCATCATTGGTAAACAGAATGTACGGTGCATTGCCCATTGCTGCACCAGCATTGCGGGTTGCCGAGATACCGCGTACCGGTCGTCGAATATATCGGATCCGGCTGTCAATTTCAACATGGTTCCGTACACATTGCTCGGTCGTGTCATCTTCACTCTGATCGAGCACCCAGAGCGTGAAGTGGGGATAAGTATTCTGACGGAGACTAGCGATGGTAGCATCTATAGCCGTACCACGTCCATACGTTGAGATGACAATATCAACTGTTGGCGTATTCATACATTTGCTGCCCACCTGCTCGGTACCCGTATTGACGGAGGCAGTGTACGCCTGGAAGTTAACACTTCGCTGAAAGTATGGCTATCTGGAGTTAACGAGAACGTCACGTGCTGTTTTCTGTCGTTCCAGGTGATAAGTTTCCTCGTCTCACGCCACCGAATATACCGAAGCTACGTTCCATGCCGTGAGGACTCCTGGTGGAGCAAGCGATCAACTTCGTTGACCAGGTCATCCGAATCGACCGGCTTAGTAAGGAAGGCATTTACCCCCACACCTGCTGCCTTCACCTCGTCTTGTTCTTTAACGCTCCCGGTAATCATTATGATCGGCAAGTGGGTATAACGTTCGTCAGTCCGGATTGCTCGTACCAGCTCAATGCCATCCATACGAGGCATAGTTAGATCGGTCACAACCAGATCAACTGTATGGGTATGAAGACGGCTTAACGCTTGTTCACCGTCGATGGCGGTAATAACCGTATAGCCGTGTTGTTCAAGCACAAAACTCATGAGTCGATGCGTAGGTGCATAGTCATCGACAATCATAATCGTTGTCATAATTATTGACTCCCGAATTTCAGATGCTTCACCAGGTGCCAGTAGTTTCCATCAGAACGCGCTGTATATGTTACGCGATCCATCAAGTGGCGAATTAAGAAGAGGCCATAGCCGTGTATCTGGGCCTCGCTTAGATTTGGTTGTGGCACCAGTTCTGGATCAAACGGTTCACCATTATCGTGCAGCTCAATTTCCAGGCAAGGTGGTTGTGGATGGAACGTAAGGGTTACTTTAATCCGGTCTTCATTACGCTGACGATTGCGATAGGCATGGCTGACAATATTTGTACAGACTTCATGCGCTGCCAATTGTATGTTATAGACCAGAGTTTCATTCGGTGCACCTGCCTGCCGTAACAATTCGGCTATCGTTTCACTCAGTAAATGCAGGTAGGCATAGCGGGCCGGCAGATCGAGCTGGATCACTTCACTGTGTTGCAGGCTCACGTTGCGGCTCCTTTGATCACGATAATGGTCTGATCATCGTCTTGCGGATGACCGGCGCTAAACTGATCAATTGCATGAAATAGCCCATCAGCGATTGCTTGTGCTGATTGTTCGGCCAGGGTGTCTACTGCGTGTAATAAACGATCTATCCCAAACATCTCGTCTTCACCATTGCGCGCCTCATGGAAGCCATCAGTAGCGACGATAAGAAGATCACCTGGCTGCATTGCTAGATGACGGTTTTGAAAATTGTTGACAGGCAGGATACCTATTGCGGTGTTGTCGGCTAACAGCAAAGTTGCGTTACCGTTGGCTGGTCGATAGATCACGGGTGCATGGCCAGCGTTGGCATAGACAATTTCACGATTCCTGTCATCGTACATACCAACAAAGACCGTTGCAAAGACACCGATCCGTGTGAAATCGTTATAAAGATCCTCGCTCGATTGACGCATCACAGATGCTGGCGTCGGTGACGGCATGAACTGCGCTTTGCTATGCAGGGCAGTGCGCGTCATCGACATCAGTAATGCTGCCGATACGCCTTTCCCGCTTAGATCACCAATCGTAAAGATAAATGGATGGTTGGGTGTCTGAATGAAATCAAAAAAATCACCGCCAACCTGCAACGCCGGACGCGAGCAGGCGTAGATATCCAATCCTGGGATGACGGGTAAGGTGCGTGGCAAGAGATCAGTTTGTACCCGTCGTGCCAGATCCATTTCGCTGCGTAACCGGGTCTGCTCGATCATCTCTTGGTAGAGCAAGATGCGTTCGATCTGGGCGCTGGCATGGTCGGTAATCGCTCGACCCAGTTTCAGTTCTGGTGTACCAAATCCTTCAACCCGATCAAGGATACCCAGACAAGCCATGATTGTGCCACGGACCCGAATCGGTAACAACAAGAGATTTCTGATTCCCGGCGGCCATCGTATGTCACCCTCTTCTTTGCTAATGATCAGTGGGCGATCTTCCGTTTGGAGCTGCCAGTACAAGCGCCAGATAGTCTCATGACTCAATGGACAATCAGGAGAGTGTACAACCAACGGCTCACTCCCATTTGTGGACATATATGTAGCAAAAGCCGCCTTGCCCTTCAGCATCCGTAATGCCTCACTCACAACCGCTTGCAACGTTTCGCGGATGGTTACCAGATCACGCATGGCTTGGGTTAGGCGATACAGCGCCAACTGCTGATCCTGACTGGTCACCAGATCGGCGGTCATGCATTGCAACTCATATTCAAGCTGCACAATATAGCTGATCAATGCGGCTTCAGCCTGGAGCCGTTGTCGAGCTGCTTCGTTACGCAAACCGGTCAGGCGCAACTCACCAACTATTTCATCGTAACGATAGATAGTAGCCGTTAGATCAGGTGTGAGGAGACGCTGTCCCGCCGGCCAGCAGGCTAACGGCCGACCGTGCTCGTAGATACCGAAGGTCTGCGCGCCATGGGCCAGCCATGCCTCAGCAAGTGCCTGAAAGCGAGGATATTGTGAGCTTAGTACCGAGACCAGCATGGTTGGTTTCTCAGGAATTCAAGACAGCTAAAGCATGATCGGCGTCAACAAAGATGTTGAAGGCTTTGTCAAGCCGGGTTAATTCAAAAATCATCAAAACCGGACGGCGCAGTCCGCACAGGGCAAATGCGCCTTGGCCTTGTTGACAGCGCTTCATTGCCGATACCAGAGTTGCCAGCGCTGTTGAATCAACAAAGGTCGTTGCTGAAAGATCAACCAGCACCCGCGCCCCAGGCATGGCAGTTGCCTGTTCCAGCCATTGTTGAACCGTAGGAGCTGTATTGGCATCAAACCGTCCTTCGATTGCGAGCACAGCCACATTCCCAACTGTTCGTGGCTTCATTTCCATAATTAAAAACCTCCTCTAGTGCAAGCAGTAGGTGATTGCTTACAGCAGCTTCCCTTACCCCCCGGATGGCGGCGAAAGATCAACACTCAATGATTGACCGACAGGATTGTTGTTTTGCCTGATCCGGCGCAACCAGGCTAACGGTGTACGTATCAATAGGCTGAGGTCGCTTCGCCACGATCGGGTTGCACTATAGTATACATCGGCAATGACAACGGCATCGAGATTGCCAGAGGAATCCTGAATGTACCACAACCCTGTGACACCAGGGGGAACCTCGTGGCGTCGTTGTTGCCATTCTTCCTGCAAGAGGGCCGCTTCGTTGGGTGTGAGTGGTTTGACCCCTACGAGTTGGAGATCACCACGCAGTACGTTGAATAACTCTGGCAAACGGTGAAATTCATACGCTTCCAGCCATCTCCCAAACCACAGGTAGCGTCCGTCAGCGTGGCGTGTGCGCCAATGCCAGAGGGTTAATGGCCGTAATGTTGTTTGACCGTTCGATAGCAGTATACGCTCGCCAATTCGCGGTAACCCGATGAGGGGGCGCCCACCACTGGCAATGGTAGCCAGGATTCCGGTGAGTATGAGTAGGGGGCTTAGCAGAATCAACAATACCAGTGCTCCTATCCGGTTAAGGAGACCAGCAACCCTACTAACACTAGCCGTTACCGCCGATACCCGTCCGATCAAGAACGCATCGACGATGACTGTCTGCTCGGCAGTGATCGGATCAACGATGACCCCAGGGTAAACGATACGCTGGTTGATGTTGACCAGTTGACCAACATACGTGTCGGCCCAGATCGTACTGGCAGTGACCGTGGCTTCATCATCGATCATGCAGCCGGCGCCGATGATCGTGCCCGGTCCCAGTTCGGCATCACGCCCGATCCAGCAGTTATCGCCGATGTACAGCGGTGGGGCAATCCGAACACTGGGATGAATCGAGTCGTTACGGCCGACCCAAATACCTGGTGCAATTTTACGCCCGCTAATTGAAGGGTAGCGTACTGTTTCGCCTGGCCCCTCTGTAACCGTGGGATCGGTAGTGCGGTAGGCGCTGTACAGGAACACCTGCTGAGCGGCGTAATAATCGGCCAGTGTGGTGAGCGGATTCCAGTAGCCACTGAAGGTAAAGTTGTGAACCGGTATGTGTTGGGCAATGAGATGAGGAATCAGGTCGGTGGCAATGCAATAGCGATTGCGGAGGGGAATCTGTTCGAGGAGCGACGGCTCAACAATGTAGGCATCAGTTAGCGCCACGGCCTCCGTTGAGTCGGGTTGGGAAACTACCGCGCTGATCTGTCCTTGGGCATCAACAACAGCGTATGGCGTGTGCTGATGCGTATGGGGAGCATGGGTGATCACTGTCAGCATAGCACCATGACGCTGATGATGATCGAGCGCTGCCTCAATCGAGAGGTCGATGATCGCATTTCCCGGTAATACCAGACACGTTTCCTGAATCAACGGCGTCGCCCAGCGTAGTGCCCCACCATCAGCCCAGGCCTCATTCAACGATACATATTCAATCTCAACCCCCCAACGTTTCCCGCTGCCAAACGTTGCGGTAATCGGTGCAGTCTGTTCGTGTAATGCGACAAGAATGCGCTTGATACCGGCACGGGCCAGAATTTCAATCGTAGTCGCCATGACCGGTCGGTCGACAATCGGCAATAAAACATCGGGCAGGACATCGGTTAATGGTGGTAACCGGCGATCTTCAGCAGTTGCGATGAGAAAGGCAATGGTCATCGCCTCAGTCTCCTTCAGCAGTCACATGGTTCTTGTGCAGTGGCGCCGTTGTTGCGGCTGTTACATCGGGAAAGATCGATAGGACCTGATCGAGACGTACCAACTGGAGCGTCCGTAGCACGTCGTGGTTACAACCGGCAATGCGCAGTGCGCTATTTTGTTCGCGGGCCAGACGGTCGAGTTTGACGAGAGCAGCCATCCCGGCGCTAGCCATAAATGTCGTTCCGGTGCAGTCGATGACGAGCAGTTTACCCTGTTTGATGGCCTCGCTAGCTTGACTGAGAAAGGAGTCTGCCGTTGCTGCATCGAACAAACGCGGGGCGGGAAAGATCGTCCAGCCGTGAATTGTTGTAGACGACGTGGTGGAGACCGGTTTTGACTGCTCGATCCGTTGGGTGATTGCTGTAAGATCGGGGAATTGTTCAAAGAACCGATCCAGTTTCAGCAAATCAAGGAGGCGTAAAATCGGTTCTTGCACATTGAGCAAGAAGATGTCGCCACCGTTCGAGCGCGCACGTTTGGCTAATCCTACCAGTGCGCCCAGGGCTGAACTGTCGAGGAACTGGGTCATGCTCAGGTCGAGAATTACATACTGATGAGTAGCCAGCAGGCGATAGGCTTCTTGGGTAAATGGGTCGAGATTGCTGACATCAAGCCGATTCCCGACAGTCAGCACCGGCCACGGGAATGGAGGTGGCGGTGGCGGCGGAGCGGCATCTGCCGGTTCCGCCTTAGACGCGATCGGAACCATGCTCAGCGCACTTCCTCGTTGCATTGCCCACCACTGGCGGAAGAAGAAATAGCCGAAATACACAAAATCATGGACGTATCGTTTCCACAAACGACGCGGTTCCTGAATCAGGCGATACATCCATTCCAAACCACTCCGTTGCATCCAGAGCGGCGCCCGTTTGGTGACACCTACAATCATATCGAATGTACCGCCAACCCCAATTGCGATCGGTACACGCAACTCGTGGGCGTACATCCGAATCCATTTCTCTTGTTTGGGATTACCGAATGCTACCAGCAAAATATCAGGTTTGGCTGCCTTGACCGTTTCTACCACCGAGCGATCCATTTCCAGTACCGAGCTAGGTGGCGGTGATAACACACCGGCAACGCGCAGACCTGGATAACGTTCTTGTAAGATCGCCGCAGCTTTCGCCGCAACACCCTCGCGAGCGCCGAGAAAGAAGATGGAATAGCCACGCTGGGCGGCTCGTTCGGCCAGCGCCGGTACCATATCGGCGCCGGTTACGCGACCGGGCAGTGGCCCGCCCAATAGTCGTGATGCCCAGACCAACGGCATACCATCGGCAGTCGCCATATCGGCCTCTTGTAAAATACGACGTAGCTCTGGATCATGCAGCGCGTTCACGACAAAATCGGCATTCACCGTCGCAATTTGATGAAGGCGACCGGTAGCCCGTCCTTCGGCAATAAACTCATCACACCGATCCAGCGCTTCGGCCATCGTTAGGTTGTCAATTGGTACACCTAGTATCACCAGAAGTTTGCGCATGATTGTATTCTCTCAGTAGGCGCCACGACCAAGGAGTACTGCCGGAATGGTACGTAACAAAATTTCAATATCCTTCCAGATACTTTGTTCAGCGATATACTGCAAATCAAGTTCAACCCAGCGCTTAAAATCAAGATCACTGCGCCCGGATACCTGTTGTAAGCCGGTGATGCCGGGAATGGCATGGAGCCGTCCGATCTGCTCGTAAGTGTATTTTGCTACCTCGCTGGGCAAGGCAGGGCGTGGACCTACCAGGCTCATCTCACCTTTCAATACGTTGAAGAGCTGGGGGAGTTCGTCGATGCTCAGTTTGCGAATAACCCGACCCACCCGTGTCACACGGGGATCGCGTTTCATCTTAAAGACCGGCCCATCGGCTTCATTTTTAGCTTGTAGTTCACGCAGCCGTTGTTCAGCATCGACGTACATCGAGCGGAATTTGTAGCAATAAAAATGTTCACCATCCTTGCCAACCCGTACCTGCTTAAAGATGACCGGCCCCGGCGATTCGAGTTTGATGAGGATTGCGGTGATCAGCATAATCGGCGCGGTTAAAATGATAGCAATAATTGCCACTGTAACATCTAACACGCGCTTGAGGCTCGACATCAGCTTGGTACGTATGACCCACCACGATAAGGCTAAACGTAGACGTTGATTGGCGCGGGTACGCTGAAAGCGGCGTTCGGCAAAGATAGCAACCATGCGTTGACTTTTCACATCAGGATTCGTCTGGCTCGATTTCGGAGTGCTCATGGAAATCACCTCTCTGAGTCTACATTCGCTAACACTATACACGATCGTGCGAACAAAATCCTTACAGTGATTTGAAAAAGCGTGAAGAATATGTCACTCGCGAAATCGTCCTCACAGAGATAAACGCAGGTATATCTATTATTATATGCACAGACATACGATGGGTGGTTGCTCACTCAGTGCCTATCCGAATCCCCGCCTCATGGTTCAACGGATGGAATCCATCATATGGATAGACGGGACAGCGCCGCTGTCCCCGATCGATCTTCATTCTGCGACAGGATATTTCGGATAGGCTCCTAATCTATCTCTACCAGGTAGTAACGATAACAACGAAAGGTGATTTCTGGCGCGGTACTCACCAAGTGGGCCAGAGGCCCGCGTACCCAGCGCATCCAGGTAAGGTTCTAAAGACGCTGGAAACTTCTTATTCAACTGAGTGCTTGTCCGCACATCGTCTCACAGTCCAACGGACGGAACACATCGATGGATGGACGGGTGCAGTGCTGCGACGCCCCGACCGATCTTCTTCTGCTCGTGTTGTGCTTAGGCATGGAAACTGTCATCATTTCGATGCGCTCACTTGAAAAAAACGTTATTTTCATCAATCGCACGTTGTGCCCTTTTGCCTCTTAGAACCGGTTATTACGCTGTTTACGTGATCAGCTACAGCTAACCATTCATTTTTCAGCTTGCAATGGCATCATACATTGCGCCGGTGTAGTATGCTGATTGCGATCGTTCGTGTTATCGCAACAGCTTCAAGAGGTTTTCAATGATGTTTTATCGTTTCTTGCTGTTCATGCTGCTGATCTCTATTTTGACAGGCTGCAACGCTCCAAGCGCAGCACCGACACCTGCTGTATCAACTCCTGCGCCCGAAACACCGACACCGGCTCCGGTGAACGTCGCTCCTACTGCTTCTGCCGTGTCTGACCATCTCATTGTGATTGATCCAACCACCGCGCTACCATTTGACCGCCGTCTGTTAGGGACTAACGTTCCTGCCTGGCTGAATCCATACCGGCTGGATAATGAAACCTTCATTCAGCGTACTGCCGATCTCGGGCTGAGTCTGTTGCGGATGCCAGGGGGAAGCTGGAGTAATGCCTATGCCTGGGCCGATTGTGAGGCCGGGGGCGATGGATGTTACTGGCCATGGGCAGCGAAGCCATCAGATTTTCTCCGCTTTGCGCGTGCCGT
>Ga0308415_1000587_pt1 | contig 15965 bp, 11 predicted proteins | sample HotsprSampleOS55_FD_203465 | JGI IMG/M metagenome (GOLD analysis project Ga0308415, IMG submission 203465) | Hot spring phototrophic mat microbial communities from Octopus Spring, Yellowstone National Park, Wyoming, United States - 20090730_OS55 ... | reverse complement strand
CCTGTCAGGCATGGCACGTGGTTACGGACGGGTCGTTCACCTCCGGCAACTTCCCACCCCGTGTTGCTACGACGCAGTAGCCTTCGGTTCCAGGCCGGTGAACGATCGGCCTGGCGAGGACTTCCACCCGGCTGAGTGGCGCCTTCACAGGCGCACGAGTGCGCCAGCAAGCTGGCGCAATCCAAGCGCCTCGCGAGTTTGCAGGGCAAGAGGTCTCCCTTCTAGAGGATGCTCATGGCCAACATTGCCTCCCGTACCGGGTCAGATTAAGGTGGCCCTCATGCGTGGCAGTCTCGAGGTCTGGCCTTTGCCTGTTTGGCCATCCTTCGGGTCGGCTGGGTGGAGGAGCACCGTCCTTCCGGGGCCCTTGGGCCGGGTGTGTTCCCATCAGCCACGGGGGGCTGGCTGGCTGGGTTTTCTGCTGGCCTTGGTGCTGTGCCCGGCTGCGGTGGAAGCCGAACCATTCCACCTCCAGCCTGCCTGGGTTGGATGGCACGCGTCGTTGGCCATCAATCAGCGGGGCCGCGACATGGGTGCTGGGGTAGCCTTTGCTTGCTGGCCGCTACCATGGGCCCAGATCCACCGGGCCGGCTGGGAGATCGACCCCTACCTGACTGCGGGCCTGGGTTGGTTGGGCGGCCGTGGAGCGACGGCGGGGCTTGCCCGGATGGGACCGGCCCTTTCTTTGCGTCATGCCGGTTCTCCCTTCTGGATCGAACTTGGCATCAGCCCCACCGTCCTGACGCGTCACACGTTTGGCGGATTGGATCTGGGAATCGGCCTCCAGTTCACCAGCTACGCGGGCATGAACTGGGACATCTCCCGGCGCCTGGGCTTGGGGTACCGCTTCGAGCACATGTCCAATGCCAGCCTCAGCTCGAGCAATCCCGGCCTCAACAGTCACACCTTCACGATCTACTACCGCTTCTAGCTGGTGAGCTTGGACCCAAAAAGGGAAACCTGGAACGAGCAACCCAGCCTCCTGCCTGCAACTTCACGCAAAACCTCATCCAAGCGAGAGGTAGAAGACGGCCTCAGGCCGACTCCACGCCCGGCGGCTTTCCCGCCCCAAGCCGCGGATCATGCACCCGGCTCATGGTCCACGCGGCGCCGTGATCATGGGAAAGTCGTCGGTCCGAAACGGTGAGGCGGGCAACCCATCCCTGTTCCACAAGTTCACCACCGGACAATCCGCCCACCCATACCGTACCGCCACCGGTCGCGGCACTTGCCGACTGCGGACCTCCACCGTGTCACCTACGATGCGCGCCTCCGCCCAGACAAACTTCCGATCCTCCCCGCAAATGGCAAAGCCCTTCAGCGGCCCGTCTTTGGCTTCCAGACCACGCCCCACATGATCGAACGAGATGATGGCACGATCGCCTTCGAAACGCACATTGCGGTAGAGCGGACCGGACCAGGTGATTTTTTCCCCGTAGGCGATGGCCCGAGCGGCCAGCGCCAGCCGCTCGCCCACAGGCTTTTTCCAGACCGGATGGATATCGTTCGGATCCCCCACGTCCACCGTCACCACCACACCTACCTTGGGCAGTAGGCGCATCGCCAGCAGTTGCGCCTCCCGCAACTCCGCCCAAGCACTTTCCGAAGGCTCCTCTTTAATGGCCAGATAAGGAGCCAATTGAACCGCCAAAAACGGAAAATCCCCCTGCCCCCAGTCCCGACGCCAATTTCGAATCAGGTCTGGGAACAAACTCCGATATTGCTCGGCACGGCCCACGTTGGATTCACCCTGGTACCAAAGCACCCCCCGGATCGCGTAGGGAATCAGAGGCGCGATCATCCCGTGATAAAGCTCGGAAGGTCTCCAGGGCGGCCAGGGCGCGTTGCGTTTGAACTCGCGCCCGGCCTGCCGCGCCTCTTCCCGCTCACGTTCCCAAGCCCGAAGTGCCTCCTGATACCGGCGCCACTGCTCCGGATACGCCTCCAGAATCTCGCGCACGTATCGGGGGCGCATCTCTAGGGACTCCCGGCTCATCCACGCCTCTGCCGGGGAACCGCCCCAGTCGGCCCGGATCAATCCCACTGGCACACCGCGTGCCTGCTGCAGCGCACGGCCAAAATAGTACGCCACAGCGGAAAAGGATCGGGCACTCTCCGGCGAACAGACCTGCCACCGTGCTTGCAATCGCACCGTGGGCGCTTCCGCCTTCACATTGGGCACATCCAAAAACCGGATCCACGCGTTGGTAGCCGACGCGATGTCTGCTTCCGGCTGAAAACTCCGTTCCAAAGGCCACTCCATGTTGGATTGCCCGCTGCACAACCACACCTCCCCCACCAGCACGTTCGTCAACCGCACCGTTCGGGAAGGCGAATGAATCACCAACTCGTGGGGGCCTCCCGCGCGCAACGGTGCCAGCCGTACCTCCCACTTTCCGTTCTTGATCCGAGTGCTGCGCTGCTGTCGCCCCAGCCGCACGGTAACCTCTTCCCCGTCATCGCCCCACCCCCACACCGGCACCGGCATGCCCTGCTGCAGCACTAGGTGCTCCGTGAACACAGGAGCCACTTGAAAATCCGCCAACGCCGGGAAGCCAAACCCGGCCCACAACACCAGCCAGCCCGCAATCAGAACGCGAATCCTGTTCATGGCCCACAGTGCAACCCGGTCCCACTAACCCTGTCAATGGCGGAACCGAAACCGTCGTTTTGGAACGCACCCGCGAGGCTGGGAGACGACAGATTGCAGCGGTGCCATGAGGTGGCGGCGGGTCGATAGCCACATGTGCCCGCAGTGAAATACACACAGCAACGGCAAGTCGCGGCCACTCTGAGGCTGCGGCAATCAACGGCAGTGCTCGAAGCATGCAAAACGTTTCCCGCGCATCCCCTCGCTCCGGTCGGTCGTTGTGGCGGCATGGACCTTTCGGACGGCGTGAGTCGGAACACCCGGCCCTGAGCAGGGAAAACTGGTCCCACCGCCTTTGCCGGACCGCCAGATTCGGGCCGCGGCCCGACTTCATTTACTCCGGAAGCGGTGCCGGATGGTCTTATCCATATTTTAGCCGGTAAGACCGGGCTGCTTCTCGCATCGGACGTGCAGGCGCGGGCTGCGTGGCCCCGCCCCGTCCCAAATCCCGCCGTTTCCCAATGCAACACTTGCACAGAGCCACTCCGGCCACTCGCCTTGGGCAGAGCTACCCTTGGCCCAGCCCCGACTGGCTGCAGCCGAGGCGGCAGGACCCGCGGGGTTCGCCAGTTCCCCATCCCCAACGCCGCCGGCTGCCGCTTGTTTCCTCCCCTGGTCCGGCCATTCCGACGCCCCATGCCATTGCGAAGGCCGATGGATCTTGGTTGGCCACATCAGCCTTTCACCACGAGCGCCGCCCACAAACTTGATCCAAACCCAAAAACTACCGGTTCAACCCGCCCGCTGCATGGCCCCTGGCGGCAAACCTTCCCGAGCTTGAGTTTGCGGGCGCCGGAGCTTCTTCCATACTCTCCAGCACATGCCGTTCGCAGGAATCGAGATTGGTGGGACCAAGTTGCAAATCCTCGTGGCCGAAACACCTTTCCACGTGCTGGAGCGGCGCGAAACACGGGTCGACCCACGGCACGGGGCCGAGGGCATCCGCACTTGGATCGCTCGCGAACTGCCCCCTTTGGTCCGGGCCCACAAAGTGCAAGCCGTCGGCGTGGGCTTTGGTGGGCCGGTGGACCGAAAAACGGGCCGGGTGGCACGCTCCCATCAAATTGAAGGCTGGTCGGGATTCCCCCTGCGGGAATGGCTGCAGCAAATGATCCAGATCCCCGTAGTGGTGGAAAACGACGCTAACGTAGCCGCACTGGGCGAGGCTTGGCATGGGGCCGGACGGCACAAGGATCCCGTCTTCTATGTCACTCTGGGAAGCGGTGTCGGAGGTGGGCTCATCGTCGGGGGCCGTATTTATCACGGCGTTCCCCCGGGCGAGGCAGAGGTGGGACACCTGCGGCTGGACCGCCAAGGGACGACCCTCGAGTCTCGCTGCTCCGGTTGGGCGATCGATCAGCGCATCCGCGCTGCCGTTGCGCACGAAGCTGGCGGATCGTTGGCCGATCGGGTCCGCAGCGATCCCGGGCAGGAAGCGCGTCATCTGGCCCCCGCGCTAGCTGGAGGCGACCCTTTGGCAACCCAATTGCTCCAGGAGATCGCGGAAGACCTTGCCTTCGGCCTCTCCCACGTAGTGCATCTGTTCCACCCGGAGATTGTCGTGTTGGGCGGCGGTCTGGCGGGCGTGGGAGAACCACTCCGAGCCGCCGTGGCACAAACTTTGCCCCGGTTTCTCATGGAAGTTTTCCGCCCCGGCCCCGAAGTAGCCTTGAGCGCCCTGGGACGCGAGGTTGTACCCATCGGTGCCATCGAACTGGCTCGGTGGGTTTGAACGCCCGTTGACATCAGGTCCGGGCCGAGCACTTCCCGACAGAAATGCGCCCGCCGACCGGTTCGGCTTCAGCAAACCCTTGCAAGCTAGCCTATCGGGGAAAACCGGACTAACCGGACCAGACCCTAAGTTCAGCCAATGCACGTCACCTAACCCAGCAACGCGATGCGTTTCCCCCGCGGCCCCACCCCGGGGGTGAGCAGGCTCGGGTGGGTCGACCGCATCGACCACTGGCCCCTGCCCAGCAGGTCCGCCGGCTCAATTCGATCGTACCCCGCGGCGGGGTCCCACCACGCCGCGCAGGTCAAAGGGCTGAAAGCCGATGAGCCGGGCCGGTGAACCCGACCTCAAGCGGAAATCTCCCTGCTCCGGTGCCAGGAATAGGGGATCTCCAAAGATCGAGTGGCGATCATGCCCGCGGGCACGCCATTCTGCCAAACGGCGTCCGGCAAAACGCCAGTCTTCCCACCGCGCCCCGGGTCGAAGGTCCCAGTATAGATTGGCATCCATCACAAAACGATCGTTCTGCCAGTTTCCCCCGAGCAACACCCCTTGATCGAAGATCACCACGTTATTGGTGAAGATGAAACTGAGGTGGTCCTCCTCGCGGGTCCTCTGGAGCTGATGGTCCCGGGCAAAGGCGAAGATGTTGTTCCGCAACACATTGGTAGCGCCGTAGTGCTGATGAAACCCGCCGTGGGTAGTGCGATAAACCAGATTACTTTCAGCCAGTGCCCCGCTGGTGCCCTCGTCGAAATAGATCCCCCAGCCGCCGTACCGTAATCCCGCAATATCATGCCAAAGGTTCTGCACAATGCGGGTGCCAATCTGGCGGCCGAGCGTGTAAATGCCACCCATGTCACTCAGGATCGGTCCGTCGCCGTCCGACTGGACTCCGATATGATGCACGTGGTTCCCGGCCACGAGCTGGTTGGTCGCCAATGCCCTCGGGTCGTAACCCCACGTCCAGCCCACCGAGATGCCGGTGTAATAAAAGTCGTGGATGTGATTGTGCAGGATGCGATTATCCGGCGATTGCCCAATCCATATGGCCACCGCACTGTGAAAGATCCGCCCCCCGTGATGGAAATGGCAATCCGCCACCTCGTTGGCCCGGGCGATTTCTTCCGCGCGCACGCGGATTTCCGTTTCTCCGATCTTGATGCCCCCGGCGCCGAGGTCGCCAAACTCGCAAGCCACCACGCGATTCGACTGGCACCCGCGCCCCAGCTCCAGACCATAGGTGCCCAGGTGCACGAACCGGCACCCCTCGAAACGACTCTCCCGCAACCCGACCGCCCGAACCGCCGCCGGCACACCTACGGCCGCTTGGGCAAACCCGCCCACCTCATGGGAGGGCGCCGGCCATACCATGGCCAGCCGGCGCGCCTCCTCCGCATCTTGCGGGAACCACCACTCGGCATGGGCGAACGTCAGGCCGGCCAGGCGGATCTTTTGCACAAACTCACCACGCTCCGGACCGCCCCGAATCTCCAGCAACACCGGCAGGCCCCCAGCAATCACCTCGCTCGAATCGGGCGCTTCGCCTGAACGGGGCAGATAATACAGCCGCCCGGCTTGCGAGTCGAACCACCATTCCCCAGGCGCATCTAGAAATTCGCGCGCCCCTTCCAAGTAGTAGGGATCGCCGGCAGCCAACTGAAACACGGAGCGCTTGCCAAAGGTCAGAACTCGCCCTGACTCCTCCACGCCTGTGATGGGCAGATGCGATTCGGTCCAACGGTTCATGACCACCACTTCCGCGCCGATCAGCGTGGGGCCAATGGGGAAATCGCCGGCCCGAAATCGGAACCGGCGCTGTCCTTCGTACCATTGATCCGTGCGGTCGGGCACCGATTCCACCCCTAGATAACCGCGGTCCGGATGACGGGCCCGGGCCGCCCTTCGACCATTGACCCACAACTGGCGAAACGGTACGCCGCCGCTCTTCCCGGCCTCCAACTCGGCCACCCAGAGGGTCCGATTGCCGTGCACCTCCACCTGCCAGCCGACCATCCGCCGCCCACCACTGAGCACCGGCTTCTCCCGCGGATATGCCACGATCTCGAGATTCGAATCGGCCGGTGTCAGAACCATCGGTTGCTCCAGAAAATAGGTTCCCGCGCGCAACTGGATCACGGCCCTCTTGGAAACGGCCTCCCCACCCGCCGCCCGATGCGCCCGGATCACTTCCAACGCACGAGCCATCGTGGCCAAGGGCCCATCTTTGCCGCCTGGAGCCGGCGCCGCCAAGCGCCCGGACCAGGCATCGTTACCGTTGGTGGCCACGTAAACCACCAGCGGATCAGCAGCTGGACGAACTCCATTAGAGACGGTTTGCGCGCCCCCGGCCGCTCCACCTTTGACCAAGCAGGCCACCCCCACCGTCAGCAAAGCCATGGCCCGAGCTGCGCCTCGAATCTTCCGGCCAGCCCTTTCGCAGTTCCAGCGGTTCCGCAAACTGGGCCGTGATTTACCCCGCCCATCGATTCCTTCCCGTTGATTCATAATGCCTCCTGTGCCTCAACAGCGGTCCGTTCACAAACCGGCGCTCGGGCGTTCCGCCGCCTCGGCGGCGTTGTCTTTCACCACGATCCCAGGTCGGTTCGGCGCACGGATTTGCAGCCGGCCGCGCATGAGATTTCCGCTTACGACCGCGCGCCGCACCCCCTCACCCAGTTCCACCTGCGGCTTGTCGGCCTGAAATTCGCAACCCCGAATCAAAACCTGGCCGCTTTCAATCTGCAGGGCGGCACGCCCCTGGTTCTTCCGATCCCACTGTACAAACGTGCAGTCGCTGAAACCTACCGTCCCCTGCCCCGCCACCCGGGCAATCTGGTTGCACGGCCCCCAAAACGCACAATTGACAAATCGCACCGCCCCGCTGTGGCGAGCGCCGACCCGCACCATGGTGGGATCCGGTCCATTAAAGGAGACAAATTCGCCGTTGGTGATGAGCAGGCCGTAGGGTGCACTCTCCTCCACCTCTACCGCCGTGTGACAGTCATCCGCACCGATCCCCAGGAAATTGCCGTTGCACACCCCGGCACGTGTGGCGATGAACTTGTACCCCACGCTGTAACCGAAACAGAACGTGTTGAACACATACTGCCAGTCGCTGCGCCCAAAAATAAAGGCCTCGCCGTGTTGTTGCTGCCAGGCCCGCACCTTGGGCCGCAAACTCCATCAAGGATTGAAAGCACATCTTCGATCCGGCCAATGTCGTAAATGGCGTCCACATAAATGCCGCGCCGCAGCGGCTGACCGTGCACGTCCCGAATCAAATGACGTTCGTTTTCAGACGCGTCGATGCCGTTGTAGGGATTGAGCAGCTCCACCGCCAACACCGCAGGATTCTTGCCCCGCAAGGCAATGGCCCATGGATAAGGCTTAGGTTCAGACTCCGGATCCTGATCCGGATAATAGATCACCACCCCTTTGAGCGTGCTGTTGTGGTGGAGGGTGATGAACGGAGGCCCGTCTTCCGAACCGGCCCCGCCCGTCACCAAAAAGGTCGTCCCGTCATCGGTGGGTTTTGGCAGACCACGATCCCGGATCCCATTGTGGGCGGGGACCGATTCCCAGACGCCCCGCAGCGTCACGGCCGGAGGCACGCGAAGCGAGCCGGCAAAGCGGTAGTTGCCCCGCGGGGCATACACCACACCGCCGCCCCTTTGGGCCGCTGCGTCCAGCGCCCGTTGGAAGGCCGCAGTGTTGTCCGTCTGGCCATCGGCAACCGCGCCAAACTCGAGCACATTGAAAACGTCGGCTGCCCTGACCATCGGCACCGCGCTTCCCAGAAGCAAAGACATCCCAACGCACAACAAAGGTCTCGGACTGGTTCGCATGAATGCGCAGCCTAATCCATCGGGCGGCCAGCAGGCAAATCCAACCGGACTCCTTCCGCTCACCCGCGCAATCCCATTTCTACACCTCCACAGTCCGCCCTGAGCCCGGGGTCTCTGCACAAGGCCCTGCAAACGCCAGCAGAACCCCACCCCCACGCGGTTCACTTTTGAGCCCCGAGCCTTTGCAGGAGCCGCCCTGCTCAAACCCGTCACAGCCTTCACGCCAGGCGCCACCAAAGGGCGGCTTCCCCTCACCGCTGGCTCCGGACGTGGACTCCCCTTTCACGCAAATGCGCAGGCCCTTGGGACGCTGCCGCAGCTACGCTCGGCAGCCACGCCCCGGTCGGTGCAGCCGGCCCGCGACCGGAGTGGATGAACAGGTTCGCCCATGCCTGCCGCCCAGCACAGGAGGCCCGCCTCCCTAGCGGCAAGCACGTGCAAAAAGCCAGAGCCGGGCGAAACGGACAGCGGCCGAAACTGACTGTCCAGATGCCGCCCCCTTCCCCTGGGTCCAGCTTGCCCGCCCATCACGCCGGCACCCCCGCACCCCTTGCGGGGCCATCCGACCGCCCGCAGCCCTCGCACGCCACGAAAACGGCCCGGGAACCCGCAGGTCCCCGGGCCGAATTGAGGCGGTTGTCCGCCGCGCGGGCCGCAAGTGTGTCAGATCTTCTTGGGCATGGCTGTCCAAGCACCCTTCTTCTTGCTGCTCTTCACGCAGGTCTCGATGAAGGCTATGCCCATCCAGCCATCCTCGACACTGGCGTACTTGGAGCCGTCGCACTTGAATTCTTTGCCCGCTTTCCAAGCGCGCACGTCAGCCTCGAAGCACCGGTGCAACCGCGCAAAGGCATCATGGAAAGCCTCGCCGTGTCCGGAAGGCAGCGTGCTCTCTGCCAGCAGCTCAGCCGGCATGTCCTTGGGCAGGAAGCCGTCCCCCGGCGTGACGGCGCCACGCCAGTAAACACGGTCGGGCTGACCGTTCAGGTAGATCACGAGTCTCTCGGGATCCTCCTGGCGCCATTCCAAGGTGCCCTTGGTCCCGGCGATGGTGATCCCGAGATCGTTCTTGTGACCGATGCAAATCTGGGAGGCACGCACCAGGGCTTTGCCGCCATTGCTGAGCCGGCAATAGACGGTGAAGTGGTCGTCCAAGGGGCGGCCCTCCACGAAGGTTTCCAGTTGCGCGCTCACATGCGTGACCTCCAGACCGGTCACGTACCGCAACTGCATGAGGGCGTGGGTGCCAATGTCCCCCCCGCAACCGCTCAGTCCGGCCCGCTTGGGGTCGACGCGCCAAGAGGCCTGCTGTTGTCCTGTGGCCTCCAGTTTCGTGGCCAGCCAGCCTTGCAGGTAGTAGCTGTCCACCCAACGGATCTCGCCCAGTAAACCGCTGCGGACGATGTAGCGGGACAACCGGGTCGTCCAGTGGCCCAGATACGTGTGGGCCACGCCAAAGGGGATGCCGGTCTGGCGAACGGTCTTGACCAGGGCGTTGGCCTCCTTGAGGTTCAGGCACAGCGGCTTCTCACAAAAGACCGCAATGCCCGCCTTCAAGGCCTTCATCGCCGGATCGAAGTGCACGTGGTTGGGAGTCACGATGAGGATGTAGTCGAGCTTCTCCTCGTCCGGCAACGAGGCATTGGCCGCAATCATCTCATCGTAGGAACCATAGCCGCGGATGGGATAGGGCCAGTTGGCCGCCTCCTCCAGCGCGATCTTCGGATCAGGGAACAACGCGCCCGCGACCACCCGCCGGGTGCCGTCCATGTGAATCGCTCGTTGATGGGGGTGAACGATGAACGCGCCACGTCCACCGCCGACCAAGCCGACATTGAGAGGTCTGTTTGACATAGGCTGCTGGTTCGTTGTGCTCGATGATTGGTTTGGCGCTGGTGCGCGTCCGGGCCTGCTCGCTCCGGAGTCGCGCGCCCTGCGGCTGCAGAATAAACCGGTCGGCCCCGGAACTGCCAAACTATTTTTTCCAACCGCCCGGCTCCCAAACCACAGACCGCCGGTGCAGCCGGCAGCCTCTGGGAAAATGGCCGGACCCGGCCACGCCAGAGGGCCGCCGTCCCAACCGCCCAATCGCTACGCCCCCCACGCGGTCCAAGATCAACTGCCCGTCCTTCTGCGTTCAACGCCGTCCCTACTTTGCTGGGGATTCGCCGGGGGAAGCTGGTCCCTCTCAGCGACCCCGGGGACCAAGGGCCGTTCCAGCCGCCCGCACCCAAGCCAGTCCAGTGGCAATGGCCCCCCGGTAGCTACCCTCAGACCTCTCGCACGCCCCACACGCCTGGCAGTCCCGGCACCGATCCAGCCCTCGCGCCAGTCCCGGGCCTGCTCGTAAATGAACCCTCCCTACCCACGCCAGGTGGCCATCTACCCGCTCCATCCTCCGTCCAGTCCTGTACAGCCAGAGGCACATCCGAACGGCCGGGCAGACCAACCGGCCGCTGCCAAGTCCGTGAGGACGACCGTAAACAGGGCCAACTTCTCGTACCAGCACAACAAAGCCCGGCGGTGCCCGTCTTAACCCCCACAGCCCGAAGGACTCGAGCGAACTTGGTCGCGAGCCCCTCCGCACAAGATCGCCCCCCAAATTCCTCTCAAGTCCCACACCTCCACGGCCGATAAACGTTCTGACCGGGCTTGGACAACGCATCGGCCGTGGAAACTTGTTGGAATGACCGCGGTTATTGGCGGCATGCCGTAGTCGTTGGAGTGGTACTGGGCTTGTCGAGCCCCGGGCCGTTCATGGGCGCAGAGGCTGACAGCGATCCCAAGGCCAAGGCAGCTTCTTTGCCGCTGGTCAGTACGGTGGTGCAGTTCTACTCCCTGACGCCGGAGCAAGTGGCCCGCGGCCACCCGGTACAGCTGGAGGGAATTGTTCTCTACGCCGACGCGGACTGGGGAATCCTGTTTTTTGAGGACGAGACCGGCATGCTCTTCAACCCTCCCCCGCCCGAGGCGAAGGATTTGACTGGGGGACGAAGGGTGCGATTGACCGGCCTCACCGCAATGGAAGGGCAAGTGCGGCGCATCGGGCAGATCCGGGTGGAGGACTTGGGCTCGGCCGAGTTACCTGCCGCGGTCCGGTTACCATGGTCGGAACTGACCAGTGCCGCCAGCCCGGCGAAACGGGTCAGAGTCATGGGAGTGGTTCGAGTCGCTGAACCTTTCGAAGGTCAGCGGGGTCGAGTGGTCCTGGATCTGGGGCGGATGCGGATGCAGGCCTTTCTGCGGAGCGTCACGCTGGACGATTTGACCCGACTCCTTCATAGCACTGTGGAGGTGACCGGCCTGCGTATTTCGATGGACCGGCCCGAAGCGAACCTGGCGCCCGTTCATCTCTTTGTGCTGGGCATGGAGGAAATTACGATGCTGGAGCCGGGGCCCGGAGATCCGTTTCGGGCTCCGTTGACCACCGTACAGAATTTGCGGAGCTTCCGGGAGAGCGGCCTGCCCGTGCCGCTTCAGCGACTTCGCGGTCGGGCGTTCAATCAAATCGTGGGAGCGTCCTTCTGGTTGGAGGATAGCACCGGCCGCATCGAAGTCCGCAGTTCGTCACCCACCGTGCTGACCAACGGTACGGAGGTGGAGGTGGTCGGCTACGCGGCAGGTTCCCCTCCCGCACAGATCGCATTGGAAGAGGCGCTCTTCCGGCCGGTGGTTGTGCCGGACCATCCACCGCCTTCCGGCCAGGAGCGAACCCTCTCCACCATCGAAGAGATTCGGGCCCTCAGACCAGAGCAGGCCGCCCACCAGTGGCCCGTCAGGCTGGATGCGGTGGTGACCTATCATGATCCGGAATGGCGGGTGCTGTTCGTTGAGCAGAACGGCTACGGCATTTTCGTGGGCTATCAAGGTTCGCTGCCCAAGCTAGAGCCCGGCGACCGCGTAAGCATCCAGGGTGTCACGGCCCCCGGTGGATACCTGCCGATCATAGCACAGGCGGAGGTGAACTTTGTGCAGCGGGCGGAACCGCCGCTGCCCCAATTGCCCAATGGATTGCGCCTGTTTTCGGGATTGCTGGACTGCCAGTGGGTAGAACTACGCGCCACTGTCCGCGGCGTCCGCAAAGTGGGCCCGAATCTAGAGTTGGACCTGATGACGCGCGATGGGGCCCTAAACGCCTGGTTGCAGGGATGGGGCAATCAACCGGTTCCCGAAGCGTGGATTGGCCTGGAGGTTCGCGCCCGTGGCGTCGCGGGTGCCCGCGCCAATGCGCGGCGACAGCTCACGGGGGTGATCTTGCATGTGCCCGGAGAATCGTACCTGGAGTTTCTTGAACCCGTCCCAACGGACCTGTTCGCCAGGGAGACACACTCCATCGGCAATCTGTTGGCGGCAGAAGGAGGCCGAAGTAGTGCACGTCTGGTCAAAGTTTCAGGCGTGGTCACTTTTGCCCACACGAACGGTTCCATGGCGCTGCAAGATCAGACGGGTGGCCTGTGGCTGAAGCTGCCTACGCCCTCCGCGGCCCTGGGTCAAAAGATCGAGGCAGTCGGATTCCCCGCTCCGGGCAGCTTTTTGCCCACATTGGAAATGGCCAGGGTGCGGGTCGTGGGCCCTGCACCGCTCCCAGAACCGGTGCGCGCAGCCCCCGCAGCCCTCCTGAGTGGGGAGCTCGATGGTCGCCGCGTCCAAGTGGAAGGACAGCTCTTGGAGAATCTGGCGCGGTTGCCACGGCCGTATCTGACACTTCAGGAAGCCGGCATCCTATTCCACGTATTCTTCGGACAGGACGAACCCCACCACGCTTTGGCCCGATACAAGCCGGGCAGCCGCATGGCCGTCACCGGCGTTTGTCAGGTGCAGACCGATGAATGGCGCCAACCGCGTGCTTTCCGAATCATGGTAGCCCGGGACAACGATGTAACGCTCGTCTCGCCGCCGCCCCGATTCACAATCCGACATGTGGCCTGGGCCGGAGCTGTGGCCACTGGATCGGCGGCCCTGGCCTTGGGATGGGTCGTGGCCTTGCGGCGAAAAGTCCGCGAGCAAACCCGCGAACTGGAACGCCGATATCAGAGCGAGCGGGAGCTCAAGCAGCGCTATCAGGAACTGTTTGACAACGCCGGCGACGTGATCCTGGTCACGGACGCAGATGGCCGCCTGACCGCCGCCAATCGCGCCGCTGAGGCGGTCTTCCAGGCGCAGACCTCAGCATTGGCCGGCCGGCCGTTGGTGGAGTTGTTCCAAGCCGAGGATCGCGGGCAAATCGAAGAGACTTTGAACGCCCTGCGCGCAGGGCGCCAAGTGGCCCCCTTCGAGGCACGAACCCAAAGCAATGGTGCCCGGGCCCGGGTCCTGGAACTCCACCTGCAACCCTTGCGGCGCAATGACCAGTGCATCGGCTACGAGTGTGTCGCGCGGGACCTGACCGAACGACGCCGGCTGGAAGCCATGGTGCAGCAGATGCAGAGGTTGGAATCAGTGGGGCAACTGGCCGCCGGGGTGGCCCACGACTACAACAACATCATGACCGTGATCCTGGGCCATACCGGTCTGCTGCTCAGCGAGGAGTCCTGTCCACCGGCCGTCCGAGAATCGTTGCAGGAAATCCAGCGCGCCGCCACCCGGGCCGCCGACCTGACCCGGCAACTGCTGGCCTTCAGTCGCAAGCAGGTCATGAACGTTCAGACGGCCAGTCTCAACGACATTGTCACCGACATGGGCAAGATGCTCCGGCGCCTCTTGGGCGAACACATCGACCTGCGCTGCGAACTGGCAGCGGATCTGCCCCCAATCCGCGCCGACGTGGCAATGATCGAACAGGTGATCGTCAACCTCGCCGTCAACGCCCGCGACGCCATGCCCGAGGGGGGCACCCTGACCCTTCGGACCGAGGTGGTCACCATCCAAGACACGCACCTGCTGCGCTGCCCCGAAGCCCTCCCAGGGCAGCACGTCTGTCTGAGTGTCACGGATACCGGCATCGGCATGGACGCCGAAACCATGCGCTACATTTTCGAACCCTTTTTCACCACCAAGCCCTTCGGCAAGGGATCTGGCCTGGGACTGGCCACCGTCTTCGGCATCGTCAAACAGCATCAGGGCTGGATTGAGGTGGAAAGCCAGCCCGGCCGTGGCAGTACGTTCCGCGTCTATTTCCCGCCCGCGCCCACGGCAAAGGCGCCCTCCCCAAGCAAGGAAAGCGGCGAGCTTCAAAAAGGCCGGGAAACCATTCTGGCCGTGGAAGACGAACCCGCCCTGCGGTTGATGCTGGTCAATGGCCTGCGCCGCCTCGGCTATCAGGTGTTGGCAGCCGCCAACGGCCAGGAAGCTCTCGAGCTGTGGCGCCTCCATCGCGAGAGCATCGACCTGGTGATCACCGATATGGTCATGCCTGGGGGCATGAACGGTCGCCAGTTGGTGGCCCGGCTGCGCGAGGAACGGTCCAACCTCAAGGTCATCTTGTCCAGTGGCTACAGCCAAGAATTGAGCCAGGAGGGATTGCAACACCTGAACGCCGCCTTCCTCCCAAAGCCCTACACACCGAAAAAACTGGCAACCGTCGTGCGCGCCTGTCTGGACGCCAAGCCCGTCGAAGCAGCCAAAGCCACTTTCGCAGGGACCCAAACCTGATCTTGATCCCCCAAGCACCTGCTTTTCCCGGCGCCCCGCCGAGCCAGGCCGAACGCTCCGGGCGAGCCAAGCCCCTCAGCCCAAGCCCGCGCTGCCCTATCGCGGCGCCGCGCCTGCCCTTGCTCCCGACCGCTCCTGTGGGAAACTCGAGCGCTGCTCCACCGGTACGGCCGCCTGCAGCAACACCGGTCGCAGCCGCGCCCCTCCGCAAAACCGGACCGGGCCGAACAACCAAAGACCCTTCATCCGAAACCGATACACCGGCTGAATCGAGCCCAGAAAACCCCAGATCTCTCACGCATGACTTCCCAAGCGGGACTGCGGCGGGTTGTAGTTTGGAGGGACGGGGGCGGCGGCTAGCTGATACAAAGACGACATCAATGCAACGTGTCCGTCTGCTCCGGTCTGATCGCGGGATCGTCCCTCTGGGGCTCTTTCCCAGCCCGTGGTGGCGGGGAAATTGGCCGTCCAGCTGGGAGCAGCCAGCCGAGAGTCCGTGGCCGCCGAGCATCAAAACCTCGACCCTCCGGATGTCGTGTTGCCCGCCAGACCGGGGAACTGCAGCGCAGGCCCCGTCACCCAACGGTTGGCCTTGGTCGCCGCGTTGCCAAGAGCGGCGTCTGCGCAGGATGGGTGACGGCCCCGCACCGGCACTGATCGGTGCGGAGACGGCCGGCCAAAAGCCAAGGGAGTAGGTCATTCGACACTGGGCACGTCCACGGCCCGGCTTGGGTCTTGACTTGGGTGGCAGGTTCCTTGGTCTTCCAGAATTGTGCATCGTAGGCGCGCGCGGCCGGCACGGTCAAGATCGCCAAGGTTCCGATCGACGCGTTGCGCGAGCCGGTGGGGAAACGGTCCCGTGCGCTGGCCGCCCGGCTGGCCACCATCGAAAACAGTGCACCCTGGAGCCGAAGGCACGCAACGCTCGAAACTCACTCCGAGCGCGTCCTCCCTCCCTCCCCAGCCGACCCGGGCCTGCAAGAAACCGGAGCGCGCCCCTCCTGCAAACCCGTCCCCGAAAATGGTGAACGCCTCCGGCTCCCACCTGAATCCTTACCGACCAGGGTAAAAGGTTCACCCGGAGGGTGAACAAAATACCGGTCGGGGCGGTCTAATCTGGCATGGCCAAATTCATCACGCTCCA
>Ga0308415_1000586_pt1 | contig 15975 bp, 17 predicted proteins | sample HotsprSampleOS55_FD_203465 | JGI IMG/M metagenome (GOLD analysis project Ga0308415, IMG submission 203465) | Hot spring phototrophic mat microbial communities from Octopus Spring, Yellowstone National Park, Wyoming, United States - 20090730_OS55 ... | reverse complement strand
ACCCGCGAGGGAGTCGGCATACGCGCACGCTGGAACCTCATTCCCCAATCGCTGGGGAAGGGAACCACCCTCACAGGTGGGCTGACAGTGGGGCGATTCGTGGGCAATCTCCCGAACGCAGGATGGAGCCTCACGGGCACCCTGGGCGTTACGCAGGCGTTGGGCGCAGGGGGCGCGCTCAGCCTAAACTACGATTACGCACAAGATGCGCTCAGCGCGAACCTACTGGGCAGGCATCGGCTTTCGGGCAGCCTGAGCTGGAGCGCAAGCGAGCGATACTACCTCACGGGCTACTTCAGCCGCGCCTTAGACGCCAACTCTGTCAGTTATGTCGGGGACTTCTCGTGGCGGATTAGCCCGCTCTGGCGCGTTGGGTTAGGGTATACTTGGCAACGCTATCAGCAGTACGATTTTCGCGACCAGACCTTCACGGTCGCCTATCGTATCGGCTTCCGTGAGGTTGCACTTACCTGGTCGTCGTTTAGTAAGCGATGGAGCGTTGACTTGCTGACGGCATTTTACTGAAAAGGTGAGCGAAGTCGCCACCGTGCATTCTTGTGTAGGAGGCAGGCTATGTACGAGGTCAGGGATGTAGCCGTCGTTCCGCTGCTGCGCCTGGCGCGGTATTGCACAGCAGGGGCAGGCGTCGGCGTATCGGCGTTTGAGTTGGTGTCGTTTGACCGCGCGCTGCGTCAAGCAGGCTTTGCAGACTATAACCTGCTGCGTGTCTCCAGCATTTTGCCTGCAGGCGTGGCGCTGCGACCGCGTGTAGAGGTACCGAAGGGGAGTTTGTTGCCCGTCGCCTACGGCGTGTTTAGCTCGGATGCGGCGGAGCGCACGATTGCGGCTGCCGTCTCGCTGGCGTTCCCCACAGACCCGCACGCGGTCGGCGTCATTATGGAGGCAGAGGGCTACATGACCGAACGGGAAGCGCACGAGATGGTCGCCGCGATGGCGGAGGAAGCGATGGAAGACCGCAACCTTAAAATCGCGCGTCTGGAAGTGATTGCGGTTGAGGCGCAGGTGGAACTCTACACGACAGTGTTTGCGGGCGTTGCGCTGTGGTGAGCCTATGGCTGGGGGCGTCGCGCCAACTGCTCGAACTCCAGCGCGACATCGGCGACCACCGAACGCAAATCCGAGAGTAGCGGCAACTGCGCGCGCGCAATCGCCACATCGTCTAAGTCTAAAGGCACAATCAGCAAGGCTTCCTGATTGACGGGACCTTGCGCCATCACTTTGCCGAAGGGGCTTACCACCCACGACGCGCCCACGAAGCCCTTGCCGCCCTCGAAGCCGACCAGACTCGACTGCACCACATAAAGCGTATGCTCGCCGCCAATCTGGGTGAGCATCCGCCGATACGCCTCCACATTCTCAATTTGTTCAGCGTGGAAGCCGCGCGCGGGCGAGGCGGTCGGCACATACAGCACCTGCGCGCCCTTGAGCGCAACGATTGTGCTGGTAACCGAGTGCCAAACATCCTCGCAAATCAGCATTGCGGCGCGCCCAAAGCGCGTTTGAAAGACCTCTAAGCGACGCCCCCGCGCCACGAACCGCTCCTCCTCGAACACGCCGTAGGTCGGCAGGAAGAACTTCTGATGCACATGCGCAATAAACGAGTGTGTCGGTTCTGGCTCTAAAGTTGCATAGAGCGCAGAGTTGAAGTATTCGCCGTCGAGGTATTCGTAGAAGCCGACGCACACATCGAGCGAGCGTTCGGGCTGCAGGTCGGCGTAGAGGCAGGCGAGATCGTGCAGTAGTTGCGAGGCGGGAATAGCTAACTCACGCACACCGCCTTCCACGAAGTAGCCCGTAGTTGCCGTTTCGGGCAGCGCCAATACATCGACGCCCTCCTGCAACGATTGACGCATGAGGTCGCCAATCCGCTCCAGATTGCGTCGGTACTGCCCCTTCGTGGGCTTGAACTGCCCAATCCCGACCGTAAATCGCCGTTGCACGCCTTCGAACAGGTTGCGATGCATCGTTCTCCCTCAGTAGTCAACAGGTCTTAGGTAATACTCGCCGATGGCAGTAGTAGAAAGCATCGCGACGGTTGGCAGGTGGCGTTTCCAGTGCGTGCTGTCCACCTTGTTTTTGACCAACCACACATCTTCGGCGGGGAATCCCATCTCGATCAACCGTTCAGGGGAGTAGCCCTGCGTGAGATAGTGCAGGATACGGTCCGCGCGCTGATAGGAGATACCGAAGTCGCCTTCGTCGGTCTGCCCGACGATAAGGTCTGCCGAAGCGGGCTTTTGCACAATCACTTCGGGCACGCCCAAGTAGCGTGCCAACTGCCACACTTGGGTCTTGAATAGGTCGCCGAGGGGGTTCACGGGGGGCGAGTCGTCGGCGTGCCAGGTGAAGTAGCCGAACAGCCGCTCGCTCTTGTTGCCTGTGCCGATGGGCAGTGCATTTAGCTTCGCTGACTGATCAAACAGGATAATCATGCGCATGCGGGCGCAAATGTTGCCGATGCGCGTCGGGCTGGCATCGGGCTCGAATCGCTCCAGGTAGGCGTCTACCATCGGCGTAATCTCAATCACGCGGTGGTGAATGCCCAACTCGCGCACAACCAGCATCCCGTGTTCCAGCGATTCGGGGCTGCTGACCTTGTAAGGCATCAGGAAGGCGTACACATTTTCGGCGTCGAACGCCCGCGCGCACAGGTAGGCGACGACGGACGAATCGACGCCGCCCGACAGCCCCAGCAACGCCTTGGAGAAGCCGCGCCGTCGCTGCACCTCGTCGCGCAAAAACTCCACCAGCCACTCGGCGACCAGCGGCGCATTGATGCGCAATGGCTCGTCCGAGTTCGGATCATAGATGGTTGGCTTGAGAACAGGAATCGTATGCATCGTTCACCTCATAAAACGATTGGGGTCAAAAGGCGCAATCGGCAGGTCGGTTGTGCCGTTCAGGATAAGGTCGGCAATCGCACACGCTGTCGCAGGGGCGAGCAGAATCCCGTGATAGGCGTGCCCAGCCGCGAGGTACAGCCCTGCGTAGCCTGCCGCCGCGCCGAGGTAAGGGTTGTGGTCGGGTGTATCGGGGCGCAGTCCCACTGTGTGCCCCAGCACGGTCGCGTGCATCAGGCTGGGCGCGAGGCGGGAGAGGGTGTGCGTCAGCAGGGCATAGCCCTCGGCAGTAGCCCGCATGTCGTAGCCCACCTGCTCGCGCGTGGCGCCGAGCAGGGCAGTGCCGTCCGCGCGCGGCACGAGGTATCCTGCAGGCGACGAAAGAATGCGCCGCACGGGCAGGGGCAAATCACACAGGATTAAGATTACGCCGCGCACTGGCGTCGTAGGTGTACTAATCCCCAGCGGCTGCAGCAGCGCGCCCGCCCATGTGCCCGCCGCGATTACCACCGCATCGCCTTCCAGCGTGCCATGCGCCGTTTGCACGCCGCGCACCGCGCCGTTCTGCGCCACGAGCCGAAGCACAGGCGACCCCATGTATAAGTTTGCGCCGTTAAGTTGCACAGCACGGTGTAGTGCGCGCATAAGCCGCTCGGTATGCACCCACCCTTCGCTGGGAATGTAAAGTGCAGCCTCGATTTCGGGGTTCAGGGCAGGCTCCATCTGGCGTGCGGTGCGACTATCGATTCGCTCGGCGCAGGCATCGTAGCGACGAATCCACGCCAAACTCGCTTCCAGATGCTCGGCGTCAGCAGGGGTCAACGCGACGCGCAAACAACCTGCACTGCGCCATTCGGGGTCTATACCCGTCTGTTCGTGCAGGGCGCGTGTCCACTCAGGGTACATCTGCAGGCTCTGCCAGTAGAGGGGCAGGGCAGGGGTATCGTCGGGCGTGAGGCTGAACGGGTTCACCATTCCTGCAGAGGCAGTGGAAGTGTGCCCGCCCTCTGCCGAACCTTCCAGCAACACGACCTCCGCGCCGCGCTGCAGTAGCTCCCACGCTACCGCTGTGCCAATCACACCCGCGCCGACCACCAACACACGCATCATTAGCCTCCTGCGGTCATCTGCACGATTTCGAGGTTGTCGCCGTCGCGCAGGGTAATCTCACTGTATCGGTCGCGGGGAACGATTTCGTAGTTATACTCCACCACCACTGTTCGCGGGTCGATGCCGCGCTCCTGAAGTAGGTGGAGCAGGGTGGTCGATTCGGGTAGTTCGCGCTCTTTGCCGTTGATGCGCACCTGCACCATCGCTAAAAGTATACCTAAAACGCTGGGCACGCGCGGAGCGCTCTCTCCTGAGCTACCCCCGCCGAAGCGGGGGGCGGGGAGTTTCACCCCGCGACCTCTCCGTCGCGCGCCCAGCAAGTTGGTTAACGATTCGTTAAGCAATTTGGTTCCCGCTTAGCACCCCGCACCGAAGTTGAATAACACGATGAGCAGATCGGCATCGTCCACGATCGTGTCGCAGTTCACATCGGCATTCAGACCGCGCCCCGTCGCGCCGAAGTTGAACAACACTATAAGCAGGTCTGCATCGTCGACGCAGCCGCTGCAGTCCACATCGCCTGGCAGGCACGCGCGCGTGTCCAGCAGGTAGGCGAACTGCGCGTTATCGCTTATGCGTCGGAGCAGCCCCACGAGATAGCGGTTATCGGGGGTGACATCGTCTACTGTGGACAGCACATAGCCGTCAGGGATGATGCACGGGTATATCTCGTTGAGGTCTTTCAAACCGCTCGCAATTGTCCATCGGAAGCCCCACAGTCGATATTGCTGCGAGGCATCAAGACGGACATAGCCGTAGACCGTGCCATCCTGCGCGACGGAGGTGGGGAAGATGTTGCTGTTTGGCGGCGGCAGTATCTCATAGGTGGTGCGTGCCGACGCCAGCCATAGGTAAGCGGCAGACCATCCTTGCGAAGGGCGCAGCAGGAGATACGCATCGTCATCGGAGACATCCACAGGCACAGTGCCCAGCGGCGCGCCCAGCTCCGCCAGCGTCTCGAACCCGCACAGGTCGGTTGCACGCGCAGGGGAAATCGCGTAGCCCGACTCCCACAGCGTGCCATAGAGCGTCGCGCCGTCTGCGGAGACAATCGCGGAGTAGCCGAAATGCCGATGAATGTCCAACCCCTCGTCAGCTTTCCAGCGGAACGCGGGCGAGGCGGAATTGCCGATGATCGAGCCAACGACGGTGCGTCCATCCGCGCTGATGGAGCGCGGCTGCGGCTGACGGCTCCGATTGCGCGGGTACAACTCCGTGAACTGTCCCGTCGTGCGGTTCCACAGGTAGCCGAACGGGTCGCCAATCACGGCGATGACCGAGCCGTCTGCGCTAATGCCCCCAACGGTCTTCGCCGCGGACGCTGCGCTCCCAGACACAAAGTTCGGCACGAACGCTATGCGTCCGTTGTGCCAGTAGACGGCGTACTCGTTGTAGCGGTCGCGAACCGAGCCGACCACGACCGCCCCGTTCCGAGAGATGTACCGCGCCGTGGGGCTGAAGTAGCCGTCGGGCACAGGCAACACTGTGAGCCGCTGCCCAAACGCGAGACTTGAGCTAACCCAAAGCAAGAAGCCGATACCAATTGCTCGCATCTGTGTCGCCTCCTTAGCGTCCGTTGGTGTCCAAGAGAAAGGCGCGTCGCTGTCCCAGCGCGGCTTGCCCCGCGATGTAGCGTCCGTCGGCGGAAATCGCTTGCGCAAAGATAAGGTACGCGCCGCCCAAGTAAGGCGCGAACACATTATTCAAAATCTCGATGCCGTCCAGGAAGCCGTTTTCGCGTCGCCAGCGTATCGCGCCCACATTGCGCTGGTAGCCGACCACGATGCGCCCATCGTCGGAGATTGCCGTGCCGCCGCCAAACCCGCCGTTCGGCGCGCTGCCCAGCGAAATACCGCCGCACGGGTCAAAATACAACACCTGATTGCTGAAGGCGCCCCCTGCGCCGAAGCGTCCATCAGGCGACAAGCACCACGCGGCAATAGGGAGCCTCTCAATCCCGCGCTCCTGAGTCCATCGGTAGTCGTCGAAGATGATGCCCGTGCGCGTGACGCCCTGCACGCCTCTAACGGCAGGCGGCAAGCGGTAGACCTGCCCATCGATCCAGTAGCACCCGCCGTAGGCAGTCTGAATCTCAGCGGCAATAAGACGCCCGTCGCCCGAAATGCCCTGCACAAGATAAGACGCGCCCGACGGTACATCCGATGGCAGCGGAAGCAACTGGTAGGTGATGGTGTTTTCTTGCACGCGCCAAACTATCGGTCTCCATCCCTGACCGCCAGTGACGACATAGCACCCTGCGATAACCGTGCCGTCTTCCGAGACGCCGCGCGCCATGACCGCTATCGTGCCTAGAGGGGTGGGTAGAGCTTGCTCGCCTGTAGTGCGCGTCCAGCGGAAGGCATACGGCGCGCTGGTGCGGTAGCCGACCAGCACCGTCGCATTCGAATTCATCGCATAGACCAGCGTGTCGGGCACATTAGAGACCCAAGTCAGGCTCTGCGCCAGCGCGGTGTGCGCCAGCGCGCTAAGCAGGGTGAGAAAACCCGTTCTCGCTTTCATCGCTCAAGCCTCCGAAACCGCCTCTATTAGACAGGCAAGTGGCACTCGTGTTTCGCGGCGTCGCAACGATTCGATGGGCGCGCCGTCTAAGCGAGGCGGAGGCTTGTCTATGGTGTGGCGAAAGAGAGTCGTATCGTGCCTACGGGCTGTCGCTTGTATAGGATTGGTCGCCAGTGTTATAAGCGCAGGCAGTACGCAGTCGCGCCTGCATGAAGTAAGCCTGCGCTGGGTTGCGCCAACGCTTTACCCGCTGCAGCTAAGCGCGCACGCATCGGGGACGCACGCGGCGGTAGGACTGGGCTACGGGCTGGTCGGTTGGTTGAACCTGAACACGGGCGCGGTGGAGCGAACCCTCTCCACAGGGCGGTTCCTACCGATTGCGGCGATTGAACTGCGCGGCAACCTGCTAATGATTGCCGACAACGGCGACCTGACGGCAGGCGGGAGCGTAATCGACCTTTGGGATGTCGCGACTTGGCGACAGCTGCGCCGCATTCTAAGCCCACAACCGATAACCGCAGCGACTCTTTCGCCTAACGCGCAGTATGTCGCAACGATTGGGCGCGACCGCGCGGTGCGTATCTGGCGCGTGAGCGACGGCGCACTCCAAACGACCGTCTACCAAGCGTTCACTCCGCTGTCGGTGTCCTTCACTGCCGACAGTGCGCGTGTTATCACGGGCGACGATCGGGGCTACCTGCGCGTGTGGACGGTTTCGGGAACCTATTTGGGTATTGTGCGCGTGCTGGGCAGCGGCGTCAATCGGCTGGGCGTTTCCCCTAATAACGGATGGCTTATCGTTGGGGCGACCAACGCCGAGAGCCGCGCGCTGGGATACAACCTAAGCACGAACAGCGTCGGCTGGTACGCTCCGTACTGGGGCGGCGTGACGGGCATCGCCTTCTTGCCTAACAGCGCGGAAGTCTACATCGGCTCGACAGATGCGCATGTTTATCGCCATAACTTGAACACTGGACAGCGGTTGGGGCAGTTCGCGGCGCGTACCAGTGTGCAGTCGCTGAGCATCGCAAGCAGCGCAGGGGTGGTGGTTTCGGGAAGCTTCCACTTCCCATACGCCGACAACTTCCCATTTATCGTCTATCAAGACTACAATCTTGCGTTGGCGCAGGTGTGGAGCGCGACGGGGGCGTTATTGCGTACTTTTCGAGGCGACCTCACGCGCCCTATGCGTATCGCCGTCGCGCACAGCGGCAACCTGCTCGCCGTCGGCGACTTCGAGGGCAACCTGTACCTGTACGACAAAGCCACAGGGCAACTGTTGCAACGCTTCTCAGCGCACGCGCAGGAGGTACGAGGCGTTGGGATTTCTGCGACTGGACAGCACCTCGCCAGCTGCGACGCCAACGAGCTGAAGGTGTGGGATGTGAGCAACCCGATTAACCCCACGCTTCTATTCACCTACACGCCCAGCGATGGCGGATTCATCAGCCTTGCCCTCTCACCCGACGGACAGCGCGTCGCGGTCGGGCATGTGCGCGAGGGCTTGAGCCTGCTGGAGGTTCCGTCGGGCAACCTGATTGCAAATATTCAGGGCGGCGAGGAGCGGTTCGTACCAACCGCTTTAGATTTCTCGCCCGATAGCCAAACGCTTGCGGTCGGCGGACGCATGCAGGGCATCTTCTTCTACGACGCAAACACAGGCGAGCTTACTCAAAACCGTCCCACCGAAGACATCACGCTGCGCCTGCAGTATTCTGCGGACGGAACCAAACTACTGATTGTGGAGGGCAACAACAGCACCTATGTTGTCGACTTGCCGACGGACACCGAACTGGGGCGACATGGCGAGAGTTGGGAAAACGCTTGCCTGACGCACGATGGCGCGAGGGTGGTCGCTATCCGATATGAGGACAGTCTCATCCTCTGGGACTATGCGAATGACCAGCCTGACCAGTATCGCCGTCTGCTCCGTTTCGGGCGTCATCTGATGGCGTATGGGGATGTCGCTGTCGATTCGGACGGGCGTACCATCTACACCTCGTTTGCGAATCACGGGATTGCCGCGTGGCGATTGCCAAGCCCTGCCGATATAGACGGCAACGGCTGCGTAGACGACGCTGATCTGCTGACCGTGCTGTTCAACTTCGGAGCGACAGGCGCGAACCCTGCCGATGTGAACCGCGACGGCACAGTGGATGACACCGACCTACTGCAGGTGCTGTTCAACTTCGGCGATGGGTGCTGATACCAATCGCCGCACCAAAGTTCACAAATTCCTGCGCGTGTAGAATCCCCCCCACTCCCGCACCCTCTCCCCCCTTGCTAAGGGGGGAGAGGGAGGGGGGATTCGAAGCCTACGCATTTACGAACTTTGGCTGCGCAGTTGGTATTACTTGATTTCGACCTTCGCGCCTGCCTCTTCGAGCTTCTTTTTGATGTCCTCCGCCTCTTCCTTGCTCACTCCCTCTTTGACCTTCTGCGGCGCGCCCTCGACGAGGTCTTTCGCCTCTTTCAGTCCGAGCTGCGTAATTTCGCGCACAACCTTGATGACCTGCAGCTTGTTGTCGCCCGCAGCTGCCAGCACGACATCGAAGGAGGTTTTCTCTTCAGCGGCGGGCGCGGCTTCCGCAGGCGCGCTGGGCATCATGCCGGGCATCGCGGCGACTGCGACAGGCGCCGCCGCCGACACGCCGTACTTCTCCTGCAACGCCTTGACCAACTCGTTCAGCTCCAGAACGGTCATCTCGTCAATCGCCTGAATCAGTTCCTCTGCAGTTAGTTTCGCCATAGTGAGTGCCTCCTGTGTTTTAGATTATTGGGTTTCTGCCTTCTTCTCGGCAACTGCTTGGAGCGTGCGCACGAACTGTCCGATGATTTCGGAGAGTGTGCCCACAAGCCCCGTGATGGGCGACTGCAACGCGCCCAGAAACTGTGCCAGCATCACCTCGCGCGGGGGCAACTTTGCCAGCGTATCTACCATCTCCGCAGGATAGACCTTCTCACCCAGCAGGAGCGCCTTGACCTCCGCCTTATGCGCCTGCTTGATGTAGTCGGTGAGCGCCTTGGCGGCGGCTGCCTCGTCGCCTTTGACGAACGCTATCGCGGTCATCCCGTGCAGGTGCGGCTCCAGCGTGTCGGGAATGTTGCCCTCGCGCGCGATGCGATAGAGCGTGTTTTTGACCACGCGCAGCTCCGCGCCTGCTTGACGCAGCTGCTTGCGCAGGTCAGTAATCTCGCGCACGCTCAGCCCGCGATAGTCCACCAAGATTTGCGCTTTCGTTTCCCTTATCCACGCGCGAATCTGGTTCACCTGCGCCACTTTTTCGGGGCGCGGCGTGCGCTCCCACGGGCGCACAGGGCTCGCGTGTGTCGCGTGTTCGGTTGTCACCATTCGGTACACCTCCTTGCACGAGTTCGCGCTTTTAAACCAAAAACGCGAGCCATGCCGCAGCAGGCTCGCAACGGTTCGTGCGACGATAACGCGCCGATACGCGCCCCTCATCGCCTCTTTTTCCAACTGTCCCGTGCGCCGTCCTCGGCAGGCGGACCGCTGCGCGGATTATGTCCCGAAAGGGGGACGCCTGCTGTCTGCGGTATGGCAATCAAAGTATACCCCGCGCGGGTCAAGCGTGTCAAGGGGCAGGCGCAACTGCGCCATGACACAATTCTCCACGCAAGCAATCGCTGGTGGCGGCAGGGGACGGCAACGACGCAGTGGGAGAGGGGCTGGGGGTGAGGGCAGAAAAGCGTACCGACTCGGCGCGCAGCGAACTCAGTTGGTGTCCCTTTACCTGCTACGACCCTACCACTTTGCCACTCCCAAATCAGGTATACTCTCCCCGTAGGAGGCGCAAGATATGGAGGTCAAACTTATCTCGATTGACCAGATTGTGGAGGATCCCGACCAGCCCCGACGGGGCTACGACGAGGAGAGCCTGCAGGGACTGGCAGAGAGCATCCGCCGCTACGGGCTGATTAACCCCATCACCGTGCGACCGCTGCCCGACGGCGCAACCTACCAGATTGTGACGGGCGAGCGACGCTGGCGCGCCGCACAAATCGCTGGGCTGACCGAAATCCCTTGCATTATTAAGCACATCGACCACGACACCGCGACGACCGAGCAACTGATCGAGAACTTGCAACGCGAGGACCTCGCGCCCATCGACAAGGCGCGCGCGCTGAAAAACCTCAAGGAGAGCCGCCGCCTCACCAATCGCGAACTGGCGCAGATGCTGGGGCTGAGCGAGCGCACCATCGGCATCTGGCTGGGACTGCTGGAACTGCCCGAAGAGGTGGGCGAGCAAGTGATTGCTGTGAGTGGACGCCCGCCTGCAGGCAGCATTACCGAGAGTCACGCTCGCAGCCTGCTGGAACTGGACGACCCTGAACTGCAGACGCGCGTCGCCGAGAAAATCCGCGAGGAGGAACTCACCAGTGACGAGACCGCCGCCCTCGTGCGCACCCTGCGCGACGAGCCTGAACGCGCCGACGAGATTCTCGACCAGCCCGCCGAGCAGGTGCTTGCCGCCGCCGAGGTGCGCGGACCCGCGCTCGAAGTGCGCCGATTCCGACGCTACCTGGAAGGACTGGATGTCTCCGCCCTGCACCCCAGCCACCTGCCCCCCTTAGAAGAGGAACTCGAACTGCTCTTGGAGATTATCGCCGAGCAACTGCAGAGCATTCGCGCGGAGGTAGGATGACCGTCGTCGCGATTGACGGTCCAGCGGGTTCGGGCAAAAGCACGCTGGCGCGGAGCCTGGCGCGTGCGCTGGGCTTCGTGTACCTCGACACGGGCGCGATGTACCGCGCGCTCGCGCTTGCCGCCGACCGTGCAGGGCTCGACCCCGACGACGCCGAACGGCTCGCCCAACTCGCCCAGCAAATAGAGATTCGCTTCGTCGCCGACGACGCGACGCAGCGCGTGCTTCTCGACGGCGAAGATGTCTCGGAGGCAATTCGCACGCCCGAAATCAGCGACCTTGCCTCGCGGATCTCGGTGCATTCGGGCGTGCGTCGCGCGATGGTCGCCCTGCAGCGCGCCTTAGCGGCGCAGGCGCACGGTGTCGTCGCCGAAGGACGCGACACGACCACCGTCGTGTTCCCCGACGCGGCAGTAAAAATCTACTTAGACGCCTCGCCGCAAGAGCGCGCCCGCCGACGCCAGCACCAACTCCAGCAGCAGGGCATCGAGGCGCCCTATGAGCAGGTGCTACAGGCGATTCTGGAGCGCGACGCGCGCGACGCCGCCCGCGCCGACTCGCCCCTGCGCGTCGCCGACGACGCAATCGTCATCCAGAACGACGGCTGGAGCAAAGAGCAGACCTTCGAGTACGCCCTGCGCCTCTGTCGAGAGCGGTTAGGCGTTCCGTAGGACGCGCAGGGTTTCCCTACGCCCTCTACCCGACTTGACACACCCGCGCCTAATGAGGTAAATTGCTTGCCCGTATTGACTTGGGAGACTACGATGGCGAAACGCACCCGCGCCACGCGAACCAAGCGCACGCAGGGCGCGTCCACGCGCACGAAGCGGTCGCTGCCCGCGCCGTCGGGCAAGCCCGTGATTATCGTGGAATCGCCCGCCAAGACGCGCACACTCACAAAGATTCTCGGCAACGCTTACACGATTGAGGCGTCGATGGGACATGTGCGCGACCTGCCGAAGTCGCAACTGGGCGTGGACATACAAAACAATTTCCAGCCGACCTACCTCCCACTGCCCGACCGCAAGGAGACGCTGAACCGCCTGAAAGTCGTGACACAAGGCGCGCCCACCGTGTACCTGGCGACCGACCCTGACCGCGAGGGCGAGGCGATTGCGTGGCATATTCAGCAGGCGCTCGGCTTGCAGAATGCGCAGCGCATCGAGTTCAACGAGATTACCGCCAGCGCAGTGCGGCGCGCCTTACAGAACCCGCGCGCCATCGACATGCACCGCGTGAACGCGCAGCAGGCGCGGCGCGTGCTGGATCGGCTGGTGGGCTACCAAATCAGCCCGCTGCTGTGGCGTAAGCTGCGCAGTGGGCGCAACGCGCTCAGCGCAGGGCGCGTGCAGTCGGTCGCTGTGCGCCTGATTGTCGAACGCGAACGCGAAATCCGCGCCTTTGTGCCCGAAGAGTATTGGAAAATCACTGCCACGCTGACCCCCAAAACCGAATACTTCCCCTTCGACGCCGAACTGCGCCAGAAGGGCGACGCGAAACTCGAACTCAAGACCGAAGCGGACGCCAACGCGGTGCTGAGCGACCTGCAGGGCGCAACCTACATCGTGGAGTCGGTCGAGAAGCGCCAGCGCAGGCGCACGCCGCCCCCGCCGTTCATCACCAGCACGCTGCAGCAGGAGGCGTCGCGCAAACTCGGCTTCTCTGCCAAGCGCACGATGCAAATCGCGCAGCAACTGTATGAGGGCGTCGAACTCGGCGACGAGGGCGCGATTGGACTCATCACCTACATGCGCACTGACTCGGTACGCCTGTCCAACGACGCGCTGCAGATGGCGCGCGCGTTTATTCAAGCCCACTACGCGCCTGACTACCTGCCCGACAAGCCGCGCCAGTATAAGACCAAGTCGGGCGCGCAGGACGCCCACGAAGCCATTCGCCCCACCGATGTGAACCGCACGCCCGACTCGGTCAAGCCGTACCTGACGCCTGAACAATACCGCCTGTACGAGCTGATTTGGAAGCGGTTCGTGGCATCGCAGATGGCGGAGGCACAACTGGAGGTCACTTATGTCAACATCCGCGCGCGCGAGTACCTGTTCCGCGCGTCGGGCACCGTGGTGCTGTTCGACGGCTTCCTGTGCCTGTACCAAGAGGGCAAGGACACCACCGAACGCGAAGAGGAGGAACTGCCGCCTCTGCCGCCGCTGCAGCAAGGCGAGCTGCTGGATCTGCTGAAGCTGACACCGAGCCAGCACTTCACGCAGCCGCCCCCGCGCTACACCGAAGCGACGCTGGTCAAGACGCTGGAGCAAAACGGCATCGGACGCCCCAGCACTTACGCGACGATACTTTCCACGATTCAGGAGCGCGGCTATGTCGTGCTGGAAAACCGCGCGTTCAAGCCGACGCCGCTCGGCGAGGCGGTCAACGACTTCCTCGTCAAGCACTTCCCCGAACTGTTCGATGTGCCCTTCACTGCGCGGATGGAGAGCGAGCTGGACGAGATCGAGGAAGGCAAAGCCAACTGGGTACAAGTTGTGCGCCTGTTTTTCGAGCCGATGCAGCAACAGTTGCAGCGCGCTAACGACAGTGACGAGCGCGTGGAAGTGCCTGTCGTGGAGACTGACCGCGCCTGCCCGACCTGCGGCGCGACGATGGTGCGACGCACAGGACGCTACGGCGAGTTTTTGGCATGCTCGCGCTTCCCCGAATGCAAGACAACGCTGCCCGTGGGCGCGACAGGCGTCCGCTGCCCCATCTGCAACACAGGCGAAATCGTGCAGCGCAGGTCCAAAAAGGGGCGCGTGTTCTACAGTTGCAGCAACAAGGAGTGTACGCTGCTCACTTGGGACAAGCCGACGGGTGCGCTGTGCCCCAAATGCAACGCGCCGCTGGTCGAAAAGACGCTCAAGCGCGCCCAACAGCGCATCATCGCCTGCAGCAACGCCGAATGCAACTACAAGGAGACCGTTCAGGCGTCTGAAGCGGACGCGCTGATAGACGCGGTTTCGTAGACTCATAGCAGGAATTTCGCGTCCCCTGCGCGTATTTATACAGCGTAGGGGCTGACGATGAACCGCCGCGTAGGGGAAAGCGTCCACCGACGCTGGGCACCACTGGGAAAGCGGGCGCTGAGGAAGTTGACCATTGTATGGGTACTACTACTGGCGATTGCGTTTACTGGGCTGTGGTACCGCTTGCGCCATGAAGACACTATGGGGCACGCCTCGACGCACAGGGGCGGCTCTACCTGCCAGGAATGACGACTGAATGCCACATCCACTTAGTGCCGATATTAGGGCGAGGGCGTTTGCCCATTCAAGACGGCTATGTGATTGCTCGGTTCACGAGTGAAGGGCAGTTCGACAGGATAGTGGCTCGCCTAAAGATGCCTATTGACGGTTGCCATTCTCATCAAATGTGGGACCTCGACGCGGCGGGCACGCTCTACTACTTGGAGTTTGGTCTGAAGGGGGTAGGGATTCGCAGTGTCAAGGATTAGCGAGGGCGGAATGCCTGGCTGTTTTACCTACCTCCCAAATTCGCAACCAGCGCTAAGAAATCGGCTGCACTTACGCAATCCAACCCTACACAAAACTCCTCCAACAACCACTCCAATAAACCCTCCTTGTCATATGCCCCGTCCGCAATCACCATCTGCGCCGACGAATACCGACGCAATACCTGCTCCAACACCACACGCGCCCCACGCGTCCGACACATCCGCACACAACACCCACACCCCAAGCACACTGCCTTGCGAGTCTACCACGATGTGCCGCTCGCGCCCTTTCACCTTATGCTCGGCATTTGCTCGACAGTCTCTCAGTGGAAAGCATCTGATTTGGACAACGCAGAAACTCGTAGTTAGCGAGCTCATTTTTATTCAAAAGAGAACCAACTATCCAGAGGGTTGGCTGATCTACAAACTTTATCAGGATTTTGGCGCTAAAGACCGTTTTACTGTAGTCAATGCTGCCGCTCTTGGGAAACAGAAATTGTAGCCTGGCTTGCCACCTTGAGTTCCACAGCTAAGGTTGCACCAGCTGGTTGTTTATACCAATCGCCGAACCAAAGTTCACAAAAAACGGCGATTGACGACCCCCTCCTTAAGGTTCCCCCTGCACGCAGGGGGAACCGATGGGCTTGGTTCCCCTCGCGTCAGCGGGGGGAACCTTAAGGAGGGGGGAATTATGAACTCTGGCTGCACAGTTGGTATTAGAACCCCCAAAAGCGCGGAATCAGCAGCGTCGCCAGAATCCAGAACAGCAGGTTCAGTGGCAGCCCCACACGCACGAAGTCGCTAAATTGATACTGCCCGACGCCGAACACCATCGTGTTGGTCTGGTAGCCGATGGGTGTCATGAAGCTGGCGGAGGCGGCGTAGGCGACGGCGAACAGAAACGGGCGCGCGTCCACCCCCAGCGCGGCGGCGACCTCAATCGCCAGCGCCGCCATCAGCACCGCCGTCGCGTTGTTCGACATCACCTCCGTCAGCAGCGAGGTCAGCAGGTAAAAGCCTGACAGCACGACGATGGGTCCCAGTGCGCCCAGTGCGCCGACCAAGTTGACCGTTAGCCAGCGCGCCGCGCCTGTGATCTCCATCGCCGTGCCCAGCCCCAGCATTGCGCCCAACATCACCAACAATCGCCAATCGATTGCCTGCACCGCCTCGTCAGGCTTGAGGCAGCCGACCAGCACCATCACGAGCGCGCCCACCAGCGCGGCGACCGAAGTGGGGTACCAGCCCATCGAGGCGACCAGCACGACGCCCGCCATAATCAGCCCCGCCAACGCCGCCTTCACAGGGCGCGGGCGCGCCGCCTCCACCTGCGACACGAGGATAAAGTCGGGCAGGC
>Ga0308415_1000585_pt1 | contig 15984 bp, 12 predicted proteins | sample HotsprSampleOS55_FD_203465 | JGI IMG/M metagenome (GOLD analysis project Ga0308415, IMG submission 203465) | Hot spring phototrophic mat microbial communities from Octopus Spring, Yellowstone National Park, Wyoming, United States - 20090730_OS55 ... | reverse complement strand
GCCCAATTGGTCTGCCTGGGGAACGAGGTGCTCCGCTGTATCGGCCGCACCGGGCGGAGACTACGCCCGGAAGACATGGATGAGATACTGGGAGGCTCCCCATGAAGTGGACGGATGCGGAGAGAGAAGCATCCGTTGGTCGGGGAGATCGGGTCCCCCTCGGCCTGGCCGCTTTTGCTGCACTGCGGGCGGAGGAGGAGCCCTGGCTGCCCGAATGTTTTGTCCCGCCGCCGGAATTTGACCGCATGTCAGATCCCCGCCGCTCCGTGATCATTTTCGGGGACCCAGGCAGTGGTAAGACAGCCGTGCATCGGATGTTAGAGGCCATCAGTCTCGGCACCGACGGTAAGCCCTTACGTCTTCTGGTCCACTGGAGACCCGCTCTGCCGATTTCCGTGGCGGAGGCAGGCCTGGATTGGGTCAAGGCTATGGTGAGTCACATCCTGGATGCCTGTGCGGATGCCCTGATCCACCATCTGGCCTGCTATCCCCGGGATTATCAGGGGGCCCCTGCCTGGGCCCAGGCCCGTTTTGTCTGGTTTATCCATCGCCACACTCGGGGTAATCCCGCCCTCCGCTGGGGGCCACTGGCAGAGGGAGATAGCCCTGGCGCTTCCCTGGTTCGCCAAATCCTGAACAGCCCGGCCGATGACATCCTTTACCCAGATGCCCATCCTGAATATGTGATCTCGGAATTGGTCAATGCGCTGAAAGCGATAGATATGGAAGGCATCTGGGTTCTGACCGATGGGCTGGAAGGCTGGGCGGAAATGGCCTTTGACCGCCTGTGTGCTGGCCTGAAAGCGTTTCTATCCACTCTCTCCCTCTTTGACCCGTCTGGCCTTGTCTATAAAATCTGTGCACCCTCCGAGTTGGAACCGGTGCTCAGCCATGCCGGAGGACTGATACGACGGCGCGTGGATGGTATCCACCTCTGCTGGGATCCTCCAACTCTTCGCCAATTGGTAGAACGTCGCCTGTCCTTCGCGTTTGGGCGAGAGTCTTTTCCATTGAAAGAACTTTGCATAGATTCCGGGTTACCGGTATGGCTGGAAAAGGTGGGGGGAGCCTCTCCCCGGGAATGGCTGGACCAGGTGACGGGGCTGGTGGAGTATTACACGACCCATTCCTGGAACAGGCCCATTGATGAGGACACCTGGAAGAGACTACGGCTTCAACGTCCCCCGCGCCTCTACCTGGACGACGAACGACGTCGGGTGATCGTGGGAGGCCGCTGCGTTAACCTGGAAGACCTGCCCGCAAAAGCGTACGAAATGCTCCGCTATCTCTACCAGCGAAGCGGTGCTGTCGTCACCAAAGCCGAATTGTATTTTCGGATATACCGGGGGCTGGATCGGATTCCCCGTCCGGGAGATAAGGAGTACGAAGCACCTAAAGAATATACCGGCCTCATAGATACCAACCTCTGGCGATTACGGCAGGCGATAGAGCCGGATCCCAGCGCCCCGGTACTTCTCGTCACCCGTCGGGGCCACGGCGTGGTCCTCCAGGCCCGCTGGTGAGAAATCTGTGAGGTGATTGTGAGCAAATATAGATGAAACTGCAAGCGCGGGAAGCCGGATGGGGCTTGCGTTTTTCACAAATCACGCCATAATGTTGTCAGTTTCAAGGAAACCAGCGAGGCTAAGAATATGCCATTTTTACTAAATGGCTCATCCCTGTTGAGTCCGGAATAGCGTCCTTCTCTCCATCCCTCACTTCCGCTTCCACGATTCCTATGGCTTCCTCAACCCCTGCTCTCCACCAGACGCCGGACTCGTCTGGGGTGCCCGAATGGTTGAGGTGGGCCGGGTTTCGGTTTGACCCGTTCGGTCCGTTGGACGCAGCCGCTGACCCTCACCTCAGCGAGTACCTGGTCGGGCACGAGGTCTTCGCGCGCGTTTGGGGAGATGGGATTTCCTGGGTTTTTGCCCCGGCAGGCGGTGGAAAGACCGCCCTGCGTATCAGCGTGATGCAGACCTGCTGGATTGGTCAGGAGACCAACCGCCCCTTCCCTATCCCCTACGTGCCCCCCTTTCTCGCCTGGGGGCATGCGCGTCCATCGGAAGAAGAGCACCTGATGGCCCTGACTCGCTCGGGCGCCAGGGCGCTCTTTCTGGCAATGGCCCACCGGCCCCATTGGTTCTTTCGGCTGGACGTTTCTGAGCGACAAGATATAGCAAACCTTTTCCAGTGGAACCTCTCCGGGCCCCTTTCCGTATATCTCAACCTATGCCGCCAGAGCCGCCAAATTTCTCCCCTCCGAGAGGTACTGGATCCGACGTTCGTCATGCGCGATCCGCCCGATGAGGTCACACTCCAGCAATGGTGTGACGAATTGGAATCCGCTCTGGCGTTTCAACCTGCCCCGCCTCCTGCAGAGCGTTGGGCCCATCTGCTGGCTGTGCTCAAGATGCTGGGCTTCCCGTCTGTATACATTCTGGCCGACGGTTTTGACGGCGCGCCGGAGACCATAGACAACCCGATGATGATTGTGGATTGCATGAGGCCTCTATTGCACCGGGCTGAAAAATGGGCCCAGGATAACGTCTTCTTGAAGGCATTTCTGCCCACAGAAACCTTCCCCCTTTTGGCTGAACAGTTCCCCCTTCTCCTCTCTGACCACGTCGCAGTGATTCATTGGACGCCGGACTTGCTGGCAGAAATCATACGCCGCAGAGTTTATGTTGCCAGTGGGGGGAACTTCGGGAGTCTGGACGCGGTGGCTTCCCCCGCGCTCCGAGATGTGGAGACCGTTCTTGCCAGATCGGTGATGCCCCTTCCGCGAGAAATGCTGGTCCTCACCCGACAGGTCATTGAAGAACATGTCCGGCGAGAAGGGGCTGAAGGACTTCTGACAGGCGAAGACGTAGAAGCAGCCATTTTACAATATACTCAAGGAAACCTGCTGCTTACCAGAACCGCGCGGTAATTAATTTAAAAAAAGAAAGGGGGCCCCCCGATGAGCGCCGTTCAGTTGCTTCCTTACTCGCCAAGACTTTTCGTTAATCGCGAACAGGAATTGCAGATGTTGGAAGAAAGGGTGCAAGCCCTTAAGGAGGGCCGGGATGGGCGTGGAGTGCTGATCCTTTCGGGAGAGCGGGGAATCGGCAAGACATGGCTTCGGTCCCATTTTGAACATCAACTCAGCCAGGAGCGGATACCCGTTGTCCGGTTAGATCTGAAGGAATACGCCGGAAAGGACCCGGCCTGGGCTGTCGCCGACATCCTTCAGCGGGTGAGCATAGAAACCGGCGGCCCCAGGGAACGTCTTGGCGCAGACCTGGCGGAGATGAGCCGGACGGTATTCCGGCATCTCCAGAAATTCCTCCAGCAGCAGCCATTGGTCGTGATCGTAGATCATGTCTATGAGTCAGACTGGGCTCTGCTTCCTTTATTGGAGGATTATCTTCTGGGGCCTCTCGCCGCGGAACGGCGCGTCCTGCTTCTCCTTACCGGACGAGGAAGGCTCTACCCATGGAAGAACCCGGAGTTGAGTACCCTGGCAGTTCCCCTGGGGAAACCGGAGTTGGAGCCTTTTGACCCACTGTTTACGAAAGATCAATTAAAACGCCAGGCACCATCGCAAGCCCACCGCGCTGATGAAATTTATGAACTCACTGGCGGAAACCCTCTCGCCAATTACCTGGTAGCCGCCTACAGCCTGGATCAGGCAGTGGAAGGATTGCTGGAACCCGTGCCTGAAGAGCGGCGGCGGACGGTACGGGAATATTTGGAAGCACTTTGTGTGTTGCGCGCTTTTGACGAGGAACGAATCCCGGATATGCTGGCAACGTATTATGATAACGATTCGTACCGCCAATGGACGTATGCCCGGTCCCGACGGGTACGGGAAGAACTGATTCGCTGGGGACTGGCGCGCTGGGATGCAGAGCAGCGCGGCTATGTGATGGATCGGATCGTCCGGCAACTGATAGAGCGATACCTCCAAACGCAAAAGCCGGAATTGTGGCATCGTCTTCATCAAACGGCTTATCAACTATACCAGCAGTGGGCAAACGATTATCCGGCAACCCGTGAACGGTGGTTGGAAGAGGCGGAATACCATCGGCAACGCCTGCAGGAGTACGGCTCTCTTCCCTCGCGATCCGAAAACATCAGCGCGGCCGACAGGAGGATACTATGACCCCCATCGCTATCGCCTCACAAGAAGAGCAGTACCTGAGCCCCATCGCCACTGCTGAACTGGTGGGAAGAGAAAAAGAGATTGCACAGGTCCTGGATACCATCCGGAAGGGAGGGCGATCGATCGTCTATATTACCGGTGTGGGCGGCATCGGCAAGACCCGGCTGCTCCAGCACCTCCTTAAAACACTGTCTGAGCAGCCCACTCTGCGCGTCGCCGCAAGGCCGGTAGATATGTACCACACTGTAAATCATACAGTGGAGGGGCTGATTCAAGCCATCCAGGAGGTACTGGCCCCGGACGGAACAGGGTTTGAGCACTACCGGGAGGAGCGTGAGAAATTGTATCAAATCACCCGGGAAGAACGAGCCCAATGGCAGGAACAAAGAAACAAAGTGATCCGGGCATTTCTGGAGGATTTGAATGGCATTTCCCGGGCGACCCCGGTCGTGCTGGCGCTGGACACCGTGGAGAGGCTCTTCTTGCAGGAGGATCCCGTTGCCTCCCGCCTGGGGATTCCTACAGCGCGTGCTCTTGTGTATGACTGGCTGCTGAAAGAGTTTCTCCCCAGCGCGGTGAACACCGCTGTGCTCCTGGCCGGGCGTCCGGTTCCAATCCCTGTGGAGCAAGAGTTGGGCAGGACAGGTACTTTTTGCTCCATCGTCCTCTCCGGCCTGACGGAAGAGGAAACCCTGGAGTACTTTGAAAAGTTGGTATCCACTCTCCAGGCCAGCGACAACCACCGGGATCGCTTCGTGGCGGAGCGGATCCACCAGTGGAATGAGACATTTCGCCGGATGCTCTTCCACGCGCTGAAGGACGACGGGACGATCCGCCCGATTCTTCTGGCCCTGGCCATTGACCATCTGGCCATCAGCGGTGAACCGTTCCAGGCAGCACAATCCCTGACAGAAGCACAAAAGTTGAGCCCTGAAGAGCGTCAACGAAATCAGCGGGAATTGCTGCAAAGGGTTCAGACGCTGATTCGCCAGTCCCTTTCTCCTCTCGGAGGCTTCATTGAGGTAATGGGCTGGCTGCGTAAAGGGGCTGATGCGGAATTGCTGGCGATGCTTTTGGAGGCAGAAGAGGCGGAAGTCATAGAGGCCTGCAAGTGGGCCCGGGAACTATCTTTTGTCAAAACTCGCCCGGCCGACCAGCGGCTCTTCCTGCACGATGAGATGTACGCCTTGCTTCGCGACCCCCGTGAGGCCGTTCCATTGAGGATATTCCGATCCTTGAAAGCCTACTATTCTCAACGGTTAGATCGGATTCGTGAAGAGATCGCTGGAATCTATAAATCGGCTGAGCCCAATCTCCCTGATTTTGGGGAGATTTACGGGCCCTCAACTCGCCTGCGGGACACCCTTGCTGAGAATCTCCATTACACTCTGCGGCACAATGCCCAGGGGGGCTTCCAGGAATACCTTCGGCTGGCGGAAGAAGCCCTCTCCATCGGTGATGAAATGCTGGACATCCAGTTAAGGGCGGAGTTGCTGGACTTCTGGCGAGAACGGGACCCGCAGGACCGGGAAGCCATTGTAGATGGAATCCAACGGGCCGATTTCCTGGCCGACGCGTCAGTTCGCTGGGTGAAGCGGTTGATCGCTGCCGGACAATACGAAGAGGCCCTGAGAGTGACCCGCCGCCTGCGGGAGGACGCCAGCGACCTGATCGAACAGGGCGGAGAGATAGCCGTGACCGAACTGAACCTGGCCGAAGCGCTCCTGATGACCTATCAGGGGAACCTGCAGGAGGCGGAGCATTTGCTTTCCCGGGTAAAGGCGAAAGTAGAGGCACTTCCCTCATCAGAAGCCACGATTCGCTGGAATATCATCAGAGGCCAACTGTATAATACCCTGGGATACCTGCGGCGCGTGCAGGGGCAATTTATCGCAGCAGCGGAGATGTACTGGCGGGCCCTCCCTTATTGGAGAGGCCTGAATATGGAAATGGAGCAGGCCAACACCCTGACCAACCTGGCTTTTGCTCTGATGTTAAGGGGAGAATTCGCTGTAGCCCGAATTCACGCACGGGATGCCCTGGGCCTCCGTAAGAAACACGGATTACCGGCCAGGGTGGCCCTCACGTTGAATACCCTCGCCGGGATAGAGATTTATGCTGGAGAATACCGGGAAGCGGAAACGTATGCTCTTCAGGCATTGGCGATTGCCCAGCAAACACAATTCCCACGAGGAGAAGGGCTGGCGCATCTCTCTCTGGCGGCATGTTACCGGTTTATGAGCGAACCCCCCTGCCCGGAGCAGGAGCGGGTCCGCCTTCTGCAGAAATCCCTGGAGCACAGCCAGAGGGCCTTTGAGATTTTCTCCCAAGAACCGAGGGAACCCGAACGGTTGGTCGCCGCCCTCTATGAGAAAGGGATTACCCACCGTGAGTTCTGTCGTTTCCCATCCCCTGATGTTGACCTGCAGACACACAGGGTAGCAGCCGAAAAAGCGCTGCGGCAATCTATGGAAATGGCCCGGGAAAACGGCTTCTGGGCGCAGTACCTGGACGTAGCGCTGGGACTGGCCTGGATGTACTATTATGCTCAGGATGCAGCTCTGGACCAGCACCTGCAGACTATAGAACAGGAGGTCCGGCAACAATTTGCTTCCTACCTGATTACTCCATCCTCCTTCCCTCAGGTCCGGGAAGATACAGTCCTGGGTATCTTCGCTCAACTGGCCCGCATGCACGTGCTGAAAGGAGTGCGGGCCATGGACGCTTTTGAACGCTCGGGGAAAGCCCCCCCCTATCCTGATCTGCAGGCCGCGGCACAAGAATTCGCCCTGGCGCTGGAGTACAACAAATTGATCGCGGATGACTTCCGCGACATGCGCCGGGCGCGCCGGGTGATTCACGAACGCCTGAAGAGGCTCAATGCTCGTGAGTTGAAAGCCATTTATGATGCCGTTTCCGAGATGGCTGCAATGTATCGGAGAGACCGCGAGCAATGGTATTTCTGGCATCAGTTGCAGATCCTGTTTGGTCCCTACGATGTTCTCAGTACCCTGGCCGCATAAGATCCGGCGGTACAGGATGGCCGATCAGAATTCCCTGATCGGGACTATCAACGCCGTCTGCGCCGAGGGGATGATGCGCACACCCCGCTTTGAGCCCACTCCGGCCTGGGAGCACGCGCTGGCCCAGCCCGATTGCCCCTGCCATCTCCTGCTGGTAGCCGTGGAGGGAGCAAACGTCGTGGGCTGGTGCCGCCTGTTCCCTACCGACGAGGGGGCACTGGAACTGGGTATCGGAGTGGTCGCCTCGCATCGCCGCCACGGCATAGGCCGGGCCCTTCTGGATGCCGCGCTGGAGTGGGCCTCGGCCCGGGGAATGCCGGTCGTGCTGGAAACCCGCACCGACAACACCCCGGCCATCCGCCTCTTCACCCGCTCCGGCTTCCGGGTGGCGGGACAAGGGGACGGCCACTGGCAAATGCGATACCCGTAAACGGCAATCTGCAGTAGATACCCACCCAACCGTTGTCATTGCGCCACGCGCCGAAGGCCTCGGCCCGAAGGGCCTTCGGCCCGAGGGCTTCGCCCAGAAGGCTCTGCCCGAAGGGCGCTCGCGCCGAGGCGAGCCGCCAAAGGCGGCGAAGCAACCTCCACAAGCTATTTTGGGGATTGCGTCGGGCGCTCTGCGCCCTCGCAATGACAGCGGACAGGAGGAGGCAAACCAGCGGTGAAGGACACAACCGAGTTTCCGCAAATCCTCTGGGATTCCGGTCGCGAACGGGCAGAACAGGACTGCGCCTGCTCCGCAGATGTTCCTTTTATTGCCACCAATTCAACGGCAGGGCCGGATGCCGAGTCCGACTGCGCCTGCGCGCCGGCCGCCGCCCCTATCCAGGCCGGTCTGCCAGCGGGTGGGCTCTGGGGGCTGGCCACCGCTCTCTACCGCGCCCCCCTCCCCGGCGGATACCAGGTGGCTTTCAGCCCCACCGGCCCCGCCGGGGTGGTGGTGCTGAACGGCCCGGCGGCGCGGGCCCTGGACGCCTTCGCCGCCCCGGCCCCCCTGGCCGACCCCACCGCCCGCCAACTGGCCGCCCTGGGCCTGCTCACCCCGGCCCATGCAACGGAAAACGCAACCCGCAATACGCCTCACGCCTTCACGTTTCACGCCTTTACGTTTCACGCCTTCACGTTTCACGCCTTTACGTTTCACGCCCTCACGTTTCACGTCTTCACAGTCTGGCTCCACCTCACCACCCGCTGCAACCTCCGCTGCGCCTACTGCTATGCCCCCCGGGGCCAGGCCGACATGCCCCCAGAGGTCGGGAGGGCGGCGGTGGACGGGGCCATCCGCTCCGCGCGCGCCCACGGCTTCCGGGCCCTGAAACTCAAGTACGCCGGCGGCGAGCCCACCCTGAACCTCCCCACTCTCCGCGCCGTCCACCGGTACGCGCAGGCGCGCGCCTCCGAGGCCGGCCTGGACCTGCGGGAAGTGCTCCTGACCAACGGCACCACCCTGACCCCGGGCCTGCTCCAGTGGCTGCGGGACGAGGGCATCCGTCTGGCCATCTCCCTGGACGGCCTGGGCCCGGCCCACGACGGGCAGCGGGCATCGGAGAGCGGCGCCGGTTCCTTTGCCCGCATCGCGGAGGGGATAGAGCGGGCGCAGGCCTCAGGCCTCACCCCCCACCTTTCCGTGACCGTCACCGCACACAATGTGGACGGGTTAGCGGAGATGGTGGCCTTCGCACTGGACCGGGGCCTCCCCTTCAACCTGAACTTCGTCCGCCCGGCCCCCGGCCGCCCCGACCTGACTCCCGACCCGGGGCGCCTCATCGCGGGCCTGCAGGGTGCCCTCTCCGAGATGGAGCGCCGTCTGCAATCCACGACCGGCAATCTGCAATCTGTAATCTGCAATCTACTGGACCGCTGCGACCTGAGCGCCCCCCACCGCTACCCCTGCGGCGCCGGGCACGCCTACATCGTGGTCGGTCCGGGGGGAGAACTGGCCCGCTGCCATATGGAGATGGGGCGGACCGTCGGCACGGTCTGGGAGGAGGACCCGCTGGCCGCGGTGCGGGCGGAGGACGGGTTCCGCAACCCGCCGGTGGAGGAGAAGGAGGAGTGCAGGGAATGCCCCTGGCGCTACGTCTGCGCGGGGGGATGCCCGCTGCTGGCCCAGCGGCGGCGAGGCACCCCGACGGCCCCGTCCCCCTACTGCGCCGTCTACCGGGCCGTCCTCCCCGAACTCCTGCGGCTGGAAGGAATGAGGGTCTTGCAGACGAACCGCATCCAGCGAAGCCGGTAAACCTGTCCAGCGATAGACTTCTTCGGCAAAAGTGCCGGGCGGACGAGAACGCCCGGCACTTTTCGTTTGCAAAAGAGAGCCCCGTTGACAGACTTGCCGTTGATCAATCTCCCCTACCATCAGGTGATGACCAGAGATGCTGTGAGGAGCCTGTAAGCCAACAGTTATCTCCGGCGAAGACTCCGGCAAGCAAACTGGCATTCAGATGGCAGTGGGAGCAGGAATATCCGATGTAAAATGAAATCAGAACACTGCCACAGGGGGTGCGAGATGACATCCGGGCCGTTCGTACTGCTCCTCGTCCTGGCCTTCGTCCTCGGCGAAGCCACTGTATTGGGGACCCAGTTCTGGCTGGTTGACCGCAAGGGGAAACTCAGCCGACACCTCAGCCTGGGCACGCTGATTCTGGGCCTCTTCAGCGTGCCGACCGCGATCAGCGTCCTGACCTTCCTGGTACGAGGCCCGTAGGAGGGTAACCATGATGGTCAACAACTCTGTTACCGGAGCACTGGTCCTGCTGGTTCTCGCAATGGTTGTTATTGGTCTGGTTGTAGGACTCGCCCTTTCTAATAGCGACCTGGTCAACCCCTATCGCAGCCAGGCCGAAGCGGAACGGATCCGGCAGGAGGCCGCCCTTCAGTCCCAACGGGAAACGATTGATCTCCAGGCTTACCAGCGGGAACAGGAACTGCGCCTCCGGGCCCTGGAACAGCAACAGGCCGACGAGCGGGCTTACCGCCAGGCCCGGCAGGAAACCCAACTCTTCCTGATGCGTATGGCGGGCACAACGATCGTGGCCATCCTTGATCTTGCCCTGCTCATCCTGTTCATCGCTGTCGCCTTCCGCATCATTGCCCAGGCGCGCCGCGTTTGGACGCAATCTTCCGCCGAAGTGCAGGAATTGCGAGCCCAGATGCGCCGCCTGGCCCGGGAGAACGAACGCCTGACCCGCCAACTGAACGCACTGCAGCAGGAGATGGCACTGACCGAAGGGGGCAACGGTCGCCACGAAGAAAGACCAATTCGGCGGACCTGATGCTCCTTACTCCTTTTTCCTCACACAAAGACACAAAGGCACGAAGAAGAAAATTTTTTCTTTGTGTTCTCTGTGTCTTTGTGTGAGGCCTATAACCAACGGGCGTCTACGGCGACGACGCCCTCGGGCAGGGCCAGCAGCGGGTTGATCTCTATCTCCGCAATGTCCGGGTTCTCCACCAGCAGGCGGGAGAAGGCCAGGATGGCCTCCACCAGCGCCTCCCGGTCCGCCGGGGGACGGCCGCGCGCGCCCTCCAGCAGGGCCCGTCCCCGAATCTCCGCGATCATCTCCTCCGCATCGGCGCGAGTCAGCGGCGCGACCCGGAAAGCCACATCCCCGAAGACCTCCACAAAGACGCCCCCCAGGCCAAACATCACCACCGGCCCGAAACTGGGGTCCTGCCGGCCGCCCAGGATGACCTCCACGCCTCCGCTGACCATTCGCTGGACCAGGAAGCGCAGGTCGGTGGCATCCGGTACCTGTGAGAGGACCCGCGCCCGCATGGCCTCCGCCTCCCGCCGGACTGCCGCTCCGTCGTTCAGCCCCAGCACCACCCCGCCCACGTCCGACTTGTGCAGCACGCGAGCAGAGAGGGCCTTCAGGACCACCGGGTACCCCAGCCCGTCCGCCGCCTCCGCCGCCCCGCTGGGGTCATCCGCCACTGCCCAGGGGGCCACCGGGATGCCGTACTCCCGGCAGAGGGCCAGCGCGCCGTCCATATCCCCCAGCGGCAGGAGACGGCGCGGGTCAGGGGGCGCGTCCTCCGGCAGGGCCTGACGCCGGGCCCGGCGTCGGTGCCACTCCCGCGAGGCCGCCAGGCCCCGTACCGCGCCCTCTATGTCCGTGAAGACCGGTATAGAGACCTGGCCGATCAGTTCGTGCGCGGCGCCACCCTCCCCGTAGGCGCAGAAGGCCACGGGCATCCCCGTCTCCCGGACAATGGCGTCCACCTGCTTCGCCAGTCGGTGGGCTCCCGCCGCCTCGGAGCGGCTGTAGGTGTTGACGAGCAGGACCGCGTCCGGCTTCAGCATCCGCAGCGTCTGCTCCACGATGCGGGCATAGAGGTCAAAGTCAAAGATGACCCCCAGGTCCAGGGGGTTGGTGGGCGCGATGACGTCGGCGCGGAAGAGGGCCCGCACCGCGTCGGTGAAACGCGGCGGCAGCGGGGCCAGACGGAACCCGTACTTTTCCACAAAATCGGCGGCGATGACGGCGTGCCCGCCGGAGCGGGAGATGACGACGAGGTCGTCCCCCCGGACGGGCGGGAGCGTCAGCCCCAGGGCCATGGAGACCGCGTCGCCGAAGGAGTCGGCGCGCAGGATGCCCGCCTGACGGAACGCCGCGCCCACGACGCGGTCGTCGTTGGCCAGCGCCGCCGTATGGGAGCGGGCGATGCTCTGGCTGGCCGTCCCCCGGTTCGCCTTGTGGACGATGATGGGCTTCTCGGACCGGCGGGCCAGCGACATCAGCCCCCGGCCGTCGTCCACCGACTCCAGGTACAGGCAGACGATGCGGGTGCCGGGGTCCTCCAGCAGGTACGCCAGATAGTCCGCCTCGTCCAGGTCCGCCTTGTTGCCGATGCTGACGACTTTGTTGACGCCCAGCCCGGCGGCGGAGAACATTTCGGCGTAGGTGATGGAGACGCCGCCGCTCTGGGCAACCACCGACACGGGGCCAAGGCGGAGCGTCTCCCGCTCAATGTGGGCAAACGGCAGGCAGACTCCGGCGTCCAAGTTGACAACGCTGATGCAGTTGGGGCCGACGAAGCGGATACCCCAGCGGCGGGCAATCTCTTTGAGTTGTTCCTCCAGTTGGCGGCCCTGTTCCGAAAATTCGGAAAAGCCGCCGGACTCAATGACCACGCGGTGGATGCCTTTCCGCCCGCAGGTCTCCATGAGGCCGGGGACCAGGGGGGCGGGGACCAGGATGACCGCCAGGTCCACGCCGTCGGGCACTTCGTCCAGCGAGGGGACGATGGGGACGCCGTAGACCTCCCCGCGCTCCCGTCCCACGGCGTAGAGGGCACCGGAGTAGCCGAAGGTGCGCAGGTTGAGGATGATGGTGCGGGCCAGGTTGTCGGGTTTCTCCGAGACGCCGATGACGACGATGCTCTGGGGGTAGAAGATGCGGTGCATAGAGCCTCCGGTGTGAATGATCCGAACGCGCGAATGCATAAGATTCGCGCGGGGTGTTTGTCCGATGCAAAAGGGGTATAATACACTTCAGGGAGTGAGGCCAGACCGCAGGATGGTTACAACAGTTTCCACGATGGTCCTGAAGGGACCCGCTTTCAGTCGACCAATCTCTGCCACAATCAGGTCGTGATGGGCAGTGAACAATTTCCCAGGCCGCGCGTAACTGACGAGGTGTAATGAACCTGCAGCGAAACTGGCATCATCCAGCATAATGGCCCAGGGATCAGCGTATGGCCTGCTGGTAATCTGGCATAGAATCCAGTCCCCGCGTCCGGCATCGGCCAGCACAACCGCCGGACGCAACTTGGCCTGGGAGAGGTCGGAAAACGGGAAGGGGATCAGGACCACGGCACCTGCTGAAGGTGCGACCACGCTTCGTCCTCCTCCGGGCGATTCCAGTCTTCAGCCAGGGCAGGTTCACTGAGCAGGGCGGTCTCAGATACCTTCAAGAGGGGTTCGTCATCCAGAACAATCACCAGCACCCGGCGCAACGTCGGCACGCGTATGGGCTCCAGCAGGCGAATGTTGCCCTCCCTGTCTATTACGCCCTCAATCGTTCTCGGCATGGTACCCCTTTATACAGCAGATTGGTTCACCTCTGGCCAACTGTCATTATCCGACAGTTTGTGACAAAAGTCAAGAGTCGCGCAAAATTGCTCCCTTACCCCTCTTTTCCCCTTCTCCCCCGAAACGGGAGAGGGGGAAAGAAGAGGGGGGCAGCGAGACTACTGCCGCAACCGTTTACAGAACCAGCACCCGCCTCACCCGGTCCCCCTTGCGCAGGGGGATGAGGGAGCGACCCTGGGCGGGGCGGTCCTGACGGGGGATGGAGCGGGTGCCCACCACCCGGACCGCGCCGGCCTCGGTGAGCAGGACCAGGCGGCACTCCGCGCCGCTCCGTGCCGCACTCCCCACAACGGCCGCGCCCGCCAGCCCGACCCCGGAGGCGGCGAAGCGGGCGGTGATGACCCCCTTCCCGTAGCGGCCCTGGGTGGGGTACTCGCTGAGCGGAGTCCGCTTCCCCCGCCCGTCCTCCGCCACCACCGCCAGGTCCTCCTTCGGGCGCACCACCACCAGCGCCACCACCCGGTCCTCCTCTTCCTTGCCCGCCGCTTCCTGCAATTTCACGCCGGCGACGCCCCCCGCCGGAAGCCCCATGGGGCGGACTTCCTCCTCCCGGAAGCGGATGGCCTGACCGGCGCGGGTGACCAGGACCACTTCGTCCGTGCCCGTCGTCCAGGCGGCGCCGACCACCGCGTCGCCCTCCGCGACGCCGATGACGGTCCCGAAACCGACCACGGGCAGGTCCGCCACCGCCACGCGCTTGACCATGCCGCGACGGGTGGCCAGGAAGAGGTATTCGGGACGGCGCTCCGCTTCGCCCGGTGCCTCACTACGAGCCGTGGGGAGCGCCAGCGCGGCGACGGCCGGGAAGGGGCCGCTCCGGGAGACCAGGTCGCCGATGGCGCGACCGGCGCCCTCCCAGACCGCGCCCTCCGGCAACTGGTGGACGGGGTAGGCCGCGAAGTGCCCGTCGGCGGAGAAGACGTAGAGGATGTCCCGCGTGGACGCCCGGAGCAGGGCTACCGGCAGGGCCGCCCGGTCCAGTTTGTCGGGGAGCGCGGGAGGCCCGCCCTCATCCGCCACGCGGGCCACCCGGCCCGCCTCCGTCACGGCCACCCACACGGGGACGTCCGGGATCAGTTCCTCCGCCCCGACCTTCCCCCGGGCCCCGGCGATTTCGGTCCGGCGCGCGTCGCCGTACTTCCCCTTCAGCGCGACCAGTTCCTCCCGAATGACATCCCGGATTTTGGCCGGACTCTTCAGCAGGGCCGTCAGATAGCGGATTTGCTGCTGTTTCTCCTTGTACTCTTCCTGCAGTTTGTGCCGTTCCAGAGCGGCCAGCCGCTTGAGGGGCATGTCCAGAATCGCCTGGGCCTGGATTTCGGTCAGTTTGAACCGGCGCATCAGGTTGGTGCGCGCCGTCTCCGCCGTCCGGGAGCGGCGAATCAGGTCAATCACTTCGTCCAGATTGTCCAGGGCGACCAGGAGCCCCTCCAGGATGTGGGCCCGTTCCTTCGCCCGCTCCAGGTCGTAGCGGCTGCGCCGGGTGACAATCTCCTGGCGGTGTTCCAGATAGAGGAGCAGGGCTCGCTTGAGCGTCAGGAGTCGCGGTTCGCCGTCCACCAGCGCCAGCAGAATGATGCTGAAAGTGGTCTCCAGGGGGGTACTTCGGAAGAGTTCGGCCAGGACCGCCTCCGGGTCCGCCGTCCGGGCCAGTTCTATCACCACCCGGATGCCCTGGCGGTCGGATTCATCCCGCAGGTCGGTGACGCCTTCCAGGCGGCCTTCCCGGGCCAGTTCGGCGATGCGCTCCACCAGACTGCTCTTGTTGACCTGGTAGGGGATTTCGGTGACGACCAGCCGCTGACGGGCGCGGTCCATTTCCAGCCGCACGCGGGCGCGGACGGTGATGCGTCCCCGGCCGGTGCCGTAGGCCGCCGCCAGCGCGTCCTCCCCCTCCGCCGTCTCCCGGTAGACGACGCCGCCGGTGGGGAAGTCGGGGCCCTGGATGAAGCGGAGCAGGTCCTCCACACCGATGTCGTCCAGATGTTTCCAGTTGTCCAGCAGATAGATGAGGGCGTCGCAGACCTCGCTCAGGTTGTGGGGCGGGATAGAGGTGGCCATGCCGACGGCGATGCCCGAGGAGCCGTTCACCAGCAGGTTGGGGATGGCCGCCGGAAGGATGGCCGGTTCCCGGAGGGTGTCGTCAAAGTTGGGGACGAAGTCCACGGTCTCTTTCTGGATGTCGGCCAGCATCTCGGCGGCGATAGGGGCCAGGCGGGCCTCGGTGTAGCGCATCGCGGCCGGGCTGTCGCCGTCCACCGAGCCGAAGTTGCCCTGTCCGTCCACCAGCGGGTAGCGCAGGGAGAAGTCCTGGGCCATACGGGCCATGGCCTCGTAGACGGCGGCGTCGCCGTGGGGGTGGTACTTGCCCAGGACTTCGCCGACGATGCGGGCGGACTTTTTGTAGGGAGCGCCGGGGTGCAGGCCCAGTTCGTGCATGGCGTAGAGGATGCGCCGCTGGACCGGCTTGAGGCCGTCCCGGACGTCGGGCAGTGCCCGCGCCACGATGACGCTCATCGCGTAGTCCAGGTACGCCCGCTGGAGTTCATCCCGAATCTCTACCTGACGGACCAGGCCAAGTTCCATGATGTTTCCTCACACAGAGACACAAAGGCACAAAGATTTTCTTTTATTTCTCACACAGAGACACAAAGGCACAAAGATTTTCTTTTATTTCTCACACAGAGACACAAAGGCACAAAGATTTTCTTTTA
>Ga0308415_1000581_pt1 | contig 16021 bp, 15 predicted proteins | sample HotsprSampleOS55_FD_203465 | JGI IMG/M metagenome (GOLD analysis project Ga0308415, IMG submission 203465) | Hot spring phototrophic mat microbial communities from Octopus Spring, Yellowstone National Park, Wyoming, United States - 20090730_OS55 ... | reverse complement strand
AAGGCCTCGTCGAGCTCGGCGAATGGGCGCGGAAGGGTGGCCACGTGCTCGACGTGGGGTTCGTCGTGGGCGGCCTCGCACTTCTGATCCTCCTTTGGAAGCCGGTCGGCTTCCTGATCGGGGCGACGCTCTATACGGGCCTCTTGGCCGCCCGGTTCCGCGGCGGACGCCTTGCGAGCTCGCTGCTCGTCGCCGCCCTCGCCTGCTTCGCCGTCGACTGGGCGTTCCGCCGGCTCCTGCTCGTGCCCTTGCCGCAGGGCCCCTTGACCGGCCTTTACTGGTAGGCGCCGATGGCCGCCTTCGAGACCGCGCTCGGGCTCGTGTTCGAGCCCTACACGCTCTGGATGATGGTGCTCTCGGGCCTGTTCGGCCTGTTCGTGGGCGCCATGCCGGGGCTCACTGCGACCATGGCCACGGCGCTGCTCGTGCCGGTCACCTTCTTCATGCCGCCCGTCCCGGCGATCGCCATGCTGGTGACCGCGACCGCCATGGCGATCTTCGCGGGCGATCTGCCGGGCGCGCTCGTGCGGATCCCCGGGACCCCGGCTTCGGCGGCTTACGTCGAGGACGCCTTCCGGCTCACCCGCCAGGGCCGGGCCGAGCTCGTTTTGGGGTGCGGTCTCGTCTTTTCGGTGATCGGCGGGATCTTCGGCTCGCTCGTGCTCGCCGTCTCGGCGCCGATCTTGGCCGAGTTCGCGCTCGGCTTTTCCTCCTTCGAATATTTCTGGCTCGCGCTCTTCGGCCTCTCTTGTGCGGTCTTCATCTCGACCGGCCGGCCGCTCAAGGGCATCGTCTCGGTGCTGATCGGGCTCGCCCTCGCCACCGTCGGGATCGACCCCACCGCCGGCCATCCGCGCTTCACCTTCGGCAGCGTCGAGCTCACCGCCGGGGTCTCCTTCATCCCGGCGATGATCGGCATGTTCGCGATGGCCGAGGTGCTGCGCTGGGTCACCTCTTCCCGAACGTTCGAGGATCTCGCCGGCCGACAAAAGCTCGGCAACGTCTTCAAAGGGCAGTGGGAGCTCTTGCGCCGCTATTGGCCGAACGTCTTGCGCTCGAACGTGGTCGGCACGGCGATCGGGGTGCTGCCCGGGGCCGGCGCCGACATCGCCGCCTGGGTCACCTACGCCCTCTCCAAGCGCTTCTCGAAGGAGCCCGAGAAGTTCGGCACCGGCCACATCGAGGGCGTGGTCGACGCGGGGACCGCCAACAACAGTGCCTTGGCCGGCGCCTGGGTCCCGGCGCTCGTTTTCGGCATCCCGGGCGATACGATCACCGCGATCGTGATCGGCGTGCTCTACATCAAGGGCATGAACCCGGGTCCGACGATCATGCTCAACAACCCGGAGTTCCTCTACGCCATCTTCATCATCTTCGTCCTCGCCAACGTCCTGCTCCTCCCGCTCGGTTGGGTCGCGATCAAGGTGTTCCGGCAGATCCTCGCGATCCCGCGCGAGTTCTTGATGCCCATGATCCTGGTCTGCTGCGTGGTCGGCTCCTTCGCGATCAACAACACGGTGTTCGGGGTCGGCATCATGCTGGTCCTGGGCGTGATCGGTTACCTCATGGAAGAGAACGGCTTCCCGATCGCACCCGCGATCCTCGGGCTCGTGCTCGGCGAGATGATCGAAAGCCACTTCATGACCTCGATGATCAAGGCCGACGGCAACCTCCTCGCCTTTTTCGAGCGGCCGGTCTCGGCCTTTCTGGGCGTCGTGACCCTTCTGGTCTGGAGCTGGGTCGTGATCGGCGCGATCCGCCGCAGCTTGGGGGGAAACCCGGCACCGACCCGGGAACCGGCCGTTCCGTGAGCCCGTGCCGCTGAGCGGGGCGGCCCGCGCGAGCCCCTTCGCCCATCGCGATTTCCGTCGCTTCTTCGCCGCACGGATCGCGAGCGGGGTGGCGATCCAGATCGTCAACGTGGGCGTCGGCTGGCACGTCTACGATCTCACGGCCGATCCCTTCGCCCTCGGCCTCGTGGGCCTCGTCACCTTCCTGCCCTCGGTACTCCTGGCACTCCTCACGGGCCACGTGGCCGACCGCTTCGAGCGTCGCCGGGTCCTCGCCGCAGCCTTCGCCGGGGCGGCCCTGGCGGTGGGCGGGCTCCTCCTGCTCGTGGTCGCCGGCAGCCGCGCAGTCGCGCCGGTCTTCGGCCTCGTCTTCCTGTTCGGCTGTGCCCGGGCCTTCGCCAACCCGGCAGGCGCCGCGCTCTTGCCGAGCCTCGTGCCGGCCGAGCTCCTGCGGGTCGCGGTCACCTGGAACTCGATGGCTTTCCAGGGCTCGATCGTGCTCGGCCCGGCCGCGGGCGGCCTGCTGTGGCTCGCGGGCGGGCCCGCCGTGTTCGGCACGGCGCTCCTCTCCTTCCTCCTGGCGGTCGGCCTCGTCGCGAGCCTCGCGCCCCGGCAACCCGCCGCGTCCGACGAGCCCGCCGGCCTCCAGCGGCTGCTCGCCGGGTTCACCTTCATCCGCGGCCAGCCTCTGATCTTCGGGGCGATCTCGCTCGACATGGTGGCCGTGCTCCTGGGCGGCGCCACGGCGTTGCTGCCGATCTTCGCCAAGGACATCCTGGAGGTCGGCCCGGCCGGGCTCGGCGCGCTGCGCGCCGCTCCCGCCGTGGGGGCCGTCGCGATGGCGCTCGGTCTCGCGCGGCGGCCGCTCGAGCGACGGGTCGGCCGTACCATGCTCACAGCCGTCGCCGTCTTCGGCCTGGCGATGGCCGGCTTCGGCCTTTCGAAGAGCTTCCCGCTCTCGCTGCTCCTCCTCGCGATCGCCGGGGCCGCCGACATGGTGAGCGTCGTCGTCCGCCAGACGCTCGTCCAGCTCGAGACGCCGGATGCGATGCGCGGCCGGGTGGCCGCCGTCAACACGCTCTTCATCGGCGCGAGCAACGAATTGGGCGAGTTCGAATCGGGCGTGGTGGCGGGGCTGATCGGCACCGTGCCGGCGACCGTGGTGGGCGGCCTCGGCACGGTCGCAGCGGCCCTCCTCTGGTCGAGGCTCTTCCCGCAATTACGCGAGCGCGATCGGCTCCTGCCCGAAACGATACCGGGCGGGGCCACGGCCCCGCCCGGCCGCCGAGCGGATCGGTGAATCGCCGAGCCGACCGATCAGTTGGCGCTGGCGCGCTGCTCGGCCGACACGGCCGAAATGATCAGCCGGCCGATGTCGGTGTTGTCGTGGTAGCGGCGGACATCGCCCCAGCCCACGAGCGCGGTGTGCGGATCCTCGCCGGTGCTCGCGGCGACCAGCTGCTCGGCGCCGGGCCCCGCGGCCCACACCGGGACGAGCTCGTTGGTGTGGGTGTCGTAATGCCAGGCGACGTCCGGCAGCTGGCCCTTGCCGCGGTTGATCACCGGCTGGAAGGCGAACCGGTCGCTCTCGGGCCCGTAAGCGATGCCGTTGCCGTGGTCGGTGGTGACGATCAACAAGTTCTGCTCGAAGCCACCGTTGCGCTCGATCCAGCCGACCACCGCGCGCACCGCCCGGTTGAAGTCGACCTGCTCTTCGACGATCCGCGCGGTGTCGTTGGCGTGCGCCGCCCAGTCGACCGCCCCGCCCTCGATCATCAAGAAGAAGCCGCGCTCGTTGCGCGCGAGGACCTGGAGCGCGCCGAGGCTCATCGTCGCAAGGTCCGGGACGTTGGCATTGAGGTTGCCCATGCCCTGGCCGGAGCGGTTGAACTGGAGCGTGTTGTGGACCTGCGCCACGCCCAGGACCTTGGGCTTGTCGAGCTTCAGCTCACCCTTGGCGAGCCTCTCGAAGTCGGCCCGGGTCTCGATCCACTGGTAGGAGGTCCGCCCCGTGGCCGCCTTGAAGTAGGTGTCGGCGCCGCCGACGTACTGGAACGCCTTGTCGCTCCCGGGCGCGCGGTAGCGGCCGTCGTTGTCGAACATCGGGTGGCCCGCGCCCATGATCACGTCACAGAGGCCGTCCTCGATCATCTCGCGGCCGATCTCGGCGTAGTTGTTGCGGCTGATGTTGTGCGCCGCGAAGGCCGCAGGCGTCGCGTGGCTGATCTGCACCGAGCTCACCACGCCCGTGCTCTTGCCGGCGGCTTTGGCGAACTCGGCCACCATCTTGACCGGGCGGCCCATGTTGTCGAAATTGATCGAATTGTTGTAGGTCTTGATCGCGGCAGCGAGCGCCGTGCCGGCCGCCGCACTGTCGGTGTAGTCCTTCTTGACGTACTCGTAGCCGGCGAAGAAGTTCGGGTACTTCTTCTTCGTGATCTCGCCGCCGAGATCACCCTGACCGGGTGCGAGCGACCAGGCCTTCGCCGGATCGTAAGAAACCCTGGGCGTCGTGTCGTTGGTCGGCTTCGAGCTCGTGTTGAGCGGGAAGGTGGTCATCAAGGTCTTGACGGGGAAGCGGTCGTAGACCTGCCGGCCGAGCTCGCCGAACTCGTAGTAGCTCGCGGCGTTCCAGGTGTGGAACCCCGCGCCGTCGCTGATCATGAGGATGACGTTCTTGGGCCGCGGGCCGCTCCAGCCTTGGGCCTGGGCGGTACGGATGATCGCCGGAGCCGCGAGGGTGGCCGCGGCGGCCGTGGAAAGGAGCGCGAAGCGCCTGCGCGAAAGGTTCATGGGATGCCTCCTGAGCGACACGGCCCCTGTTTAACTCGCAACCTTAACGATCGCGCGACAGCCGGGTGACCCGCCACGCGGCGCCACGTTGCCCGGCGCCGCGGATCAGCTTATCGATCGCGTGATCGTCCGAGTGCCGAGCGGAGGGCGAGGGTGAGCCGTTGGGCCGTTTATCCGAGCCTCGAGAACCGCTCCGTGTTCGTCACGGGCGGCGGATCCGGGATCGGTGCCGCGATCGTCGAGGCGTTCTGCGAGCAGAAATCGAAGGTGGCGTTCTGCGACATCGACGAAGAGGCCGCCCGGGCGACCGTCGAGCGGATCCGCGCCCGAGGCCTCGCGGTCCCGCTCTTCCTGCCCTGTGATCTGCGCGACATCGAGGCCCTGCGCCGCGTGATCGCCGAAGCGGCGGCCGCCCACGGGCCGATCACGGTGCTGATCAACAACGCCGCCCGCGACGACCGCCACCGGCTCGAGGACGTCACACCCGACTATTGGGACGAGCGGATGGCGGTGAACCTGCGTCACCAATTCTTCGCGGCCCAAGCCGTGTTCCCGATGATGAAAGAGGCGGGAGGTGGGTCGATCCGTCAATTTCGGCTCGGTCTCTTGGATGGTCGGCCAAGGCGGGATGCCTGCCTACACCACGGCCAAATCCGCCGTCGTGGGCCTCACCCGGGCGCTCGCTCGGGACATGGGCCCCTTCAACATTCGGGTGAATTCGATCGCCCCGGGCTGGATCATGACCGAGCGACAGATCAAGCTCTGGCTCACCCCGGAGGGCGAGGCGGAGCTCCTGCGGCGGCAATGCCTCAAGCGCAAGCTCGAGCCTGCCGAGATGGCCCGGATCTGTCTGTTCCTCGCGGCCGACGACAGCTCGGCCATGACCAACCAGACCTACGTCTGCGACGGGGGGTGGGTGTGAGCCTGCCCGCCCTCGCGCTGCCGGCACCGCTGCTGCGGCTCGCGCACCAGTTCGTCCGCTATGCCGGGGTGGGTGCCGTGGCCACCGCTTGCCACTACGCGACCCTGATCGCCGCGGTCGAAGTGGGTGGGGCCAGCCCCGTGCTTGCCGCGATGTTCGGCTTTCTCGTCGGCGGCTCCATATCCTACGGCCTCAACCGCAGCTGGACCTTCGGAAGCGACCGCGCCCACGAGGCCGCCGTGCCGCGTTTCGCGATCGTGGCGTTCATCGGCTTTCTTTTGACCGGCGCGTTCATGGCCCTGCTCACCGGCCCGCTGGGTCTCCACTACTTGCTCGCGCAGGTGACCACGACCGGCCTCGTGATGATCTGGACCTTTCTCGGTCACCGCCATTGGACGTTCCGCGCCTCTCGGCCGTGAGTGCCGAGCGAGGTAGGTGGCGCGGCGCTGGTTGAAGCCGAAGTTGACCGGACGTCGGCGCGCCTCGAAGCCGGCCTCGGCGAGCAGAGCCTCGATCTCCGCCGGTGGCAGCACGGTGAGTCCGACCTCGCGGCGCAACCGGCGATAGTCGCTCGCGAGCAGACGGACGAGGCCTACGAGCGCAGCCGGCAAGAAGCCGAGGCGAGCCGCGACCCGCAGGAGCGAGGCGGCATCGGCCTCCGCCGTGGCGCGATCGGGTAACAAATCGGCGAGCACGAGAACGCCCTCGGGATGCAGCTTGGCGCGGAACCGCCGCAACAGCGAGGGGATCTCCGCGCGCGACATATTGCAGGACCGAGTTGACGACGATCAGGTCGAGGCTGCTGTCGGGCAGCGTGTCCATGGCTTCGGGATCGATCACCTCGATCCGGTCGTGCGCGCGGAAGCGATCGGCGAGTTCGGCTCGGCACGTCTCGGCAGCGTCGCAGAGATAGAGCCGGACGCAGGCGTCGGCGACGCGGCCGGCATCGAGCGCCGCGCCGCAACCGAAGTCGAGAACGCGCGCGCCGGGTTTCGGCAGGACCGAGAGGATGTCGTCGGCGACCTTGGCGTAGTGCACGCGACGGTGACGCTCGCTCACGTAGATTGGTTGCGGCCCGTTCCAGAACGCGAGCCAGCCCCTTTCCCGACTCTTTCCGCTCAAGGGAACGTGCCCTCCCCCGAAAGTGCCGCCAGCGCGCCCCGACGGGCGGCTGCCAAACGGGCCGAGCGGACCGCGGCGAAGCCGAGGAGTGCACCTGCGGCCCGGCTCTCGGCGATGCGTCGGTCGGCCGCGATCTCGGGGCAGCTCGGCCGATTCACGGCGATCACGAGGTCGGCCTCGTCGACCGCATCGGCGAGTTCCAGGAACGGCGGCAGTACATCCTCGATCGTCTCGGGTTCGCCACAAACGCTGACCCGCCATGGTCGACGCGGATCGGCGAGGCCTTCCCGGGCGAGCTCTTCGGCGGTCCGTTGCACGATCTCGCGTAAAGACAGCCCCCAATAGTCCAGCTCGAAGCGGCCCTCGGCGCCGGCCGTGCCGCCAGCCAGCCCGTTGAACGCTACGTACTCGTAAGGGTGCAGCGCGGCCAATCGAAACCCGGCGAGGCCAGCACCCGCGGCGACCAGACAGGCGAGCGCTCGGCGCCCGGACGATAGTCGCCACGGACCAGCTGCGCTCGAGGCCGATCGCGGCGAGCACCGCGAGCGGCGGCAGCACGAAGAGATGGTGGCGGATGCCGTCGAACTCGGTGGGTGCCGCGAGTACCGCATGCAGGATGGGCCAGAAGGCCGCCGTCGCGACGGCGAGCAGACGCGGATCCAACGGACCCGGGCGATGCCGGAGCGTCAGGAGTGCGAGGCCGAGCAGAGAGCCTCCGGGAGCTCGAGAGCCAGGAGCTCGAACAGGTAACCGCGCGGTGCCGCGGTCGCCGGAACGACCGCCCCGTCGAAAAGCACGGGGACGGGGAAATCCAGGGCCGCGAAGTGGTGCACGGCCTCGAGGAAATGGTCGATCCCGAGTCCGATCCAGGGCCAGGTAAGGAGCGTCACCGCGACGGCTACCGGAAGCGCGGGTAAAAGGCGAAGCGCTCCGGAAGCGGCCGCAGCGAGCGCAGATCTCGAGCCGGGGACGCGCGCCGTCCTCGAGCCGAGCAGGAGCAGCGGAGGCAGGAGCGGCAGGGGAGCGGCGACGCCGCCGATCCGCACGCCAAGCGCCAGCCCCGTCGCGAGCCCCAGGGCGATGACGGTCGTCGCTCGCGGCTGCGGCCACTCGTCGAGAACGCGGCACACCCACAAGAGTGCCAGCGCCATGGCGGTGGCAAAAGGGATGTCTTTGGCATTGACGAAAAGGTGGCCGTACCAATCCGGTGTGAGCCCGAGGAGAAGTGCCGCGAGGAGGCCGGCGCGCGGGCCGGCGATGCGCCGAGCGATCGATCGGGTGAGCGCGATCCCGGCGATACCCACGGCGGCGCAGGCGAGATGGCGCGCGACGAGCGGATCGTCCGGCGCGAGCCCATCGAGGGGCGCCCAAAGGAGCTCGAAGGCACCCCCGTAATAGGCGAGGTCCGCGAACCGGGTGAAACTTAGGTCGGCGAGACCACTGCGATAGAAGTCGAGGAGCAGGCGGCCCTAGGTCCGCAGCCCCGGATCGTCCCAGGCGACACCGTAGTCGGCGAAGGTGGCGAGTGCGGTGAGGGCGAGAGTGGCGAGGAGCACGAGGCTCGCCCGGTCCCACGCGCGGCCGCTGCCGAACGGAGGTCACGCGACGCGCGTCGGGGTCACGGGATCGGGCCCATTCTTCGAGCAGCTCCGACGCCCGTCAGGGCTTCGGCCCCGGCGTATCGAGCGTGACCCGGTCGGGCTCGTTGCTCCCGCGCCGGCCGGGCCCGTCGACCGGGCTACCACCGATCCCGGCGTGGCGGATTTCGGCTCCCGATGGTCGCGGCGCCGCGCGCTCGTCGAAGCCGACCGTCTCGCGGACGAGGAAAAGTGGTCGATGTTTCACTTCGGCGAAGATGCGGCCGACATATTCGCCCATCACCCCGAGGCCGACGAGCTGCACGCCCGAGAGCAGCATGATCGCCACGATCAAGGAGGGGTAGCCGGGCAGATCGGCGCCGAACAGCACCGTGCGGAACAGGATGTAGGCGCCGTAGGCGAGCGCCACGACCGAGACCAGGAGACCGAGATAGGACCAGACCCGAAGTGGGATCGTGCTGAAGGCGGTGATGCCGTCGACCGCGAGGCGCCAGAGCGCCAAGAGGTTGAACCGCGACCCGCCCTCGGCCCGCTCGGCGACCTCGTAGGGCACCCCGATCTGCTTGAAGCCGACCCAGGAATAGAGCCCCTTGGTGAACCGGGTGCGCTCCTCGAGCAGGTTCATGGCGTCGACGACCTTGCGGTCCATGAGCCTGAAGTCGCCGGCCCCGGGCGGCAAGTCGGTCTGGCTCAAAAGCGCGAACAGGCGGTAGAAGGCCTTCGAGAGCCAGCGCCGGATCGGGCTGTCGAGGCGCCGATCGGTGCGCTGGGCGAAGACCATCTCGAAACCCTGCCGCCAGAGCTCGACGAAGCGCTCGATCAGCTCGGGGGGGTGTTGCAAATCGGCGTCCATGAGCACGACCGCGTCGCCGCGGGCGTAGCGGAGGCCGGCGGCGATCGCCACCTCCTTGCCGAAGTTGCGGCTCAAGGACACGATCTTGACCCGTGGGTCGACGGCCCGCGCGAGCCGGAGCATCTCCAGCGTGGCGTCGGTGCTGCCGTCGTCGACACAGACGATCTCGGCCGGCTCGCCGAGCCGATCGAGGACCTTGCGGAGCCGCTCGTACAACGGGCCGATGTTCTCGGCCTCGTTGCGCATCGGCACGACGATCGAAAGGATGGGTGTTTCCGGCATGGCCTTCGTTCGGAACCCGCGCCGCGGGCAAGCTGGTCTGCCCGAGTTCACCGGTCAATGGCGGCCGCGTCCTTGATCGGGCCCGGCGAGGCCCGGCGGCCGCTCGTGCTGTGCGCCGACGATTACGGGCTCGCGCCGGGGGTGGACCAGGGGATCCTCGAACTCGTGGCGGCCGGCCGCGTGTCGGCCACCTCCTGCATGACCTCGCTTCCCCGCTGGCCCGAGGCAGCCGAAAGGCTCCGGCCCTGGCTCGACCGGATCGACGTGGGCTTGCACCTGACCTTGACCGATCAGGAACCGGCCGGTGCGGCGCCGCGTCTTGCGCCCGAGGGCAGGCTCCCCTCCCTCGGCCGCTTGGCCCTGGCCCTCCTCCACGACCGGGCGGCGCGCGCCGAGGCGGTGGAGCAGCTCGCCCGCCAGCTCGAAGCGTTCGAGCGCGCGCTCGGCCGGCCGCCCGGCTTCATCGACGGGCACCAGCACGTGCACGTCCTGCCCTCGGTGCGCGATTCCGTCGTCGAGGCGGCCGTGCGGATCCGCCGGTCACACCCGGTCTACCTCCGCAGTCTGAGCGAGCCGTTGGCGGAGATCCTCCGCCGCGGGTTCGAGCGCCGCAAGGCGCTCGTCCTCGCCCTCCTGGGCCGCGGCTTGCACGGAAGGGCCGCTCGGGCCGGCGTACCGACCAACGACAGCTTCCGCGGCGCCACCCGGTTCGCCCCGGGGCCGGGCGTGCGGGAGGAGTTTCGCCGATTCCTCTCCGGAACCGGTCGGCGACCGCTCGTGATGTGCCATCCCGGCCGGGTCGACGCCGAGCTCGAACGCCGCGACCCGCTCACCCGACGCCGCGAGGACGAGCTCGCCTATTTCGCGAGCCCCGCCTTCCTCGAGGATCTGGCCGGAGCCGGGGTCCGCCTCGCCCGCTTCGACGGCACGCCGGTCGGACACCGGGACCCGCGTGGGCGCGGATCCTGAACCGAGATCAAGCGAACGCCCCCGGGTGTCACCCGGGGGCGCCGCGCATCGGACTCGAGCCCGCGACGACGATCAGCCGCCGATGCAGGTCTTGATGGTCTCGGGCGTGCACTTGTCGAGACCGGTGTAGGTCGGGTCCTTGGGCATCTGCTTCTTCTCGATGATGTCGACCATGAAGTACATGGTCTTGTAGCCCATCTCGAAAGGCCGCTGGCCGACCTGGCCGAGCGAGAGCCCCTCTTCCATGAGCTTCATCTGCACCGGCAGCGTGTCGGCGACCACGAGGGCGAGCTGCTTGGAGGCGATCTTGTCCTTGTACTTGCTGGCGACGCGCCGGTAGGCGTCGGGCACGAACTGCGGGAAGCCACCCGTGGGCACGAAGGCATCGAGGTTCGGGTTCTTGGCGAGCACGTCCTCCATCTGCTGGACGGCGCGGTTGAAGTCGTCGTCGGTGTAGAGCGGGCAGCCGGCGATCTCGGTCCAGCCACCCTGGCCGGTGAGCCGCTCGCCCGGCGCCTTGTCCGACTTCTTGCCGGAAAGCGTGTCGCGGATGCCCTGCATGCGCTCGTTGTGGTTGGCGGCCGCCGCACCGCCCGACTGGATGCAGATCGTCCCGCCGTTGGGCTTGATCTTCTTGACGATCTCGGCGAGGCCCACGCCGATCTCGTAATTGTGCGTGCCGACATAGGCGATCCGAAGGGCCTTGTCCTTTTCGAGCAGGTCGGCGTCGAAGGTGAGGACGGGGATGCCGGCCTTCTTGGCCTCGGCCAACGCCACCGCCATCGCCGCGGCGTTGGAGGGCGAGACCACGAGGCCGTCGACCTTCTTGCGGATCAGGTCGTTGACCATCTGGACCTGCTCTTCGCCGCCGCCGTGCTCGCCCGGGCCGACATAGAGGCACTCGATCTTCCCGCCGAGCTCGCGCTCGGCCTTCTTGCAGCCGTCGCGCGCCTGGTCGAAGAACGGATTGTTCACGTTCTTGGGCACGAGCGCGATCGTCAACTTCTTGCCCTGGGCGAGGACGTCGGAGCCAGCGACGAACGCGGCCACGGCGACCGCCGCCGTGGCGAGTAAGAGTTTCTCGAGCATCATAATGCCTCCCGATGGCTCACTCGAGGTTCCCGCGGCCGACTAGCCGCGGCTCCGTCCGCGGATCCGTTCCAAAAGGACCGCGAGGATGATGAACAGCCCGACGAACAGGTCGTACCAGTTGGCATCGACCCCGAACATGATCAGGCTGTTACGAATGAGGAAGATGAGCGCAGCGCCGATCAACCCACCATAAGCGCCGCCCTCGCCGCCCATGAGGTTGGTGCCGCCGATCACCGCCGCGGCGATGACGTAGAGCTCCCAGGTCCGGCCCATACCGTTACTGGCCGAGCCGTTATAACCCGTGAGCATCAAGGCGGCGATCGCGGTGGTGAGCCCGCAGACCATGTAGGCCTGGAGCTTGATCCGGTCGACCGGGATGCCGGTGAGCCGTGCTGCCTGCTCGTTGCCGCCGATCGCGTAGAGATAGCGGCCCCACGGCACGGCGCGGAACACGAAGCCGAACACCACCGTCAAGACCAGGAGGACCAGGAACTGGTGCGAGAGATGGAAGGTGGTGCCGTCGAACCAGGGAAAGCCGATCTGGCCGCCGCCGATCTCCTTGAAGACGTCGCCGCCCGGCCCGAAGTCGTAGATGATCCGGTTCTCCGACAAGACGACCGCGAGCGAGCGGTAGATCGAGAGCGTGCCGAGCGTGACGACGAAGGGCGGGAGCTTCACGTAGGCGACGAGCGCCCCGTTGACCGCACCGGCGGCACAGCCGACCGCGAGGCCGGCGCCGATGCCGACCCACCAGGGCGTCCCGGCCTCGAGCAGGCGGGCGGTGGCGATGCCGACGAGCGCCATCATCGAGCCGACCGAGAGGTCGATCCCGCGGGTCAAGATCACGGCGATCATCCCCATCGCCATGATCCCGATCGGCGCGAAGTTGCGGGTGATGTTGAAGAAATTGTCGCGCGTGGGGAAGGTTTCGGGCTCGTACCAGGCCGTTCCGGCGCAGATCAACGCCACCGCGAGGGTGACCCAAAACGCCTGGTTGGCGACGATGCGCTGGAGGAGGGTGCGTTCCTCGAGGCGGGTCACCTCCTCGATGGCGACGCTGGTTTGGAGCGGTCGGGCGGACTGCATCGCGGCTCCGGCCTCCTCAGGCGGTCGCGATCGCACCGGTGATGAGGCCCGTGACCTCTTCCGGCGAGGTGGCGGCGATCGGCTTGTCGGCGACCCGGGTGCCGCGACGCAGGACCATCACCCGGGAGCAGACCGCGAACACGTCCGGCATGCGGTGGCTGATCAAGATGACCGCATGGCCCGTGTCGCGTAGCCGGCGGATGAGATCGAGCACCTCGGCTACTTGCCGCACGCTGATCGCCGCGGTCGGCTCGTCCATGAGCACGAACTTCGGGTCGGAGAGCCGGGTCCGGGCGATCGCCACGGCTTGCCGCTGACCGCCCGACATCTGCCGGACCAGGTCCTTGGGGCGGGTTTCGCTTTTGAGCTCCTTGAAGAGCTCGGCCGAGCGCTCGAAGATCCTTTTGAAGTCGACCAGGGCAAACGGCCCGATTTTCTTCGTGAGCTCCCGCCCGAGATAGACGTTTTCGCCGGCGCTCAGATTGTCGCACAAAGCGAGATCCTGGTAGACGACCTCGATCCCCTGGGCCCTGGCGTCGCGCGGCTCGTGGAAATGTTGCGGCACGCCGTCGATCAAGATCTCCCCCGAAGTCGGCGGAAAGTTGCCGGCGATGATCTTGACGAGGGTCGATTTGCCGGCGCCGTTGTCGCCCATGAGGCCCAGCACCTCGCCCGATTCGAGGCGGAGGTCGACGCCGCGCAGGGCTTCGATCGCACCGAAATGCTTGGTGATGCCCCGGAGCTCCAGGACCGCCAACACCCGCCTCCCTCGGGCATCCGCCGGTCCCGGCGATCGCCCCGTCTCGCCCGCGGAGCATACACGGCAGGTCGGACCGGTAAAGCCGCGACGGCCGGCTGACAGGGGCCGCGGCCGGGGTTACCATCCCCTCATGAACCCGTGCTTCTTCCTGATCCGCCCGCCGCGCGCCGCCGACGGCCGTTGCCGCCCGCACTGTGGCACCGGCTCGGCCGCGTGCTCCTGACCCTGCTCGCCATCTACGTGGCGGCGATGGTCCTCTCGGCGGGCTGAGCGCCGCACGGAGGTGCTGGCGTCGACCGCCCCGCTCAGTGGCTGTCGCGCGGCGGCGCGGCGCCGCGGCAGCCGACCAGGAAGTCGAAGTCGCAACCGCGGTCGGCCTGCAGGACGTGGTCGTGGTAAAGCTTCCAATAGCCCGAGCTCATGGCGGGCGGCGGTGGGGTCCAGGCAGCACGCCGACGAGCGAGCTCCGCCTCCTCGACCTCGAGCTCGAGACGCCGGGCGGGCACGTCGAGCAGGACGACGTCGCCGTCGCGCACGAGCGCGAGGGGTCCGCCGGCCGCCGCCTCGGGGGCGACGTGCAGCACGACCGTGCCGTAGGCCGTGCCGGACATCCGCGCATCCGAAATCCGCACCATGTCCTTGATGCCGCGCTTCAACAGCTTGGGCGGCAGGCCCATGTTGCCGACCTCGGCCATCCCCGGATAGCCCTTGGGGCCGCAGTTCTTGAGGACGAGCACCGAATTCTCGTCGACCTCGAGCGTGGGGTCCGTGATCCGCGCGTGGTAATGCTCGATGGTCTCGAACACGACTGCCCGGCCTCGGTGACGCAAGAGATGCGGCGAGGCGGCCGAAGGCTTGAGCACCGCCCCGTCGGGCGCGAGGTTGCCGCGCAAGACCACGAGCCCACCCTCGGCGACGAGCGGCCGATCCCAGGGGCGTATCACCTCCTCGTTCCAACAAGGGGCGTCCTTCACGTTCTCCCAGATCGTCTTGCCGTTGATCGTGAGGGCGTCCTTTTCGAGCAGCCCGTGCTCGCCCAGCCGGCGCAGCACGGCGGGGAGCCCGCCGGCGTAGTAATAATCCTCGGCCAAAAAGCGGCCCGAGGGCATGAGGTCGACCAGGGTCGGGACCCCACGACCCCATGCGTCCCAATCGTCGAGCGAGAGCGGCACGCCCAGGCGCCCGGCGATCGCGATCAGGTGGATGACCGCATTGGTCGAGCCGCCGAGGGCACCGCAGGCCCGGATCGCGTTTTTGAACGCGGCACGGGTCAAGATCTTCGAGATCCGCAGATCCTCCTTCACGATCGCGACCGCGCGCATGCCCGTGAGATAGGCCATTTGGCGGCGGCGGGCGTCGACCGCCGGGATCGCCGCCGAGCCGGGCAGGCTCATCCCCAGCGCTTCGGCGAGCGCGTTCATGGTCGAGGCCGTACCCATGGTCATGCAATGGCCGGCCGAGCGGCTCATGCAGGATTCGGCCTCCATGAAGTCCTCGAGGCTCATCTCCCCCGCCTTGACCGCTTCGGCGAACTTGAAGACGTCGGTGCCGGAGCCGATCGGCTTGCCCTCGTAGTTGCCGGAGAGCATCGGCCCACCCGAGAGCACGATCGCCGGCACGTCGCAGGACGCGGCCCCCATCAACAAAGCGGGCGTGGTCTTGTCGCAGCCGGTGCACAAGACGACCCCGTCCACGGGATTGCCGCGGATCGCCTCCTCGACCGTCATGGCGGCCAAGTTGCGGTAGAGCATCGAGGTCGGGCGGAGGTTCGATTCACCGTTCGAAAAGACCGGGAACTCGACCGGGAAGCCGCCCGCCTCGTACACGCCGCGCTTCACCCACTCGACGAGCTCTTTGAAATGGGCGTTGCAGGGGGTGAGCTCGGACGCGGTGTTGGCGATGCCGATCACCGGCCGCCCGTCGAACAGGTGGTCCGGGAAGCCCTGGTTCTTCATCCAGGAGCGGTGGATGAAGCCGTTCTTGTCGAGCCTGCCGAACCAAGCCCGGCTCCGCCTACCCTCGGCCTCGCCCGCCATCGGCGCCTCCCACTTCCGGTCGCGAGGGGGTTAGCCGGCGGCCGGCCGCCGCTCAACCGCGCTCCGCCGCGGGCTGCCGTGCGGCGGCCGCGGATCGGCGACGCCACGGGCCAGCAGCTCCGGAATGCGCACCACGGTCGCGGCGAGCGTGAGGAGGCCGAGCCCGGCGAGGGCGAGGAGCGCAGGCTCCGGCCCGAGCCATTCGCCCAGAAGCCCGGCCAGGAGGAAGCCCAAGGGGGCGGAGCCGATCGCCGCCGTGATCACACCCAGGACCCGAAGCCGCAATGCCGGCGGGGCTGTGGTCAAGGGGATGGTCATCTGCATCGCCGAGAAGCCCGCCATCCCGGCACCGGCCGCGGCGACGCAAGGGAGCGCGAGCCAGGGCGTAGGGGCGAGGGCGTAGCCGGCCACGCCGACCATGACGAGGGCCACACCCCCCGTGTAGATCCGGCGGAAGCTCGCCGGCCGCGCCCAACCGACGATCCAGAGCGCGGCGAGCACGCCGGCCGCCCCGTCTGCACCCAAGAACAGGCCGATCGCCGCCGGGTCGAGGCCGAAGCGGCGTTCGGCCACCACGGGCGCGAGGGCGGTCCACGGAAAGCCCCAGAGGTTGAAGATGAGCGTCACCAGCACGGCGCCCAGGAGCAGCCGGTCGCGGCCGACGGCCGAAAGTCCTTCGAAGAGCCCGCCGTCGCGCGGGGCGCTTCGGGCCGGCTCG
>Ga0308415_1000580_pt1 | contig 16026 bp, 12 predicted proteins | sample HotsprSampleOS55_FD_203465 | JGI IMG/M metagenome (GOLD analysis project Ga0308415, IMG submission 203465) | Hot spring phototrophic mat microbial communities from Octopus Spring, Yellowstone National Park, Wyoming, United States - 20090730_OS55 ... | reverse complement strand
AGAGGCTAGCAAAGGAGGGTAGGGTAGATGTAGCTAATGCTAGAAGGATACTTGATGAGTTGAGCAGTAGGGATACTCATAGCTGAGCATTAGTATCTACATATCAATGAATCAAGATGAGATGAGATAGGATGTGGTGAGATGAATAATTTGATTCATTGTTTTACTACAGCATCATCCTACTCTTCTATCCTCTTACTACTGAGATAAATAATTTGATTTATATACTGCTGTTACTAGGAGTAAGCTTGCATGATCAAGTTCGCTATACCTAAGGGTAGTCTAGAAGAGGCTACATTCAAGTTCTTAGAGCAAGCATGGTTCTCTCTACATGGGAGAGGAAGGAGTTACAGGGTCAGGGTTAACGATCCTGATATATACATAAAGATACTCAGACCACAGGAGATACCAACCTTCGTCAGCAATGGTCTCTACGATATAGGTATAACTGGAAGGGATTGGGTTACAGAGGCAAACGCTGATGTCAAGGTACTGCTAGATCTAGAGTACGGTTACGTTAGACTTGTATACGTTATACCTAAGAGTATGAACTACTCCTCCCTCTCTGATATGATAGAGTGCTATGCTAGGGAGGGTAGAGTACTAAGGATATCCACTGAGTATCTTAACATAGCAAGTAACTACATAAAGAGTAATGAGGTATACAAGAGGTTATACAAGGATAGAGAGCCTATGCTCATCACGCCATGGTTCAGGAACGATGGTAACAACAAGGTTCAGATACTACTCTCCTTCGGCGCTACTGAGGCTAAACCACCAGAGGATACGGATGCCATAGTAGATATAACTGAGACTGGCACCACATTGGAGCAGAACAACCTAAAGCCGATAGAGAGTATAATGGAGTCTACAGCATTACTCATAGCAAACAAGGACTCCCTAAGGGAGCCTAAGAAGAAGGAGAAGATATACGATGTCTTAGCGTTGCTTAAAGGAGTGGTAGATGGTAGAAAGAAGTTACACCTATTCATGAATGTGAGAGAGGATAATCTGAAGGAGTTACTAGCCCGACTTCCAGCATTGAAGAGGCCTACAGTGAGTAATCTAAGTGAGCAAGGATGGTATGCAGTTAATACAGTCATAGGCAAGGATGAGTTCGTAAGGTTACTCCCTATACTAAGGAGATTGGCACAGGGCATAGTAGTACATGAGCCTAGACAGATACTACCTATAGAGGAGATAATGAGAGAGCAGTAATAGGATTAGGTAGGATATGTCTAGTGAGGCTATAAGGATAATCAGAGTCAAGGCATCAGATGTAGCAGATACTGTAAATACGATTAGGCGTAGCATAGAGATGAGCCAAGAGCATATTACAATGGTTAAGAGTATAATAGATGATGTTAGAAGGAGAGGAGATTACGCACTGATAGAGTACAGCAAGAGATTCGATGATTCAACATTAAGTAAGGATAGGATAATGGTCAGTAGGGAGGATATATCAGATGCATACAAGAAGGTTAGTAGTAGGGAGGTAGAGGCACTCAATGAGATGAAGAGTAGGATAGAGTATGTGGAGCATGCACTATTGGATGCTATAAAGCGTAGTATAGACCTGAGTTACAAGGGTGTGAGGATAGTAAGGGAGATTGAACCTCTTGATAGTGTAGGATGTTATGTACCAGGAGGTAAGGCAAGATATCCAAGCACGGTACTCATGACAGTTCTTCCAGCAAAGATCGCAGGTGTCAAGAGAGTTGTTGTATGTACACCACCTCTTCATGGCTCAGATGTAGACCCATTGACACTAGTAGCAGCAGATATAGCAGGTGCAGATGAGGTTTATAGAGTAGGAGGAGTGCATGCCATAGCAGCAATGGCCTATGGTACAGAGAGTATAAGGAGTGTGAGTAAGATAGTCGGACCTGCAGGGATGCTTGTAAGTACAGCTAAGATACTTGTATCAAATAGAGTTGCTATAGATATGTATGCTGGCCCTACGGAACTACTTGTTGTAGCAGATGATACTGCAGACCCTAGGCTCATAGCATTGGATATTATAGCACAAGCAGAGCACTCTAGCGATACTTTATGTGGTCTAGTTACATGCTCTGAGCAGATGGCATATGCTACTGCAACGGAGTTATCCTCATTACTATCCAGAATAACAACTAGATATGATATAGTAAGATCTAGCATCGGTAATAATGGGTTCATTGCAGTAACAGATGACTATGATACGCTACTGATGTTCGTGAACGAGTTTGCACCAGAGCATCTACAACTGCATATTAATGATCATACAATAGCATCAAAGATAGATAATGCAGGCATGATACTTGTAGGAGAGCACTCATCATCTGCTGCAAGTGATTACTGTACAGGCACTAACCATGTACTACCTACCTCAGGTTTGGCAAAGGCTAGGGGTTCATTGACATGCTTGGATTATCTCAAGATAGTAAGTAGGGTAGAGTTGAGCAAGGAGGGATTAGAGGATATAGTAGAGCATATAGGTTACATAGCAAAGGCTGAGGGGTTAGAGAACCATTACAGGGCAGTTGTAGGCAGGTTTAAAAAGAACTAAGCAGTATATCATATGGATGAGAACTTTAATAATAGCTATAGTAGTAACCGCATCTATAATAATATCAATATCGATATATTCATCGTTAACCCATGATAGTAACAAGAGTGATATAAGCAAATCTGTTAATAAGATAGATATCAATAATCCTAATATACATATATATGCCGTAAGTGATAGAGCAAAGACTGCTCTAGATTTAGCTATGCAGGATGATTATATCAAAGACAGGATACGTGGATGGTTAAATGAAGGAGCGTATATCACAGTAGCAGGGGTACAGCCAGTGGAGTTATCTAGTAGTATAAAGATATCAGAACCCAAACAGCAACCTGTGCACCACGAAGCAGCAAAGATAGTATTAGAACCACTTATAGATAATCTGAGACCAGAAGCTGATGAGAGCCTTTATAATAGCAGTAGATATGGAGAAGTTGTAGTTACTGCTAACTGGAGGCTGGTAGATGGCTACGCTAGTATAGACGCTATAGATATTAGTTCTGATGGTATCATGTATGAAGCACACCAGCAACTATTAAGGATAATAGTAGATATAGATGAGAGTAGAATAAAAGATATGATCACTGAAGAGAGAGTAATCAGACATAAGATAAGATCAGATCTCATATACATGGAGACCAATGTATTTATACCTGACGCAGTAATTGTAAGACCAACCAAGTTATCATGGCATAACTATTCTAGCATGCCTCATAACGTAGTAGGTGTATACAAACCACTGAACGGTTCACCTATAACCATAAATAGCGGTAATATAGCCTCTGGTGATTCATGGTATTATATATTCGATGGCGAGGGTGTATTTGAGTACTACTGTACATACCATGAGGACGAAGGTATGAGAGGTAAAGTAATTATAAGGAGATAGAATCTGGGATCAGAGACTTATTAATATGATATCATCAAGCATGTATATTAGATCGAGCTGCTATCGATGCATGCCCATCAATGAGCAACAAACATATATGCTGTAGTAAGGGCAGCTATAGGTTAGTCTAGAAATGTATGGTGTGTACAACTTAATATAATATTTATCTATAGGTTAAGTGTAGAGTATATGCCAACAGCATAATTAAGATTAATACTTTAAGAGACCACAAGTATTGTAGGTTGAATCTTTAGTTGGCATAACACAATATATATGATTATACGCCTGATAATATTATAGAAGTATTGATATAATATTAGATGATCTTACTAACAGTGGATGTTAAGCAACTCAATGTATTATAAGCTGTAAGGTTTAATTAGTAGTCTTAAATATAGTACAACAATGATGTATAATGCAGCGGTACTGGGTTTTATGATAGTATTGAGTGTTATAGCTATAGCATTAGTACAAGCAAAGGATGCAAGTGCAGCAGAGTATACAGTAGAGATACCATTGGGTTCACAGAATATGTCATGCAATCCAGCATATCAACCAACTGGAGACTGGACTAAGATGCTCAGCGATAAATGCTACAATCCAGCAACATTGAAGGTACCAGTAAACAGTAAAGTTACATGGGTCAACAAGGATACTGCTAGTCATACAGTAACATATGCAAAGAACCCACTTGATGCAACCACATGGGATCTTGATGGCAAGACACTATTTGGTATGAAGCTGATAATGCCTAACCAGAGCGTGAGTTGGGAGTTCAAAGAAGCTGGAGAGTATCCATACTTCTGTGCTGTACACCCATGGATGATTGGCAGGGTTATAGTAGAAGCAGGTGCAGAGCCTCCAACACCTTCACCAACCATGCTTATGCTGAAGACCGATAACAACTCTACTTCCATAGAGGTAAACCTTAATGTAGGTACTGTTAGTGATGGTATGATAACTATAGATCCACCACAGAAGGTGAGATTCGAGGTAAAGTTCACAGATCCAATGAGCAATAAAGCGATAGAGCATGTAAACTACAACTTCAAGGTAATAGATGCTAATGGCAAGGTTATATTCATGGAGGATGAGAAGCATACACACGAGGGTAAAGATTCCATAGAGGTGGAGTTCAAGGATACCGGGGCTTACTCCGTACAGATAGAGGTATTAGGTACTGGTATAAACAAACCATTCGATAGAAAGTACAGCGGTAATGCTAACGCATCCATATCAGTAGTACCAGAGTTCCCAGTGGGTATACTAGCGACACTAGCAGGTGTGGCAGGGGCAAGTATAGCAATGAGCAGGCTCAGGAAGGTATGAATGCTAGAATGAATTAACAAATACATTCATTATATTTTTAAATAATATATAACTCCATATACACATGGATATAAGAGAATACTACAAGATCCTCGGTTATACAAGATTAACATATATACAAGAGAAGAGTATACCCCTACTAGCTAGGAGGATAGATACTCTAATAATAGCGCCAACAGGCTCAGGTAAGACCGAGGCAGCCATGATACCTATAATGGCTATACTATCATCCAACTCTAGCAAGAGAGCAGGAGTTAGAGCACTTTACATAACACCGTTGAGATCACTGAACAGGGATATGCTTAGAAGGATAACAGAGTATGCTAAATCATTTAACCTTACCGTGGATGTTAGGCATGGAGATACAAGTAGTTACAGAAGGAGGAAGATAGCAGAGAATCCCCCTGATATACTCATAACTACACCAGAGACTCTTGCATTGATGTTAGTGAATAAGATGCGTGATTCATTTAAGACCCTAGAGTGGGTTATTATAGACGAGATACATGAATTACTTACAAACAAGAGAGGAGCAGATCTAACCCTTAGTCTTGAGAGGTTAGAGATGTTGAGCGATAGTAAGATCACTAGGGTAGGTCTGAGCGCTACAGTACAGAGTATAGATGATGCAGCAAGGTTCCTTGTGGGCAATGGTAATGGTAGAAGATGCGCTGTAGTCAAGGATGGTTATGTGAGGGATTATGATATAAGAGTTGTATACATAGGTGAAGGGGTAGAGAGTGTAGCATCCTACATACTTGATTATGTCAAGAGTGAGTATGCAGATTCCTCATCCCCATCTTCATCTTCATCCATCCTCCTCTTTACTAATACAAGGGATGAGGCTGAGTATCTTGCAAGTGTAATGAATACTATTGCAGATGGGTTGAGCATAGAGGTGCACCATGGTTCGCTCTCGAGGGAGGTTAGGGAGGAGACTGAGAGGAGGCTAAGAGGAATAGATACTAGCGGGGGTAACAGGTATGATTATGATAACAACAACAATAATAATAGAACTGCTGCTCTAGTAGTATGTACATCCTCTCTAGAGCTGGGTATAGATGTAGGCTCAATAAGCACTGTAATACACTATGGCTCTCCTAGGCAGGTATCGAAGATGGCACAGAGGATAGGAAGGAGTATGCATAGAGCAGGTGAGGCTGCAAGGGGACTTGTGATAGCAAAGAGTATAGACGATGAACTAGAGTCATATGCTATATTGAGCAGGCTTAAGAGAGGTCAGATAGAGGAGCAGAGGATACATATGAAGCCTCTAGATGTACTAGCACACCATCTAGCAGGCCTTGCATTGGAGTATGGCAGTATGGATGTGGATAAGGCACTATCTATCGTATGCAAGGCATACCCATTCAAAGATATCAGCATAGATGATCTTGATTCATGCCTTCAGTTATTACATGACCAGAGCATAGTAAGCTATGATAAGAAGAATAGAGTATTCAGAGCAGCAAGGGCAAGGAAGTACTACTATGAGAACTCATCCATGATACCAGATGTACTCAAGTTCGATGTATACGATGCTGTGAACAACAGACTCATAGGATCACTAGACCAGGAGTTCGTAGGTGATTACTGTGAGAGTGGTAGCATATTCATCCTCAAAGGTCAACAATGGAGGGTCATCTCTGTAGATTATAACACCACTAGAGTGAATGTTGAGCCATACTATGCATCAAGTATGAATATACCATACTGGAGTGGTGAGATGATACCTGTAGACTACGATACAGCAAGGTTAGTAGGTAGGATACGCAGGACTGCACTCTCCGCACCTATAAGCGATAAGAGTAGGAATGCTATACTATCAACGCTCAATAAGCTTAAAGTGATACCAGACGAGAGGTCTATAGTTATAGAGGCTAGGGATAATCTTTTAGTGATCCATGCATGCTTTGGTACTAGGGTCAACAATACACTGGCAGCATTGCTATCAACGATACTCTCCTCCTTACTTGGGTACGTAGTTAATACTAGGGCAGATGCATACAGGATAATGCTTACATCGAATACATACAGAATAAGCAAGGATAGAGTATGTGAGTGCCTTTATGGCAGTTATGATATATACAGTATACTTGTAGCATCGCTTGCATACACCCATAACCTTAACTGGAGGTTATGGAATGTAGCAAAGAGGTACGGTATAGTAGATAGCAACGCAGTGTATGATAAGAAGGTTACAAGGCTACTCTATGACAGATACAGGGATACACCAGTACTCAAGGAGGCTCTAAGGGAGTTGCTACATGAGAAGTACGATATAGAACATACAAGTAGAGTACTCGAGGATGTAAGGGAGGGCAAGATAAAGGTAACATGGGTAGATGTTGAGAGCCTATCAGAGTTGGCAGAGCCTATAGTAGAGGAAGGGCAGACCTATGGCTTCAAGGCCTTGAACGATGAACAGGGTATAATCAAGATAGTCCATGATAGACTCCTTAAGACCAGACATAGGCTAGTATGCATAGCATGTGGTCACAGCAAGGTTATAGAGGTTAGCAACTCCCCAGATGTAATAACATGCAGCAGTTGTAACTCTAGGCTTGTAGCAGCTATACACCCATACGATGAGGATACGCTCAAAGCAGTGATGTTAAGGATAAAGCACTCAAGGTTAGACGATGAACAGGAGTATAGGTTCAGAAGAGCATGGAAGTCAGCCTCACTTGTACAGACATTTGGTAGGAGGGCTCTACTTGTATTATCTGGGCATGGGATAGGAGTGGATACAGCTGCAAGGATACTCAAGTATGAGTGTGATGATGATACCCTAGTCAAGTACGTATATGAGGCTGAGATGCAGTATATAAGAACGAGGGGCTTCTGGGATGATTGACTGACTTATTACCATTATATCATATCATATCATATTACTTGCTATCCCCTATAATTCTGATTATGGTATATGGTCTTATAACCAATTCATAGCCATCATTATCACTGGTACCTCTCCTCTTTGCTATAGTACCGTATATCCTTACTCTATCCCCGATATTCAGTCCTTTTATGCTATCACTCTGCTTATCCCATGCAGTAACCCTTATCTCCGATGTATCATCTCCTATCAGCATACTAGCGTATAATGCACTCCTACCATCCTTGAGTACCATATCATTCATGCTTGTAGCTAGTATCACTCCCTCAACTACGTATAACCTTCCCTCCTCCTTTATATCCGCTATCTTGGTAGGTCTAACCTCTATATACTCTTCAACCACTCTTACATACGAGTCCTCATCTATGTATACTGTGTAGCCCAGTATCATACTTGGTATACACTCTATACACATACCCTCATCTACACCCTCTGGCATTACCTTAGCATCCATCACAAATATACCATCTAGATCATCCGCTATGATACCATACCTTCTATCATCGGTTACAGCAAGTACATTGAATCTGATAACATCTGGAGTGTGATCATTATCTACTATTATGGCAGTACCTGCATCCCCATGGAGTTCCATGCCACCATCTCTTCTCTTAACCCTGACACCTACTACCATCACTCTAGAGTTAATGGGTATGATCTTTGCTACATTAGCCATGTTGATATCCCATACAACCAGATTAGCCTTTGAGCCATTGTACCCTTGTAGCGTGAGGCGTAGTATGTTACCCCTACTACCATCTCTACTATAGGATGATATTATAGGGTTAGATGCTAAAAGCCCATCCACCACCAACTCCATGTCCATGTATCTGCTGCTGCTACTACTAGCTATATCATCTACATGTAGTGATAGTTCATGAACATCCTTTATCTTGGAGTCTACCTTAGTTATGGTTGTATTGGATGATGAGTTTATGGCTAGAGTGTTATCCATAGTGCTCCTAACGTATACCCTATCCATCCTTATCGCATCGCCTACCTTTAGCCTCAGATCATCTACTAGCATAGCCTGCTCATCCCAGAGGTTTACCCTCACAACTGTATCATCATCGTATACCTTAATGATCCTAAGCATAGATTCTTTACCATCGCTCTTCATGAACCTCTTCAATGGGTATATCTTCAGTACTCTAGCAGTTACATTGATATCCCTTGCCCCAGCATAGAGATCTTTAAGACCAGTGATATCCTTACGTATACTAGTATGGTCTATCTTTACACCAAGGTCTGCTGCTACAAGGAATAGTGCTCCCTGCTCTGTGAGATATCCTGCCCCTATACTCTTCATCTTCTCCTTGGCCATGGATATTATATGCTCCCTCGTAAGATCGTTCCTAGCCCTGAGTATAACTTCTATTATAACCTCTTTATCCACATACTACTAATCATCTGCTAGATAGATATACTTTATGAACTGTATGATGTTAGTTTATATTCTAGTATAGTGTAGATAATGCGTTGGATAATGTATGTCCAGAGTGCAATGGTGAGTTACTTTACGAGGTTAGTACTAAGCACTTTATATGTAAGAAGTGTGGTTTATACGCCACTAGAGAGCAGTTATACGATATAAAGGATAGACTCAGACCACAGAGGAAGAGGAGTAAAGAATCAGAGTATCTAGAGTGGTGGATGAACAGGGAGAAGTAAAACAATGGATGGTTAATCATACAAGTATGAAGCAGATATGAAGCATATATAAAGCAGTGTTATACTCTGAACTAGCAGTAGAATATTTAATATACCATCTTAATGAATAGTATAATATGAAAGAGATGCCTGCATGGGCAGAGACCGAGATAAACTCCATAAAGGATGAGAGCTTCGTAGTAGAGGATAGATGGGAGGGTACAGGTTACTTCCTTGATATAGATAAGAGTAATAGACTTGTAGATATAAACTTCTATGAGAAGTTACCTATAGGCAAGTACATAATAACAGCGAGGGTAAAGAGTAGCATAGATATGGATAATCTAAGGAAGGGTATAGTATATACGTATAGGATAAATGTATTGAAGGCAGGACTTAGCGATAGACTCAGCAAGTTCCTGAAGGAGAACTTCAATATAGATATGAATGCTGTGTATAGGTTTGAGTTGGAGTCATTGGAGCCATTGGAGGATGTTACCACTGAGAGTATAGCAGAGGAGGAAGAGTAAGTAAGTATATGATACGTTATTGATGTACGCTGATGATCAGACTCAGCCTCTTACAGTAGATCTTACAAGTAGTACCCAACTTACTATCAACGGTACATGGTACGATGCTATCCTCCACACTATGATCGCTTCACCCATCTCCGCAGGTTCTATATTGAATACACTTAGATAGTATGCCAGCCCTAGTTCTGTTAACCCTGCACCACCAGGACTTATAGGTATAGTGCCTATAGCTATCGATGCAGCAACAGTCACTATAGACTCAAATAACCCTATAGCCTCTTTTGTGCCTGCTACTATCATGAATGTTAAACCATGTAGCATAGCACCAACGAATGTCAATGCCAATCCTATACCGAATATACTCAGAGAGGATCTCTTCAGGTACAACCTTGACATATCACATAGCTCCCTTAGGGTATCATTCATCATATTGGTCCATCTTACACCTTTATCCTTGCCGAATATTCTGGTAAGTAATGGTTCCGTGAATCTAGGCATACGTATCAACCCTCTTGTAGATAGAGCAAGTAATGTCATGTAGGCTACAAACACTGGCGTCACTATGGTGAATATAGCGGTAGACATTATGTAGTTATGCGCTCCAAATGCTATTATCATCGCTATATATGCTAATGTACTACCTACAAGAACATCACTTATTATCTCTACCGTTATAACCCATAAACCTTTACCAGAGTGTACACCATTCCTGTATAACCATGCTATTCTAACCCACTCTCCCCCTGTGTATGCAGGCGTTGTCAATGTAACGAACTCACTCCCCATTCTTATCTGGATATTCTTGCCTATGCTACCTACATCACCTATGAATGATCTGACATAGTAATGGAACCTTAGCCCCTGTATATACAGCTTCGCTACAGCAATCATACTTGCCAGCACGAAAGGTATAAACCCTACACTAGCTATATCCTCGAACCTGATATCTAGAAGTATGGTAATCACTATGAGGGGCACTATACTAGCCGCTACAGCAAGTATCTTCTTCCAGATCATACCATTTATATTATTTTATAGGAATAAATAACTATTTAACACATGAGTATTATGCATTGTATATTCATACTTGGTACAGCAGGAGCAGGTAAATCTATGCTAACCTCTCGCCTCTTAGAGTACTATGCCAGTAGGAATGCATATGCTATATCAGTTAACCTAGACCCAGCAGTCGTGGATCTACCTTATGAACCTGATGTAGACGTTAGGGAGTATATAGATATATACTCAATAATGGATAGATACAGGCTAGGACCGAATGGTGCTCTTATAATGGCCAGTGATATGTTGGTTACTTACCTTGATAGATTACAGAGTAGTATAGATGAGCTTAACGCAGATTACATAATAATAGACACACCTGGGCAGATAGAGTTATTCGCTTACAGAACCTCAGGCCTGATATTCGCATCAGAACTCAAAGCAGATGTTAAGGCAAGCATATTCCTATTCGATTCCATGCTGGTATCTACCCCTATGAACCTACTCTCCATAGCCTTACTAGCGACTTCTATAAGACTAAGACTAAGGATACCACAGATCAATGCATTATCGAAGATAGATCTGATAAAGGATAGGTTGAGTAGTATAATAGAGTGGTCCTCTAACCTCTCTAGGCTTGAGTATGAGGTAAATGCAGAGGATGATAGCGATGTATACCTCTTCGCTAAATCCCTACTGTATGGAGCCAAACGTTATGGTCTATCTATGGAGCTCTTCGCTGTATCTGCTGTTACATACGAGGGCATCGTTAATATTGGAGCTGCATTAGCAAGGATACTGAATAGAGGTGAAGAGGTGGAGTACTGATTGCATAGATGTAGATACAGATATGTTAAGACATTGGCATATGCATCATCAGCAAACCTTGGGCCAGGATTCGATGTATTCGGTATAGCATTAGATGCGTATTACGATGAGGTAGAGTTATTTACCATAGATGGGATGAATGAAGTAAGCATAGATGTAATAAGCGATAACAATACTACTATACCAACTGCTATACAAGAGAACTCTGCTGGATTGGTGTTGATGCATCTGATGCAAGATTATGATACAAAGGACGGTCTAAGGATTAGGATAAGGAAAGGCGTGCCTGCAGGATACGGTTTGGGTTCTAGTGCAGCATCTGCTGTAGCAGCTGTTAGAGCATTCGATGTGATGTATAACCTTGGCTTAGATGATAACTCCTTGGTAAGGTACTCTGCGTTAGGCGAGGTAGCATCAGCCAATACTGTACACTATGATAACGTAGCAGCTTCAATGCTTGGAGGGTTCGTTATAGTAAGGGGAGAACCCTTCAGCGTAACTAGGTTCGATCCACCTGAGGGTCTTGTATTATGTGTTGCAACCCCGCTTATACCAGTACCCAAGGGAAAGACAGGTGTTGCTAGGAGTGTACTCCCTACTAATGTACCTTTGGGCGCAATGGTTAATAATGTAGCAAACGCAAGTATGCTAGTGGCAGGATTTGCGAAGGGAGATGTTAAGATGATAGCGGATGCTATTAGAGATAGTGTAGTAGAGCCTGCAAGGAAGCATCTGATACCGTACTACGACGATATCAAGTCTAATGCATTGAGTAACGGCGCTCTAGGAGTAACGATAAGTGGTGCGGGACCATCCATACTAGTTGTTACAGATAGCAGAGATAAGGCATATGGTATAGCAGATGGCATAGAGCATATCTATAGCAGGAATGGTATAAGATGCTCAGCGAAGGTATGCAGTATCGCAGAGGGAGCAAAGGTCATAGAGTGTAAGGATTAGTAAATCCCAATACATATATACATATATACGAACACTAGTATCTGAGTATCTTCTTTAATAGTAACTTGGTCTTATTTATAGCAGGTAATGTGAAATGCCTTGCTATAATTATATTATAACTCAGCGAGTCTAATGCCCTAAGCACGAATGGATTGTTGAGTACACTAACATCCAACAACCTAGCTGGTAGTATCATCAGATCTGGCTCGTATCTATTAGCGCTATCTATGATGAGTTCTACCAGTGACTCTCTATCGATCTTATCTGCTATACTCCCTACAACCTCTAGTCCATGGGACTGTAGTCTATCCTTCTCGTTTATGTAATCTATATCCTCCAATCTACTGAGATATACCACTACCTTCTTATCCGCTCCTCTGAACATATCTAATACCTTCAAGACTAGTTTAGAATGCTCCCCCTCATCATCGTAGAATGCTAGTATCTTCCTTACACTACCCTCATCGACTACCCTTACAGCTAACGAATCACATGTAAGTAGCATCTGTAACCTCCTGTTACGTATGAAAGTATCAAGGTCGTGTATCAACATGTCTACCTTCTGCTCCTCTATACTTGCCAGTAACGCATCTGTAGTATCATGTGATACCCTTATAAGGTAATGGTATACAACATCCTTATTCTTTAGTATATCATCTGTAGACTCGAACGATCTTATCGCATCCTCAACGTAGGCAACACCACTGGATAAAGGTATCTGGTATGGCACAGTTATCACACGCAGTATATTAACCTCAGCATCCCTACCCTCTGCTATACTCAATGCGTAGTTGAGTATCCTCATAGGGTCCTCTGGCATGTACGGTACAAGTATCCTGAACCCCTTCCTGACTATATCCCCTCTGGAGGCAAGTAACGGTGCTATATACTCAACCTCATGCTTGAAAGAGTATACCTTGTACATGAGCAGTCCTATGCCTATCCATATCAGGGTTATTACCAATCCTATAGGTTGTGTAACCATTATGTAAAACGCTAGTACTGTATTCAGTGCTATCCCTATAGTAGGTATGAATGGGAACAAAGGTGTCTTAAACCCATAGGCGAGTTTATTCCCGTACACTTTACGTATATTTATAGCAGCTGCATTAACTTGTGCGAATAGTATAAGAAATATCAGACCTGCTGCTATAGCTATCTCCTGTAAAGGTAATAGGTAGACTATAAATAGTATAACTGAGGCTGACGCTATTATCGCTACATATGGAGTCTTATTCTTAGCATGTATCTTACTTAGTATGTGTGGTAGGTTATAGTATCTACCCATAGCTACTGCAACCCTAGCAGATGAGAATATACTTGCATTAAGTGCAGCTAGCATAGATACCATGCCCCCAAGGAGTATGAGGTACGCACCAAAAGGTATGAATGTATCTACCGCCTTCGTCAGACCAAGCTCACCGTTACTCCCTATGAATATCCACGTAGGCCCCTCAACGTCTGTAGCGGAGATAGCAACGAATGCTATCAGTGTGTATATGGTAGTTACTGTAGCTATTGATATGAATATTGCCCTTGGTATATTCCTCTTCGGGTTCCTAACCTCCTCTCCTGCCTGTACTATAACCTCGTAGCCTTCGAATGCTATGAACGTTAACACCATAGCAGCTAGTATACCTGTAACACCAAATGGAGCAAAATCGGAGAAGTTGACTACCCAATCTGGATCTGTATACATTACAGCAAAACCGAATGATATCAGTACTGCTATAATTATGAGCTGTGTTAACGTTATCATATTACCTACATTGCCAGTGGGTGCAACTCCCTTGTAATTAACGTATGCTAATGCTATTATGACTACTGTAGCGAATAACTTATCTGCATATACTATACCAATATTGAACACATCCAATAATCCTCCCATGAACGTACCAAAACTGATCGCATATAGACTAGTAGCTACTATATGCGCAAACCATCCTAGCCAACCATTTATGAAGGGGAATGGTCTAGGAAGTCCTTCCCTTATCCATCTGTACCCCCCTCCTACCTCTGGTATGGAAGAGCCTAACTCAGCATAAGCCATAGCTGTGAATATGGTTATCACTGCGTTGAGTATGAATGCTACCATAACAGCAGGGCCTGCTAGACCTATGGCAGGACCTATAAGGATGAACATGGAACCGCCTATCATAGCTGCTATACCTATCATCACTACGTCTAAGAGACTGAGCGTACGTACGAGATGTTCTTCTTCCATACATCTCACTATTGTAGGTGTAATAATAAGTATGATAATTAATCTTAATCTAAATCAATTAATCTAATCTAATCTGCTAATTCAAATACCGAGAGTTAGCATAATTGCAGCTACTGCTAGGAATACTGGCATGCCTATAGGGACTGCTACCTTAGCCCACTCCTTGAAGCCTATCTTGAGTATACTTGCGAATATTATGTTAGGTACGTTTCCAGGTATAAGTAGCCCTCCTGCTATGACTAGGGATGTTATGAACGCTCTCAGCTCACTTAACTCCATACTACCACTAACAAGCGCTACAGTCAACGTAGCGTTATCAGCTGCAGCTGAGACCAGTCCGAAGAAGTAGAGTACTGCTATACCTAACTCTGCTACAGGCTCTGCTAACGGTTTGAAGAACTCAGCTAGCATGTACAGACCTACTATGAACGCATATATCTTGATGGTACGCATTATGACCTCCCTTCTGCTAGGACTGTAATCTGTAACATAAGCATCCTCCTTGCTCTTTCTCTTCATCCTCTTACTGTAGAAGTATATTATTATAGCGAATAGTGCAACCAATGGTATGAGTATATCCCATAGGTTATCGAATAGGAAGGTGAATCCTGCATTGTAAGGCGGGCCACTTAACTTTGCTATAGCCATAGCTGATAATGGTTCACCCAGTGGGAATAATGCTGCTCCTATGCCTATAGCAAATGCTGCAGATATTGCTATCCTAACCTTCACAACCCTTGGTAACTTTGATAATGCTAGTAACTCACCCAGTAGTACACTTGCTACTATGGCAGATATCACACTCGATACTATTCCTAGTGTGAAGGTAATTAATGCTAGTACGTATGGGTTATCCATTCTATTAACAAGTCCAGTGATTTTATGTCTAGCGTAGTATACCCCCAATCCAGCCAGTAGTACTACCTGCGTTATACCTATAGGCATGCGTAAATCACCTCCTACTGCAATTGGATGGATCAACGCCTCCTTGACAAGGTAGAATGACCACATATTAGCTGCAGTTACAACAACTATACCTGTAACAAGGAAGAAGTACTCTATGTTATGCTCTACCTTCTTAGATACCATAGGTATAGCTAGTATAGCTATCAGCGCTCCTATCTGAGGTATCAACCCATCAACCATGTCGTAGCTTATTCATACCCATCA